>Ga0307987_1000324_pt1 | contig 28541 bp, 19 predicted proteins | sample EllFjometagen181_FD_203157 | JGI IMG/M metagenome (GOLD analysis project Ga0307987, IMG submission 203157) | Marine microbial communities from Ellis Fjord, Antarctic Ocean - #181 | ecosystem: Environmental > Aquatic > Marine > Unclassified | place: Southern Ocean | collected 2014-10-08 | reverse complement strand
TATGAGTGCAGAACGTTTTTCCAAAACAAACATCGATAATTTCGGCACGGATATGGATCGGCTCAACGAAAACATGTTCACCAAAGCACAGAACATACTAACGTCGGAACAATTCTCGGCCTTTAAAGACGCCGTAAAAACCACCACCGACATGCAGAAATCGCAGATGAACATGGCCGCCCAAATGTTCGGCGGTGGAAAATAAGAAATATCAGTGCTCAAAAAAAGGAAAGAAAAAACATTCTCAACAAATGAGTCCCCCACTATTCCGTGACGCTACAGTGTCACGAAAAGGGTAACTCTGACGTTTGCAAAGGAAAACAATTATGATAAAACGCAGCATTATCCATTTTCATGCCGAGAGCTGGGACGGACGCATGCTCGGTTGCCAGGGAATCCACCCGGCACTGGCCGAGGCGACGCCTAATATCGATAGGTTGGCAACGCGGGGGACTCTTTTCAAAAACGCATACTGCACTGACCCGATCTGCTGCCCGTCGCGGGCCAGCATGTTGTCGGGCACTTACGTTCACAAGTGCGAGGCATGGAACAATTTCAAGGGACTGGAAACGGGAATGTGGACGTACTCGCAGGCTCTCAAGAAGACCCACCAAGTACTCTTACTGGGCAAGCATAATGACTACTTGACGGGACACCATAGCGTAATGAACCGGGTTGCTGACCTTATTGAGCCTCTGAATACTGCCCAGTATCCGGTAATGGAGTGTGACTCTGCCCAGGACTATTCTGTTGATCCGGGCCGTGACCGCCGCTTTCACGCGAATGATTGGTCGATGGCTGACAAGGCGATCGAACTCATCCGGACATGGCGTCCGGGCGACAAGCCATTCTATATATGCCTGAATCCCGGCCTAGTCCACGCAGCATTTCGGACAAACAAGTATTGGCTCGAAAGAATACCTGAGGACCTGGTGGATGCGCCGCCACTCGATGGAACCAATCACCCGGCCAACGTATATCAGCAGAAGGCTAAGGGGTGGCGCAACGGTTACCATGAGGATACGGTTAAATTGATACGCCGTATATACTTCGCAATGTGCGCGGAAGCGGATGCTATTGTCGGCGAACTTACGACGGCTCTGAACGATGCCGGGATTGAGGATGATACGACTTTTATTTTCTCTGGCGATCATGGCGAGCTGGCGCTCGAACACCAACAGTACTACAAGATGAGCCACTTTGAAGGCTCTGCGCGAGTACCGCTTATCATGATGGGCCCCAGCATCAAAGCGGGGCTGACAGTTGATACGCCGGTATCATTGATCGACATAGCACCGACGCTATGCGAGCTCGGTGGGCTGGAGAAGCGCGAGTGTTTTGACGGGGAATCGCTGCTGCCACTGGCTCGCGGGGAATCTTCAGACAGCCGCGGATGGGCTCTCTCGATGTACAGCGGGGTAACGGCCGACACAATGTCATGGATGTTGGTGCGCGGCGACTACAAGCTCATTGTATATGAGGGCTACTCGAGCCGTCTCTTTAATTTGCGCCAGGATCAGCAGGAGTTGAACGACTTGATTGAGAAGGAACCGGAGAGAGCGGCAGAGCTGTTAGGCATCATTGATAATGCCGTTGATCGAGCCGAGACCTACAAGGAGTGGGAGGATTATCGGAGGCACACGTTCGCTCAGTTCCGACGCCAGGCGAAGAGAGGGCTGTATGTGGACAGCTCCTACTCTCTACGTGAAAATCCATCGTCTGACTATATGGACATTATGAACAACGCTTGCACCGGTTGGACCGAAGAAGATGAAGCCCGTGTCGTTAATTGGATAGGACATAGATGAGAGCTGCGAACCATTGCCTGGAAGCGACGCTTGACAGCGCGCCTCAGCATTACAGAGGCAAACGCAGCGATTGATTTGCCGGGCTATCTTTGTGAGTTCAGCAATGAAAGCCCATTTAAGTCTACGAGGCGATTTTATGGAGAACCTAATTTATACCATCAAGCCGCTATGTATAGCAGAATACCTTTTGAGCGGTTGAATGTAGTCGAGCCAATCAATGGGCTTTTATGTCAAGTGTCTGCATGTGGTAGTTTACTATAACTCTATGGCAATGTCATAACTAGGGCATCCTGTTTAATTCATAACTAATGTATTAGTAACTATTAATACTTTATTTTTAATACTAAAGTGCAATCCCGCTTAACGGGACTAGCAAACTAGGTTAGCACATTTAAGCCAAAAAGCTTGCAGGTGAACTTTTATATAAAGTTCATATTTTTTATGAATATTTAATGCGACATCACGCAACCTCGCATTAAACAGTAAGCCCTAACGATAAAAGATCAGTGGAGTAAGACCAGTTCAAAAACTTATAAAGATAGACTAGAGGAACAGATTCAAGCTATCCAGAACCTTCGCAAGGAAGGAACACTTGTTGGTGGAGATTTCAATCTTCGACTAGGATGGACTCAAAAAAGGTTTGCTCATTCTAGAGTTTGTCAGTTAACGTCGAAGGGCTGGATATGGCCAACTGAATTAAGGGACGACACTGTTCAGCATGTTTTACATTCATCTGATCTTGCTGCAGATATTGAAATTGACTTCAGTGTCAAATATAACTCAGACCATGACAGAGGTTTGTCGGATCATCCATTTATTAGGATTGAATTAGGTCGTGACATTTCAAGATAAATCAACAACAACGGTTTTCAATCTTCAAAGATTAGAAAATAACTTTTTAAATTACTAACAAAATATTGAAAGACATTATTTTACGAACATTCGTATAATAATTGTTATGCAGGAGATGACAATGAGTAATGATTATGAAAAAGGTTACACGCAATTCGCACAGATGGTTGGCAATGAGAATATAGAGAAACTGGTATCCCGATTCAAATCCGTTTGCCCTGACTTTGAGAAAGAAGTAGTGTCGTTCGTAGGAGGCAGAATCTGGACACGAGGACATATTGATCTGAAAACTCGATCACTCTGCAGTATTTGTGTGCTGGCTGCACTTGGCCGTAACAATGCTTTGAAGCTTAACCTCCAAATGGCATTGCGCAATGGGGCCAAAATCGAAGAGATATTTGAGGCTATTTTTCAAGTAGCAGCGTATGCAGGATTCGCTGCAGCATGGGATGCTCTGGAAAAATTGGATGAAGTACTCAAGGAACAGAAAGCATAACAAGCAGATGGAGCAGACGATCGAAGACTCGCGTTCCTCATCCGTGGTCGTTAGCAATAAAACTTTTAAGAAAAGTTTGAATCAAAAAATCGATACTTGACAGCACCAATGATTAAATATAGAATTGCTATTAAGAATTTAATCGGATGATTTTTTATTTATCAAGGTCATATAATTAAGAACGCAAAAGCGTTCAGATAACATTAAGAAAAAACAGACATAACTTTGATTAGTCAGTGAAACTAAAAAAAATAGCCGAACTTTATCTTCGCTAAACAAAAAGGATTAATAACATGAATGATATTATTACAAATGGGCAATCCTGCTAGGCACAGTCGCTGCTGTAATAACGATTACAAGCTTCATGACTGGCGTATTCTCTATTCCCCAAATGCTAGTAGGAGCTAGTCCTACGCAAGATATAGGAATATTACAAACAAGCACAATCTATTAGCCTCTCTCATTACAAGAGCGACTGGATCAACCGGGAAATTTTTTATTGTTTATGTTTAAGATACTAATGGTTATTTTCATCCCCTTGCTTCCTGCCGCTGCATTATGGGATTTCGCCTACCAAAATGACTGGGAAATTGACTACTTACCAATACCACACGTCATAACAGCAGGTATCTATATCTTCATTATGGTACTAAATATGGCTATGATTTTTCCTGCTTATGATTTTAGCCGATTGGTATGGAATGTACTCGATAACTTATAAAGAGAAATTGAAAAATAAACTTTTGCATAATTAATGAGGCGACTCGTAAACTCGCGCCTTATCTAAATGAAAAGAAAAGAAAAAAGAAATTGAATATTTTCTATCACTTTGTTTTAATAAAGAAGTAACGAACTGCATAACTAACGGGGCGAAGCTGTCCCAAGCTGATAGCTTGGAAATTATAAATTATAAATGGTGAATTTTGAATTACTTGACTTTAACAAACCAAAAAAAAATTTTTTAACAAGAAGATGGAAGCGCCTCGTAAACTCGCACCTCATTTAAACGTTAAAAACCAAAAAGGAAAAACGTAATTATGAAAATATTTTTGATTCCATTAACAGTATTGGCTATGTCAATTCAACTCTATGCTAACTCAGACACAAAACTTTCATATCAATCTTTTGTTGATTATGCTAAATCCGGAAAAATAAAATCTTTAGAAATTTCTGATTTTGGAATTGATGATATGAAAGCGATTGTAGTTAAAGACGACAAAGACGTTGAATATCTCGTGGATAAACCTTATAGAGCAGGAGAAGATATAGTTTTTATAGACTTTCTTAAGGAAAACAATATTCAATACGAAATAACTGAAAAAAATTACAGTAGCGCAAGTAATATATGGAAAAGCATGCTACCAGCATTAGGCATTTTCTTATTACCTTGCCTTTTTATGTTTGTTTTAATGATTCTTGTAATTGTTACAATGATTCGTGCTGGACGTGTAGAGCGATTACTTGAGAAAATACAAAATAATAAAATTGAACACGAAGATTCATATAATTCAGATTCCACTATCGCAAAACCTGAATAGATGAACGCGAACGTTCTGCAAAAGGAGAAAGATTAAAGATGAAAAGTATTTTCATAGTCCTCGCTAAACTTGCTGGCCTGTTTCAACTTTACTGGGGCATTAATTATGTCGCGGCTCTGGTTACTGCTTTCAGCCAAATGTCGAAAATGCAAATGACAGGGACCTCTTCGCAAGGCAGCGGAACAATACAGGTGTTGCCGATTCTAGGATTCAGTTTGCTGACCTTTGGTTTGGCCTATCTTTTGATGTTTCGCACCAATTGGCTAGCCAAGATTCTGGGAATTAGAGAAGAACATGACACTAACAAGTTGTCGACAAGTTTAATTTTGCAGGCTGGAGTGAAACTAATAGGCGTTTATATAGTCGCTAACGCGATTCCCGAAGTATTCAAATCGTTGTCTGAATGGATCATGACCTATAGGCAATATGCTTCAGACGGAATGAATGATGAGTTATACGCACGCATGTTTCGAACCGCAATTGCAAAGGGCTTCATATCGACAATCATCCCATCTCTACTAAAGCTTTGTGTTGGTTTATTCGCAGCTGTGAAGACTGACACTATTATTCGATATATAACAAAAGATAAAAAGACAGAACAAACAGAGGAAGGTTATCAAAGCTGACGCTTTGAAACCTCATCTAAACGTTCTACAAAGGAAATATTATGAAAAATACACTGAAGACAATATGGAAATTTTACTCTATTTCAGGAGCTACTAAACGTAACGACAACATTGAGTTTGAGATGAAAGGATCAAAGATATGACAAAGCGTGGTCTTGTAGAAATAGGCATCAAATTCTTTGGTGTATACTGTTTTATTCTGTTTGTCAGATTCCTTCCAAGCTTGCCCATGGCTTTCGTTACAACCGGAATGGATGAATTCATCAGCAGCAAGACGTTGTACGTGTTGCTGGTGTGTCTTTATCCTCTACTCAATCTTGCCTTCTCCTACGTATTTATTATGAAAACCGAGATGGTTCTAAATGTGCTGAAGCTTTCAATCCAACAAGATGAAACAGTAGACAGTCATGAAGTCCCTGCGTTTGGCAAGTTGTCATTCTGGATCAGGATCATCGGGCTATATTACTTTGTTTCTTCTGCCGCAAACGTGGCTTCGCTCATTCCCAGATTGGCCATAGACTTAAACCGTTCCTCAACACCAGTCCACGTCAGCTTATACGGCAGCAAATTCTGGCCTCAACTCATCACCCTTGCTCTCTCTCTCTTCTTTATTTTTAAGAACCAAAACGTGGAAAAAATCATAACCCGAACGAAATCAGAGGATTCCCAACCAGAGAGTGAACCATATTCAAAATAACTACACCATTTTGGAAAGTGATTCTGACGTTGGCACAAAGAACATACGAGAGGAGTGAAGGTAACGCATGAGCTATAATGACTACTTGCTTGAGGAATTTGAGAAAATCGAGAGTGATCCAGATGCCTTCGAAACAGGGAAAGCTGAGGTCCACAGGCGATGTGAGGCAGTACCTAAAGGAGGTACAGACTGGACTGCACTGTATCGAAGATGGGTGCTTGACCAGCCCGGAACGGTTCAAATAACAGCGGCCGAAGCTGTTGATTATACCAACATCTACACTGCCAGTGGTCTGCGTGACATGCTCTCCGATCTCCCAGATGATACGCCCGTAATCGGTCACTGGACTTTGTGCGTAGACGACGATGGTTGTGGTGAGCATCTGTACTTCTACTTCTATCTCGACCCCACCATGGAAGACTTGGGAATAGCATTCGGGTTTGACCACTGCCGCCCGAGGGATTTGCCGATCATCGATTCGCAGGCTGAATTTGCCCAGTGGGCACTGCAGGAAATAGAAAAGGGCTGCACGGGTTGATGATCCGTGAGCGAAGTGCTGAATTCAACCTCCCTAGGAACCAACGGAATGGCTCTTGTCAGGGGGGAGAACCTTTACGACGTCTGGACATCTAAATGCCTGTAAGAATCACTCGAGATGACCAAGGATGATGCCAACAAGACTATTCCACCGTACCAGTGAAAGCCGTGCCGAGCGTGTATTACACTGTCCGGTGATTCGTGAAGTTGAAAGAAAAATATTTTTGACAGGAGACCCTGTCTACGCCTCGCATACAGGACTACGCTGTGGCACGGCAGAATTTCCGGATAAAAAAGAATTTGATAGGCTTTGCCACATCTGTCAAAGGAAAATAAATCAAGAGAATGGTGAGATAAAAAACCATTCTCGACAAATGAGTCCCCCACTATTCCGTGTCGCTGTCGCGTCACGAAAAGTGTGACTCTAAAGTTAAGGGGAGAATTTTATGAAACATGTTTGTTCACATTTACTTTATATGCTCATGATTGTTTTACTATTGATTTCAGGATGCACTACCAGCTCAAATCGTTTTGCTGAAAAAGATAAACACCTAATGGGTAGCAGGCGCGTTGGATATAAAGAACAAGCATTCCAAAAGCAACCATTCATTAGACATGATTTTGTTTTAGAGGAGACAATTCGAAACTTCCAAATCGTGAATGGGAAATGGGAAATCAAGAATGGTAAATTGTGGACTGTAAGTGGAGAAAAGAATCGTTCTATATTGCTCGCGCATAGCAAGAAGGGACCTTTACGAATTGAATTGGAAGTTACCAATTATGCAAATCCAGATGGAAGTATTGGCGATATTACAGTACTCATTAATTCTGAGAATTCTGACAAATTTTTCGGGAGAGGATACGCCTTAACTACTGGATCATTTTACAATAATTGCACGACTTTTTATAGGCTCGGAAAAGCAATTGCCAAAACAGAGTATTCTCAACTGGTTTCCGGGAAAGTATACAGAGTGACAATCGAATTAATAGATGGCCATATTCGGTATTGGTTAAACGATAAGATAATTCTCGAGGCATGGGACTCCAACCAGCTGGAACTGGATCCCAACCTCTGGATAGGCATTCGTACATGGAATACTAAAATGTCTTTAGATTGGTTCGCTGTGTATCAAGGAATAAGAACCAAGGATTAAAAAGACAGGAATACGCCTAACAAGAAAATGCATCTGACTTTCATTCCGCTGCGCTTTATGAAAGCAGGTGACTCTACGTTAGCGATAAAAACTTTTAAGAAAAGTTTGAATCAAAAATCGATGCTTGACAGTACCAATGATTAGATATAGAATCGCTATTAAGAATTTAATCGGATGATCTTTTATTTATCAAGATCATATAATATAAGAACGCAAAAGCATTCAAATAACATTAAGAAAAAACAGACGTAACTTTGACTAGTCAGTGAAACTTAAATTTTTTTCACTAACAAGTCATTGCAGTAAATAATTCATTCTGCTACGACGAAAAATTATTCGCTGAACTTTACGTTGGCACTCACAGAAGGAAGAACATGACCGAACTCAAATGCTTCGTCATAATGCCATTCCAAGCTGAGTTCGACCCAGTGTTCGCAGCCGTTCAGGATGCCGTGCAAAGCGCGGGAGAAGGCCAAGATGACATACGGTGCTACTGGCTAAAGGATGTCCATGCTGCCGGGCGAATTACTGATGATATTCTGGACTCCCTCAACGGAACAACCCTGACCGTCGCAGACGTCTCGGGCTCAAACCCCAATGTCATGTGGGAAACGGGATTCGCAATGGCTCTCGGCAAGCCTACAATCCTTATTGGGCAGCACATCCAAGATCTACCTTTCGACCTGAGGATGCACCGGGTTGTCGAGTACTCGCCAGACAGCATAGCAGATTTTGGACCGCGACTCTCGGAGGCCGTTCGTCAGACCCTGCAACGATACAATCTGGAATCTCCGGCAGACGAAGCCCAAAACGGACGACCTCTTAGCCACATCGCAGTGACTGGCAGCTTTTTGCTCGATCCCGAAAGAATACAGAAGAGGCTACAGGAATTCCTCACCCCTTACGTCGGATCAGGAGTGACGTGGTACTGTGGGGGTGCAGGTGACGCGGACACGGCAATACTTAGGTTCCTTACAGCAAGAGGAGAAGTTGTCTCGGCCGTGGTCAATCACCCCCTCGACTTCACAGACGAAATTCGGGAGCTGGTCGATACCAAAGGAATCGATATCATCGACGCATCCACCGAACCCTTACCAAAGGGATTCTCTGGACCTTCGGAACGAGACATGATCATGTGTCTCAGGGCAGACCTAGTCATCATTTTTTGGGACGGACAGAGCCCAGTTGTTAAAAAACTTATAAGCTATTTCAAGACAAAGGAAAAAAGTGTGCTTGTTGCCTTTGTGTGAGAGGCGGTAGCACCAAGTGCCAACAAGATGAATGCAGAACTATTTCTTGCCACTATCGTATCAAGAAAAGTCTGATTCACTACATTTTGAAAGGAGAATAGAAAATGAAAAAACAATCGAGACGAATCATATTTCCATTACTTAGTACCGTCATTTTGTTTACTGCTCTAGCTTGCAGTGCTATGGCAGGAGAGTCTGTAATAGAAGCTCGTGTATTCAAAAGCAAGAGCGGCAGTACGATGCCTTATCGTATCCTCAAACCAGCCAACTACAATTCAAAGAAAGCGTGCCCGCTGGTTCTTTGTCTTCATGGCGCAGGAGGACGAGGAAATGATAACACGAGTAAGGGAACAGAAGCTTTTATTGCTTTGTCTGTGACGGAGGTTCAAAAGACATATCCAGCATTCCTCCTAACACCACAATGCCCAATGAAGAAGCAGTGGGTAAATACACCATGGAAAAACGGGTCATATTCGACATCCAAAATTCCTATTAGTAAAGAGTTGGAACTGGTTGTGCAAATCCTGGACTCAGTAGAAAAAGAGTTCAATATTGATCCTTCGCGGATTTACGTTACGGGACAATCAATGGGGGGATATGGGACATGGGATATCATTCTGCGCTACCCGAAGAGATTTGCAGCAGCCGTTCCTGTATGTGGCTCAGGAGACCCGACTCAGGCAAAAAGCATTGCACACCTTCCAATTTGGGATTTCCATGGCAGTAAAGACGGTACTGTCCCTACAAAGGGGTCAAGGGAGATGGTTGAAGCTCTCAAGAAAGCAGGCGGCGAGATCACATATACAGAATACAAAGGTGTTAGGCACAATTCCTGGTCCCGTGCATGGAAAGAAAAGGACCTTATTTCCTGGCTATTCAAACAACATAACAAAGCCATCGACAGCGACAAGAAATAGCAGCGCTTTGCACGTCGATTTCTTGCGTGTCATGACAGACGTTAGTGATGAAACTTTTAAGAAAAGTTTGAATCAAAAAATCGATACTTGACAGCACCAATGATTAGATATAGAATCGCTATTAAGAATTTAATCGGATGATCTTTTATTTATCAAGGTCATATAATTAAGAACGCAAAAGCGTTCAAATAACATTAAGAAAAAACAGACGTAACTTTGACTAGTCAGTGAAACTTAAAAAAGAAATGTTTCGCTAACAAGTCGTTGTAGCAAAACTACCACATATGCAGCAGCTAGCATGAACTTTGCGTTCAACGACATGTCGAGGGTCTCAAGACGTGCCTCGCTGTGAATTTACGAAGGACCTTGAATGCACCATCAGCAACCGAAACGTCGAACGCCTTAGAAAGAGGGTAAGTGAGTCGTATGGATAATCAACCTCCTGCTGATCGACAGACATTTGATGTAGCAATATCGTTCGCCCGCAAAGAGCGCAGCATGGCCCGAAAGCTCTATCTGATGCTGCATTCTTTTGGTTTCTCGGTCTATTTCGATGAGTGGTGTGAAAGTGAAACCGTTGGGCGGTCTTTGGGGCGTGAGTTGACTGGAATTTACCTTTCTCGCTGTCGGTTATGTATCGTATTAGTGTCTGAAGCTTACCTAGAAGGGCATTGGCCTCAAACAGAATGGAACGCCCTTTCAACCCGGTGGGCGGCTGAGGGTGGTGATTTTCTGATGCCTATATCCGTTGACGGTTCAGTCTTTCCTGAAATGAAAGGGGAGGCACTTGTCCATCAAGCCGACGGGGGGTCACTTTCAGACATCTGCAGGGTGGTTGTTGACAAATTGGAGGCCGACAAAGGATTTACATTGTTAAGCGCGATGCATCGCTCCTGCATTTTTCTCGCATCCATTCTTTTTGGAATAAGCCTTCTTTCGGTTGTCTACTCTAACGCAGGTCATTGGAGCGTGCCTGCCGGCTTCATTGTTTTGGGGGGTGTTCTTCTGGCGTGTTCCGCCGGTTTCTACCGGGCTCCATACATCATATCGGTAGTATTTGGATTCATCGCGGTCTTCCTTGGCGTCGCTGGGCTACAGGCAGGGAAGGAAGACATTGTAAGGTACTACCTCATGGGGATTCCCTTTATGGTCATGGGAATGAGATTGAGTTGGCTGACATTCGAGTCTATCCAGTTGTCGAGTAAAGCGGATAAAAATGCAGTCCAGCAACCTCGATCCCATCCCTTTGCTTTCTTGAATACGTACCCGGAAATTTGCATTGTCGGTTCCAAGAGTGACTCCATGTTTACCAAGGTTGCCAACCTGTTCAGGGCTTTTCGGTTTAAAGTCAGGCGGATTGCCGTAGGTTCGGGCGAAATTCACTGGCCCTCTGTTGACAAGTGCACTGTGCTGCTAATGCAACATCGTAGTCTTGACAGAGACCTCTGGGGCAATGAAACGCGGCGACTCGAGTTCCTTTCGTGGATGAAGTCAATCAACTGTAAAATAGCAGTAGCGACGTCCGACGGGAGTCTGATACCCGACTCTAGAAAAGATACCGGGTACTTGGATACCCGACAACTCGGGGCACTGAGATCTGTTGTTTTTTTCGTTAGCGCATTTTCCCGGAACAGATTAACCTACACGTTCAAGACGCTCCGCGGAATCGCTCTTCTGACGGCCATTTTTTCTTTCGTATACGCATTGTACCACACTCAAATGTTTCTTCTGGTTGCGCACGGCCATTCGATCGGGCATCATGTGGAGAATGCCAATCTTTCAACTGCCTGCTTTTTCTTTCTGTTGGGGCTGGTGTCGACATTTATCTGGAGGAAACTACCCTATTCCCCTCGCCTTGCTTCTGTCGGCATTATGCTGTCGGCGTTGTGTGTGTTGGTTGTTTGCGTTTTGACGATTATTCGCGGCACCGCTACCACTACCCAATGGCCTATACTGGTCATGGCCACAGGTTGTTCCTGCGTATGCCTGATTTATTCAGCAAGCCTGGTCTTCCAAATGTTTACATTTTCTCGTGTATACAAAACAGCTTTTAAGTCAAGCTCGCATAAAGTTGCCTGCTCCGGCAAGGGAGGAACGATTTGTCCTGATCTCTTCTTCACCGACGGGAGAGGGTACATGATCGAAAAATCAGAAGGCGTGCAAGCGTCAAAAAAGACTGTTAAGGATCCGCTATTTACTCCCGTTGTGGGGCGTAAAGGCTCCAAAAGGACAAGGTTCTGGAATTCTCACGACGGGAAGAAGGTACGATGGCTCGCATATATTCCAGTGGGTTTGGTGACCACACTTATTACGCAGCTCTTGATGAAACTGATGGCTATAGTTAATCTGAATAGCTATGATACGGTTGATGAATCTTCTGGTGTCTTTATGACGTTGGTCCTGGTGTTTTGTATATTCCCGTTACTGGGGATGCTGAACACTGGTGTGACCATCCACATTATTGAGAAGATGTGCCCTTCTCCCAAGGAGGGTTTGGCGGGGTATTTAGGTTTCTTTCTGGTGTTTTTTGCTTGGAGCGTAGAGACAATGCTGAATGTAGCGCATGTTCCCTATGTAAGGAAGATGGTTTTTGTGGGAAACTTTATATTATTCGTCTTCTGTCTGCTGGGTTTCTATCTCGCTTCATTTCAACCGGAGGACGTTGAAAAGATGAACCGCGACTAGATATTCTCTCTCTTTCAAGGGTGAATAGAAAGAGGGTGGATATTACGAAGGAAGCTCACATGGTGATCTTGGGAGTACTATTACTAAATATGCAGAGACGAAGGAAGCGCCAACAACACCTTCCATTCTCAACAAATGAGTCCCCCACTATTCTGTGCCGCTATCGCGTCACGAAAAGTGTGACTCTAACGTTAGATTTACACTGATAAAAGGCTGTTATGATAAATAATGATAAGATTGATTTTCAACCAATAGGAATTATTCATTCCCCGCATAAAGAACTATCAAAAATTCCGATTCAACCTGTCTTTTGCGAAGGGATTGAAGGCAAAGTTATATTGGATGCTCAAAATATTGAAGGATTAAAAGGTTTAGACGGATTTTCACATATTTATTTGTTTTTCTATTTCAACAAATCACAGAAAACCTGCCTTCAAGTGAAACCGTATCTCTCAAATGAGAAACATGGTATTTTCGCTACTCGCGCTCCTCATCGTCCCAATAAATTAGGTATGAGCCTTGTTAGGTTGCTAAGGATTGAAGAGAACATTCTTTATGTCAGCGATATTGATATATTGGATGGAACACCATTGCTTGATATCAAACCCTACATACAAAGATTCGATTCAAGAGAAACCTCTAAATCTGGATGGCAAGATGCTGTTAAGGATCATGCGGCAGCGGTTCGGGGCTTGAGAGATTTCAAAAAATAGAAAAATCTAATCAGCGCGTTCACTCTATTGCTGGCTCCGCCCGCTAAGAGTGACATGTAACGTTAACAGAAAGCTTCTTTAATAAGCTTTAAAATAAAATCCTTGTTTTTTTTAACAATATATCGTATAAATTAGAATAGTTTACAAAAAATCAATCAATCAAAAGTGAACAATAATTTTTAAAATAACTAACAAAACATTGAAAGACATTATTTTACGAACATTCGTATAATAATGGTTGGACAATTAATCAACAAGGAGCAGTAATAATGAAGAAAAGATGGATCATGATGGCCACGGCCCTGCTAACGGCAGGGGGTGTGCAGGCAACGTTTGTAACGATTGGCGATGCGGGAAATGATAACGACACGACTGGTGCTCGTTACGGCGGCGTAGCCTATGAATATAAGATCAGCGCTCAGGAAGTGACGATTGCGGAGTTTGCCGCATCAGGCGCAGGCGATGGCAACGAAGATTACTGGAACGACGACTCTACCACAGGAAGTGGTCGCACCGTTAGCATCAACGCACCTGCCTCAAAAATCTCGCTCTACGAAGCGATGAAATATTGCAACTGGCTGACCACTGGAGACATCAATAGTGGCTATTATAGTAATAGTGGCGGTGGCGTTTATGTAGCAAATGCCTTGAGCCACAATACCTATGCGATAGCGAACGGAACCACCTATTTTATTCCGACACAAGACGAATGGTACAAAGCTGCGTTTTGGACTGGCAGTGGCTATTCGGACTATGCCAACGGAACTAGCACTACTCCAGTAAAAGATGGCGGTACAATCGGATGGAATTACGACTCTGCTAATTCTTCACCGAATTACGCCCGTGGTGCCGCTCTCGGCACGACAGAACAGAATGGAACGGTCAACATGATGGGCAACGTCGAGGAGTGGATTGAAAATTCAGGAGGCATCACTCGCGGGGGAAATTACATTGATGATTATTCGTGGCTGGGTCGCTCTGGTTACTTCAGTGGTTTAGCCCCTTCGTATGAGACCCAAACGGTTGGATTTCGCCCCGTCGTAGTGGTCCCTACATTTGTAAGCATTGACAATGCGGGGAACGTAGACGACGCGACCGGCTACGGCAGCGTAACCTATGATTACAAGATTAGCGACCATGAGGTATCGATTGCAGAGTTTGCCGCATCTGGTGCAGGCGATGGCAACGAAGACTACTGGAACGACGACTCTACCACTGGAAGTGGTCGCACCGTTGGCATCAACTCACCGGCAGTTAATGTTTCGCTCTACGAAGCGATGAAATATTGCAACTACCTCACCACGGGCGATACCAACAGTGGTTATTATAGCACCAGTGATGGCATCGTTTATGTAGCGAACGCCCTGAGCCACGATGTCTATGCGATGGCAAATGGAATCACCTTTTTTGTTCCGACCGAAGATGAGTGGTACAAAGCTGCCTATTACACCGGTAGTGACTACTCGCGCTACGCCAACGGAACCAGCGATACCAACCATCCGCCAACAAAAGGCGGCGGTGTAACAGGATGGAATTACAATTCTGTGAACTATTCAATTTCACCTAATGACACCCGTGACACCGCTCTCGGCACCATTGAACAGAATGGAACGGTCAACATGATGGGCAACGTCTATGAATGGATGGAAGATTCTGCTGGCGTAATTCGCGGGGGAACTTATAGCACCGTTGAGTTTTTTCTGCGTTCCTCGATTCGGTTACCAGGGTATAGTCCGTCCATTGAAAGCGCCGTTTTCGGTTTCCGCCCCGTTGTAGTGGTCCCTACATTTATAAGCATTGGTGATGCAGGAAATGTAGACGACACGACCGGCTACGGTGGCGTCGCCTATGAATACAAGATTAGCAACCATGAGGTGACGATTGCAGAGTTTACCGCATCTGACGCGGGAGACGGCGACGAAAATTTTTGGAACGATGGAACCCGCACCGTGGGTCCCAACGCACCGGCCACACAGGTTTCGCTCTACGAAGCGATGAAATATTGCAACTATCTCACCAGCGGGAATGTGGTCAACGGCGTATACGTGTTTAGCAACGGAGTTTATCAGTACACGGATCGGCCATCGGCTCTTTTAGCTTACGAAAAGATCTACGCGCTTCCGACCGAAGATGAGTGGTACAAAGCTGCGTATTGGACCGGCAGCGGTTATTCGGACTATGCAAATGGAAATGATTTGGCCGACGGAGCGCCAACAAAAGGCGGCGGTGAAACCGGATGGAATTACGACTATGTGAACTCTTTGAACTCTTCAGTGAATTATACACGAGGCACCACCCTCGGCACGACTGAGCAAAATGGAACAGTCAATATGATGGGCAACGTCGATGAATGGATGGAAGATTCTACGGGCATTGGTCGAGGGGGGCGTTACAGTGATACGGATTCGAACTTCCTGAGTTCCTCAGTTCGGTTACCAGGGTACAGTCCGTCCAATGAGAGCCTCGCTATCGGGTTCCGCCCCGTCGAACTGATTTCTACATTTGTAACCATTGGCGATGTGGGGAATGCTGACGACATAACCGGCTACGGCGGCGTAGCCTATGAATACAGAATCATCGACCATGAGGTGACGATTGCGGAGTTTGCCGAATCCGGCGCGGGCGACGGCAACGAAGACTACTGGAACGACGCTGGCATAGGAACCAGCGTGGGTCCCAACGCACCGGCCACACGGGTTTCGCTCTACGAAGCGATGAAATATTGCAACTGGCTGACCACGGGCGACACCAACAGTGGCTATTACAGTACCCTTGATGGCGGCGCAACCTATCAGGCAAATTCCTTGAGCCACGATGCCTATGCGGTGGTATACGGAACAACTTATTTTGTTCCGACCGAAGACGAGTGGGTTAAAGCCGCGTACTGGACCGGTAGTGGTTACTCGCTTTATGCAAACGGAACGAACACAGTTCCCGTAAAAGGTGGCGGTGCAAATGGATGGAATTACGCCTATGCGAATTCTTCACCTAATTTTACACGTGGCGCCATCCTAGGCACAATCGAACAGAATGGAACGGTCAACATGATGGGCAACGTCGTTGAATGGATGGAAGATTCTTCGGGCATAAGTCGCGGTGGGAGTTGCTACCATAGTGCGAGTGGTCTGATCTCATCGTATCGCTACGTTGGCAACAGTTCGTCGGAAGAGAACAGCACTTTAGGATTCCGCCCTGTCGTAGTAATTTCTACATTTGTAAACATTGGCGATGTGGGGAATACGAACGATGCGTCGGGCTACGGAGGCGTAGCCTATGAATACAAAATCAGCGCTCAGGAAGTGACGATTGAGGAGTTTGCCGCATCGGGCGCGGGCAATGGCAACGAAAACTACTGGATAATTGCCGACCGCACCGTGGGCATTGGCGCACCGGCAACAAGGGTTTCGCTCTACGAAGCAATGAAATATTGCAATTGGCTGACCACGGGCGACACCAACAGTGGTTATTACAGCACCCCTGATGGCGGTGCCACCTATCAGGCGAACGCCTTGAGTCACGATGTCTATGCGTCGGCACACGGAACCACCTATTTTGTTCCGACCCAAGACGAGTGGTACAAAGCCGCGTACTGGACCGGCAGTGGTTATTCGGACTATGCCAATGGGAATGATGTGGCCGACGGCTCGCCAACAGAAGGCGGTGATGCAACCGGATGGAATTACAACTATGTGAACTCTTCACCGAATTACACCCGTGGCACCGCCCTGGGCACGAGCGAACAGAATGGAACGGTCAACATGATGGGCAACGTCTGGGAATGGATTGAAGATTCTGCGGGTATATGCCGAGGAGGATCGTACTCATGGGATGCGTCTTACCTAACTTCCACACGTTTTTTAAACATTAGCAATCTGTCGGCGGAATATACCGACATCGGTTTCCGCCCCGTCGTAGTGATTGCGGAGCAGGCGACGGCACCTTTGCTCATGATAAGCGGCTTGAACATCAGTTGGCAGAGCGAAATAGGTTGGAACTACAGTGTGATGACGACAACGAACCTAGTGATGGTTCTGTGGGCTCCGGTGCCTGATTGGACAACCAGCGGCACGGGCGACATGCTGATCTACACCAACACCTATACGGATAAACAACGCTTCTTCAAAGTCAACGTTGGGAGTCAGTAGAAAACATTCCAAACCTTGGACCTGAGCTATTGCGAAAGTTCTTTTGGTATTTCCAAAAGAAGCGAAACGGCAATCATTTGTTCCAAGGGTTGGAAAATGTGGACACGGCAGCCCTTCCGTTTTTCGGCGTCAGCCGCCGAAATGCTATCTTGCTTGATTTTGCATTCGTATAACAAGTTGATGTGCAATACAAAATCAAGCCGCTTTAAAGGAATCAATGTTGCAAGCACTATTAAATAGGACGACTTTTTATTTATAAGGTCATATAATATAAGAACGCAAAAGCATTCAAATAACATTAAAAAAAAACAGACGTAATTTGGCTAGTCAGCAAAACTAAGAAAAATCATTTCACTAACAAGTCGTTACAGCAAAAATTCTTATGAGTACAGAAAAAAGATTCGCTGAACTTTACGTTATATAAAGGAGGATAAGAACCAGATGGCATCAACTAAATGGTTTTCAGACGCACGTTTTGGAATGTTCATTCACTGGGGGCTCTACAGCAATCCGGCAGGTGTATGGAAAGGCGCAAAAATCAAGCATCCATACTCCGAATGGCTACAGGCGTCTGAGCATATTCCGCGAGTTGAGTATCGTGAATTGGTTAAGCAATTCAACCCCGATAAGTTCGACGCAGACGAATGGATTCGCGAAGCCAAGAATGCTGGTATGGAATACTTCCTGATCACGGCAAAACACCACGATGGTTTTGCTCTCTGGCCAACGAAGGCCTCTGGCTATAACGTTGCTGACGCGACGCCTTTCGGGCGGGATATCTTGGGCGAATTGGCTACCGCATGCCAAAAGCATGACATCAAAATTGGGTTCTACTACTCCCACTGGCAGGATTGGGAAGGCACCGGAGGCGATATTTGTTCCACTCACATGGAGAACGAAGAATACATCCACCCGACTGAAGAAGAATTTCAAGGCTATTGGAAAAACAAGTGTCTGGTCCAAGTCCAAGAGTTGATCGAGAACTACGATCCGTGGTTCTTATGGTTTGACTCGTGGAATAAGGATAGCTTCAAGCTCATTACACCAGAACGGCAAGATGAACTCATTTCTCTTGTCCGAAAGCTGAGTGACAAATGCCTTGTGAACAGCCACATCCAGTTTCTGGCCCCGTCGGAAGACATCGATTACATATCCACCATGGATAACTCTTTTCCGGAAGTGGGTTTTCCCAAGCCGTGGGAAACTTCTGGAACACTCAATGAGTCCTGGGCTTATCATTCAATGGACTATGGCTGGAAACAGACGCGTGAGCTAATAAAGAACCTTGTGAAGAATGCATCGCTGGGAGGTAATTACCAGCTCAATGTCGGCCCCATGGGAAACGGGAGCTTTCAGAAAGCGGCGAGCAAACGCTTACGTGAGATTGGGACTTGGATGCGGGCAAATGGTGAATCTGTGTATGGGACGACTGCCAGTTCTTTGGAAAAAATGCCATGGGGTCGAATCACTAGCCGTTGTATTGATGAAAATAGAACAAAGCTCTACCTTCACCTTTGGGAGTTTACCCCTGGAACGACCATTCTTCTGGACGGCGCGTCAGGCAATGTTAGCGAGGCAATGGTCCTTAAAACGGGACAGCCAATCGACGTTGAACATTGTAAAGGCGGGCTGCTGGTAAGAATCCCGAAAGAGCTGAATAGTGAGGACTTGCCCGTTATACTGTTGGTTCTGCACGATGACAATGTACTTCCAGATGAGAAGGAAAAAAGTCTCTAACAAGTGGATGCAATCGACGGCAAATAGCCGCGCCTGATCCGCAACGTGAAAAAAAATATTTTTGACGGGATCGCAGGATTTTCTGGATAAAAAAGAATTTGATAGGCTTTGCCACATCTGGCAAATGGAAATAAGTTTTGGGCACAGCCCATTATGCAAAACAAATAAAGAGAATAAAAAAAAACCATTTTCAACAAATGAGTCCCCCTCTATTCCGTGTCGCTGTCGCGTTACGAAAAGTGTGAATCTAAGATTATGAAAGATAAAGCATATATTAAACAAGATTGTTATTGTGATTCATTGAATGATCAATATCTAAAAGAAAATAGTATTCCAAAAGGATTCTGTGGTATTTGTGAAATATGTAAAAAACCCGGACATACTCAACATTTTCCAGGAGCTGTTCCATATACAGGAGCATGGTGCAATGAGTGTCTTCAAATTGTTGCAAAAAATCACAAAATAAGATCAGTTATATTCATGGCTTTATTTTTACTTGTTATATCATTAATAATAGGTGGAGTTATTTGGGGAGTAATAGAAGTAATAAAAAATACATTTTAACAAAAAGGTTGAGGTGACTCGAAAATTCGAGACTAATCTAAACGTTAGATGACAAAATGAGTTAAAAATTGATGATAAATTCAAATAAATATTCTGGTTGTTTTTTGGGCTTAGCAATAGGTGATGCTTTTGGTGCACCATATGAGGGAGGTCCCATTGAAAGGTTACTTTGGAAGGCAATTGGCAAAACAAAAGACGGCAAGAAAAGATATACTGACGACACCCAAATGTCTATAGATTTAGCTACCTCATTTATACATAATAACGGAATCAACCAAGATCATTTGGCCACTACTTTTGCTGAAAATCATCGTTGGTCAAGAGGTTATGGGCCAAGTGCCGCTTGGTTACTAAAGAAAATCAGAAGTGGTGCCAGCTGGAAAGATGTAAATCGAGCACAGTTCGAAGATGGATCTTTTGGCAATGGTGCTGCTATGCGCGCACCAATACTGGCAATGCTCTTTCCAGAAGATAATAAAATATTAAACGAAAATATAATTAAATGTTCTGAAATTACTCATGCTCATCCATTAGCAATAGAAGGTGCAAAGCTAATTGCATTTATGACCTATGCAGCACTGCATGATTGGAAAACAGAAACCATTGTTGAAGTCTTGCCTAAATGGTGTAAGTCCAAAGATTATCAATCAAAAATAGCATTTTGTGTTGAATCAATCCAGACGTTTGATGCAGTTCCAAATAAATTATTAAAAAACAAGTTAGGTAATGGCATTGCCGCATGTCAATCGTGCGTAACTGCAATTTATTTCGCTCTTAAGTTTAGAAACAGAAGTTATAATTCTATGCTTTCTCAAGTATTCAGTCTCGGCGGTGATACTGACACAATTGGTGCAATGGCTGGAGCCATTTTGGGGGCATTTAATGGCTCTGATGAGATAGATAAAAGTAAAATACAAAGCATTGAAAACTCGACAAAAATTATTGAACTTTCCGAACAATTATACACAATATCATTTAACAGGTCTAATTCTGCCGCCGCAAAAATCGTGCGCGGCTGATTAGCGACATTAGTGATAAAACTTTCAAGAAAAGTTTGAATCAAAAATTCGATGCTTGACACCACCGATGATTGGATATAAAATTGCTATTAATAATTTAATAGTATAATTTCCTTATTTATCAAAGTCATATAATAAACGCAAAAGCATTCAAATAACATTAATAAAAAACGGATGTAAATTTAACTAGTCAGCGAAAAAAACAACTAACAAGTCGTTGCAGAAAATAATTTATTCTGCTATGACGAACTATTATTCGCTGAACTTTAAAATGGATTAGTAATCAACAAGGATGAGTAATAATGAAGAAGAAATGTATCATGATGGCCACGGTTCTGCTAGTTGCAGGGGTTGCGCAGGCGACATTTGTAACGATTAGCGATGTTGGGAACGTGGACGACACGACTGGCTACGGCGGCGTAGCCTATGAATACAAAATCAGCGACCATGAGGTGACGATTGCAGAGTTTGCCGCATCAGGCGCAGGCAGTGGCAACGAGAAATACTGGGACGACCCTGGCGAAGGAACCAGCGTAGGCTCCGGTGGACCGGCGGTGAATGTTTCGCTCTACGAAGCGATGAGATATTGCAACTACCTCACCACGGGTACCCCCAACAGTGGCTATTACAGCACGAGCGATGGCGGCGCAACCTATCAGGCGAATGCCTTGAGCCACTATGCCTATGCAGCAGCGCATGGAACCACTTATTTTGTTCCAACCGAAGACGAGTGGTACAAAGCCGCCTATTATGATGCGTCTGGAGCCAATGGCTACTCGCTCTACGCTGACGGCACCAGCGATATCAACAATCCGCCAACGGAAGGCGGCGGTGAAACCGGATGGAATTACAATAGTGTGAACTTACCGAATTATACCCGTGGCACCGCCCTCGGCACGACCGAGCAAAACGGAACGGTTAACATGATGGGCAACGTCTGGGAATGGATGGAAGATTCTGCTGGCGTTAATCGCGGTGGGGGTTACTCCTTTGGTGAGAGCGGCTTGCGTTCCTCGACTCGCGGCACTGGCAATCCGTTGAATGAGAACCCAGCGACCGGGTTCCGCCCCGTCGTAGTGGATTCCACATTTGTAAGCATTGGCGATGCGGGGAATGCGGACGACACGGTTGGTGTTGGTTACGGCGGCGTAGCCTATGAATACAAAATCAGCGACCATGAGGTGACGATTTCGGAGTTTTCCGCATCAGGCGCAGGTGATGGCGACGAAGACTACTGGAATGACGCTGGCGAAGGAACCAGCGTGGGTCCCAATGCACCGGCCTCAAAAGTCACGCTCTACGAAGCAATGAAATATTGCAACTGGCTAACCACGGGCGACACCAATAGCGGCTATTACATCACTAGTGATGGCGGCGCAACCTATCAGGCGAATGCCTTGAGCCACTATGCCTATGCGGCAGCGCATGGAGTTACCTATTTTGTTCCGACTGAAGACGAGTGGTACAAAGCCGCATATTATGATGCGTCTGGAGCCAATGACTACTCGCTCTACGCCAACGGAACGAACACGATTCCAACGGAAGGCGGCGATGCAGCCGGATGGAATTATAACTCCGTGAACTCTTCACCGAATTACACCCGTGACACCGCCCTGGGCGCAACCGAACAGAATAAAACGGTCAATATGATGGGTAATGTCGATGAATGGATGGAAGATTCTGCTGGCGTGTTGCGCGGGGGCTGGTTCTTAAGCGCTAGTGAGTTCTTTTTGAAGTCCTCGTATCGCTCTACTAGCAATGTCCCATTGACCAAGAGCGCCGGTATCGGGTTCCGCCCCGTCGTAGTAATCCCTGATGCGGTGGCGTATGTGACAATCGGAAACGCTGGTAACGCAGCAGATTCCACCAATGGCGGAATCTATGGCAATGTGGCCTATGAATACAAGATTAGCGACCGCGAAGTGACAATTGCGGAGTTTGTCGCATCAGGCGCGGGCAATGGCAACGAAAACCTATGGAATACCGGAGGCTACTCGGTAGGTTCAGGTGCACCAGCCTCACAGGTTTCACTCTACGAAGCGATGAAATATTGCAACTGGCTGACCACGGGCGATACTAACAGTGGCTATTACAGCACTAGTGATGGCGGATCGACTTATCAGGCGAATGCCTTGGCTCATGATGCCTATGCGGCAGCGCATGGAACCACTTATTTTGTTCCAACCGAAGACGAGTGGTACAAAGCCGCCTATTATGATGCGTCCGGAGCCAATGGCTACTCGCTCTACGCTGATGGCATCAGCGATATCAACAATCCGCCAACGGAAGGCGGCGGTGAAACCGGATGGAATTACAATTGGGCGAACTCTGCCCCGAATAGAACCCGTGGCACCGCTCTTGGCGCGACCGAGCAGAACGGAACGGTCAACATGATGGGCAACCTCTATGAATGGATTGAAGATTCTACGGGTGCCTTGCGCGGGGGGATGTACGGCAGTGATGAAGCCGACCTGCGTTCCTCGTATCGCCTGAACTACATTCCTTCGAACGAAAACTACGGTGTCGGGTTTCGCCCAGTCGTAGTGGAGCGTACATTTGTAACGATTGGCAATGCGGGGAATACGAACGATGCGTCGGGCTATGGCAGCGTAGCCTATGAATACAAAATAAGCGATCACGAAGTGTCGATTGCGGAGTTTGCCGCATCAGGCGCAGGCAGTGGCAACGAAGGGTACTGGAACGAGACAGCAAACGGTCGCACGGTGGGAGCCAATGCACCAGCCTCAAACGTCTCGCTCTACGAAGCGATGAAATATTGCAATTGGCTAACCACGGGCGATACCAACAGTGGCTATTACAGCACCAGTGATGGCGTCGTTTATGTAGCAAACGCCTTGGGTCATGATGCCTATGCTACGGCACATGGAACCACCTATTTTGTTCCGACTGAAAATGAGTGGTACAAAGCCGCGTATTGGACTGGGAATGGCTACTCGCGCTACGCCAACGGAACGAATACGACTCCACAGGAAGGCGGCAGTACAACCGGATGGAATTACAGTTTGGTGAAATCTTACCCGAATTACACCCGTGGCACCGCCCTAGGCACGACCGAGCAGAATGGAACGGTCAACATGATGGGCAACGTCGAAGAATGGATGGAAGATTCTGTGGGCGTGACTCGCGGGGGGTATTACAGCGATTATGATTCGTGGATGAGTTCCTCGTCTCGCTACGAATATTACAGCCCATCGTATGAGAACTCAGCGACCGGGTTCCGCCCTGTCGTAGTGATCTCTACATTTGCAGGCATTGGCGATGCGGGGAATGTGGACGACACGGCTGGTGCTGGCTACGGCGGCGTAGCCTATGAATACAAAATCAGCGACCATGAAGTGACAATTGCTGAGTTTACCGCATCAGGCGCAGGCAGTGGCAACGAAAGCTACTGGAATGACGATTCTACCACGGGAAGTGGTCGCACCGCGGGTCCCAACGCACCGGCAACACATATTTCGCTCTACGAAGCGATGAAATATTGCAACTACCTCACCACTGGCTACACCAACAGTGGCTATTACAGCACTAGTGATGGCGGATCGACGTATCAGGTGAATACCTTGAGCCACTATGCCTATGCGGCAACGCATGGAATCACCTATTTTGTTCCGACTGAAGACGAGTGGTACAAAGCCGCATACTGGACCGGCAATGGGTATTCTGATTATGCCAACGGCGATGATGTGGCCGACGGTGCGCCAAACGATGTTACGACTGCAAACCAGACTGGATGGAACTATGACGGGGTGAACACGGGTAATCTCGGTGTGTGGGTTACGGGCGGTAGTGCCAGGGAACAGAACAGCACTTACGATATGATGGGCAACGTCTCTGAATGGATGGAAGATTCTGCGGGCGACTTTCGCGGTGGGATTTATTACGATGAGGAGAACTACCTGCGTTCCTCGGCTCGCGTCGACTATAATCCGTCGAATGAGAGCGGCGTTGTCGGGTTCCGCCCCGTCGTAGTAATCTCTACATTTGTAAACATTGGGGATGCAGGGAATGAGGGCGACATGTTTGGTGATGGTGGCTGCGGAGGCGTAGCCTATGAATACAAAATCAGCGCCCAGGAAGTGTCGATTGCGAAGTTTGCAGCATCGGGTGCTGGCGACGGCGACGAAAACTTGTGGAACGACGATTCTACCACGGGAAGTGGCCGCACCTTGGGCCCCAACGCACCGGCAGTGAATGTTTCGCGATACGAAGCGATGAGATATTGCAACTGGTTGACCACGGGCGATACCAATATCGGCTATTACAGCACCAGTGATGGCGGCACAACCTATCAGGCGAATGCCTTGAGTCACGATGTCTATGTGGCGGCATACGGAACCACCTATTTTATTCCGACCCAAGACGAGTGGTACAAAGCCGCGTACTGGACCGGCAGCGGCTACTCGCTCTACGCCGACGGCACCAGCGACACCAACAATCCACCAACCGAAGGCGGCAGTGCATCCGGATGGAATTACAATGACGTGAATCCTTCACCGAATTACACCCGAGGCACCGTCCTCGGCACGACCGAGCAGAATGGAACGGTCAATATGATGGGCAACGTCGCAGAATGGATGGAAGATTCTGCTGGCGTGATTCGCGGGGGGAGTTACGTCAGTATTGAGACCTCCCTGCGTTCCTCGGTTCGCTTCCACGGCTACAATCCGACGTTTGAGCACATCCATTTCGGCTTCCGCACCGTCGTGGTGGTTCCTGTGTCGGCGACCGCGACCGCGCCTTCGATAGTGATGAGCGGCTTGGACATAAGTTGGCAGGGTGAAATTGGTCAGAACTACAGTGTGATGACGACAACGAACCTGGTAACGGTGCAGTGGGCGCCGGTACCTGGCTGGCCCCAAAGTGGCACGGGCAACATGCTAATCTACTCCAACACCTATACGGATAAACAACGCTACTTCAAAGTCACCGTTGGGAGTCAGTAGAAGATATTCCAACCCTTGGATCTGAGCTGTTGTGAAAGTGCTTTTTGTCTTTTTCAAAAAAAGCGAAGCGGCAACTTTGTTCCAAGGGTTGAAAAATGAGGATACGGCAGCCCTGCCATTTTTCGGCATTAGCCACCGAAGGCGGCAAGTTTTGCTTGCTGATCTTCAAGGCTGATCTAACTGCCGAAATGCTATATTAACTTGCTTTTGCATTCGTATAACAAATCGTTGCAGTAAATAATTTATTCTGCTACGCTGAAAAATTATTCGCGGAACTTTACGTTCGAACAACAAGGAGAATAAATGAAAGAATTACACTCTTGCCTCGCTCTAGCGATATTGGTTTATGCATTCGCTATAAGCACTTTGCCCGCCATTGATCAGAAAAACAAACAGCGACTTCTGCGTCTTCCATACAAGAGCGTTGTCGACAATCTTGAGCGAGACTATTTCCTGTATCTACCCAATGGATATGAAGAAAATTCATCTAAGCAATGGCCTGTGCTGATTTTTTTGCACGGGGATGGAGAGCGTGGAAATGGCAAAGAGGATCTGGACTATGTGCTTAAATACGGACCACTTTACGAAGCCTGGATTCAAAAGAGGGATTTGCCGTTCATCATCATCGCTCCGCAAAATCATATGTTTGGTCGGGACGGAGCAGATGGGCCGGATTTTATTCGCAATCGAACCAGAGAGAGTATTCCCAAGCGCCTAGACAAAGGGGTGCCACCGCACAATACTGATATGCCGGCATCGCAGATCTATGGGCCGATGCGCGGAGCCGTGGCAGCAAAAACTCCTCCGTCCGAGCGCTTTCAGAGAAAAACCGGCTGGAGAAAGACGGATCCGGATGTCATAGGAATTCTAGACTCCATCCTACAAAATTATGATGCCGATAAAGACCGGGTTTATTTGTCCGGCGCAAGCATGGGAGGCTACGGCACCTGGTACTATGCCAGCAAGTATCCTGAAAAATTTGCAGCCATTCTTCCGGTCGTTGGTTATCCGTCGGTAACACAGGCGGAAGCAGTGGCCAAAGCAGGGATACCGGTGTGGGTTTTCTCCGGAGGTAGAGATCCCGTCGTAGAAACCAAATATTTCTTTGCTGGCATGAACAGAATGGATGAATTAGGCGCGACCATACGCTTTACTACGGAGCAGGATATGTTCCACGATGTATGGAACAGAGTGTACGCCGGTGAAGATGTTTATAACTGGTTGCTGCAACACGAAAAAGAATAGGTATTGCCACATCTGGCAAAGGGAAATAAGTTTTGGGCATAGCCCATGATACAAAACAAATCAAGAAAAAGAAAAACATTCTCAACAAATGAGTCCACAAGTATTCGCCAACGTGCGCATACCACCCATCTGAAAGGGGACAATTAATGAAACTGATATCTTGGAATGTAAACGGGATTCGGGCAGTTGCAAAGAAAGGCTTCGAAGAATTTCTTCTAGAACACCACCCGGACGTAATATGCCTGCAGGAAATCAAAGTACACAATGACGACCTTCCGGCGGCGATTGCAAAGCTCGGTGCGACGGAAGGCTATCGCGGATATTGGAATGGCGCAGAGCGTAAGGGCTACAGCGGGACCGCCACGTTAACCCGCATGCAGCCTATGACCTACGAAACCCTGATTGGGGACGAGCGCTTTGACTGTGAGGGACGTTTTCAGTTTTTGGAATTCCCCGACTTCTTCCTTATCAATACTTATGTCCCGAATGCGAAGGGCGATTTATCGCGCCTTAACGAACGGCAGGAATTCGACCAGCTGCTGCTAGATAAAATCAAAACTTTGGAAACAACAAAACCGGTCATTCTCTGCGGCGACATGAACGTGGCCCACACCCCCATCGATCTGGCCCGCCCCAAACCAAATGAAGGTAACGCTGGCTACACCATCGAAGAGCGTCAGGGAATGACGAATTATATCAACGCCGATCTGGTTGACACCTTCCGAACACTGAATCCCGAAAAAGAGCAGTATTCCTGGTGGAGCTATCGGGGGCGGGCGCGAGAAAACAATGTTGGTTGGAGACTTGACTATTTTCTAGCCACTCACACCTTACTGCCAGTCATTCAATCCGCCACCATTCTTGATAATGTGATCGGTTCCGACCATTGCCCCATTGAACTCTGCGTCAACACTACACAGTTAAACTAAATGTAAACAGCAGAGGGGGCGTAGTGAGAATATATAATGACGGGCTCCCCTATCTACGGCCCGCATACAGGATTACGTCGCGTCACGAAAAGTGTTATTCTAATGTTATGTGTGTCAATTAATCAGAATCATCATCATGTAAAGGATTTAATGTGTCTTTCAATTTTATATTGATATTTTCAATGACTATATTTGTAGCCTCAATTATGCCAGGACCAAGTATGCTACTGGCTTTGAACCATGGTATGCACTACGGGGCCAAGAGAACAATAGCTTCAGCTATGGGAAATGTAACTGTTACACTAATTCAAGCATCTGTTTCTATTGCAGGCTTAGGTACAATTTTAATTGCTTCTGAAACCACATTTCAACTCATTAAATGGGCAGGGGTAGCGTATCTGATCTACATGGGAATAAGTATGTTCTGTTCATCAAAGATGTCGTTATCACCAACTGAATCAAATCAACCCACCGAACGGATTTCTTTAAGAAAAATGTACTTGCAAGCTGCCTTTGTGACCGCAGGGAACCCCAAAGCGATTGTGTTTTTCACAGCAGTCTTTCCTCAATTAATTGATCCAAATGAAGCCTATTTATCTCAATCCTGTATACTTATTAGCATTTGTGCTTTTATTGCATTTAACTGTTTTATGGTTTATGCAATT
>Ga0307987_1000323_pt1 | contig 28560 bp, 19 predicted proteins | sample EllFjometagen181_FD_203157 | JGI IMG/M metagenome (GOLD analysis project Ga0307987, IMG submission 203157) | Marine microbial communities from Ellis Fjord, Antarctic Ocean - #181 | ecosystem: Environmental > Aquatic > Marine > Unclassified | place: Southern Ocean | collected 2014-10-08 | reverse complement strand
GAGACCCGCGCAGAAGCACACGCAGAAGCACGCGCAGAGGAGGCCCGCGCAGAAGCACGCGCAGAGGAGGCCCGCGCAGAAGCACACGCAGAAGCACGCGCAGAGGAGGCCCGCGCAGAGGAGGCCCGCGCAGAAGCACGCGCAGAGGAGGCACGCGCAGAAGAGACACGCGCAGAGGAGGCGGACCTCACTGAACAGTCCATCCAAGCAGAAGCCCGCGCACAAGCGGCTCGAGATGAAGCTCACGCCGCCGGCCAGGCACTGGCTCAGGCGCTCCGAGCTGAGTCCAGCGCCCGTGCCCCACCCCCCCTGAAGCGTAAGGCCAAGATGCAGGGGGGCGCGTGCACTAAGCGCCAGCGCCGTAGCGCTCGTATCGCGACTCTGAAGCCGTTTGCGTATAGGTTTAGCTGACCGCGCTGTGCGCGCCTCAATGTAAAGATATGCTTTTTATATTCAGTTTTGACACCAGAGGAGAGAAAGCGAGCGAAACAGGGAAACCACTAGACTAGGAGCACCGGGGGCGCTTGCTCGCGCGCGCGTGCTCTTCGGCCGCGGCATCCACCCGCGCGTCCAGTTTGCGCTTCGAGCCTCCGGCAGCCTCAGCCGCCTCCTCCATGGCTGCATCGAGCTCATCGATCTCTTGCGCGGCGGCTTTCAGCGTGCGTTGAAAGCGCTTGGTCTTGGTCGCGTCTCGGGTAACGAGCGCCATCAGGGCTGCGCGCACCGCGGGCGCGTCGAGGGTGGCGGGGTACTTAGAAATGATATACTGCGCGCCCAAGTCGCTCCGGGCCGCGGGACGGCTCTGCACCACATCCACGAGTGCTTCCGTGATATACACGAGCTCGTGGGCGCTCAGCTCCATCACGTGGCGCACGCTCGGGTTGAAGCACTCGTATGGATCGGTGTCGTACGTTGAGACATCAGTACCCGCGCCCGCCGCGCAGCGCTTGCCCTCGCGGTCAAATGTCATGTAGTCAGCGCCCTCAAGCGCGCTCGCGTGCCCCACGCCGTACGCGAGCGGCGCGTGGCCCTTGGCATCACACACGCTGAGCGCGGCGGCGAACGATGGGTACCAGCCGCGCACGACGTCGACGACCGCGGGGTTGGCTTGACGTATAGCGAGGTGCATGGGGGAGAACCCACCGCCCGCGCGCGGGGTCGGGCGTAGCAGTATTTTCGTCGCGGCCGCGGCGCCCGTCACGCGCCGCACGAACGCAGCACATGTCTCCACTATCTCCACGCACCCGCTGAGGATGGCCTCGTGTATTACATTGAGGCGGTATATGGTCACGCCAGCTGCGGGGCACGTGAGCTGCGTCATGTACGTGAGCTTGTTGTAGTGGTTCAAGATAGCGGCGAGCACCGCAGACGCGTGCCGGGTAATGGCGGTATGCAGCAGCGCGAGGATCGCTCCACCGAACTTCGGGTTGCTCGCGGTGACGTGGGGGAGTAGATACAACTCGATGAAGTGGGGGCGGTCTGCGATTATGCTCGCGCACCACACCGAACACTCCAGGCCGTAAAGGTAGCTCCGAATGCATCCGGGGGACGTTGCGGCCGCCAGTTTCGGCGCGCAGCACGCGGCACAGTATGCAAGGGTGTCGGTCGAGGCGCCGCAGAAGTCGAGCATGCTGGCAAACGCGATGGCGAGCTTATTCGATTCACGCCCCACAGTGTCGTCATCTGCGAGCGCGCGCGCGATGTTCGGGTGGTCATTTCCCGCGATAGCGTGCATCAGCCGCGACACCCATGCATCGGGCGGCGAGGCAATGCCCGGCATGGCGCCGATCAGACATGATCCGATTCCATAGTGGCTCCAATACTTGATATGCAGGTAGTGGACGCGGGCGCGCGCGCCACCCCCCTCGATGCGCGCGATGTAGTAGATATTATTCCAGAATGGGGAGAGGTCTTTGAGAATGGTGCCGGGCGCGGGCGCGGGCGCGGGCGCGGGCGCGCGAGCGAGCGAGCGAGCGCGGATGTATTGAAATTAAAAAATATATTTGGCGGTTAAAAACCGGTTTTTAACCGCCAAATATATTTGAATGTTGTTTGGAGAGGTTTAGATATTTGGCGGTTAAAAACCGGTTTTTAACCGCCAAATATATTTGAATGTTGTTTGGAGAGGTTTAGATATTTGGCGGTTAAAAACCGGTTTTTAACCGCCAAATATATTTGGGGCCCTCGCACGCCTCCGCATTGATATTGACATGTTTAACGCTGTGACATTGACCGCAAACATGTCAATGCCCGCGTACGAATACGCGGATCAGGCGGATGCACCGCACATGACCGCCGGGTGTCTGTACGCAGATGGGTACTGTGGACGCTCACATGCGAGTTACCTCAAAGGCGTGCATTTCGAAGCGCGGGTCATGGCGCTCATGCGCGGTGCGTCGCCTCGCCTCGCCTCGCCTCGCCTCACTTCACCGCGCAGGGCCAGACGGCGCATACCTCTTCGATAGTGCGCACGCGCAGCTCATGCCTCTGGAGTGGCACTGTCTCCCACGATGGAAGCGCACCTCAGAGGCGGTGATGGCGATGGCGCGCGCGCCCGCCGGAACGCCACGCGAGCAGCTTGTCCGGATTGGCGTGCAGGACGTGCAGCGGACACGGCGTGCCTTGATGCGTGCGTGTGAGCCGGCCATGCGCGCACGCTTGCGTCTGGCTATAGAGAGCGGGGGGGTGGTGATATCATGATCGCGATCGATTCACACAAATAAAATATACGTGCATTTACAAGCAGGAGCTCTGAGGATGCTCGCGCAGCACACATATGTCGTACATATGCTTTTCAACCATTCCAGAACGCACGATGCATTTGACCTCGAGGCGCCACCTGGCCGGCCGGGAGATCGATCGCAGTGGATAAATAGGTTGTGCAACCAGGTTATTTCGGCCATTTGAGCACCCCCCACCCACACACTCAACCCCCTTAAAATTCAAAAAAAATTGAATTTTTAATTAATTTCGAGCCCTTGCGAGCGGCGCGCTGGGCGGGCACGGGAGCTCGCGCGCACGCGCCCCGCGCCGAAAAGGGGTGAAAAAGTTCTCGGGCCCTAGGAGTTGGGCCTTAAGGAAAACGAGTCTAATTTAAATTAATTTGAATTTTTTAAGGCGCGTCCGCGCGGCGCGCGCCGCGCGGCGAATATGAAACCGGCGCGCTAGGCGGCGGGCGCGGGGAGCGCGCTCCTGGGCGCGGGCCCGCAGTCTAGGTTGGTGGCGGCACAGCGCGCCGCGCGCGCCTGCGTGTAGAGCGCCTCGAAGCGCGCGCGCGCGCCACCGCACGCGCGCCGCATCTCCCACGCCTGCTCGGTCGAGGGCAGCGCGCGCAGCGCGGCCGCCGCCGCGCGCGCGCGCGCCGCGGTGGAGCGCAACGTCACCACGCGGTCACGCACGCGGATGATGACGCGCATCGTGTTGCCCAGCAGGCGCGCGGACGCGTTGAACGACGCACAAAAACGGTCGAGGCGGCGCGCGCGCGCGGCGTCCGCCGCGCCGTCCCAGAGCGCGTACGCGCCCACGCCGCCGAGCAGCACGACGCCCACGCCGCCCGGCGTGGCGAGCGCAGGCAGCAGCGACAGGAAGCCCGTCAGCCCCAGCGCGCCCTCCAGCAGCATGCCGCCAGAGAGCTTGATATTACGCGCTTGGCGCGCATCCGCGGTGTCGGCCTGCAGCTTGCTCGTCTCCACGAGGCTGATGTTGAGCAGGCGCGCGGCGTCGTGGCGCAGCGTGTCGAAGCCACTGATGTGCGCGCTCGCGGCCGCGTGCGCGACGCTGACCTCCTCAATGAACGCGCCGAGGCGCGTCGCGAGCGCCGGGCTGCCGCTCACGTACAGCTCGGGCAGCTCGGTGAACAGCTCCACGCCCGCGTGACCCACGTCAAACAGCACGCTGATGAGCTCCAGGTGGTCGTCGCCCACGTGCTGCACATGGTCCGCGAACGCGAGGAACGCGCGCGCGTACGCCGAGTCAAAGTCAACCAGGTGCCCCGTGCTCTGGATGAGCTCCGCGGCGGCGCGGCTCTCCTGCAGCGCAGTGAGCGGCTCGGGCACCCCGCCGTACAGCGCGTCGATGGCCTCGACGAACGCGTCGTCGGCGCCCGCGTCCGCGCCGCCAAGACTAAAACTAATGTCCGGGAAGCCGGGGAAGCCGGGGAGGCCGGGGAGGCCGGGGAGGCCGGAGAGGCCGGAGAGGCCGCCGCGTAGCGCGAGCGCGACGGCCAGCGAGAGCAGCACGCCAACTCCGCAAGCACATAGCATTTTTATGGGGGTGTGCGGGGGTGGGCGTACATAGAGCGGACACACTGACATATAAAGAAAATATATGGCTTTATATTTTTAAGAGCGAACGAGCGCACGTATCCGTACAGAGGGGCGCACACACTGAAAACACAACTCACAGTCAGCCGCCTCTGAGTGACTAAATGTGGCGGTCACGCGCGTGTCATCCGTGGCAGTATGGTGCCACGCCCCCCGGCGCAGGCGAGCGTGCGTGGCCGGCGACATCGTCTGCCCAGCCGCCGACCAACCAAACGCAGCCGCGCTTATAAACTTGTACGATTTGATCCGCCCACCAAACGCGCTGAAAAATAGCGCCGGGAACGCCGCGCGCGTCTGGAGCGGCTCGATATACACCGCGCCGTCTGTTTGGTCGAGGTGCGCGCACTCCACCCAGTAGAAGATGCCGCCGCTGCTTAGCCCCACGCGGAAGAAGCGTCCGCGCATGATGCGTACGATCTCGGTCGGGGCGTACTCGCGCGGCGCGGGAGCCATCGGAGGCGCGAGGGGAACGTAAAAGGGTGAGAAAAGAAGCTAAGTGTTCTTGAACTTAGTTTTTTCGTGGTCACTTCGCGCCCTGTGCGCTCACACATTTATAGACGGTTTTTCATTTAAAAAAAAGACAAGTTTTAACTTTTTACCTCCCCCTGTCGTCACTCGACGGACTCAGCTCGGATTCAGAGTCGGAGCGCCCGCGCTTGCGCTTGCACCCGCGCTTGCCCGCGAGGCGCGCCTCGGCCGCGCGCCTCGCGGCTTCGCTGCGGCGTAGCGCGGCGGGGTAGTCGAAGCGCGCCGGCGGCGCCGGCGCCGGCGCGCTCAGCCGTATGGGCTCCTTGAGCGTCCAGGGGATGTACGGCACCGCCGGATTCGGCGCCTCATCACGAATGCGGCCAAACATCTCGATATATGCATCCTCATCGGGGGCTGTTACGTGGTCGCGCGCATTAATAGCGCGCGAGAGCGCGTCGTAGAGGCGACCCCAGTCAAATGCCGGGGGCGTCAGACGCAGCAGCTGCTCGAAGCACTCTAGTGCCCGCGGCGCGACGTTTTTGAAGTACGCCACAAACACATCCTCCAGCAGCGGCTGCTCGTGCACCTCAACGAATGAGATGGCGAGGTCGAAGAGCGGCACGACCGCGCCCGCGAAGTCGATAGTTATCGCGTACATGAGCAGGTTGGTCTTGCGCGCGCTCGACGTCGCCAAAATGCTGCGCGCAAAGACGCCTCCGTCATCAGAGCGTGAGAGCTTATCAAGCACGCGCGCCAGCAGCGCCGGATCCTTCTCCTCAAGCACCCTTATCATGAACGGCGAGTTGATTAACTTCAGACTAAGCGCCGGCACGGGCAGGCACGCGTCCAGCATGTACTCCACACACGGCATGCTACCGAGTGCAAGGTGGAGCGGGGGCGGCCCGATCGGCGCCCAGCGCGTGCGGTTGAGCAGCAGCAGCTGCGGCGCGCGGTAGTGGTCAATGATCAGCTTGAGCAACGCGGGGGCGGCCTGATTCACCGCCTCGTAGAGCATCTCCAGGATCACATTGCGGCCGTGTGGATCCGCGCGCGCATGTTGCGCGCGGTTGGCGATGCCAGGCAGAATAAACTGCCGAAGGCAGCGCTGTGCGTTGTGTCGGACACACTGCCCTTCCACGGACCGGGTGACGTCAACGTCAGACGGCGTCGGAAAGCGATAGTAGACGTGGGTGTATTCCAAATGCTCCGCTCGTGACTCCGGCGCGACGTGGGTGTATTCCAAATGCCCCGCTCGTGACTCCCGCGCGACGCCCGTGCCCGCCTCCATGATACGACGCAGGGAGACCGGAGCGTCGAGCGCGATAGCCATCCCCACGAGCGCGTCGTAGTCCTGCACCGAAAAAAACTCGGTGTCGAACAGCGCTTCGTCATGGCCGATGGCGAAACACGCGGCCGCAAACGCATTGGTGTACGCGGTGGGGTCGAGGGCAGGCGAGGCGCGCGAGGCGCCAAACACGATCATCCTCCCCGTTGACGGCTCCCGCCTGAACGGGATTGGGGTAATGGCGCCGATGCCGGCACAAAGTCCGACGCGCTCCGCAAAGTCCGATGCGCTGAAGATCTGTTTTGTCGGCGCCTGGACGCCCACCCCGCCGAATGAAAGCGTGATGTAGTAGTCTTCAGCGAGCCGGGTGTCCAACACGTAGAGCATGTCACGCGCGCGCAGCGGGGCGTCGGGTGGGGTGCGGCGGTAGAACGTCCCCGGCCGCAGCGCGTCCAGCCCGCACCACTCCCATATATGCCTCCATAACCACCGGGGGAGGCGCGTGCACCACGTGCGGCCGCGCGTGGTGCGCAAGCCGAGCACTGCCTGGCGCCGCAGCGGGATCGAGCGCGCGCTCAACATGTTTTGTGGGTGCACGCCGCCTGCTTTTGTTTTAAGATATTCGGCGGTTAAAACCGGTTTTTGGCCGCCGAATATCGTAAAATTAAAAAACGAGGGCATAAAAACTGTCGAAATTCAAACTCGTAAAAAATAACTGCCCAAATTTTAATTTAAAATATTTGGCGGTAAAAAACCGGTTTTTAACCGCCAAATATTACGAGGCCCACCGACTCGATTTTTCATTATAACCGCCTCCGCGCCACGTGACACCTCCTCCAGTTCGTTTTTTCACCTCCCCCCTCCCCCCCCTCCAGTATGCAGGCTGGGAAGCGAACATTCACGGAGGCGCTGTTCGTGCGTACCGTGCGCCAGCGCCAGCACCGACACGCACCCGCGCCGCAGCTCCGTCCCCGCGCCGCGTCCGCGCTGGTCCCCGTGCCGCTCCCCGCGCCCGCAGCCATGTCGGCCGCGGCCCCGCGGGTGGCTACATTCCAACCGCGGACCCCGCCACACATCCGGCGCGTGCCCATGTGCCCGCCCCGCCCCGGCGCGCAAGGAGGACGCGACACCCGACGCGCGGGCCGCCAAGCGCTGCAAGCACGCCAGGGGCGCGTGCGCGCGCGCGAGCTGGACTTCTCGGACGAGTCGGACGACGCGCCGTCATACTCGCCCGAAGATGAACTGGACTTCTTGGGCGTGGACTCTTCGGGAGACTCCTCGGGAGACTCCTCGGGAGACTCCTCGTACGAGGATGCTGTAGATTTTGCAGGGGAAGACCCATGTGCCATGTTGTGAATTAAATATAATGTTCATTTCATTTTCATTGTCCCACATGAGTGCGGCGCGGCGGTGCGGCGCGGCGCTCCAGTTTCAAGTGTTTTGTTTTTTGAAAAGTTTGAGGCCCGCGCGCCCGCGCACGCATGTACACACGTGGACATACGCGCGCGGGCGCCTGAACAAGATGCAGAGTCAGACGAGATGGAGGCCTAACGACTGGATGGTATCTACACTCGTCCTAACGGCTGGATCGTTCATCAACATCGCCGGGATCTATATGGTTTGGAGCAACCCACCCGTATTTACAAACGCCGCGCTCAACTGGGGCATGGCGCTGGTTGGACGGGTAGGGCGGCGTTGATGTTGCTTACTTTAATTCACGCGCGCGCGCCCCTCGCAGTGCGAGTTCTATGGACTTATCTGCTTTATGATCATACTAGTGTCTATAAATATAGGGGATGTCATTAACTGGCCGTCGTTTATAGCTATGGTTCTCACAATATTCGCGGGTGGCTCAACACTTATGTGGTTCGAACACGCGCGGTGGTTGTATCGCCGCTACGACCGCCGCGTAATCAAAGCGCTCGTGGCGAGCGCTATGGGCGGCGTGCTACTTATCAAACTGCACCACGTGGTGTTCATCCTGTCTAATTGGACGTGGGCGCTCCGCCCATGCACGCTGATGCTCCAGGTTGTCGGTAACCTGCTATGGTCATTCGTCCGTCCAGCGCGTGACTTTTACATTTTGCTCTAGACTGAAGGTGTCGCTGCCGTGCCCCCCCCCCCCCCGTGGCTTAAATAAAAACAATATACATTGTAAAAAAATAAGAGCTCTCCCGGGGGGCCCGCCCGCCCGCCCGCCCGCACCGTTCAATATACTGAAAGATTGGGGCGTCCGGGGGGGCGTTCGTGGCCTCCAAAAGGGAGCTCCGACAGAGCTCCGCTCCCGCGCGCTATTCACCGCGGCGCGCACCCACGCGACAAGAGATTATGGGTTTCATCCGCGCCCGCCGGGCGCGGCGCCAGCGTCAGCCGCCATTAAACACCCGCCCGCCCGCCCGCCCGCCCGCCCCCGCGTTTTTATCAAATTCAAATTTATTTAAATTAGACTCGTTTTCCTTAAGGCCCAACTCCTAGGGCCCGAGAACTTTTTCGGGTGTTTGCGACGGCTGGGGCGCGCGTGAGAGCTTCCGCGCCCGCCCCCCGCGCGCATCTCAAGACTCGAAAAAAAATAAAAATTCAAATTAATTTGAATCTAAAGTCTATATGCGTTCAAATGGGTGCGCGTGCGGGAGGTGCGGGAGCCTAAGCCACTCTAACCGCCTATTATCGGGGGGGCCCTGAAAAAAGCCTGCGCCTAGACACAGGCGGCAGTCCACGCTCTGCACGACCTCGGCGCCGCAGCCGCAGTCGCCGGCGCACTTCTGCACGACGCCGGCGCATGCGTCCGTCTCCGTGTCTGTATCCGTATCCATGGCCGCGCGCATGACGAGGTTTGAGCCGGCGCCGCCGCAGCCCGGGCACGCGATCCACTTGTATCGCATGTATGCAGCGAATCCGATGTTCATATCATCCATCGATGGGGGTATAAAGGTGTGCGGGGGGCGTGGGTGTGCGTGTGGGGCGTTGCACGCACCTTGTTTTTAAAAAAAATAAAAATAAAAAAATCCCGCCCTGTTTTTTACTTGGATATGCACCGAAGGGGGAGGGGGGCAGCTCCCGATGCCGCCCGCGTCCTCGCGCATCCGCATCCGCTTCGGCGTGCCCAATGCCGAAGACATCTACGCGCAGGCCGCGCTCATCCTGCCCGTGGCGCCGCGCGATAAAAAAGAGATGTCCACGCTGCTCGCGCACCCGCGGCTCGGCGCGTGTGACCCCGCGCACGCGCGCGTCATGTGCGCCACGTGCGGGAAGCCGTACGGCGTGTGCCGCGGGCACTTCGGCGCGCTGCGCTTCCCGCGCCCCGTGCTCAACCTCTTTTACAAGTCGCTCGTGATGACCACCATGCACGTCTTCTGCTTCGCGTGCGGGCACGCGCACCTGCCCGGGCGCGCCGGCGTGCCGCCGGGGCCAGAGAACCGGGCGCCGGCGGGCGCGGGGCGTCCCGCGCCCGCCGGCGCCGCCGGCCTCGCGCACAGCAGCATGGTCGCGTGCGAGCGCTGGCGGAAGGAGATCAAGACGTGCACGGCGTGCGCCGCGCCCATGTGCGAGATCCGTCGCCGCGAGCTCTCCGTGTACAAGTGGCCCAACAAGCTCGTGCTCATGCACGCGGGCGAGCACGAGCTCGACGTCATGAGCGCGTGGAAGCTGTGCAACACGCTGAGCATGGACGACTGCGCCGCGCTCGGGCTCGACGCCGCGCACGCGCACCCCAGCTCAGCGTTCTTCATCTATTTCCCGGTGCAGCCGCTGTCCATGCGCCCCGACGTGGTGTTCAACAGCCAGCAGCCGCGCGCGAGCGGGCTCACGGTGCAGCTCCGTGAGATCTACCGGCTGAGCGCCGCGCTGTGGAGCGAGATCGGCGCGCGCCTCGGCGTTGCTGCGACTAGCGTCGAGGGTCGCCGCGCCGCGCGCACGCCGCGCGTCGCGCGCACCGCGGACATCGAGGGCAAGCTCTACCTCAACCTGCACAGCACGGTTAACATGTACCTGCTCAACGCGCCCAGCCCCAAGCGCAGCGGGCGCTTCAGTAACATCCCGGGCGTCATCACGCAGCTCAAGGGCAAGACGGGGCGCTTCCGGCTGCACCTCAACGGGAAGCGCTGCAACGGCACGGCGCGCGCGGTCATCACGCCAGACGTGTGCATTCGCGTTGATGAGATCGGCGTGCCCGCGTCCGTCGCGCGTGAGCTGACGGAGCGCGTCCTGGTGTGTAACCTGAACCTCGCCGAGCTGCAGGCGACGCTGGAGGCGGGCGAGGTCGTGTCGGTGTTTTGCAGCGACGGGCGCAAGTACCCCACGCGCCCGCGCGTGCTGCGCGTCGGCCACATCGTCGACCGCTGGCTGCGCAGCGGCGACTGGGTGCTGTTCGGGCGCCAGCCGACGCTGCACGCGGGCTCGCTCATGGCGTTCCGCGCGCGCGTCATGCCGCGGGGGCTGACCTTCTGCCTCAACCCCGCGTGCTGCGCGTCGTTCAACGCAGACTTCGACGGCGATGAGTGCTGCCTACAGACGCCGTACGGCCCCATGGCGCTCGCTGAGCTCGAGGGCCTGCTCAACGTGCGCGAGCACGTGCTCAACACCGCCAACGGCGCGGCAAACCTCGCGCCGACGCAGAACCAGGTCTGGGCGCTCTGGCGCCTCACGGAGCCCGCGCGCGCGCTCGCGCTCGGCGACTTTTGTGACTGCGTCGCCGAGCTCTCGCCCGCGACGTGTCCGGCGCGCGTGTTCGAGCGCGTGGCCGGCGCGCGCCGCGCGCGCGCGCGCACGCTCCTCGCCACCGAGCTGTTCAGCGCCTCGCTGCCCGAGGCGCTGTGCTGGCGCGAAGACGTGGACGGCGTGGACGTGTGGGTGTCGCGCGGCGAGTGGCGCGCGGGGCGCGCCACGCAGCGCGTGCTGCGCCAAATCATCAAGGTGGTGGCGCTCATGCTGGGCAACGCGCGCGCGCTCGAGATGCTGTGTGACTGGAGCCGCCTCGCGGCGCGCGCGGTTGACAAGTGGCCGCTGCAGCTGGAGCTGCACGACTACCTCATCTCCGACGCGGCGACCGCGGAGCTCAGAGGCGTGCGCGAGCGCGGGCTCGCTGACCTGCCCGTGCTCACACACGCGCGCAAAGAGTGCCTGTCGGCGGTGCGCGGCGCCATTGGACGCGCCGGGCTGGCGCACGCGCGCGGCGGCGCGGCCAACCCGCTGGTGCAGATGGCTACCTCCGGCAGCAACGGCAGCGTGGCTGCGCTGGAGCAGACGTTTGGCATCCCCGGGCAGCAGCTGCGGAGCGATGCCTTCCTACCGCTGTCGCGCGGGCGCATCAACCCGCTGCTGCGCCACGCGACCGCGCACCAGCGCCTGTACGCGGAGGGCTGGATCGACACGCCGCTCGTGCGCGGGCCGGGCGTCGTGGAGACCACCAACTACCACCGCGCCGCGCGCGAGGGGCTCATAGATAAGGTGAGTAAGACCCCAAAGGTCGGCCAGACGCAGCGCGAGATGTGTCAAATCCTGCAGTCGCTCGAGATCGACGCGCGCGGGCGCGTGGTCATGCGCCTAGGCGTCGACAGCGCCACCGACCGCGTGGTGCAGACGCGCTTCGGCGGCGACGGCTACGACATGCGACGCGTCGTGCGCGTGCGCGCGCACGAGAGCGGCGAGTGGATAGAGGTCCCCGTGAACCTATACGCGTGCGCGCCCATGCTGCTCGAGCGCCTGGCGACGAGCTCAACCACGCTCGCGGCCACCATGAGCGAGAGCGCGCGCGCGCTGGACGCAGGCGTGGCCACGCCCATGCCGCGCGCGTGGCTCGACGGCGCGGGGCTCGCGCCCGCATTCCGCACGCACATAGAGGCGTTCATGACCGAGTACGCGCTCGCGGCGCCCTCGAGCGCGTGGCAGCACTGGCGCAGCGTGTTCCGGCACTTTGACGCGCGCGCGCGATGTGAGACGGGGCTGTCGATCGGCCGCATCGTCGCGCAAGCGGTGGGGCACGTGCTGCTGCAGTTTACACTCAACACGTTCCACGCGAGCGGCTCTGGCACGAGCGCGACCGCGGTGGGCATGGGGCGCTTCGTAGAGCTACTGCAGCACCTCGTGAAGTGCGCGGTGTTTGAGACGCGCGCGTATATGCCGCGCGCGGATATGCCGCGCGCGGATATGCCGCGCGCGGCGGGGCGCGCCGCGCTGCAGCGTCAGCTGCTCACGCTGCCGCTGTTTTCGCGCCGGCCGCTGCGCGACTACTTTATGCGCGCGCGCTCGGGCGCGGAGCGCACGCGCTTCATATTTAATTCGTCAACGTGCGTGACGCTCGCGGCGTCGCCGGTCAGCGTACTGCGCGCGTTCCGCGCGCTTGTGGACGCGGCGGGGTTGAGCGTGCGCGCGCGCGTTGAGTACCGACCCACATACGCCATCATGCACGTGTGCCCGCCGCTGCAGCGCGAGCTGGAGCACCCGCTCTTCAACGTGCCGTGGGGCGCCATCTTAAACGTGCACGCGGTCAAAGTGGGGCTGCAGCCGGAGTGCATCGAGGTGCAGCTCTTGCGCTTCCGGGAGGCGGTCGTGCCCGTGCGCGAGCACCCCGTGGTCATCAGCGCCGACCTCGCACCACGCACCTTCCTGCTCGTCCGCCGCGCGTTTAGCGACTTCAAACTCGACACGCCCGACGCCGCCGACGCCGCCGGCGCCGGCGCCGCCGGCGCCGCCGGCGCCGCCGGCGCCGGGGCGGGCGTCACCGTGCTCATCAAGCCCCTGCCGTCTGATGCACACTACGTGTCGCCGAGCGCGTGGCGCATCGCTACGGCGCGCTACTGGGGCGCTACGGCCGCCGCCGTGGGGGAGGGGGTGTTTATGGAGCCGTATCGTGAGCGCAAGCTGCGCGTGCTCTTGCGCGGGGCGCTGGGGTTTAAGTTGCGCCGCTGGTTTATCTCGTGGCGTCGCGCGGGGCGGCGTGTGCACAGGGCCCGCCCCACCTGCGCCTCGCCCTCCGCAGGGAGTGATAGCAGCACAATGACGGTCGCTGGGCGCCTGCGCGAGCTAAGTATGGACGCGGTACTGGAGAGCGAGGCACAGGCGGGCGTGAGCCCCGCGCCCGCGCCCGCGCCCGCGCTCGCCACGCTGCTGCCTGCTGTCTCACCGAGCGCGGCGGCGCTGTGGTGGCCGCCCGTTACTGAAGTGGTGGCCAAAAAGAGCGCCAAGTACGTGCGCGCGCCGTGGCTGCACTCGGTGCTCTGGTCTGAAAACAACGAGCTGCAGCTGGAGTATCCGTGCGCGGGGGCGCGATACGACTGCCCGTCTGAGCTCGGCACGCACGCGTTTTGGACGGAGGGCGTAGCACCACACCTCCCCACCGGACTAAGCATAGCGCAGGTAAAGGCGTGTTCGACCGCGCGCGTGCACGCGTGCAACGTGGCCACGCTGCAACTGCAGCTGCCCGCGACCGCGCTCGCGCCCGCGCCCGATCTAGTGGAATGCGCCGACGCCGACGCCGCGCCACGCACTTCCATCGGCCTCTTCCCGCACGTGCGGGAGGTGGAGTGTCACGATACGCATGTTATCATCCACTTTAAAAAGCACGCGTACGCGCACGCGGTGAAGCTGACTGATACAAACGCGGGTCGCGTGTGGCGCGGCGAGTTCGCGGCGCCGCTGGAACTGCTGGGCTTCGAGCGCCCGGTGAGTAACTCGGTGTATGTAACGCTGCATACGCGCGGCTACGCCGCGGCCAAGGCGCTCGTCGCGCATGAATTTGATGAGATGTTCCGCTCTGTGGGTGGCGTCACGCCGCGGCACGTCCAGCTGCTCGTGAATGTTATGTTCCCAGGCGACGGGCTGCTCGTCCCCATCTCGTTCCAAGCCATCGATGCCGATGGCCCCTTCCCCGTATCACCGCTCAGTTTTTGTGCATTTGAGCGCGTGGCGTCAAGGCTGAAGAAGGCCGCGCTGCGCGCAGAGGTCGATGAGCTCAATAACGACGCCGCATCAATCCCCATCTGCGCGCGCATGCACTCGGGCACCGCGCGCACCGTGCTGTACGGCGCACCGGGCGCGCCGGCGTCCGAGTCGGCGCGCCACCTGCGCGCCGGCGCCGGCGCGCCGCCTGAAGATGACGCTGCCGAGCACAAGCGCCGCATTAAAGAGGCGGGGAACAGCATTCATATGGACATCAGGCGCGCGCCGGCGGCACATGCGCTGGCGCCAGCGCCCCTCTCGCAGGCTATGGGCGCGACGCCGGCGGCGCCGGCGCCGGCGCGGCTGGCGGCGGCGCCGACCGCGTCGGACATGACGCACGTCGCGCGCGCGCTGACCAAAGAGCGCATCGCCACGCGCAGCGCACGCCCAACGCGCAACACGCTCACGTTTTGGCGGAAACGGGGGTAGGGGGTTTAAATTCACCCCAAAAAAACGTGTATATATAAAAAATCAACCCCGTCTAGCGCGTGTACGTGCCTCTCTTCAGTTCGACCGAGGAAGGGAGGGCAAGGGAGGCCCTGGGGGTAGCGCGGTGTATGGCGGTCTCCATGAAACGCGAATCAGACTCAGACTCGGGTGCTACACCCAAGCGCGCCCGACCTCCGGTGGGGGTCGTACTGCGAAGGACGGGACACCCACCTGGTTCGCATGCGGTTCTGGCTCGTTCCGAGCGAGCCGCCCAGCGCGCCGCCCAGCGCGCCGCCCAGCGCGCCGCCCAGCGCGCCGCCCAGCGCGCCGCCGAGCGCGCCTACCTATATCACCGCGCGCGCGCGGGTATAAGGAGCGCACCCGCATGGCTGCCGCATGCGCCCCCGCGCCATGCGCGCTGTGCGCCGCTGATATTTTACCGGACATTGACTGCGCCACGCTGCCGTGTGGCCACCGATACCACTGGACGTGCATGCGCGCGCGCGCGTTCCGTGGCTCACTGACGTGCCCTTCATCTGACTGCGCGCGCGCGCGCGCGCCCGATTTAGGGGATGACCTTCCTGGCGGCGCGCGCGCGCGCGCCGCGCTCGTGTCGCGCATCGGGAGTGTTACGCGACTCCCCCCCCGCCTGCTGCGTGCGGGGCAGTTAGGGCACCTGCTCGGCGCGCCGCCCGCCGCGCGTGAGCAGGGGCTACAAGACCTACTGCGCGCGCGCCCCATCGTACGCCTACAGACACTTGAGGCGCGTGGCTTTACGCCCGTTGACTTTGCGCGCCTGCACATTCACTGGGAGTTGCTGCTTGCGCGCTACGCGCTCAAGGCGCTGCGTAAATTCGGCTTTGGGGCGCCCGAGGTGTTTGCACTGCCGCACGAACCACACCAGCTCGTGGCGCTCTTTACGCCCGCTGAGCTCCTCATACTGGCGGTGCCGTTTGCGGCGCTGGGGTTCGAGGCGGACGACATGCGCGACGCGCACTGGGCGTGGGGCGATGTAAAGCACACCCTGGGGGCGAGCGCCCACGACATGCGCCGCGCCCACCTGCCGCGTCTGCTGTCGAGTGGGGAGCTGGCGGATGAAGACGCGGCCGAAGTCGCGCGCCTCTGGCCAGACCTCGCGCGAAAGCGCAAGGCAGGCGCAAAGGGGGGAAATGCCCAGGCCCAGGCCCAGGCTAAACCTAACCCTAAGCTTAAACTCAAGCTCAAAGCGCGCGCGCGCGCGCACGGCGCGCTCAACGGGTAAATATATACATAATTTTATTTAAGTGTAAAGAGCGGAGCGGGGCGGCGGCGGCCACCGACATGCGATACAGATGGCGCCGCACCGTGGCGGGCGGGTGGGCTAATCGCACCCACAGGCGCGAGTGTCGCTCGGACGCTCATAACGGTCAGCGCAGCGACGTTGGTAAAGAGGACAAATAAAAAACATAAAATGACCTCCGCGTCGCGCTCGCGGCGCAGCATGGGTTCAAGGACTGCGAAGCGCGAGGGCGTGCTGCTCATCGCCGCGAGGATCGTCCGCACCGGGGGCGCCCACAGCTCATAAAACAGCGTGATGATCACATCACATGCAAGGGCGCCACACGCGCCGTAGAGCCGCAGCCGCGGCTGGCTGCATGCTGCGCCACACAGGAGGAGCGCAGCGCACGCGCCGGTTATGTATAGGGGGATGGCGTGTGTCCAGCACGACACGGTTATGTCTACGGCGGGGATGAGCCCGGCGCGTGTCGTGAGCGTAAATATTACCCCGCGAGTCGCGCTAAGCGTGGGGCTACCCACTAAGGGGAGGCCACTCCAACGCCACCACGGCGCGGGCGTGGCGACAATCACGGCGAGGCTTATGAATATCACCGCTATGAGGCCATGTATAATACGTTTCATTTTTTATGCGGGGGTAGGGGGTGTTTATTATACGCCGTTACAAAGAAGTAGGTCACAGTGTTTCAATCCTTATAATAAACTATGTATGAGACGTTGCGCTTTCGCACGCGCTCCCGGAGACGTAGCCTCATTCGTATCCGACCCACTCGTTTCCGACCCACTCGTTTCCCACCCACTCGTTTCCCCCCCACTCGCTCCCCCCCCACTCGCTCCCCCCCCACTCACTTCCTCATCACTCGATATGATTAGGTTCGCCTGTGTCAGTTCCCGCCTGCACCGATTCTGCCCCGCCTGCCGCTTCTGCCCCGCCTGCCGCTTCTGCCCCGCCTGCCGCTTCTGCCCCGCCTGCCGCTTCTGCGCCGCGCCCGTCTCTGCCGCGCCCGCCTCTGACGCGCTCGGCTCTGCCGCGGTTACCAGTTGCCGCTTGCGCCGCAGCCTGCGCCGCTTCTGCACCGCGCCCGTCTCTGCCGCGCCCGCCTCTGACGCGCTCGACTCTGCCGCGGTTACCAGTTGCCGCTTGCGCCGCAGCCTGCGCCGCTTCTGCACCGCGCCCGCCTCTGCCGCGCCCGCCTCTGCCGCGCCCGCCTCTGCCGCGCCCGCCTCTGCCGCGGTTCTTATCACCTCTGCCGCGATTCTTATCACCTCTGCCGCGGCTGCCTCTGCCGCGGTTCTTATCACCTCTGCCGCGGCTTCTGCCTCCGCCGCGGCTGCCTCTGCCGCGGCTTCTGCCTCCGCCGCGGCTGCCTCTGCCGCGGTTCTTATCACCTCTGCCGCGGCTTCTGCCTCCGCCGCGGCTGCCTCCGCCGCGGCTGCCTCCGCCGCGGCTGCCTCCGCCGCGGCTCCCGCCTCTGCCGGGGTTGTCCCCGTCTCTGCCGCGGCCGCCTCTGCCGCGTTTAATGTCGCCCCGATTTTGCGTTGATCTGCCTCTACTATGTTTAATCTCGTCTGGGTTACGTGTAGCTTATATGCCGCGACTTCCGCCTCTACCGCGGCCGCGGCTTTTGCCGCGGCTTTTCCCGCCTCTGCCGCGGCTTTTCCCGCCTCTGCCGCGGCTTTTCCCGCCTCTGCCGCGGCTGCCACTGCCGCGCTTCTAATCACCTCCGCCTTGGCTGCCACTGCCGCAGCTTTTTCCGCGGTTGCCACTGCCGCGGTTCTCATCACCTCCGCCGGGGCTCCCGCCTCTGCCGCGGCTTTTCCCGCCTCTGCCGCGGCTGCCACTGCCGCCTCTGCCGCGGCTTTTCCCGCCTTTGCCGCCTCTGCCACTGCCGCCTCTGCCGGGGCTCCCGCCTCTGCCGCGGCTTTTCCCGCCTCTGCTGCGGCTGCCACTGCCGCCTCTGCCGGGGCTCCCGCCTCTGCCGCGGCTTTTCCCGCCTCTGCTGCGGCTGCCACTGCCGCCTCTGCCGGGGCTCCCGCCTCTGCCGCGGCTTTTCCCGCCTCTGCCGCGGCTGCCACTGCCGCCTCTGCCGGGGCTCCCGCCTCTGCCGCGGCTTTTCCCGCCTCTGCCGCGGCTGCCACTGCCGCCTCTGCCGGGGCTCCCGCCTTTGCCGGGGCTCCCGCCTTTGCCGCCTCTGCCGGGGCTCCCGCCTCTGCCGCGGCTTTTCCCGCCTCTGCCGCGGCTGCCACTGCCGCCTTTGCCGGGGCTCCCGCCTCTGCCGGGGCTCCCGCCTTTGCCGCCTCTGCCGGGGCTCCCGCCTCTGCCGCGGCTTTTCCCGCCTCTGCCGCGGCTGCCACTGCCGCCTCTGCCGGGGCTCCCGCCTCTGCCGCGGCTTTTCCCGCCTCTGCCGCGGCTGCCACTGCCGCCTTTGCCGGGGCTGCCTGTAAGAATCCATACGTATACGACCACATGGATTTCAGCGTACCAAACCACGATGCGGGCGCGGGCGCGGGTGCGGCCGGTATAATCATATGCATAGGCTCAGCCTGCAGCTCGAGTGGGCTCCGAGCGTAAAAAGCCAAGTATGTTTCGGACGATGGTCGTAAAGGTTCAGTCGCGTTGAGTGCTTCCGGTGATTTGGCGTCATTATACAGGTGCCAAGCATTACTGTACGCGTAGGCTATATAGTGTCCATTATCCACGGACGCTCCGATGTGTTTAATAACCCCCACCAGGGCGTACGCGTAATCGCATCCTAACGGTTGAAAACGTGCAGGTAATGCAACAAGCTGTGTGTTTTTTTGAAATCCCTGCATCCCCGATATCGATGTGTAGCGGATGAAACTGATTTTAAGGATGGTGGGCCACGTGGTGATGGTAGTCACGGTCAGCTTCACGGTGTTTGTGTTACATCTACCGCAGGCAGAAGTCTCGTTACCATTGAGACTATTGGTAAACATGTCATCGACCGTGTCCCCCACCATCGGTAAGTCGACGCCGTTTGGCATATCGGCTGTGCGCACCGTTTGCGCGCCGCACGCGAGCACGGTGCATGTCGCGATCGTGCGGGTTTCACACGTGAAACATTTATGGACATCGGGCGCGACCAGCTCAAAGGCCTCCAACATAGCTATCAAACATTCGGTCGGATCGCTATTTTCAGATAGATCGTGGTGAAACTGTCTGGTGCGCAACGCTGTAAGAAGTTTGTCTAATGATACGGCGTGTGCCTCGGCGCGCGCCAAGGCAATGGTCGTGTCGTGCCCCGCGGCGACAACGGCCGTGGCATCGGCCAATGCGACAACGGCCGTGACCTCGCCGTACCATATCTCCCATATCATGTAGCGCAGCGCGGTGACAATTTCGACACTCGCGAGCGCGCGCTCGCACTCGTGGCAGCTGCCGGCTCGCCAAGCCAACAGCGCATCGCGCACAGGGGCACATTTACTGAGGCACTGGACTACCACATTTATGTAACAATCCCCCTTCGACATGTTCTTAATACCACGGACACCTGCAAACGGCGCGCGCGGCGGTGTAGCCAACTGCATTATAAAACCAGCTATAAAAAGCGGCGGCGGCTTCACGCCACACTCTTGAAATAAGATGGCTCTATACACTTCAGCGTCGTACTCAAACGGCGTCTGCTGACTGTTGTATAAGTCGGTCGTGCGCTGGGCACGCGCGCACGCCAAACGCGCCGCTAATTGCTCGATCGATACAGATTTCAATGCCCCGTGCATCGTTGCTCCGCGTAGGACTTTCATGAAATTCCGCAACCGGCGGTCGCCCGCGAGGGATTGGTGATGTAGGGTTCGAAAACTAGCAAACCACGTCATTAGTAGGACGCGTACGAACAGCGCGTGCTCGTCCTGTTTAGTGTACGCGATGTCGCGCCTGGACACGACCGGGATGCCACATGCTCGAGTCCGATAATCCAGCCACGCTTCATATATGGCGGGAGTCAGAGGGCGGAGGAATTGGGTGCTGTATGCGGCGATATCAGCCACTGATTGCGGGTTGGTCTTCCAGGTTGGCAGGATCGCTCCCGTGTTCAGCGGGATGAAGATGGTGCTGACGCGCGCCATGCCACGCGCACCCACTCTATTTTTGAAAATTGAATGTGAACTAGGTGCTCATAACCTAACGCGCCAGTCAATTTTAGGAATGGCTCGCGCGAGCGCCGATGAATACGACGCGCGGACACAGCGCGCGGGTGCGCGCGGCATCCGAGGCATTCCGGGGTGGCGGCGCGCGTGTAATGACGGGAAGCGCGCGCTGATCGTACGCGCTTGCACTCTCTGCGCCCACGCGCCGCCCGCTGAGCTGCGCGTGCTCGACCTCGCATGTGGTTGCGGGGGGGACCTCGGCAAGTGGGCGCACGCGGCGCGCGCGTTGCGCGCGCCCTGTCACGTCATTGGGGTTGATGCCTCGCCCGCGTCAGTAAAAGAAGCGCTGCGGCGCGCGGTGCAGTTTTTACCGTTGGGGCTGCGCGTCACTCTGGCGCAGGCCAGCTTGGCAGTGGCCGCCCCGGTGTGGCGCGGCACCAGCCTCGCAAAGCAAGCGCCGTTCGACATCATCTCGTGCATGTTCGCCCTGCACTACCTGGTCGCGGACCGTGCAGAGACCACCGCACTGTTTAGCTACATCGCGGCACTCCTCCGGCCAGGTGGCGTGTTTATCTGTGTTGAGACCCGCCCCCCCGCCGTGCTACGCACCCTCCCCGCGAGTGACGCGTTTACGCTTGACTTCCCGGACCATGCGCCTGAGCGCGTGGTGGTCACGATTAACTCTGATCCGGTACTCGTCTCGGATGAGCGTCCGGTGCCGCCCGCGGATCTGCTTGCGGCGGCGGCTGCGTGCGGCTTCGCCACAGCCCAAGCTGACGCGCAGCTCATGTGTACGTGCGCCTTCTTCGGTGCGTGGGCGTTTGTGAAAAAATAAAAGTTGTATATCACGGCGGCTTTCAGCCTATAGATACGGGGGTCAGGGGGGTCGATGCAACGCACGAACGACTATCTTACGCGATACGTGAATGTATTAGTGGTTGATAGGATGCGCGCGCTGGCGCGCGCATGTCACTTCCGCCGCGAACTCAGGGACATGCCCGCCGCGTGGTTCCCGACCGACGCGCACAGTCGCAGGTTGATATGTTATATCATTTGCGCACAGGGGGGCGTGCGCAGAATGATGCACGCTGTCGATGCAGCGCGGGGGGATGTCTACACTCTACTCAATCAGTCCATCAGCGTTCGGGGACGCGCGCGCGTGCTCCTCGGAACATTCTTCTATCTGCGCGAGCTGTCGGCGCAGCCTGTGGCGATAAATGAGGATATCGATGCATTTGCAGATGATGCGGCGCAGGCGCCGCGGCCTCGAGCGCCTCGACCGCGACCTCGAGCGCGACCTCGAGCGCCGCCTCGCTCCCAGTCCCTAGTGATAGCGCAGGCGCAGGCCGCGCAGGCGCAGGCGCGGGCGGCGCAGGCCGCGCAGGCGCAGGCCCAGGCCGCGCAGGCGCAGGCCCAGGCCGCGCAGGCGCAGGCGCATGCGCAGGCGCAGGCGCAGGCGCGGGCGCAGGCGCGGGCGCAGGCGCGGGCGCAGGCGCGGGCGCAGGCGCAGGCGCAGGCCGCGCAGGCGCAGGCGCGGGCGCAGGCGCAGGCGCAGGCCGCGCAGGCGCAGGCGCGGGCGCGGGCGCAGGCGCAGGCGCAGGCCGCGCAGGCGCAGGCGCAGGCGCAGGCGCGGGCGCAGGCGCAGGCGCGGGCGCAGGCGCAGGCGCAGGCGCAGGCGCGGGCGCAGGCGCGGGCGCGGGCGAGTACCACGTACATGAAGCGACTGGATTTGGCGGGGCTCACTCACTACCGGGAGCGTCTGATGATAGTGGCAGCCGAATCGCAACGATATGGTAGACGGTCGCAGGAGCGATACGCACGCGGCATGTGTCGCGAGGTCGAGGCCGAGATGCGGCAGAAAGCGGCGTGGGCAACGGAGACAGCGACGCGCGCAGCGGAGGATGCGGCATGGGCCGAAGAAGAGGGTCAACGGGCAGCCGCCGAGGCTGCCCGGGAGTCGGCGGCGGCTGCGGAATCACCGCCTGATCCGGATCCGGAGGCGGGCCCTGAGCTGCCCGCGCCCGCGCCGCCCGCGCCGCCCGCGCCGCCCGTGCCCGCGCCGCCCGCGCCGCCCGTGCCCGCGCCCGCGCCCGTGCCTGCGCCCGCGCCCGCGCCTGCGCCGCCCGCGCCTCCACCTGGCATGATATACGCCTTAGATTGCCGCACGCAAGCTAGTGCGACCGCGCGCTTGCAAGTGTTGGTTCGCATCCCCCCCGTTACCGCGCAGGCCGCCGATGCAACCCAGCAAATCAAATACTGGAAAGCTCACTTTTCAAAGGGCTCGCCGCCACCGCAGACGGTGGTCGCTCGTTGTGATGAGGGATGGTACCTCGGCTACATCCACATGCGTATGGATAAACGGAAACATCTGAAAATCGACGCATATAACGATCATGGGGTGCTTGAAAATTATTGGGTGCTGGGCACAAAAGGCTTGCAAGCCGTAACATACCCCCACCTGTGGTTTTGGATATAATAAAATTTAAAAAAATGATTATATCTATTATAGCGGGACAGTATAGACGGCCACGCGCCGTGATGCAGCGCGTAACCACATACCTCGAGCGGGATGTCTCCGTACACATTACGGAGATGTACGAGCTCTCGCGCCGATGTCGATTCCCCATCGAGATCGAGAAGATCGAGATCGAGATCGAGATCGGCGACCTGCCCGCTGCGTGGTTCCCAACCGACCGCCGCAGCTGCATACTAATGTGCTATTTAATTTGCGCGGCGGGACGCGTGCGCGGCGTGCTGGCCGCCGTCGACGCCGCCGGCGGTAACGTTAGGGTGCTGCTCAAACGCGTCTTCACGGACCGGGGCGAGCGCGCACGCGCGCTCGCCGGAGCCTTCTTCTACTTGCACGACTTTTTTATAGCAGACTGGTGTGGGGACACCGACCCCGCTATACGCAACAGCGGGCGGGGGCAGGGGAGGGGGGGTATCAAAACACCGCACGCGGCAAACGTGCGCGCGATGCGCTGCATCGTGGAAGCAAAGCTGGCCGCGCTGCCCGCGCAGCGCCCCTCACGCGAACTCCCAGCCCGGCGCTACGCGCGCGCGCAGAAGGCCCAACAAATGGAGGCGGATGCCTCCGCCTCCGCCTCTGCGGTGGAGGCGGAGGCGGAGACGCGGGAGCGGAGCCGCCATATCCACGCAAATGCGGGGGGTGGGGCGGGCGCGCGGGTGCGGGAGTGGGATCGGAGAGGTCAACAGATAGAGGTGGAGGCGCGCGAGCGGGAGCGCGAGCGGGAGCGCGAGCGGGAGCGCGAGCGGGAGCGGGAGCGCGAGCGGGAGCGGGAGCGCGAGCGAAGAAGCCAGTGGATGCATGCGGAGGGGCGGGATTACATGACCGCCCTCGGTGATCTGGTCTAGCTATATTAAAATCGACCTGATAAATGTAAAGCTTATATCATAATTTGTATTTATATACAGTCGCGCCACACGCCGCGCCACACGCCGCGCCACACGCCGCGCCACACGCCGACGCCGCCGGGCTGCACGCCGACGCCGCCGGGCAGCACGCCGACGCCGCCGGGCTGCACGCCGACGCCGCCGGGATGCCCACCAAGCTGCACGCTAGGATGCCCGTTGGGATGCCCGCCGGGCTGTACGCTGAGATGCCCGCCGAGATGCGGCGCGTGACCGCATACCTCAATCAACATGCATCCGTGCACTATAGTGAGCTGCAGCAGCTAGCGGCTACATGCTGGTTTCCAACCGTCGGCGAGACGCAGCTCATGTCATACTTCCCACCCGACACGACACAACGCATACTACTGGGGTATCTATTGTGCGCGCAGGCGGGGATCGACAGGCCGATCGATGCGGTCATCACAGCACAGCACGCGTGCGCGCGCGCGCCGGGGGACATGCACGCGTGCGCTGGGCTCATATCAACCCTACTCGCGCGCCACTTTCCGCGTGACCGATACGCGCACGCGCTCCTGGGCGCGCATTTCTACCTGCACACGATAAAAACCGCGCTGCGCGTTGAGGGCGTGCCGCGCTTGTCACACCTGGACGAATTGCAGCGGGCCAGTGACATGCGACGGTACAAAACGACGCGCAGCCAATCGGAGATGCGCGTGTTTGACATATTATTGGAGCCTGAGCGGAAACTGGCGCGCGCACGCGCGGAGGCGCGTGCGCAAGCGCAGGCGCAAGTGGAGGCAGACGCGAAAGCGGCGACGGAGGCGCGCATTATCAAGGGGAGACAGCTCAAGGCCGCGCCAGCGTGGGGCAAACTAACAACACTATATATTTCGCGGGTGTACGCGGCAGAAGCCGCTGATACCGCCGCGTCGGAGCAGGCGGCCTCGCAGTCGGTGGCCACGCAGGAGTGGACCGCGCGCGCGCGCGCGCGCATGTCCATCATAGATCAGCAAGTTGGGGTGCTGAGCATCGTCCCAAACATGACGCTGAATGAATGGATGACCGTTGCGCGAGAGCACACAGCGGTGGAGCGCGTGGAGATGGAGGCGTCGCAGCTAATGGACCGCCAACTGGCGCAAGCGCGTCAAGCACAGAGTGTGACGATACACGCGGTGGCAAAGGCGCGCATAACCCTAGCGGACCTGCAGCTCGAGGAGGCGCATTCAAACCGGCAAATTACAGTGCCCCGATTTTATATATCGTTGACAACCGCACGGGCGTGGATAAAAAATCAGGAGCGCGTGTTAGAGGCGCAGGGACAGGCGCCTGGAGACGTACATCCAGACACGCTATCCGCACAGAAGCAGGCGGTCGATGCGGAGGTAGAGGCGCTGGCGGCCTCCACCCGCGTGAAGGCCGATGCGCGCTCACGATGCGATATAATAAACGCGACGCAGGCGCGTGAGCGCGAGCGCGCGCAGGCGCACGAGCGCGCGCTCGCGCGCGCTCGCACACAAGATGATAACGTGCCATATCAGTCCGATCAAGGTGGGTTCGAGCAGGGTGGGCCCGAGCAAGGTGTGCCCGAGCAAGATAAAACATACGAGCAGACGCGCGCAGTGGGCGCAGCGTTTAGAGCCGCCATGGAGCTAGCGCACGAAGAAGCGCGCGCGCGCGGGGAGGCAGATACGACGCGGCAAGTTATGATTGCGCGGGCGGCGCCGCGGCCGCCAAATATCTCGCATGCCTGGACGGTTGTGGAGGCGTGGGCGGCTGTACGGGGGTACGCATATTTACATTCGTATGCGTATGACCGGGCGCGGGCGGCGGGCCCCCCCATGAGCGAATTACAACCTATATGGCGGGCGATCAAGCTGCGACTGCGCCAAGCTCAAGTGACGACAGACATAATACAGATATGTGCGTGTGCGGCGATGTGGGAGCGACACGCGAATGCCGCCGTAGATGTACTCACGCAGTACCCATATACGCGCGTTCGGCGCCCGATCGACGCAACGCAAACGTGGATGGAATCTGAGATGGACGATGCGATAGAAGTCCACCTCGTAGTTGCGATTAATGATACGATCATCCACCATGAATACAATATTGCGGTCGCGAACGAGAACGTGGTGCGGGGGCAACCCGTCGCAAGCGTCGCGCCGGTGCATGATTATCAATTCACCACATGGCTGGACGTAGCGCAAACCATGGCGCACTTGAAGAGAGAGCGGGTGTTGAGTAGACAGGAGCGTGTGGCACGAAACGATGCAATAGCGGCGGAACGAGGGGCGCGCGGGCAGCCCGGGCATGCACAAATACAGGAGGCGATGGAGGTGATGATACGTGACCAGCATGAGCTGGGGCATCAACGACATCTGCATGGCCGGGCGGTGTTTGATAATCACAGGCAGGCGACACGACAGAATCGAGCACGAGCGATGCAGAGGGATATCGATACGGTGTGGGCGAGACAGCATGACCTTACGGGGACTATAAGGCGGGTGACGAGGGCTGCGTTGCGTTGTCTGACACGGACGTGGTGGCCGGGGGGGCGCACGCACGGAGGCGCGCCCGCGCCCGCGCCCGCGCGGGTCGATCAACAACCTGCCAGGACCGCCGGGGCCGAGCTGCGGGCGCGGGCGCATGATGAGGCAGTTGAGGCAAACGAGCTTGCGGACATTGCGCGGGCCCGGGTGGAGGTGGATGCAGAGGAGGAGGCGGCGGGGGGTGTGGATCGGGATGGGGGTGGGGATGGGCTGGCGCGGCTGCTTGCTACCACACATCTGGCGAGAGCGTGGACGCATGCTGCGTGGGAACATGAGCAGGTGCGGGCGGCGCAGATGGAGGTAAAAAAACAAACGCTTATGGAGCAGGCGGGCGCGCCCGCCGGCGCGCAGGCGGGCGCGCAGGCTGCGCTTGATCAAGCGCTGAAGAATCAGGCACAGGCGATGCAGCTGGAGGTAGCTGCACATGCGCGTTTTGGGCAGATTGAGGCACAGGCGCGGGCGCGGGCGGACGCGCTGGACGCAGAGGTGGACTCAGAGGCGGACGCGCTGGACGTAGATGTGGACGCAGAGGCGCGGGCGGACGCGCGGGCGGACGCGCGGGCGGACGCGCGGGCGGACGCAGAGGTGTCGAGTGACGAGTGGGTGGATGAGCAATGAGGAGCCGGCGCGGGCGGCGTACATATTTTTCAATTTTACTGACATGTAGACAAATAAAATTATTTCCACTTATACACACACACACACACACACACACACACACACACACACACACGCACACGCACACGCACACGCACACACACACGCACACACCCATGGAGTTTGATATGGAGTGTGATGTCGAGCCTGAGTCGCTCCCGGAGCTCGAGCTCAGCCCCGGCTCCGAGCCAGCCGCAGCCCCCGCCCAAAAAAAAAAACGCGCGAAGCGCGCCAAGATGCGCGTGAAGCGCGCGCCGCGCGCGCCCGCGCCCGCGCCCGCGCTGCAGGCAACGCAAGCACAGCAGCGCCAGCTCGCGTGCGTGTGCATCCGGGCGGGGCAGGTGCAAAACGAACTCCCGGGCACCTTTTCGCGCGCGCCGCACCGCTGCGCGGCGCGCTGCCTGCAGCAGCTGCGCGGCGCGCTGTACTTTATTGAGGCGCCCGGCGGCATGGGCGTGGTGGACATCCACTACTGCGCGGGCAGCTGGTGCACGTCGCACCCAAGCGCGCCCGCGCGCCTGCGCATCGATGTGTGTAACATTTTCTTCTGCCCCGTGACGGGCGGGGTGCACATATGCGGCGCGGCGTGCCGCGCGCCCGTAACCAGCTGCCCACGCCAGGACCAGAGCGCGGCGCTGCTGCCCGCTGCATGCGCGAGCGCGCGGCGCGGGCGTGGACGCGGGCGCGGGCGGCGCACGCTCATCGTGACGCGTGGCGATAAAATTGCGCAGCAGCTGCAGCTCTCCCCGCGCGAGTGCCTGCTAGACTTCCCCTCGCGCGTCATCGCGCTGCTGCACCTCCTCTTCTACTCTGACGCGCGGGCCAAGTTCGAAGCGCACAAGCTCGCACAGGTCAAGAAAAAAGCGATGAGTCAGCTGCGCACCGGCATGAACGCCGCCGCGCGCAGCGGCTGCATCAACCTCTGGACGCTGGCAGAGACGTGGATGCACACCATGGCGCGTGAAAAGGTGGGGGTCAGCGCAGCGCTCGCTGTGCCGCTACCGCTCCGCCGCGCGATCCTCTGGCGGCTGATGCACCAGGTGTGCTGGCTGCATGACCTGCTCATGCGCAATGCCAAGAGTCTGGAGGTGCGCTTCAGTAATGTGTTGATCTGTGCGCTACTCTACATGATGTCGAGCGGCGTGCGCCCGTTCCTTGAGGTGCTGCTTCCCAAGAACATTTGGCTGCTGCACATGCTGCCGAATGCGAGCACGCTGCAGAAACTGGGAGCCATCCCGTGCTCTTCGTTTGTGCCCACCAAGCAGCTCGTGAAGACGCTGCTGAAGGTGCTGCTGGAGAACGGCATGCCGCCGTGGGCCTGGATCGCACCCGCGCCCAGCCACTGGTTCTTCATATAGCGCGCCGAAGACGCCGCATGCATTAAAGTGTGCGCACATGTAGGATAAACTCAGCAGGCGCCTGCGCCTGCGCCTGCGCCTGCGCCTACGCCTGCGCCTACGCCTACGCCTACGCCTACGCCTACGCCCGCGTCTTCGGCTTCGGCTTCGGCTTCGCTTTCACCTTCGTCTTCGCCCTCAACCACAATGTTCATAATGTGTTGGCGCAGTATAGAGTTTGCTATAAACACGTGTGTTTTGGGGCCGATCGATATCTCGACATCGAGCAGGTCGACTGAGCGCACGATGCCGTGTAGCAGACACTGGCCGTATATCGCGCCGCGCGGGCCCGCGAGCGCGGGCCCGCGCTCGCTCTCGCCCTTATCTCGACTTGCAAGGGTCCACAGCGATATGCGCGCGCCCGGTTGGGCGATCCGCGTCTTGGATAAGAGGATGGTGCCGGCGATGATGTCTTCGAGTGATGACTTGGCGAGCGCGAAGCCCGCGCCCACTGCGAAGTATGAGATGATTTTTGTCATGAACTCATGGCCGCCGAGCATGACCGAGAACACGCTCATGCAGGTTACGAGCAGCACGAGCCACGAGCACGCGCCCCATAGCCGAGCTATCCGTGGCGTCGCGGAGCGGAGCTGGTCGGTGCCGTGAGCCCAGATGATCAGCACCAGCAGCAGCGCGATGAGAGGGAGGATGCCGTCGGTGATATCCATCAGTCCAGTCAGTCTAGGGCGGGCGGGCGGGCGGCGATCTATAGACGCGGAGCGCGCGGGCGGGCGGGCGGGCGGGCGGGCGGGCGGCGATCT
>Ga0307987_1000321_pt1 | contig 28693 bp, 23 predicted proteins | sample EllFjometagen181_FD_203157 | JGI IMG/M metagenome (GOLD analysis project Ga0307987, IMG submission 203157) | Marine microbial communities from Ellis Fjord, Antarctic Ocean - #181 | ecosystem: Environmental > Aquatic > Marine > Unclassified | place: Southern Ocean | collected 2014-10-08 | reverse complement strand
GCCCTCGAAGCGCTCCTTCCAGGTCTCGAAGTGCTGGTAGGCCAGCACCGTGGTGGGGCAGAGCACGGCGACCTGCTTGCCGCAGGCGATGACCCGGGCAGCGGCCCGCATGGCCACCTCGGTCTTGCCGAAGCCCACATCCCCCACCACCAGCCGATCCATGGGCTCACCGCTCGAGAGGTCCTTGGCGACGTCGATGATGGCCTGGGCCTGGTCCTCGGTCTCTTCATAGGGGAACGCCGCCCCGAAGCGGGGAAGCCAGTGGGCGTGATCTTCGTAGGCGCCGCGCTTCACCACCTTGCGCTTGGCGTAGATCTTCAACAGCTCGTGGGCCGTGCGAAGCATGGCGTCCCGCACCTTGCGACGACGACCCTGCCAGCTCTGTCCCCCCAGCTTGTCCAGGCGGGGGTCCTTGCCATCGGAAGCCGGGCGATAGCGGGACAGCAGATCGAGCTTGTGTACCGGCACGTAGAGCTTGTCGTTCCCGCGATACTCGAGCAGCAGGAAGTCGGCGGGGGCGTCACCCAGGTCTACCCGGGACATACCCAGGAAACGCCCGATACCGTGCCAGGCGTGGACCACCAGGTCGCCTTTCCTCACCTTGCCCAGGCCCACCGTCTGGCCCTTGCGGAAGGCGTGGTGTTTGCGCCGCCCCTTGGCCACCGCGCTGTGCTTGCCCAGCATCTCGTCGCCCGACAGCAGCGCGAGCTGGTCCGACGGGGCCCGGAAGCCCACGGGGAGGTCGCCGAACAGCAGCGACAGGCACCCGGGGCGCAGGCTGTCCAGGTCGCAGCTGGCGGCGTCTTCGGGCTTCAGACCGTGGGGGTGGAGTAGCGCACGCAGGCGCTCGGCGCCGACGGAGCCCGTGGTGGTGATACCCACCCGCCAGCCCTCGTCGAGCCAGTCCTGGATGACCACGGCCAGGGGCTCGAGCTCCCCCCGGGACACCACCAGATCCTTGTTGGCCAGCACGTCGAGGCTGGGCGCAGTGCTACCGTGGGCGTCGTCGATGGCCACAGGCAACAGCTCGAAGCCTTCGCCCAGGCGACGAATGAGGGCTTCGGCGTCTTCGAAGCGTTGCTCGGGGCTCACCAGGGAGCGCTCGTCCACCGCGAGCTCGTGGTATCGCTGGTGCGCCTTCTTGACCCAGGCCCGCAGGGCCAAGGCCACGGCGTCGGGGTCCACCACCGCGAGCTCGGCGGAGGGACCGTGGTCCAAGGGCGAGCACACGGGATGCAGCGCTGGGAGCCAGTCCTCGATGCCCGCGAAGCTCAGGTGGTTGCGCAGGGTGTCCATGGCCCGGCGGCGCAGCACGGCGGCGTTTCGGTCTTCGCCGGCCAGCGTGCGGGTAGACAGCGCCAGGCGTTGGATGGCGGTGGCGTCGGGCACGATCTCGCGAGTGGGCAGGAGCCGAACCGTGGGCTGGGCCTTGCCGCTGCGCTGGTTCAATGGATCGAAGGCGTGCAGGCTCTCGAGCTCGTCGTCGAAGAAGTCCAGCCGGACCGGCATGTCGTGGCCTGCGGGCCAGACGTCCACCACCCCGCCACGGGCCGCGAAGGTGCCCGGGTCCTCGACCATCACCGCCACCTGGTAGCCCAGCAGGTCCAGGCGTCGTCGCAGCGTGTCGCGGGCGATGGTGCTGCCCGGACGCAGCTCGATGGCAGCGGCGGCCAAGACCTGGGGCTCCATCATGCGCACGGCGAGGGCCTCGACGGGGGCCACCGCGATCACTGGCTCGGTTCGCGCCATGGCGTCGAGCACCGCCAGGCGCTGGGCCACCCTGCGAGGATGGGGGGCCACCCCGGCGTAGGGAGGCAGGTCGTCGCCAGGATAGGCGAGCACGCGCACGCCCTCAGGCGCGTGGAAGGCCAGGACCCGCACCGTGCGCTCGAGCTGATCCGCATCGGCTACCACCACCCAGGCGGGAGCCTGCAGGCCTCGGGCGAGGATCCAGCCCGCAGCCCCGGCGGGCAGCCCCGCCAGGCGACGATGCTCCCGCAGCAGCGCTGGGGCGCTGGAGATGAGCTCGGCGTTCGGGCTGGTCAAGACGGCGACCCGAGCGGGGTTAGTCGCTGGCCGGGACGGCGTCGCCGTCGGCCTCGCGCTTGTCGATGAGGGCTTGCAGCTGGTCCATGCGCTCGACGTAGAGCTGCAGCACGGCCATCACGATCACGAACCACACCAGGGCGTTGAGGGTCCAGGCGGCGTAGGCGATGCCGAAGTGCATGTTGGGCAGCACCAAGGGGCCCAGCAGGGCCAGGGTGCCCCAGAAGGGGAAGAACAGCAGGTACGTGCGGAAGATGCGCCCGCGACGGCCGCGGGTGAGGCGCGTGGAGCGACGGAGCACCCGCTTGACCCCCGGGTCCAGCAGCACGACGGGAGCCACGAAGGCGTAGAACAGCCCGTAGAGAATGCCGGGGATGTAGACCAGCGAGCCGATGAAGATGATGAGCTGCGCCACGGCGAAGGGCTTGAACAGGCGGCCAAAGTTCGCGAAGGCGAAGCTGAAGGCGTCATTCATGCTGACAGGACGGCCAGCGGTGGCCTGCATGAACACGCGGATGGCCGCCGCCACCGCCAGGGTCTTGACCACCAGGTCCCAGGGCAGCGCGACAATGTCGGCTACGCCCATACACAAGATGGCGGCGATCTGCTTGTCGATCAGCACACCGTTGGCGGCGAGCACGTCCTTGTTGAGCTGCAAGAACAGCTCGGTCAGCCCGTCGGACAGGGCTGTACTGGGGACGGCCATCAAGACCGCCAGCAGCAGGAAGAGGCCGAGATTGCCCACCAGCACCCCGAGGGAGCGACGGACGATGGCGAGGACACTAAGTTGAGCTTGCATGGCGCAGCCGAGGTAACTACGGGCGAGTGCCCGGGCAAGACATACCCTCATACGGATCTGTCCAGCGTCCTTCCTCCACTTCGAGCTCACGAGGTCAAAGCTTTGAGCCCTGACATCCTGACCCTCGACTGCTCCACCCGCGCCGCGCTCCAGCGGCTGGAGTTCGATCTGCAGGATCTCGACTCCGCTCGCTTGGTTCTCCAGGGCGACAGCATCATCGACTGGCACAAGCTCGAGCTCGACAGCTACGAAAAGATCGACCGCTACCTCGCGCTCCACATGCTCGACACCCGCGATCCCCTGGACCGCGAGCGGCTGCGCTTTCTGTTCAACGAAGCGGTCAACTACCTCGAAGAGAACCACAAGCTGGCCTTCCCCCACGATCTGCGGGACCCCAGCGACGTGCGGGACGTGTTCCTGGCCGCCAGCAACACCAGCGGCTTCAGGCGGAAGCAGATCCTGGCCTGCGCCATCCTCAAGTTGATGCACGTCATCAACCACATGGAAGCCGCCGATCTCAAGTTCCAGACCTCGGTGAGCGAGGCCCACCTCATCGAACTGGCCGAGCGCCATATCGTCGAGCTGGCGGACTCCATGCGTCAGCAGGGCTTCCCCCTGCTGGCCTTCTACGGCAGCCGCAAGACCCGCAGCTCGGTCATCACCAAGCTGCTGGTCAAGACCGAGTCCCACGCCACCACCATCTTCGACAAGCTTCGATTCCGCATCATCACCGAGACGCCCGAGCAGATCCTACCCGCGGTCGTGTGGCTCACCCGCCATGTGTTCCCGTTCAACTACGTGATCCCGGGCCAGAGCCACAACAACCTGCGCTCGTTCTTCGACATGCTTCGGGATCATCCCGAATCCCACCCACTGCTGCCCGACCTGCAGTTCCCGCTGCCCGACGCCGAGCCGCTGGTGCAGGAGCCCAACCCCTTCTCGGGCTCCACCTACCGGATGATCAACTTCATCGTCGACTTCCCCGTGCGGATCGACGCCTTCCTCGAAGACCGCGACCCGGTGCAGCACCTGCTGCTGGGGCGGGTGGTCTACGTGATGGTCGAGTTCCAGATCCTCGACGCCGTCACCGCCCATGCCAACGAACAGGGAGAGAACGCCCATGCCCTGTACAAGGGGCGCCAGCGCAGCATCGTGGGCAAGCGCCTCAAGCGCGGTGGGCTCGAGCGGGCCAACCCCGGCGACCGCAAGGCCATCAAGGCCGCCTGGCACGACGGCGATGGCCCTATCAGCAGCGTCGAAGAGTAGTCGCCAGCGTCAGTCCTGGCGGCGACGGCGCTGCAGGCAGAGACCGGCCGCGGCCATGCCCACCAGCCAGCCCAGGCCGCTACCGGTGTTCCCGCCAGCGCTGCTACAGGCCAGGCCCATGGGCACGTCGGCACCGTAGTTGGCCAGCAAGCCGTTCTCGTCGTCGGGACGCAGGCTGCGCTTGATGAGCTCGCCGGAAGACGTGGACTCCCACATGGTGGCCAGGTCGTCGATGTCCGAGTGGCCCAAGCCCAGCACATGTCCCAGCTCGTGGGCCATCACGTTTTCGATGTCCATCACCGGGTCGAGCTCATCGACAGTCCACTCGAAGCCGTTGGCGTTGATGCCCACGTCGAAGGAGACGATGGCGCCGTCTTCGGTGGTCCAGTTGTAGGTCATGGCGGCCTTCGAGTCGCCCTGGTCCCACTCGTCGGAGAAGTAGATCACGTTCTCTTGGTCGAAGCCCATGTCCCGGGTGTCGGTGAAACCCAGATACTCGAACTCGATGGCTGCGCCCACGGTTTCCCAGGACTCGGCGGCGGTCAGCACCGCGTCTTCGACCTCGTCCTCGGTCAGACCGAAGGGGTTTTCGGGATTGACGGAGAACTTGATGGGCATCTGGCGCCAATACAGCCCAGCGCCGTAGTCGTTCTGCATCATCGTGTAGGCTTCGCCCGTCGGCGCAATGAGCAGGGCGGCGAGCAGGGCGATGGTCATGGTGCAAGTCCTCGTGTGCCATGCTCATCGGACGCTCCCGCCCCCCAGTTTCGCCCGCCACCCGGTTTTCTTGTCTCAGCATGTCACGCGTGGGTGCGACAGAGGCCGACCTCAGTCACCGCACTTTCCTGGCTTGACGCCCGCCCATCGTGACGATAGTTTCGCGGCGCTCGCTGGAAGCCAGTCTTCCACGCGCGTTGAAAGCATTCCCGCTTAGCTCAGTTTGGTTAGAGCACCGGACTGTTAATCCGGGTGTCGCTGGTTCAAGTCCAGCAGCGGGAGCTTCCTGAAAACCGGCCTTTTTGGCCGGTTTTCTTTGATTAGTGGAAGGCATTTTTGGGGAGGGGACGTAGACCGTACCTACGTCGTATTGAGAGAATCGGAGGCGTTGACAGCCCCCCGAATCCCCCCCTCCCCCGAGGTTCTCATGTCCGACGACAGGGACGAGGACGGACAGCCCCGCTTCTCGAACAATCACATCAAGGCAGCCGGCTTCGGTGACAGCCCCGAATTCATCGAGTCGGCCGTGGTCGAAGTCTTCGAGTCCCAGGCCCGCCAGGTCATCGCAACCGGAGACCTGAGCCGGATGATTTTGTCCGAGTTCGTGAAGCTCGTGTGAATGCCCGGCTGCAAGCGGGAAGCAGCGGAGAAGACCGTCCAGCGGAAGGCCGAAATCTGGAAGCAGATCAACAGCACCATCAGCCACCTCGCCATGTCGAAGCTCACGATGGCCCGCTGGACCCGCTTCCTCGACATTCGGACCTCCTGGTGCGGTCGTACCCGCAGCATTTCCAGAACGCCTTCCGATGCTGTCTCCGCTACGCCGTCGAGGTGGGGGCCATCGACGAGATTCACGCCTTTGGGAAGATCAAGGGCTCCACGAAGGCCAGCCGTCCCCCCGCTGAGCCGCTCACCGAAGACGAGGTCCCCATGGTCCTCGACTCGGCCCGGTCGGCCATGCACCGGGGCTTGTTCGCCTACGCCATCGGCGAGGGACTCCGCCCTGGTGAGGCTGTGTCCCTCCGCTGGGCCCCCTCTCGATGGCACTGGACGCCCTGTAGCGTCGAGACAGGCTCGGAAGGACCGAAGACATGGCTCGGTAGAGATCCTCCGGCTCGCAGCTGACGACCTCCACGAGTTGTTTTGTGGCCTCCTGCAGTTCCTGTGCGCTAGCCGTGCGAGCCCAACGCGGTCTACCCTGTGAGCGGGACAGGCTGGATCGTTCAGGTTGGCCGACGCCGGTGGAGAAAGGAGGCCGGAGCTCACCAGCAAGCTCGGGGTCCGTCCAGGCCGGCGGTAATGCCATGTTCCGCTACCAGCGGATCGTTGCCGACCACCTGCGAGCGCGAACACTCGAGAAGCAGAGACGGGCGTTACTCGGAGTGAACATCGTCAACAGGATGACCGCCCTCGGGATGCTGGAGTCACGGGCGAACCGACCAGCCCGAGCCGTGCAACAACGCCTGCTGATCGTCAGGGAACGAGATCGCAGAGGGGATCGACCTCGCGGTGCTCCGCGCCGTTGGTCTCCAGCACGGTCCCGGCGTTGCCCTGGAAGCAGTTGCCGTGGCCCACGTTACCCACCGTCCCGGCGGCGTCTGCCCACAGCGCATATTCAGCGTTGTCCTCGACACGTAGGCTGGTGAAGACATTGTCCGCGGCGCCACCGGAGCCCGAGTCCGTCAGGATGATACCGTTCCCCGCGCTCCCACGGATGATGCTGGACTCGATCAGGTTGTCGCTCGAGTCCGCCATGTACAGGCCGGGGTTGTGGGACGTCCCGTCCTCTCCCCAGCCGTTGTCCACCATCAAGGTGTCGCTGATAATGTTGTGGTTGAAGCCCAGATCCGTAGAGATGGCCGCAGCGGAGCTCCCTTCGAGGCGGCAGCCGATGACCAGGCTGTCCTCCGTGACATACATAGCGAGCGAGTCGAAGAAGGCCCCCGACACCATCAGGCCGTCGGCCACGAAGAACCGCACGTCGTCCGTGGTGACCACTCCACCAGAGCGTGAATCTTCGATAATAAGGTTTTGTAGCACAACATTCCAGGCATTACGGACCGTCACACCGTTCACGGTGTGGCCGCTGCCGTCGCCGTAGAACTCCGAGGACTGGTTGTGCTTGTTCCCGTCGATGGCCAGATCGAGGATCTCGATGTTCGAGATCCGCTCCGCCTCTGTCGGGGACGCCGCGGTCGTGCCGATGAACAGCACCGAGTTCAGAGCCTCGTCGGCGAGGCGCAGCCGTGTGGCAGCGCCGGCCCCCTGCAGGGTAACGTCGGAGCCATGGATGTGGACGTGGCTGCTCAGCTCCCAGTCACCCGCCTCCAGCAGGACCCGCCCCCCACCGGCGGCCACCACTAAGTCGACGCAGTCCTGGATGGGTTCGCCGGCCGCCACGATGCAGGTAGCAGCGTCCATTCCGTCCATTCCGTCCATTCCGTCCGAGCCGTCCGAGCCGTCCGAGCCGTCCGAGCCGGGCGGCCCATCGAGGCCATCCTGGGAGCAGCCAGCGAGAATGAGCAGGGCGAAGAGCGAAGATGAATACGACATAGGACCTCCTTGCATATCAAGAAGGTTCGTAACCGTTCAGCCGGGGCGTTGGATCGGAAGAACCAGTAAGTGCACAAAGCCACTTGGCATGTTTTCGGACTGACTTAGGACCGACATGATCCTCATCTGGAGCCATGTTGTCCGAGTCGTATCCCAAGCCATCCGACCTCCTGCTACCGCAGGAGGAATGGGACGCGCTGTCGGAGCAAGCGCAACGGATCCTCGGTGCCTACTCCCTGGTTTTGCACGCTCGGCTACACAGCCTCGAGGACCAGGTACGGCAGCTGGAGGCCCGCCTTCGGCAGGACTCGTCGAACTCGTCCAAGCCGCCGTCGAGCGACCCTCCATGGAAGAAGGGAAGAAAGGCGGGAAGAAAGGCGGGAAGAAAGGCGGGAAGAAAGGCGGGAAGAAAGGCGGGAAGAAAGGCGGGAAGAAAGGCGGGAAGAAGCGACGAGGCAAACGTTCTCGACGTGCCCAGGAAGGACATGAGGGCAATCATCGAGCGACGAATCCCCCGAGAAGGTCACGGAGGTGATCGAGCACCGACCGGGAGAGCGTGGGCACAGCGGCGACAGCCTCGCTTGTGCTCCGATGGTGGAGGGCAACCACCGTCGCCAGGTGGTCGAGATTCCGCCCATCGAGCCCGATGTGTTCGAGCACCGTGTCTTCGGTGCTGTCTGCCACTGCGTCCATGAGACGTGGGCGGACTTCCCGGTCGAGGCCCGCTATGGCTGCGGCCCCCGGTTGACGGCATTCGCCGCCCAGTTGTCGGGGCGGTACCGGCTGTCCCGGCAGGAGACGGCGGACCTGCTGGCGAAGGCCCTCGGCGTGCCCATGTGCAAGGGTACGGTCCAGGCCTGCTGCGAGCGAGTGAGCGACGCTCTGGAAACACCAGTGGACGAGGTGGCAGCCTCACTCCCAACCCAGAGGGACTGGGTTCGGCTCCGGCCAAGCCGATGCTGGAGGCAGCGCATCGCATGTTCTGCGACTGGCATGTGTTCTGCAGAGGAGAGAGCACCCGAGCGGAGATCGCGGAGCGGATCGCGCCGTACAGGATATCGCTGCGCGTCTTCGCCGAGGCGGGCTTCGGCCAGAAGGAGGACAGCAAGTGGCGCGGCCTGGCCCATGACCTCATCCGATACCAGTTAGCCGTCTTTCGTTTCGTCGATGTGGAGGGCATCGAGCCCACGAACAACCAAGGTGAGCGCGACATACGGCCGGGCGTACTCTGGCGCCGTTCCTCCCAGGGCACGCGTTCCGAGGCTGGCTCTGCGTTCGTCTCGCGTATGCTCACCACGGCCGCCACCTGCCGACGTCAGGGGATTCGCCTGCTCGACTTCTTGGAGCGCACGCTCACCGCACATCAACTCGGCCAACCACCGCCATCCCTGCTGTCTACCCGGGACTGATCAAACTCGCGGGGCCTCCGAGGGGCCGGTGGGGCGAGGGCACAGCTACTCAGGCCGTGCATCGCTTCACATCGGGACCAACTATCCGTTCGCGTATGCCAATGACAACAGTCGTGCAATTATTGGTACACTGCGGAGAGATCTTCGAGCTCTGGAACAAGGGATCGCAGCGATGAATGACACGGACAATCCCTGGGGCATCCGGCTCTACCTCGACCGGACCGAGTCCACCCACAACTCCGGCGTCTTCTACAGCCAGGTAGCGGCCGGCCCGACGAGCATCGTGATGAACGCCGTGCTCAACAGCCGGCGCCACGGCAGCCTCGGCCAGGCCCTGGGCGGTCTATGGGGGAAACTCTTCGGCAAGCCGACCGCAGCGGCCGAGGATCCCTTCGAGACGGATGTCAGCGTCGACCTGCGCGGCTGGATGGACGAGCATGGCGGCGCCCACAAGGACTGCATGGACGCGGAACCCGGCGACTTGACGCGGGATTTGCTGGCCGATCCGCAGATCCGCACCGCGTTGGTGGAGGCCACGCGCGCAGCCCATCGGGTCCACGTCAATCGCCGCCGGATCGTGCTGTGCTGCTCTTCCAGCACCCTCGGCTTCAACCCCAGCCGCGACCTGGACCCCATGGAGCAGGCCGCCGCCAACCTGGCCATCGCCCTCGAACGCTGGGCACGGGGCGAGCCAGGCGGCCAGCCCCGTGGAGGCTGCCGGGACCGGCGACCCGAAGAGTGGCCCCTGGACCTGGAGCGCTCGCCGTGGCCGTAGAAGGGGTCGTGCAGCAAAACTCGGCCCACCTCCAGAACCCGATCACAGCGCCATCGACGACGCCGAGACCCAGGGGCGGTCTCTCGGCGTGGTAGTGCCGAATGCACTGGCTGACTGCCCATACAAAAAAGGCCTCCCAGCGGGTACCGCCTGACCCCGGAGCGTCGCGCCCACGCTGCTATAGTGGGCACCATGCGCTCTTCCCAAATGATGTTCCTGTCCTCCACCGTGTTCATCCTCGGCTGCGCAGGTTTCTGCGGAAGCTGTGGCGACGAAGACGGCGACGGCTTCAGTCTGCGCGACTGCGACGACGCGGACCCCGCCATCCATCCCGACGCCGCCGAGCTCTGCGATGGCATCGACAACAACTGCGACGACGCCATCGACGAGGGAGTGCTGCTCACGTTCTATATGGACGCGGACGGCGACGGCTTCGGCGGAACGGACACCGAAGATCAGGCCTGTGGGCTGCCCGAAGGGAGCTTGGAGCAAGGCGGAGACTGCGATGATGGGGACGACGGCATCCACCCCGATGCCGTGGAGGACTGCACCGAAGACCTGGACCGCGACTGCGACGGCAGCACCGACTACGCCGACACCGATGCCGACGGTCACGCCGCCTGTGTCGACTGTGACGACAGCGACAGCGACCGCTACCCGGGTGCGGATGAGCGCTGCAACGAACTGGACGACGACTGCGACGACACGGTGGACGAGGACCCCATCGATCCCAGCACCTGGTACGCAGACGAAGACGGCGACGGCTACGGAACCAGCTCGGACACGCTCGAGGCCTGCGACGCCCCTGCCGGCTACCTCGCCGACAGCCAAGACTGCGATGACGCAGATGGCGCCATTCACCCCGGCGCGGACGAGGTCTGCAATGGCATGGACGATGACTGCTCATCCACCATCGCTGAGGCCCTAGTCCCCAGCGACTACGCCAGTGTGCAGGCGGCACTGGACGCAGATGAGCCATGGATCTGCGTGGAAGCAGGCCGACACGAGGGCGCCATCGACTTCGGCGGCAGGGATGCTGTGGTGGAGTCCACCGAGGGCGCCGAGCAGACGGCCATCGTGGGTAGCGCGGGCTTCGCTGTCGTCACATTCGAGAGCGCCGAGGGTCCCGACAGCATCCTGAGGGGCCTGACCCTGGAGGGGGGCAAGCGCGGCATCTTAATCGACGGGGCCAGCCCCACCCTCGAGGCGCTGGTGATCCGCGATAACACGCTCCGTGACGAGGAAGGCGCCGTCGGCATCCTGGCGCTGGACAGCGCCTTCACCCTGACGGACTCGGTCATCCGTGACAACACAGGCGACGACGTGTCCCGCGGCCCGCTGCTCATCGAGGATGGCAGCGACGTCCTGCTGGATCGGGTGACCATCCAGGACAACCACAGCGAGTCCTACGCCATGCTGGGAGGAGCGCTGGGCTGCTTCGACTCATCCCTTACGGTCGCCAACCTCGCCATCGTGGGCAACAGCATCGCGTCGGAGTACGCCATCCAAGGCGCTGCGATGTTCGTGGACACCTGTATGATACAGGGCGACAACCTGCTGATTGCCGGCAATACCTGCACCCGGGCCGACCCCTCGCCTGGCAACTTCACCGCGCTGGGCGCCTTCGTGACCAACAACTCGGAGCTCGACCTGAGCAACGTCTCCATCGTTGGCAACACCAGCACCGAGGACTTCTCCGGGCCGGGCATCTACACCCAGGGAGGCTCGATCCTGATCCTCAGCAACCTGGACATCAGCGGCAACGGCGCGGCGCCTGGCAGCGGGGCCCAGGCCGACAACGGCGGCGCTATCATGTGCAACAACCAAGACGTCCAGGTGCGCTACGCCAACTACTACGACAATGACGTGGGGCTTTCCTACGTCTGTGACGACATCGAGGTGGGCGAGCTCTCTACCGATCCCGGCTACGTCGACACCACCGGCGCCGACCCCAGCGCCTGGGACTTGACGCTGGCCACCGGCTCCGACCTCATCGACGCTGGCGACCCGTCCATTTCGGACCCCGACGGCAGCCGCTCCGACGTCGGCGCCCACGGGGGGCCGGGGGGCGACCACTGGTAGCTCGCCTCCCCAGGGGCGTCAGCGGTACAGAACAAGCTCCGACGGTCAGACGCCGTTCGAGTCGAGATACGTGGCGCGGGCGAGCCAGCCATACGCGACCGCGCCAGCGATCAGGTTGGCGATGCACGCGCCCACGAAGATGCCGGGGACGTCCAACAATCGGGCACCGACCCAAGCGAGGGGCAGATACAGAACCATCATGCGGATGATGGAGATGGCCACCCCGGGCGCGGGCTTCCCCAGACCATTGAACGACGCATTGACCACCATCACCACGCCGTAGGCGCCGTTGCTCACGGGGACGATCCACAGGTAGGTCCGGCCGATGTCGATGACGCGCGGGTCGTCGGTGAAGAGGCCCATCACCGGCTCGGCCCCGACGGCCAGCAGCACCGCGGTCACCAGCCCGAACCCCATGCAGAACAGACCGCAGATACGCACGGCCTCGCGGATGCGGCCGTGCTCTCCGGCGCCGAGGTTCTGGCCGACGAAGGGACCGATCACCGCGGAGATCGCGTAGAACGGCACGAGGGTCAACTGCTCGATGCGCGTGGCGGCGCCGAAGGCGGCCACGGCGTGGGAACCGTACCCGGCGATCAGCGCGACGATGGCTGCGGTCGCAGCGGGGATGATCATGTTGGTCCCCGCCGCCGGCAGGCCCACGTGAAAGACGCTCACCGACGAACGCCAGAACTGCTGCAGCGTGGGGAGTGTGCGGGCGAGCAGATCGTGCTTGTAGTGCATGGCCCAGAAAGCCGCGACCATGGTTCCGGCGCGCGCGACGACCGTGGCGATGGCCGCTCCACGCAACCCCAGCCCGCCCCAGTCACCCACACCGAAGATCAACAAGGGGTCGAGCATGGCGTTGAAGATGGCCGCCACCAGGAAGATGTTCCCCTGCACCTTGCTGTCACCCACCGCACGCAGCGCGCCGAAGGCCACCATCGGCACGAGCACGAAGGCGAACCCGGCGTACCACACGGTCATGTACTCACACACCAGGGGCCGCACCTCGTCGTCGGCGCCCAGCAGCTCGAACAACGGATCCATGGTGACGAACCCGATGGCGGTCGAGACCACCGCCAGCACCGTCGCCCCAATGAGCGCGTCGGTGCCCAGGCGCTTGACCCTCTCGGTGTGTTCCGCACCGATGGCCAGCGCCAGCACGGACGACGTGCCCGCCATGAGTCCGATGCCGAGGCTGATCAGCACCATGATCACCGGGAAGGTGAAGCTCATGGCGGCCAGCTCTGTCTCACCGAGCCGCGACACGAACCAGGTATCGACCACATTGAAGGCCATCATGGCCAGCACGCCCCAGACCATCGGGACGGTGAGGGCGAACAGATGTTTGCGAACGGACCCGGAGGCGAGAGCAGCGGTCACAGGGCATCGCCGGGTTTGGTGGGAGCGGAGGTGTCGTGGAGGCGCATGGGCACATTGTCCCACACCTGGCCTCTATAGACCGTCTCGACCCGGGGGCGTCCCATGGGGGCACGGTCACCGAATCTGGACATCCCGTGGGCGCTGCCGAGCATCGCTGCCTGCACGCAGCTGTCGACGCGCACCCCGCCGTGCAGATGTCATCCGGCGACATCGACACACCCGCATGTTGCCGACGGTAACAACTTCGGGCTATCCGAAGGTACAACCGGAGGACGCCATGCTCCTTTCTCTCATCGAAGCCCGCCGCCCCACCGCTGCGCTGGCGCTGCTGCTCGCCGTGGCCTGTCAGCCCCCTGCGGACGACACCGGCTCCATGGACCCCACCGAGCTGTGCTGGGCCGACCAAGCCCTGCCCTTCGACGCCATGCCCCGACCGGAGCACGCTGTGCAGGTGCTCATCGACCCGCAGGCCGTCCCCCACATCTATGCCAGCACCGACCGCGATCTGTTCTGGGGCGCCGGCTACATGCAGGCCCGCGATCGCCTGTTCCAGATCGACACCAGTCGTCGCACGGCCATGGGCACCCTGGCGGAGGTGGTGGGCGAGGACGCCTTGGACTCCGATCGGCAGGCGCGCACCATGGCCTTCGACCGCTTCGGCTGCCTGTCGGTGGTGCTGATGCACCAGGAGCGCCCGGACGACTACGATCTGTTCGTGGCCTGGGTCAGCGGGGTCAACGCCCGCATCGACGAGGTCCGCAGCGGCACCGTCGAGCTACCCTGGGGCTTCGGCCCGGACGAGCTGGACTACCTGCCTGATCCCATCGGCCTCGAAGAGGTGCTGGCCCAGGGCAAGCGCATCCAGTTCGGCTTCGGCAACTCCATCACCAACGACATCCTCTACTCGGTCATCGAGGACTGGCTGGACGACCCAGCGTCCTTCCCGGTGTTCGAGCCCGGCGCCCAGCGTTTCATCATGGTGGACCCACTCGATGAGCCCTCGACCAGTCCCCCGCGGGCGATCGAGCCCTCACACAAGGCCAAGCGTTTCTCCGCAGCGGAGCGCCGAGCCCAAGCTCGCGCGGTGCTCGATGCCTCCCTGAGCCTCCAGCGCAACCACGGCGCCCAACCCATGAGCAACAACTGGGCAATCCACGCCGATCACACAGTGGACGGCCGCCCTCTGCTGGCCAACGACCCCCACGCCCACTTCGCCGAGCCCAACCTGATCTACGCCCAACACCTCGACTCGGCTGCCGCTGGCGGAACGTTCTCGGTCGCCGGCTTCGGCTTCGTGGGCGTGCCTGGCGTACACCTGGGCCACAATCGGGACGTGGCCTGGGCCGCCACCACCAACATGGCCGACATCCAGGACATCTGGGACGTGGACTTCGACGGCGACACCGTGAACCTGGGGGGCGAGCGCGTGCCGGTGAGGCTCGAAGAGGAGACCATCCTGGTGCGCCAGGACGACGGCAGCTTGGACGATGAGACCCTGGATGTCTACTGGGTGGACGATGTGGGGGTCATCATGCCGGACGAGGTGCTGCCCATCGCGTCCACCATGTTCGCTGATGGCGCGGTGATGTTCGGCTGGACCGGCTTCCAACCCACCACCGAGTTCTTCGGCTTCCTGGACTTCGACCGCGCCGCCGACCTCGACGCCTTCGAGGTGGCCGTGGACCTCGAGCTGGTGGGGATGCACAACTGGGTCTTCGCCTCGGCCGATGGCATCCGCTACCGCACCCACGGCCTGGTCCCCGACCGCGGCTCAGAAGCCCAGCGCAGCACGCCCTACCGGGTCATGGACGCCAGTGATCCCGACACCCTGTGGAGCGACGCCATGCTAGGCGACCCCTGGATGGCCAAGCTCGACGGCAGCCAGGACTTCATCGTCACCGCCAACAACGACCCATGGGGATTCACCGCCGATGGTGACCCCCTGAACGACGATGTCTACTACGCCTCGTGGTTCGCCTCGGGCTACCGGGCCGAGCGCATCCACCGGGTACTCAGCGAACTCACCGCGAGGGGTGACATCACAGCCGAAGAGATGGCTGCGTTCCAGATGGACGAGCACAGCTTGATGGCCGAAGCCCTGGTGCCAGCGCTGCTCGAGCTCATCGAGCGGGTTCCCACCGAGGAGGCCCTGGTGGGCTGGCGAACGCGTGAGGACGTGCTGTCCGCGGCGGCCGAGCTGGGAGCCTGGGACTACGCCATGAGCATGGACTCGAGCCAAGCCGCACTGTTCCGGGTGTGGGTGGGCTTCTTGGGCGACGCCGTGCTCGACGACGATCTCGACTTCCTGCTGGGGGCCATCGAAGACGCCGCACCCGTGCTGCTCGCCAAAGCGCTAACCCTGGCCTACACCGACCAGCGCGAGGGCATGCTCGACGGCGTCGGCGACGAAGCCATGCTCCAGTCCTTGGCCGATGCCCTCGACGCCATAGCCGAACGCGCGGTCGAGCTGGGCGTCGATGAGCTGAGCTGGGGCGACCTGCACCTGGCCACCTTCGAGCCCGCCTGGGGCGACGACGTCCAGCTGCCCATGGGTGGCTGGGGCGACACCGTCAACGTAGCCGACTGCTCCATCATGGACCGCGGCGGCCTCGACCCGAGCTGCGACACGGTCCACGGCGCCATCTTCCGCCAGGTCACCCGCTTCGAGGCCGACGGCACACCACAGATGATCTACAACCGCCCCCAGGGCAGCGACGGTGACAGCATCCGGTGGCAGCAGGGCCAGTTCGTCGAGCTGCCCTTCGAGGCCTCCATGGTCGAAGCCGCCGCGGTGGAGACCCTGGTCCTCGAGCCCTGAGACCGACCCCGCGACCCCTCACCTGCACCCCGCCATGTTGGGCTGCCCCGCCGACGAGCCCACACCCGTGAAGGACGACATGGACGACATGGACGACAACGGCGTCGGGCAGATTTTCGCTGCGGGCTTCGACGCACCCTGACACACAGGCTCAGAACTCGATCACCATCCCCACCCTCACGGGGGTGGAGCGCTCGCCGCTGGAGTCGAGATCGTAGGGCGGATCAGACAACACATCGAACACGCAGGCGCGCTGCTGACGGGTCAGCTCGTCGCTCATCAGGGTTGGCTCGAGGGTCTGATCGGAGAGGGTTCCCTTGCTGGGTTCCACAGACGCCGCCCACTTGAGGGTGCCGGGCTGCTGGGCGCCCACGAAGCACCCCGCGAGGCGAACGCTGCGGGACGAGACCTGGATGCGGTAGGACTCGAGCCACGGCAGCGGGTCCAGCAGCTCGTTGTCGTAGTCCGGGCGCCGCAGACGCGGGATGCGCCCGGTGGAGCGCTTGCGCGGGGTCGGCACAGCGGAAGGCTCGACCACCTCCGCTGGCGTTGACGGCGCGGGCTGGTCGATGACCGGCAGCGGCTGGGGTGGCGTGCAGCGGCAGTCCTGCAGCAGGAGCAGCAGGAGCAGCACCAGGACCGCCAGCAACATGCGACGGAGGGGATGGCGGCGGCGGCGCCCACCCAGGGCCCCACGACGACGCTGGAGCTCCTGACGTGCGGCGGCACGCCGGCGGCCCAGTGTCGCACGCAAGGCCTTGCGCCGGGCACGGAGCTCCCGAGCCATGGCGCGGCGGGACGCAGCCGAGCTGCCACTGGGGGGCGGGTGGGGTGGGCTCACTCGCCCAGGCTCCAGCCGAACACCAGTTCACCGTCGCCGTCCCGCCACTCCCTGGGGGTCAGGGGCAGCAGGGTGAACACCGAGGGCGCCGCAATCTCGGACGCTCGGAAGGGCCACGGCATGGGATCGGCAGGGGCCAGCCGCACACTGCCCGCGAAGACCTCGCCGACCGGCGCCAGGGAGCGCGCACGGTCATGGGCGCTGGCATCGGGCCCCAAGCCCACCAGCCCCTCGCGGATGGCCTGGAGACGCTCCAGGAGGCTCGTAGCGCTGCGCCCCCGCCGCCCGGTGCCCGCCTGGGCCGCGAGGGGCTCCAGCATCGGGACGAGCCTGGCGATCATGGGGAGCTGGGCGGTGCGCACGTCTCCGTCTTCGAGCTCGAGCCGCTCCACCATCTGGTTCAGGAAGCGCAGGGTCTCGCTGGGGGACCGTTCGAGCCCGTCGTAGACGCCATCGGAGAAGCGACCCAGCTCGCCCTTGGCCAGCGGCCGCAGCAGGGCCAGGCGACGTTCGAGGGCGCCGCGGCCCGCCTGGTTGTGAAGCCCGCGCTCGAAGGACTCCCCATCGGCGTGGAAGGCCGCCCGCCACATCAGGTCCTCGAGGATGATGCCGTAGTCCCGCCGAGGCACCAGCTGCTGCAGGGTGATCAGCAGCTCATCGCTGATCTCGTAGCGGGATGCCACGTAGGACAACCAGCGACGGCTCAGGCTCACCACGGTGTCGGCGTAGCGAGACTCGGGGGCGTGCTGCAGCGCGAAGGCGAGAGAGCGCAGCGCGCCGGACTGTTCGCCCCGCTCCAGGTCGTCCACCCCGCGCTGCAGGGCGATCACCGAGCGCTCCCGGAAGCCCGTCTCACGCTCGAGGGCCAACAGCTGCTGTCCACGGCTGCCAGCCCAGATATCGCGCCGTGCCGCGATGTCCTGCTCTTCGACACGGTGGGCGATCCACCGCTCGAGGTCTTCCCCCTGCCCTTGCTGGATCAACCGATCGATCACCCCCAGTGCGATGGCGTCCAGGGCCTGGGGGTCACCGCCTTGGGCTCTCGCGTGGTCGAACAGGAACAGCCGGCGATCCGGTTCCAGGGCCATCCACTCGGAGACAGGCCAGTACACGCACTCCCGCAGAATGCGAGCCGCATTGGCTTCCGGGCTGAGGGTCGTGATGGGCGCGTCTTCGTCCATGGCCGTCAGCGAACCTTTGGACAGACCGATCACCCGCCCTCGCAGGACCCGCTTGCGGGTGTCCTGCCGCGCCTGCCGGGCCGCCAAGGCGGTGAGTTGCAGGTCGATGTCGAACAGGCGGGCGTCGATGACGGCCTTGCCGCGCACGTGGTCGTCATCCAGAGTGGACCGGGCACGGACCAGCAGGTGACGCAGCAATTCCGCCGCGATCTGCCGATCGGACAGGTCGGCGTTCACGGGCAAGCCCGCGTCCACCAAGGCCACCTTGGGCCGCAGACACCGGCCTCGCGTCAGCCGCACCGTGCGCAGCTCCTGGGTGCCCAGCACGTCGCTGATGGAGACGAAGCGCTGCTGGCGGTCGAGCTCGAAGGCGTCGAAGGGGCGGGGCAGCCGAGGGTGGACCCGCCGGCCCATGTTCCGCACCACCCAGTTGTGCAAAGCGATGGGCCACAGCCCGGCCCCGTCGTCGTCGGTGGGGAAGCCGTCCTGACAGATGCCCTTCTCACCCAGGGCGGCCCAGGTCACAGAGTGAAAGTCTGCGTCGTGAATCGACACCGTTCCGGTCTGGTCCTCGAGGACGTTGCGCAGCAGCCAGAGCTTCACCGCCTCGACCGGACGATCCTCCCGCAGGGCCATGCGTGCGTTGTAGTAGACCAGGGTGTGGTCCGTCGGCTGGGGCTCGGCGACCGCCAGCGCGATGAGCGCCAACCACAGGATCAAAACGCGACCCCAACGGTGAGGGAGAGATCCGCCCAGAACAGCAGATCGGTCCCGGAGGCCGGCGCGAGGATGGGCAGCGCCATCATCAAGCGAGGCGAGAAGAACAGGCCATTGCGGAAGTAGAGGTCATCGCCTACGCCCACCATCAGCCCGTAGCGCCCGCTGTCCACCTGCATGGCGTCCAGCCGCTTGTCGTCGAGGTTGTCGAGCTCGGTCTCGGACAGCAACGGCGAGACGATGGCGGCGGCCACCTCGCGAGGCTTCAGACCTTTGAACGCCGTGGGGTAGATCGAGTAGCGGAGCCCGGCGTAGGCGTTGAAGACCATCTGCACTGCGGGAAAGAAGCGCAGAGAGGTCGTCACGACACCTTCGGCCAGTGGCAAGCCCAGGGTCAGGTCCAGCTCCATGCGCTTCGGACGGCCGGGCTGGCGATAGGGCGTGAATGCCAGCAGCTCGCTGCTGGGGGTGTCCCAGACCCAGACATAGCTGAGCCCGAGCTCCATGATCCCACCCCCCGTTGGGAACCGGGCCATCCCCCCAGCCCGCAGGCTGTTGAAGTTGTTCAGCTCGAAGTAGTGGTCGCCCGTCGCGGCCACCTGCACGGTGCTCTTCCGCCAGTTGAACTCCACCGGCTGTGAGGCGGTGCCGATGGTGCGATCCGCCAGCACGGCGAAGGGGACGCGGTACGGGGACAGCGCGTCGTCGTCTTCGACCTCGTCCCCTCCCCCACTCTCGTCGTCATCCTCCGCAGCCCGCGGCGCCGTAGCGGACGCATCGGCACGGGCTGCGGCGGGCGATCCCAGCCACAGGGCGGCCACAGCGCCCACGGCACCCAGCAGCTCGAGCCAGCGGGGGCAGCGGCTATGGATCAATGGGGTACCCCGCTTCTCTGGGCAATGGATACTGCGGGAGGTAGCAGCTGGTGATGTAGGTGGCGCGGAAGGGAGCGCTCACCCGATACACCCCCGCGGAGTCGAAGGTGGGGTGGTCACAGAAGCGGTCGCACTGGGTGAGTAGATCCTCGAGGGCGAACTCCTGGGACGTCCACATGGCCGACCCGTGGTAGGCCTCGCCGGTCTGCGCGATGCCGAAGGGAACGCTCAGGCCGAAGGCGCTGACGGCGCCGGCCGCGAAGGCCTCGAACTCCATGCGCAGCAGGAAGGGGAACTCCCAGAAGATGCCCAGCTCGTAGCTGCTCTCGCCGAACCACTCGTGCCACTGGGAGAGCCACTCGATGGGCAACATCCCCAGCTGGGACCAAACGCAGATTTCTTCGGGAAGCCCGCCGTGGGCGCACTCCTGGGCGATGAGGGCCAAATACTTGGGGCTTTGAAGCACCGCGGAGCGGAACACGATGAGCTGGTACTCTTCCTGGGCGCAGTAGGACAGCGCGTCATTCCTCCCAGCGCTGATGAACTCGTCGTTGAGGAAGGTGACAGCGCCGAAGTCGCCGATGTCCACATGGTCTGCGGTGGTGGCGAACTCCGGTGCCCGGTAGCTAATGGAGTTCACCTGGCCCGCCTGGGCTTCGGAGTAGGTGTCGATGAAGTCCAGGTAGAGCTTGCGAGACGGCAAGATGGGCAGGCTGCCGAAGCTGAAGGGACCCAGCTGGAGGTCCGGATTGTCCGGCGCGATGGCGCAGGTGATGCTGGCCGTGTAGTCGAAGCCGGTGTCGAACTCGTCGGGCAGCTCCGAGGGGCACCACAGAGTGACCGGGTCGAGCTCGGTGAGGGACGGCGAACCCATGTCGCTGTCGAAGACAAAGGCCCCCGCCAGCCGGGGAGAGGCCGTGCGGCGCTCTTCTGGAACGATCCAGGCCAGGGCTTGTTCGACCACCTCGGCTACCCCGGGCTCGTCCTGATGCAGGCCGATGACCAGGACCATGTCGTCGCCCTGGGGCCGCTCTGCCTCGATGGCGTCGGTGAACAACACCACCAGTTCGTCCACAAACCCGTCGGCTTCCCAGTCGTCGATGCAGGTGGTGAGGACAGCGCCCATATGCAGCCGCTGGCGCTGCATGGCTTCGTGCTCTTCGGAGATGGTGCGCTCACAGGGCGCCAGGAAGAACGGGATGGTGGTGGCATCCCGGACAGGGCTGCGCAGCAAGGGGAACGCCGCGCGCACCTCGGGGTTCTTCCGGGCGATGGCCGCGGTGGTGAAGGTGCCGGTGGCGTCGGTGACGGTGGAGTCGCCGCAGACCGTGGACTCGTCGGCGGCGTCCTGGGGCAGAGCCTCGAGGTTGGCCACCGCCCGATCGGAGGTCTGGATCGACCCTTGTTGGGCCGAGACGAAGGATGAGGGGCAGGAGCCGCCGTAGCCGTAGGGGTTGCTGGCGGTGACGATGAGCTGGGTGCCGTAGCGTTGGTCGGCGACGGAGAATTCCCTGCGCAGGCCGTAGTCTTCGGCCTGCTGGTTGCGCAGGGTCGGGAACTGATGCCGACCCCGCCACTGCACCCACTGGTTGGACTCGTCGAAGACCCCGTAGACCACCATACTGCGGTGGGAGTGCGGCTCGCCGGGACCCACGCTGTTGAAGGCCATCCGGGCGTTCAGGGCCAGCTCGCCGTCGCGGTGGTAGCGCAGGCGGAGGCCCACCCCCCGGGGCTGCAGGGGGACGTGCAGGCTGGTGCTGCCGCACAGGGCGTCTACACCGCAGTCCACAGGCAGGTGGGTGTGGACGGAGGGGAGCTCGGAGATGGGGGTCCAGTCCACCCGTCCGTCGTCGGTGACGTAGGTGATCTCGATGACGCTGGGATCGCCCAGGCCCTGCTCGGCGGTGACCTCGTAGAAGAAGAAGAGGGTCTCTTCCTGAGCGAACCAGGCCGCATCCGCGAGGGTGAAGCCCGCATAGACGTCGTAGATGGGAACCTTGCCGCAGGCCGTGTACGCACACACGACCAGCGCCGCAGCGGCTCCCAGCGAGGACTTCATGCGCCGTCGCCCGCAGGGGGAACGACCACACGCTCGAAGGGGATACCGGACCGCACGAGCTGACGCTGGAAGCCCCGGGCCAGCTCCTGGCGCCCACGGGCGGCCAGCGCGAGCTGACGCGCACGGGACGCAAACGCCCCGAAGCTGCCCACCGAAGCGCGCAGGGAGTCGGGGGCACCCGCGAGCAGACGATGCTGGGTCTCACCGTCGGCGAGGGACATCCACGCCGCCAGCAGCTCCACATCGACCTCGAGCAGCAGATCCGCCCGGGCCTCGCTTGGGAGCGCCGAGAGCATGTCGGGCACCAGGATGCCGCGATACCAGCTGGGGGCGCTGCCCTGGAAGCGATGCAGCGCCGCGGCGAACAGGGCCGCGCGGTTGCCGGGGTTCAGCATGGGCAGCAGGACCGACAGCGCGCCAGCCGCGTCGAAGGCCGCCCCACGATCCGAGACTTCGGCGGACTCGACCATGTCGGGATGGGGCAGATCGCCTTGAGCCGCGCCCAACACGGCGAACAGATGCTCGGTCTCGCCCGCGTCCATGCGGTTGGATCGCAGCAGCTCCGAAGCCAGCTCCACCACCTTGCGAGGTGCCAGCAGCCGGGCCACTTCGTGCTGCTCTTCGAGGGGAGCCAGGGCGAACAGCAGCGCCCCCACCCGGGGGCTGAGCCGTCCGATCATGTCCACCAGCCCGGCGGCGCCAAAGTCTTCGTGCAGGCTGCGCACGATGCGGGCATCGGCCTGGCTCATCAGCACCGCAGACAGGGCGTGGCGGTTCAGGGACTCGAAAAACTCGAAGTCCGATGGCAGTTCGGCGGCGCTGACGGTCTCGAGGGTTGCGGCAAGATCGAGCTTGGCGGACGCGATGTCGCCCCCATTGGGGAAGGCCGCCGGGAAGCTGTCGGGGAAGCGCAGCACCGCCTTGGCCAGCAGTGGGGTGTCCCCTGATCGCAGCAGACCGCGAATCAAAGCGCCCAGCTCGGGGTCGGGATTGGCGGGGTCCAGCTCGGAGAGGCGTTCCTGCCACAGCGCTTCTTGCTGCTCCACGAAGGCCAGGTCGGACTCGGTGGATTCGTCGGCAGCGATGGCGTCCTCCGCTTCAACGGCGACGTCGGCTTCAGGCTGGGAGAGCTGCGCCAGCAGCGCTTGTTCTTCGAGGGAGACCACGCCGACCTTGCGCCAGGCCCAGATGGCCAGGGCTCCAGCCAGGGTGACCAGCCCGATGCCGATCATCCAAAAGAAGTGGGGCAGCAGGGTGGCCCACAGCTCGCGACCGGCCACCGCGGTGGTCCACTGCTCGGGTTCGGGCTCCACCGGCTCGGACTCGGGCTCTACCGCTGGGTCTTCTTCGGGCTCAGGCGGTTCCCGCAGGTAGGGAGGCAGGGGCTGAAGCAACTCGTTGGCCACCGACACCACGGTCCAGCCCGAGCTGAGCTTGGCCTCGAGGCGTCGCACCAGGGCCTGCACGTCGCGGGTCTCGAGGCCCTTTTCGTGGGCGAAGGAGCACTGGGCCTGGGTGAGGTATTCCTGGGACACCCCGGCACCGGGACCTTCGTCCTGGCCCAAGCCGGGCATGGAGCCCGAGCGGGGGCGATCCGCCACGGCGTGATCGAGGTAAGCACAGCCCTTGGCGAAGCAGCGCTCGGCATCGCAGTCGGTGGCCAAGGCCAGCTCGAAGCGATTCTCGAGCTGCTGGAGTTCCACGAGCACCGACGGCGGGATCTGCCGGCTGGGGACCCGTGGGTTCTCCGCCAGAACGGTGGGCATCAGAGCCACGATCAGGATGAGGGCGAACATCAATAGATCCTCACAACCACGCGCCGGTGGCGGGCGAGACGTTCTGCTTCGGAGAGTCCCACCAGGGACTCCTCGGGGAGAGGCTCGGTGTCGGCGTAACCTTCGACACGGATGCGCCCTTCTTCGACGCCAACCTGCTCGAGCCGGGCTCGCACCGCGTTGGCGCGCCCAGCGCTGAGCTCCCAGTTGGTGGTGAAGGTGGCTCCGTTGACCAGGGGCATGGAGTCGGTGTGGCCTTCGACCGCGAAGTCGTACTGGTCGGCGTAGGGCACCAAGGTCTGCAGCATGCTGCCCAGGGTGTCCTCTTGTTCGCCAAGCACCTCGGCGTGACCGGAGTGGAACACCAGGCCGGAGTTGAGGGACAGCTCGAGCCCCTCATCGGTCAGATCGGTGCGGATCATCCCCTCGAGACCCTCACGCTCGATCTGGGCCTCGATCTCGCCCTGGATGGATGAGAGGCTCTCGGGCTGCTCGACCCCCGAGATCTGCTGGGCGATCTGCTGCATCCGCGGCCGGCTGATCTGCGCGGCCGCCAGCAACATGGAGAAGAAAATCAGCAGGTTGGTGATGAGGTCGGCATAGGACAGGAGCCAGCCCTCGTCGCTGCTGTAGACCCTTCGTCGCACGCTAGCCCCCCACCATCGAAGCGTCGCGGCCGGCCTGGGCCACCAGCCCGCCGACACTCTGCTCACAGCGCTCGAGGACGCCGAGCCGTTCGTCCAGCAGGCCCCGTAGGAAGTGCCCGATGGGCCCGGCGACACCCGCACCGAAGGCCACGCCGTACAGGGTGGCCAGCAGGGCGAGAGAGACCGCTGAGCCCAGATTCATGCTGTTCTCGCCCATGGAGCGGAACACCTGGATCATGCCGGTGATGGTGCCCACCATGCCAAAGGACGGGGCGAGCTTGGCCAACAATTCCCAGTTGCCGATGGCCGGCTGCCAGCGGGAGAGCTCGGCATGGCGCAGCTCGGTGAACGCCGCCCGGCTGGATTCCTCGGGCGCGCGGCTGAGCACCAGCTGGAGCATGCGCGCGATGGACGGGAAGCTGCTGCGCTCGGCCATCTCGACGGCCTGGGAGCGCTTACCCTCGAGCCACAACCTGGAGAACTCCACCCTTTCCGCCTCGAGGGCGTCGGTGGCCGGACCCAGGGTCCCCAGCCCTGGAAGGATCTCCCGCAGGGCCAGGATGGTGCGCACCGTGGTGGTGGCGCTCGAAGAGATGAGGATGGCGGAGAACGAGCCCCCGAGCACCATCACAAAGGCGTGCAGGTCGAAGGCGGAGATGACCACCGAGCTTCGTTCACCGAAGCCGTACCAGACCACCAACGCCAAGACAGCCAGACCAACAATCTGCATGGAAGCTTCCTTTAGTAGGATTCTCGAGCCTGGAGCTCTTCGAGTTTTTCGCGCACGGCCGGATCGGTCTCGATCTCTTCGACCTCTTCGTAGATCTCGATGGCCATGTCCCGCTCACCCAGCAGCAGCAGGATGGAGCCCTTGGCCCGCAGGGTCTCCGGATGCGAGGGATACCGGGCCAGCACCAGCTCGCACCACTCGAGGGCCAGCTCATAGTTGCCATCTTCGATGGCGTCCTGCATACGCGAGCGCGCACCGATGAGGCTCACCTCGGGCGCGTCCGGGTTCACCCGCAAGCCCCGCTCCCGGTAGGCCGTGTCGAGGGTATCGTCGGCCACCGACGGCGGCGGAGGCACCAGGCGGGTGGCGGGGATAGTCTCGACATCCGTGGCCGACGCCGTGTGCTCGATGACGATGCGCTGACCGCTGGCCAGCATGGGGATCTGAACCTCGGTGATGACGTTGCCGTCGTTCCAGCGCACCGTCATGGCGGTGGTGGAGCCGAAGCCCATGGGGCGCAGCTGGGTGCCCTCATCTTCCTCGAGCGCGGGGTTCGTCTCTGGAGCCGGCTCGATCAGGTAGTGCGTGTAGTTGCGGGTAGCGCAGCCCCCCAGCACCAACGCGAGCAATGTGATGGAGATGAGGTTCATGGCAGCACCGGCAGTAGACTGATGTTCATGAGGGAGATCCCGATCCCGAACTGGCCGTTGGTGGAGGCGCTGAGCACGGCCCCGTAGTTCGAGCGGCCAAAGGGCACTCTCACCACGGCGACCGCCGTGATCAGCGGGTCGATCACGTCACCCGTGTCGCCGATGGCTTTCACGATAGCCGTGGGCATGCTGACCAGCAGCTTGCCGCCCACCAGGACGTTGATCAGGTCCACACAGCGGTAGTGGGATGCGCCCAGGCCCACGACGGGGTCGATGACCGACAGGGTCACCCCCGACAGGTTGCGGTTGGAGGCACCCCACTGCTCGGTCCAGTCGATGGAGATGTGTTGGCCCGGGTACACCGCGAAGTCGACGAAGACCTGAGTGATGCTGTCACCCCGGGCCCTTCGCTCGAGCTCGGCGCTGAGGGTGTACATGCGCCGGGTGTTGGCGTTCTCGATGAGGTTGGGGTCGATGTTCTGGGCGAAGAGCACCCGCGCGGTGTGCAGGTCCACGATGCGCACGGACACCCCGCCGCGATGCTCGTCGATCCAGATGGCCGAGCGGGCGGCCTGGGCCTCGCCCCGGCTCTGCTCGTCCAGCAGCGAGACTTCGTCCAGGCCCACAGGTCCGGTCTGATAGCTCAGGGCGCCGTCCCGCACGAAGGCCCGGGGCGCCATGCAGGCCTCGCACAGCCGCAGACCGCCGGTGTCACCCAATGCACCTTGGAGGATCTCGATGACCCGGGTGGCGTACCAGTCCTCGGAGCCTTCGTAGCGAGGGCTGGTGCTCACCAGGATGGCGGGGGTGAGGTCCTGGGGATCCAGTCGGCCATCCTCGATGCGCAGCTCGAGGATCTCCTCGAGGCGATCGAGGGCGTAGCGGGTGTCATCCGCCCCAGCGTGGGCGGCGCCCGCCAGCAGGTACACCAGGGCGATGGCGAGACTCAGAAGCATACGCCGACCTCCGTGCCGATGGCCTGGAAGCCGATTGTGCCCACCGCGATGTAGTCGCCGAGGTTTCTCGAGTCGCTGAGGTTGGGCATGGTCTCGAGGAACACCGCCAGGCCGATGCGATTGCCCAGGCGCAGGTCGAGGCCCAGCTGGATGGCCCCGAAGGTGGTGCGGGGACCATCGCCGACGGAGTCCATGAGGATCTCGTCGGCGTTGATCTTCTCGGTCCGGAACGAGCCCGTGGCCGCGCCCCACACCGAGATGGCCGACACCCCGAAGAAGCCGTACAGATCGGGCCGCAGGTGGGAGCGCGTGCGGCCGGTCATCAGCCGGCTGATGCGCGCCTGGGCCATCAAGCCCTGGTAGGCCTGGGGGATGAAGCTGTAGCCGACCACGATGCTGGAGGTCCAAGCCAGGGACTCGTTGGCCCCCAGCTCGACGCCGGTCTGCAGCCACAGGAATGGTGGGGGCGGCACGCCGCCTTGGTCGCCGGGAGCGGCGTAGGTCCGGATCACGAAGCGGGCGGGGATGGCGATGGGTCCGCGATCCCGCAGGGCGTCGAGGTATTCGGCCCGGGCCTGGGTCGCCGACTTGAGGTCGCCGGGCTGGCGCAGCAGCGGCGGGGTGCTGGCGGAGCTGGCGATGGTGTGGCTCCACACGATGGGCAGGTCCGGGGTCAGGCGGGTGATCCGCGCCCGCAGCACCAACCACGCACCTTCAGCCTCGATGTCCAGGAACAGAGCGTGCCTGCCGGTGGCGCTCCCGATCTCAGCCAAAACATTGGGATTGTCCAGACCCCGCGAGACGATGGTGACCTCGGGGCCTGACTGCACCACCGTGGCCGTGCAGGCCGGACAGTGGGCCAGCTGGATGTTGGTGGTGGGGTTCTCGGCCAGGACCGCCGCGACGTGGTTCTCTACCAGCGCCTGCAAACCGGTGCCCAGCCCTACGGGGACCGTGACCCCCGCCAGCACCACCGGGGTGGACGCGGGAAAGACCGGCTCGGTGACCCAGCCGTAGACCAGCTCGTCGATGAGATCGTAGGCCGTCAGCTGCACCTGATCCGCCACCGCGGCCCGCACCCGATCCAGCTCGGCCTGCTGGGCTTGTTCGACGGGCGTGGCTCCCCACACCGGCGGGGCCTGGCCCATGGCCAGTACGACGAACAGCGCGAGGAACAGCGCGAGGAACAGCCGCTTCACTGCAACCACTCCCAGCGGCCGTCGGCGCACAGCCCCGCATGCAGGATGGTCTCGCGGGGATCGAGGTTCACCACCGCCAGCAGCGCGTCACCGGCGCCCATTCCCCCCGTATCGGCGTAGCGCCGACAGGCCGCGGGGTAGGCCTGCCAGGGACCCATGTGCGTGATGACGTCGAGGTCGTCCACCCCCAGCACCGGCGTGCGATCCGACACGGCCAGGCCCTGCTGCACCAGCGCGTTCTTGGTGGCGAAGGCGATCTTCGCGGACACCGGGCCGCTAGGGTAGTGCGTTTCCACCAGCCAGGTGCGATCCGCCAGGTCGGGACGCATGGCCACCCCCACCAGCTCTGCTGCGCGGTCCTCGAGCCGGGAGAGGATGGCGTCGTCCTGAGCCACCCGCAGACCAGGGCGCATCAAGCGCTCCTTGCAGACCATCGCGCGGCGCTCGACGTAGTCTCCACGGGGCTTCGCGGCGGCGATGATCCCCGGGTAGCGCTGGTGGGCTTCCTGGGCGCTGATGTGCTCGCAGTCCATGTTGCGAGCCTGGGCCCGCAGGCGGATGGGGCCCGGCGCTGGGTCGGTCACGAAGACCAGGGACGCGAGCGCCAGGGAGACCAGGATGACCCACTCCATGCGGCCGCCCCCCCCTACTCTGCTCGCGCGGCAGGGGATGCTTCTTGGAGCACCTGCCAGCGCATCTTGGCGTTGAAGGTCAGCTGGCTCAGCTGACCGTAGAAGTCGGCCGAGAGCTCGCTGTGTGGCTTGTCGCCGATGATGTGGTCCTCTTCGTCGCGCCAGATCAGGTCGAGGATCTTGTTGGTGATGAAAGTCCCAGCGCCGGAGTAGCGCACGATGCGTCCCTGCATGGAGTCGGACGCCAGCAGGAAGCCGTTGGCGTCACGGATGACGACATCCTGGGCGAAGGTGAACTCGGTGACGCCAGGTACCAAGGTGAACGTGGCGACAAAGAGCACCCACGACAGGTGGTCGTTGCCGGCTTGCACTTCTCGCCCCCGCAGCTCGAGGGACAGATCGATAGGCGGAGCTTCGGCCGTGGCGTCGGCGCTGTCGTCGCGCAGTTCGTCGCCCAGGGAGTTGTCTCCCACCCGCCGGTCGGTGGTGTAGGTCGTGACCTGGGCGCCCTGGTTCTCGAACAGGATGCCCACCTTGCGACACAGGGCGCGGGCTTCCACCGCATTGACCAGATCGCCGG
>Ga0307987_1000320_pt1 | contig 28693 bp, 25 predicted proteins | sample EllFjometagen181_FD_203157 | JGI IMG/M metagenome (GOLD analysis project Ga0307987, IMG submission 203157) | Marine microbial communities from Ellis Fjord, Antarctic Ocean - #181 | ecosystem: Environmental > Aquatic > Marine > Unclassified | place: Southern Ocean | collected 2014-10-08 | reverse complement strand
CCATCGTCGCCGGCCAAAACAACGCGCCGACGGCCTTGCAAAAAAAATCTAAATATGATTTATAGATTAACAGCAAATTCATAAAATCGATTTTGACCCATGGCCCGCGGAGAGGATTTCATGGAGCCAGACGGCAACGAGGATCAAAAAGCATGATAACGCAGCGTGCTAAGGCAGCGTGATAAGGAATGAATAAAATGGCGGTGGCGACAAAAGACGCGCATCTGGTTAATACCCGGCGATTGATTTTTTTATTTTTGGCTCTGGCCTATTTTTTTGTCTATTTCCATCGGTTGTCTTTGTCGGTGGTGGCCGATGAGCTGGCTCGGGAATTCGCCGCGTCAGGGGCCGCCATCGGTCTTTTGGGGTCCGTCTATTTTTATTGCTACGCGCTGATGCAGCTTCCCGCGGGCATTTTGTCCGACGCCTTGGGGCCAAAAAAAATCATCGCCTCTTTCCTGGTCATAGCCTCGGCCGGAAGCGTTCTGTTCGCGTTGGCCTCTTCCATTGAAATGGCCGTACTCGGCCGGATACTGGTGGGTCTGGGCGTCTCCATGGTCTTTATACCGTCCATGAAAATCTTCTCCCAATGGTTTGAATCCAATGAATTCGCCAGTGTGGCCGGCGCGTTAAACGCGGTGGGCGGAGCCGGGGTTCTTGCGGGAACATGGGCGCTGGCGTTGATGACCGGGCATTTCGGGTGGCGCCTGTCATTTGTGCTCATCGGCGTCTGCACGGCGCTGATATCCCTTCTGATATGGACCCTGGTCAAAGACCGGCCCGATCAGCGCCAACGCGCCATCATTTTCAAACAGGATGACACGGATAAAAACAGCCCCCCGCCCATGGGATGGCTGGGGGGCGCGCGCCGGGTGATCTCGGAAAAGCGCTTTTGGCCCTTGGCCATCTGGTTTTTTTTCGACTGCGGAATTTTTTTCGGATTCGGAGGCCTTTGGAGCGGGCCGTATCTCATGGATGTTCACGGCATGACCCGGGGGGAAGCCGGAGCCGTGTTAAGCATGATCGCCTGGGGAATGATCCTGGGAAGCCCGTTTCTGGGTTTTTTGTCGGATCGGATCGTCAAAAGCCGAAAAAAAATAATTCTGGCATGCTCTCTGGCGCTGGCCGCGCAATTTTTCCTTCTGTTTATATCCCCGCCCCATCCGCCGACCGCGCTGTTGTATCTGTTCTTTTTCTTTTTTTCCGTCTGCTCATCCTCCATCGTGGTCATCGGATTCACCACGGCCAAAGAGCTGTTTCCGGTTGAGATCGCCGGCGCCTCCCTGGGTTCGGTGAACCTGTTTCCGTTTCTTGGGGGGGCGGTCTTCATGCCGACGCTGGGAAACGTTCTGGACGCCTGGCCAAAAACAGACGGGGCTTATCCGGCAAACGCCTGGTCCGCCCTGATCGCCATTCTTCTGGCCAGCTCTCTGGCGGCCGTGGCATGCGCTTTTTTTATAAAGGAGACGTTTGTTGAAAAAAAATCATAACACGCCCGCGGTCATGATTTGGCCCGCGCCAGCGCTTCAACTTGGAGAATCTCAATGGCTGCGCCATTGACGCGGATCAGCCCCTGTTGACTCATTTTCAAAAAAATGCGCGACAGCGTTTCAGGGGTGGCCCCCAACAGACTCGCCAGCTGGCCCTTTGACATATCCAGCTCAATGCGACGGGAATTTCCCTGTTTTTCGGAAAGCCCCTGTTTTTTGGAAAGCCCCTGTTTTTCAGAAAGATAGAGCAGGTATCCGGCCAGCCTCTCCGGGACCTCCTTGAGGGACAAATTCTCCACCTGGACGGTGAACTGCCGCAAACGCAGGGACAACACCCCCAGCATATTCATGGCCAGGGATGGATTTTTTGTGATCAAATCGATAAACGACTCTCTTTGGATAAAAATGGTTCGGGCCAAAGAGACGGCCTGGGCGTTGGCGGGAAACGACCCGCCCGAAAAAACCGGAACCTCGCCAAACGGCTCTCCTGGACCCAGCATATGGAGAATCTGCTCTTTTCCGTCACGCGATGATTTAAACACCTTCACCGAGCCTTGATCAACGATGAAAAAACCGGCGGCGTCATCCCCTTCGGAAAATATCAGGCTCCCTTTTGGGAAGGACCGATAGACGCTGATGGCGCTGATTTTTTCATACTGATCTCTATCCAAGCCGCTAAAAAGGGGGGAATGCGATATGATTTGAAGAATGCTTTCCATGAATTTCCTTTGGGATTATTAAAAATAAAGGCGCGATGCGTTTTTTTTACGACGCCATGAAAAATTTTTTGACGGCGCTTTTTTAACGGCGCCATGAAAAAAAAATAAAAAAAATAAAAAAAACCGCCTTTTCTTGATCTATGTCAAGGCGCCAAAGACAAACAGTGGGCTATACATAATCCAAACACAAAAAAAAACCAACACCAAAAACAACCAGTCAAATAAATAAGGAGAAGCGACATGTTTTGTTTTCAATGCGAACAGACGGCCAAAGGAGAGGGATGCTCTAAAATCGGCGTATGCGGAAAAACCGAAGAGGTCGCCTCATTGCAAGATCTTCTGCTCTACACACTGAAAGGATTGTCCCTTGTGGCCCATGAAGGACGAAACAAAGGGGTCATTGATGAGACCGCCGATGACTTTGTCTGCAAGGCGGCCTTTTCCACATTGACCAACGTCGATTTCGATCCCCAACGGTTTATGGCGCTGATCAAAGAGTCCATCCATCTTCGGGAGTCGTTGAAGAAAAAAGTGGCGGCCGCGGGCGGAAAGACGGATTTTGGCGCGGGACCGGCCGATTTTGCCCCGGCTTCGGACATGGATGGGCTGGTCCTCCAGGGCCAAAAAATCGGAATCAAATCGGATCAAGGCCCCTACGCCGGAGCCGATCCTGATATCTTATCGTTAAAAGAGCTTATGGTCTATGGAATCAAAGGGGTGGCCGCCTACGCGGATCACGCCATGATACTCGGCCAGAAAGACGACAAAATAGCCGGTTTTATTTATGAAGGTCTGGCCGCGACCCTGGATTCGTCTCTGGGAGTCGATGAGCTGGTGGGGCTGGTCATGAAATGCGGAGAAATCAATCTTTTGGCCATGGAGATTCTGGACGCGGCCAACACGGGAACCTATGGGCATCCGGTCCCCACGTCCGTTCCCTTAGGCGCCAAGAAAGGAAAGGCGATTCTGGTTTCAGGGCATGATCTCAAGGACCTGGAAGTCATTTTGGAACTAAGCGCCGGAAAGGGAATCAACGTGTACACCCATGGCGAAATGCTCCCGGCGCACGGGTACCCCGGCCTGAAAAAGCATCCCCATTTTTACGGGCATTACGGAACGGCCTGGCAGAATCAGGCCAAAGAGTTCGAGGCGTTTCCAGGCGCCATCCTGATGACCACCAACTGCATTCAAAAACCGAGGGAATCGTATCAGAAAAACATCTTTGCCACCGGAATGGTGGGCTACCCCGGCGTCGATTACACGATGAGCGGAGATTTTTCCCAAGTGATTGAAAAAGCGCTGGAGATGCCCGGATTTCCCGAAGATCAACAGGGAAAAAGCGTGATGGTCGGATTTGCCAGAAACGCGGTCATGGAGGTGGCGGGCACAGTGATTGAGGCGGTCAAAAACAAAGACATCCGTCATTTCTTCCTGGTGGCCGGATGCGACGGCGCCAAGCCGGGACGGAATTACTACACGGAGCTGGTGGAGAAAATCCCCGAAGACTGCCTCGTGTTGACCCTGGCCTGCGGCAAATTCAGATTTTTTGACAAGGATCTGGGAAACATCGGAGGCATCCCCAGACTGCTGGATGTCGGCCAATGCAACGACGCGTATTCCGCCATACAGATCGCCGTGGCGCTGGCCGGGGCGTTTGAATGCGGGGTCAACGACCTGCCTCTGTCCATGATCCTGTCATGGTATGAGCAAAAAGCCGTGGCCATCCTTTTGACGCTTCTGCATCTTGGGATCACGGACATACGGCTCGGGCCCAGCCTTCCGGCCTTTGTCTCCCCGAACGTGTTGAATGTGCTGGTTGAAAAATTCAACATCATGCCCATCAAATCCCCGGACGAGGATTTAAAGGAAATTTTGGGATAACCATCGAACCTTCATGTAAAAAACAGCCTCATCCCGACCAAACGTCAGAGACGGCCGGGGCTGTTTTTTCATGAATAAAAAAGGAAAACAATCATGAAATGCCCAGGACAAGACACCCAATACTGGAAGCCAGGCTCCATATTCGAGACCCAATGCCCCGAATGCGGCCAAGAAGTGGAATTTTTCAAAGACGACGCCAGCCGAAAATGCCAATGCGGCCACCGGTTTATCAACCCGGAGCTTGATTTTGGGTGCGCCTCCTATTGCCAGTACGCCGAGCAATGCCTGGGCTCCCTGCCCCCGGAGGCCCTGGCCCAACAGAAAGACGCTTTGAAAAATGTTTTGAAAGACCGGGTGGCCATTGAGATGAAACGGTATTTTAAAACCGATTTTAAACGGATCGGACATGCCACTCGCGTGGCCCGATACGCCGAGCGGATCGGAAAAAAAGAGAGGGGCAACTTGTCGGTGATCCTCTCCGCCGCCTACCTTCATGACATCGGAATTCACGAGGCTGAAAAGAACCAGACCGAAAAAAACCAGGCCGACCCGGATCCGTCATCCCATGAAAAAGAAGGCGTCCCCATCGCCAGACAGATTCTTGAACTCCTGGGGGCCCCGGCCGAGATGATCGACGACGTCTGCGACATCGTGGGGCATCACCACCATCCCGGACCCGAAGAAACCCTTGATTTCAAAGTGGTTTACGACGCGGACATGATTGTCAATCTCATGGAAAAAAATGACAAAACGCCCATCGACCCGAATCGCGCCCAAGAGATCATCCAAAAAAAGATGCTCACCGACGCCGGACGCCGGGAGGCCTCCGGAATTTTCGAGGCGAATTAGCGCCCGCTTTCACGCTGTTTTTTAACCCTGTGGATGATCTTTTTCACCCATTTTCACGCTGTTTATAAACACGCCCCAAAGGATAAATCCGATATGAAAACCTTACGAAAAATAATAGAAATAGATGAAGAACGTTGCGACGGATGCGGCCTTTGCGCCATAGGTTGCGCCGAGGGGGCGCTTGAAATTATCGACGGAAAAGCCAAAGTGATTTCAGACAATCTGTGCGACGGCCTGGGCGCGTGCATTGGGGAATGCCCGGCGGGCGCCCTTCGCATCATCGAAAAGGAGGCGGACGAATTCGACGAGGCGGCCGTTGAAACACATCTGGCCAAAGCCTCCCCGGCGGATTCAAACGCCCCATGCGGATGCCCGTCCAAAACCATGGAAACGTTTGGCCAAGGGTCGGACCACCCCACAGGGGCGACGCATCCGGCCGGACCCGTGGAATCGGCGCTGGGTCACTGGCCGGTCAAGATCCGGTTGATCCCGCCCACCGCGCCATTTTTAAAAGGGGCCGATCTGTTGGTCATGGCCGACTGCGTTTCAGTGGCCCATCCCTGTGTCCACTCCCATTTTTTAAAGGGAAAGACCGTCATGACCGGATGCCCAAAATTCGACGACGCCGACGAGCATATCCAAAAATTTGCCGATATCTTTTCGGTCGCCGACATCAAAAGTGTGACCTGCGCCGTGATGGAGGTTCCCTGTTGCTCAAGCCTGCCGGGAATCGTGAAAAAAGGGATGGAAAACGCCGGGAAAAATGTCCCGTTCAAAGAGGTGGTCATTGGAAGACGGGGGGAGATTGTCGCGCGGCCGTCTTTAAAAGGCGCGGGGTTGACGCCCATCACGGCGACCACCGCCGGTTAAATTCCCGTAAGATTTAAAAAAAAATCAAAGGGGATTTAAAAAGAGTTTCAAACCGTTGAATTTGATCCGGATTCGCCCCCCTGTGAAATCGGATCAAATCCGTTTTCCCAAAGCGATGCGCTCAAGGGTGATGTCCACGTCGTACACCAAAATTTCAACGCCGTTTTCAAGGGCTTTTTCAAGCTCGGCGGAATACGCCGGGTCAATGTGGGCGGCCGGGGCAAAGGAGGTCGCGTCCATCCGTTGCACGAGAAAAAATATCACGCCCCGATCTCCCTGTTTGACCAGCTTTTGAAGCTCGACCAAGTGTTTTCGCCCCCGGGTCGTGACGGCGTCGGGAAAACAGGCCGCGCCGTCTTTGACCAGCGTGCAATTTTTTATCTCCACATAGCATTTCTCTCCGTCGCTGTTTTCGGCGAGAATATCCAGCCGGGACGAATCAGACACCTTGACCTCCGAGCGTATGGTCCCGTAGTCTTTCAGCTCGAAAACCCCCCTGTTTTCCAGCGCCTGTTTCACCAGACGGTTGGGAACCAGGGTGTTGACCCCCACAAGCGAGGTCGGCATCTCGATCATTTCCCATGTGTATTTCAGCTTTCGCTTGGGATTGTCGTGGAAGGAGAGGTAAACGGGTCTTTCCGGCTCGCAGCATTCACGCATGGATCCGGAGTTGGCGCAGTGGGCGGTCACGACCCGGCCGTCGTCAAGCAAGACGTCCGCCAGAAAACGTTTGTATCTTTTGATTAACGTTCCCCGAGTCAACTCCGGCCAGGGCAGACCGTTTTTCATGTTTTTTTTCATATTTTTTTTGCGGCTGGCTCAAACAGAACGGCGAAAGAGACGCGTCCCTGGCCGTTCTGTCTGGCTCCGACCTTTTTGTCGCGAGTTTTTATATCTGTCGCGAGTCTTACATTTTTTTTATAGGTGTTATCCGCATAGACGAAGCCGTCTGTCCTGAAGCTTCAGACCGCCTGTCGCCGTCTGTTCGGCGATCACGCACTCAATGCGTTGCATCCCTTTGACGGTCAACTCCCTCCATGCGTCAGGAATATCGAAATGACCGGATGACCGGGATATGACCTCCACCATGTCCGCGTCGATTCCCATTTTCTTCACCTCCGCGTCGCAGTCGATTTCGACTCCCGATAAACCAGAGCCGGCCACGTAAACAATCAGACCTGTTTTCATAATTTTGCTCACCTCCTTTTCATGAAAAAAAATTTCATTGTCCGGCAAGCGGCAAAAAATAAAAAACCTTTTAAACCGCGTTGTCGGCTTAAAAGGCTGCACCCAGTTTTCTTGGCCTTTTTCTGGCGAATGAACGAATCTGTTTTTCCCGTCACGTCGCGGGACAAACGCCGTTTGATGCAAAGGCAGGTCTTCTGACTTCTCCGTTCTTTTAAACGGCCTTCCCATCCCGGTGGACCCAAGACAGTGGCCATGCGATCACGTTGAAAAGAATTTTCTTAGGGTTCGCTCAATAATAAATTACCAATTTTGAGAGAGCCCTTATCCAAACCATTGAGTGAAAAAATATGGAATGAACAAGCGGAGTCACAGCGGCGGGACCGTTCCTGATTTAAACAGGATTCCCTATTAAGCCCGTTAAGGCGCCTTTTTGTGATTTAACTATTACAATGCGACCGGATTGTCAATAAAAGGGTTTGAAAACCAAATTTTTATTTGTCAAATCAAAAAAAAATGGTTATGTTATATGTTCACTGAACATGATCGTGTAAAAAACCATATTTAAAGGGGATCATAACCGATGAGACGAATTTTGCCAGGCCCTGCCCGAGGGGTTCTCTCCATCATTATTTACGCCGTAAACACACTGGTATGCGCGTCCATGATTTTTGTGACCGCTATTTTCAAATTCATATTTCCCGCCCTTTTCTGGCGCAAAATATGCGATAAAATTTTAAACGGACTCGCCGGAACCTGGGTCAAGATCAACAAGGTGAACCAGCGGTTGCTGGGAAAGATGACCGTCCATGTCCGGGGGCTTGAGACCGTCAGAAAAAAAGACTGGAGTCTGATTTTGGCCAATCACCAGTCATGGGTCGATATCCTGGTGTTGCAAAACATTTTTTCAGGAAAAGCGCCGTTTTTAAAATTTTTCATAAAAAAAGAGCTGTTCTGGGTCCCTGTTTTGGGACAGACCTGGTGGGCGCTGGAGTTTCCATTCATGAAGCGGTATTCCCGTAAATTTTTAAAAAAATACCCCCACCTCAAAGGGAAAGACCTGGAAATCACCCAAAAGGCATGTGAAAAATTCAAGCACATTCCCATCTCCATCATGAATTTTGTGGAAGGGACGCGTTTTACAAACGCCAAAAAACGCCTCCAAAACTCCCCCTATGAAAATCTTCTGAAACCCAGGGCCGGGGGAATCGCCCATGTCATCTCCGCCATGGGGGGGCAACTCAACCGAATTTTGGATGTCACCATTGTCTATCCCCAAGGCGTGAAAAACAGTTTCTGGAATTTTATGTGCGGTCGCCTCAACGAGATCAGAGTCCATGTAAAATCCATCCATATTTCAAAGGATCTGGTGGGGGATTACATGGATGACCAGCAGTTCCGGGATTATTTTCAAAGTTGGCTCAACGATCTCTGGATTGAAAAAGACAAACATATTGAGACCCTGCTTCTGGAATCCAAAGGGGCCATAGGCGAGGGGCAGTCATTTAGCGCTTGACACACGGACGCCAAATCGTTGATAATCGTCCGCTTGTTTCATAACTAGACAAATTGATCCCAAAGAAAGCGAATAAAATCAAGTGACCCTATCCCCTGACCAAATCGTCGTCATCGTCGGAAATTACGGAAGCGGAAAAACCGAAGTCTCCATCAACCTGGCGTTAAAGGAAAAAACCGACGGCGCAAATGTGAACATCGTTGATCTGGATCTGGTGAATCCGTACTTCAGAAGCCGGGAAGCGGCTGATCTGCTGGCGTCCAAAGGCATCCGCTCGACGTTGCCGCCGCGAAAATATTTTTACGCCGATCTCCCCATTCTTGACCCGGCGGTGGCCGGGGCCATTAAAAAACCGGACGGGCTGTTGATCATAGACGCCGGAGGGGATGACGCCGGGGCCACGGTTTTGGCCTCCCTGGCCCATGTCTTAAAAGATAAAGAGATCAAGACGCTGATGGTGGTCAATCCATTCAGACCCATGACCCGCTCAGTAAAGCGGTGCATCACGATCATGGGCGAGATAGAAAACTCTTCAAAATTGAAGGTGACCGGACTGATCGGCAACGCCAATCTGATGGGCGAGACCACCATTGAGCATATATACGAAGGGTATGAGTTTATCCAGTCATTGTCCGATGAGACCGGACTTCCCATAGAATTTATAACAGCGGAATCCCGGTTTATGGAAGAGATCAAAACCGAGCGTTTTTTATGTCCGGTGATGCCGTTGAACAGACGGCTTGTTCCGCCGTGGATCGCGCCTTTGGACGAGTAAAACCGTCCCGCGCGGCGATGTTTAGGGCAAAAACGCCAAAAACCAAGGAGTGATGATTTATTATGTCGTATCGGTACGCTATAAATGAAGAGAGATGCAAAGGCTGCGGGCTCTGTGTGAATGTTTGCCCGAAAAACGTTCTGGAAATTTCAAACGAGGTCAACGCAAAGGGATATTTCCCGGCGCTTCAGGCTCGCCCTGAAGACTGCGTCGCCTGCTCCACATGCTGTGTCATGTGCCCGGATGTGGCCATAACAATCACCGAGAATGCTGAATCGTCAGCGGCCTGACAATACGGAGGTACACATGGGCAAGGTGTTAATGAAAGGAAATGAAGCGATCGGAGAGGCCGCGATTATGGCGGGATGCCTTAATTATTTTGCCTATCCCATCACACCCCAGTCCGAAGTGGCGGAATACCTGGCCAAACGCATGCCGGAAGTGGGCGGCGTGTTTTTGCAGGGAGAAAGCGAAGTGGCTGTGGGATACATGATTTTTGGGGCGTCCGGATGCGGGGAACGGGTTTTCACCACCTCATCCAGCCCCGGCATCAGCCTGATGAGCGAAGCCATCAGCTACATCGCCGCGGCTCAGTGCCCGGCGGTCTTTGTCAACATTGTCCGGGGAGGCCCGGGCCTTGGGGGAATCCTCCCGTCTCAGGCCGATTATTTTCAGGCCACAAAGGGAGGGGGACATGGGGATTACCGTCTTTTAGTTCTGGCCCCGGCCAGCGTTCAGGAAGCCGTGGAAATGACGATGATGGCCTTTCCCCTGGCTGAAAAATACCGAAACCCCGTGATGATCATGGGGGACGGCCTCATCGGTCAGATGATGGAGCCGGTGGAATTTCCCGAACATCTAAAATCAGAGCCGTCCAATAAGGATGACTGGGCCTCAAACGGCATGGACACCCGAAAAAGCGACACGCGCAACCTGGTGAAATCGCTGTTTTTGGACCCCGAGGCATTGAACGACAACAACCTGACGCTAAAGGCGAAGTATGAGCGGATGAAAAAAGAGGAAATCCGGTATGAAGGGTATAATACCGATTCGGATTATCAGCTTCTGATTGTCAGCTACGGAACCATGAGCCGGGTCTGCCGAACCGCCATCGACCAACTGAAAGAAGAGGGAATCGAAATCGGAATGATACGGCCCCAAACCCTTTTTCCGTTCCCCTTGGAAGCCATTCACGACGCGGCGATCAAAGAGAGTTGCCAACGGGTGGTCAGCATCGAAATGAGCATGGGACAGATGGTTGAAGATGTTGAGCGGAGCGTTTTGGGGCAACGTCCGGTGGAATGGTTTGGAAAATGCGGAGGCGATATACCCACGCCGGAAGAGATCATCAATTTCATAAAAAGCCGCGTTTAAAGAAAAAAATTAAGGAGCGATGAGATAAAATGGGGAAAACATTTCAACAACCCGAAGCCCTTTCTGACAATCAGTCCCACTATTGCCCAGGGTGCACCCACGGGATCATCCACCGCCTGGTGGCCGAAACCATTGATGAGCTGGGGATAAGCGGTAAAACCGTGGGAATAGCGCCGGTGGGCTGCGCGGTTTTGGCATATAATTATTTTACATTCGATTTCCAGGAAGCGGCCCACGGACGGGCGCCGGCCATGGCCACTGGAATCAAACGGGTGAGGCCGGATCTGATGGTCTTTACCTACCAGGGAGACGGAGACCTGGCCAGCATCGGCATGGGAGAGATTATCCATGCCGCCAACCGGGGCGAAAAATTCACAACGATTTTTGTGAACAACGCGGTTTACGGCATGACCGGGGGCCAGATGGCGCCCACCACCATGCCGGGACAGCGCACCACCACCTCCCCCTTTGGCAGAGACACCAGCGATGTGGGGATGCCCATAAAAGTCTCGGAGTTGCTCGCGGCCCTGCAGACCCCGGCCTACATCACGCGCCAGGCGGTCACCCGGCCCAAATACATCACGCGGACCAAAAAGGCCATCAAAAAAGCGTTTATGTATCAGCAGGAAAATAAATGTTTCAGCTTTGTGGAGGTGATCAGCACATGCCCCACAAACTGGGGTTTAACCCCCCTTGACGCCCTGAAATGGGCCGAAGAGACTTTGCTGCCCTATTATGAATTGGGAGACTACAAGCTCCCCGAATAAAGCCATTTGGACGGCGTCGAAAAAAAAACCGTGCCATCCATTTTAATCGACCTGTTTTAATTGGGGTTCGTTTAAAAAATAACCTTTTTTTAAGCGAACCCGTTTAAAAAAAAAGAAACTCTATTGTTTTTTTGCCCGGAGGATAAATGCAAAGCGAAGTGATGTTTGCCGGATTTGGCGGACAGGGAATATTATTGATTGGAAAGCTGCTTGCATACGCGGCCATGGAAGAGGGATTCGAAGTGGCATGGGTTCCCTCATACGGACCGGAAATGCGAGGGGGGACGGCGTATTGCACGGTGGTCATCAGCGACAAACCCATCGGTTCCCCGATTATACGAAATCCCAAGCACCTGGTGGCCATGAACCGGCCGTCCCTGGAAAAATTCGCGCCCATGGTCAAGCCTGGGGGGGTGATTCTGATCAACGCCTCTCTGATATCCATCGACTCGGGGCGGGATGACGTCACGGACTTGAAGGTGTTCGCCACCGAAGCGGCCAAGGATTTGGGAAATGTAAAGGCGTCAAACATCGTGGCCTTAGCGGCTTTTGCGGCAAAAAGCGGCGTGGTGAATTTTGATGTGTTGACCGAGTGCGTGAAAAAAGAATTTTCAAAAAAACCGAAGCTGGTCCCCTTGAACATGGCCGCGCTTGAGGCGGGCCGAAAGATCGCTCTGGGATAAACGCGAACCCCTGAAACAAGAATCTATTGAAACCGGAACCGGCTGAAATAAAAACCGGCTGAAATAAAAACCGATTGGGATAAAAAGCGGTTGGAATAAAAAGCGGTTGGAATAAAAAACCGGTTGGAATAAAAAAACGAGCCCCGTCGGAATCCCCGTCGGAATCAAAAGGGCAAGGGGTTTATCCCTTAACCAGTTTACACAGGCTCTTTTCAGCGGATTCGGAAATCATTTTTCCGGCCCTTGCCACGCCGATGGTATGCGAGGCAAGGGTTTTGTAAAGTTCCAGAAGTCCCGGGACTTTTTTTTCAATCTCTTGCACGTGGCTTTCCACCGTCGCGACATCCCCCCTGGCGATGGGTCCGGTGAGCGCTTTTTCAACCCCGAATTTTTTAATATTCTCAAGGGTTCCGTCAATCAGCGGCTTTAACACATCCAGAGCCTCGTTTTCAGAGACCCCGGCCTGCTCAATCAGTTTAAAAGCGAAATCAATCAGGGTCACCAGGTAATTGGAGGCGACCACGGCCGCGGCATGGTACAATACTTTGGCGTCTGTGCGTATGGCGATGGGCCTGGCTCCCAGAGCCTCGGCGATCCGGGCGGCCTCTTTGGCGGCGGCGGGATCCCCTTCGATGGCCGCGATGATTCCGTTGAATGGATTTTCATCAAACTCATCCGATGAAAAACTCTGAAGGGGATGGATGGAGCCGACAAAGGCGTGGCATTGACTCGCTGCTTTCAGTATGGTTGACGGCAACGCGCCGCTGCAATGAAGAACGACCCCCCCTTTTTTAAACCCGTTTTGTTCGGCAATTTCGCGGCAAACGCTCTCAATGACATCGTCCGGGGTCGTGATCAAGACGATGTCCGCCTCCTGGGTCGCCTCAATGGGGCGATCCGTAAACAGATGGCTTCCCGCTCTGGCCGAGGCTTTTTGGGCGGAGCCCAGAGTCTTGCTGGCAAAACCGACGTGACGGTACCCGTTTTCTTTGCTCCCCCGCGAACCCAAATATATCCCAAACGCTGAGCCGACTTTTCCGCATCCCACAATCGCCACTGTTTTTTTCATCGGGCCAACCGCCTCCCAACCGCTTTCATGATTCATTTAAAAAAAAATTAATAACACTGATCCGGGCCGGGAAATTCATGCCCCTGAACTTCGGCGACGTACTGTTTGATTCCCGCAGAGGCCTCATCCGCCAGGTTTTTATACTGTTTGACAAATTTGGGAAGATGCCGTCGGTTCAAGCCCAGAAGATCGTGGAGCACCAGTATCTGGCCGTCGCAATCCGGCCCCGCGCCGATTCCAATGGTCGGTATCCTCAACGCGCGGGTGATTTTCGTTGCGATTTCAGACGGAATCCCTTCCAAAACCACGGAAAAGGCTCCGGCCGCCTCCACCTTTTCAGCGTCGTCCAAAAGGCGTTTTTCATCCCGTTGAACCCGGTATCCTCCCATCTGGTGAACGGCCTGGGGCGTTAAGCCGATGTGGGCCTGCACGGGAATGCCCGCCTCCGAAATGGCCCGGATGGCCGGGCAGACCGACACGCCCCCCTCCAGCTTCACCGCCTGGGCGCCCGCCTCTTTCAAAAAAAGCCCGGCGTTGTAAACCGCGTCTTCCACGCTGGCCTGATACGACATAAAGGGCATGTCTCCCACGACCATGGCATGGCGGGCCGCCCGGGTGACCAGACGGGTGTGATAAAGCATCTCGTCCATGGAGACCGGCAAGGTGCTATCTTTCCCCTGAACCACCATCCCCAAAGAGTCCCCCACCAGAATCATATGAACCCCGGCCTGATCGACAATTTCGGCAAAGGGAAAATCATACGCGGTGAGCGCGACGATTTTTTCCCCTTTTTCCTTCATCTGAAAAAGATTTGTAAGCGTGATCTGTTTTCCCATTGCGTTACCCTCCATTGCTTAAATTTTGCGTATCGTCTCATGTCACACGGCCTCAAGTCAAACATTAATATTGACTAAGGATTCATTATTAAGATAAATAATGATTCATTCAAAAAAACGCAAGTTTAAATATCAACCGCTTTGAAAATCCGAACCGTTAAAAAAACGCCGTTTCATCACAAAGCAAACGCCGGGGGTTCATAAAAGCGAAAACCCATTGGGAAGAGACAGGAAACAATCAGGAATGATACAATCAATCAGGGGGTTTAGAGACATCCTGCCCGGCGAGGCCGAGCTTTGGCAAAAAATCCAGCGAATCGCCTCGGATCTGTTTGAAGATTTTGGATTCAAAGAGATCCGTCTGCCGATCATGGAACGATCCGAGCTGTTTGCAAAAAGCATCGGCGAAAATACGGACATCGTGGAAAAAGAGATGTACACCTTTTCCGACAAAGGAAAAGAATGGATCACCTTGCGGCCCGAAGCCACGGCCTCCATGGTCCGCGCCTACATCCAGCACAAAATGTATGCGGCCAATCAGATTTGCAAATCGTACACCATCGGCCCCATGTTCAGACGGGAGCGCCCTCAAAAAGGACGGCATCGCCAGTTTTACCAGATCAACGCCGAAGTCTTTGGCGAAAACTCCCCTTTGGTCGATGTCAGCCTTATTTTCATGTTAAAAACGCTGCTGTCTCGTCTGAAAGTGGACGATGTCGAGTTTCATATCAATTCCCTGGGGTGCCCGGAATGTCGGCCCTCATTCACCCGTCGGCTGAAAGAATATCTGGAGCCGAAAAAAGAGACGTTGTGCGCCGACTGCGTGAAACGAAGCGTGAAAAATCCATTGCGGGTATTGGACTGCAAAGTCCCCTCCTGCGGCGAGGCGGTGGCGGACGCGCCGCTTCTCACCGATTTTTTATGCCCGGATTGCCAGAGCCATTTTCAGACGGTCACAAAAACGCTTGAAAAACGAAACGTCCCGTTTATTATAGACAAAAAACTGGTCCGGGGACTCGATTATTACACGAGGACCACCTTTGAAGTCCACACCGGCGCGCTCGGCGCCCAGAGCGCCGTGGCCGGGGGAGGACGATACGACGGCCTGGTCAAAGCGCTGGGCGGGCCGAATCAGCCCGGCATCGGATTTGCCATCGGATTTGACCGCTTGGCGGAGATTGTGGGCCTAAAAAAAGAAGACTGCATTCAAACCCCGGATCTGTTTATCGCGGCTTTAGGGGAGACCGCCATGACACAGGCCTTTGACTGGATCTGCGATTTTGCGGCGAAGGGGATCGCCTCAGAAATGGATTTTCAAAACAGAAGCTTAAAAAGTCAGATGAAACTGGCCAACCGGTTGGGAGCGTCCCATGTGATGATCATCGGGGACGATGAGATTGAAAAAGGCGAAGCCATCGTGCGAGACATGACCGCCAGCGCCCAGGTTTCAATCCCTTTAAAAGGGATTGTAGAGGCCATTGAGCCGATTTTAAACCTGGGCTGAAATATAAAATGCTAAAAAGGAGTGATTGCTTTGATTGACAAGCTGGGAGAAATGAGAAGAACAAACAATTGCCGCGAGCTTGGACCGGATGACATCGGGTCCGAGGTCGTCCTCATGGGATGGGTCCAACGACGCAGGGACCACGGCGGAGTAATATTTGTGGATTTGCGGGACCGGGAGGGAATCACTCAGGTGGTGTTCAATCCCGACCGGAATCAGACGATCCATGAAAAAGCGCATTCCATACGGAGCGAATACGTCATCGCCGCCCGTGGAACGGTGGAGGCCCGGCCTGACGGCATGGTCAACCCGAACCTGGCCACCGGCGCCATTGAAATCGCCGTGTCTGAGCTTAAAATACTCAACAGAGCCGCCACCCCTCCTTTTTTAATCGAGGAGAGTCTGGACGTCTCAGAGACCATACGTTTAAAACATCGGCACCTGGATCTGCGCCGAGCTGGATTGCAACAGAACATCATCACCCGGCACAAGGCGTCGGTCTCCATCCGGGAATATCTGAACGGCAACGGGTTCATCGACATTGAGACCCCGTTTTTGACCAAAAGCTCCCCGGAAGGAGCCAGGGATTATCTGGTGCCCAGCCGGGTCAATCCCGGACAATTTTACGCCCTTCCCCAGTCTCCGCAGCTTTTCAAGCAACTTTTGATGGTCGCGGGTTTTGACCGATATTATCAGATGGTCCGCTGTTTCAGGGATGAGGATCTCCGGGCCGATCGCCAGCCGGAGTTCACCCAGGTGGACATGGAGCTTTCCTTTGTCGGGGAAGAGGAAATCATGGCCATGGCCGAAGGAATGATGACCAAACTCTTTGCGGATGTTCTGGACAAAGAATTGAGCGCCCCCTTTGAGCGATTGTCCCATAAAGAGGCTTTGGAACGTTTTGGTCTGGACAAACCCGACACCCGGTTTGACCTGGAGCTAAAAGATGTCTCGGATATTATGCTGGGCTCCGACTTCAAGGTCTTTGCCGGCGCTGTTAAAAAGGGGGGCATGGTCAAAGCCTTAAACGCCAAAGGCTGCGTGAATTTTTCACGAAAGGAGATCGACGACTTAACCCATTTTGTCGGAATATACCGGGCCAAGGGCTTGGCCTGGATCAAAGTGAAAGAGGATCAATGGCAGTCTCCCATCTCCAAATTTTTCAGCGACGATGAGAAAGCCAAGATGGCTGAGCGTCTGGACATGACGCCCGGTGATCTGATCTTTTTCGTGGCGGACAAAAAAAGCATTGTCAACGAGGCCTTGGGCCAGCTCCGAAACCATCTGGGGAAAAAACTCGGACTCATTGACGAAAAGGATTTCAAATTTTTGTGGGTCACTCATTTTCCCCTGGTGGAGTATGACGAGGTGGAAAAAAGATACCAGGCCGTTCACCATCCCTTCACATCGCCCCTGGAAGAAGACTATGACCTGCTGGAAAGCGATCCGGCTTCGGCCCGGTCCCGCGCCTACGACCTGGTGCTAAACGGGTGCGAGATCGGCGGGGGAAGCATCCGTATCCACCAGAAAGAATTGCAGGAAAAAGCCTTTGATCTCCTGGGAATCGACAAAGAAACCTATGAGCAAAAATTCGGCTACCTTCTTTCCGCGCTGGAATCCGGCGCCCCTCCCCACGGCGGCATCGCGTTCGGGTTTGACCGGCTGTCCATGATTCTTTGCGGCGAGTCGTCCATCCGGGACGTCATCGCGTTTCCAAAGACCCAAAAGGCCTCTTGCCTTTTGACGGACGCCCCTTCGGAAACCACCCGAGAACAGCTGGACGAGCTTTCAATAAAGATAAATATCATGGGCGAGTAACTTTTTTCTTGACTTAAAAAAAAAAATAACATAATAGTTCTTTTTTATTCAAATCTTCCCCAGTAGCTCAGTCGGCAGAGCAAGTGGCTGTTAACCACTGGGTCCGCGGTTCAAATCCGTGCTGGGGAGCCAAACAACAACAAGGGTTGCAAAGAATTACTTTTTGCAACCCTTTTTTTATTCATTCCCTTTTTTATTCATTCCCCTATATCCATTCGGCAGAGTCCCGCCAACGGCGGGATTAACCACTGGGTCCGCGGTTCAAATCCGTGCTGGGGAGCCAAACAACAACAAGGGTTGCAAAGAATTACTTTTTGCAACCCTTTTTTTATTCATTCCCTTTTTTATTCATTCCCCTATATCCATTCGGCAGAGTCCCGCCAACGGCGGGATTAACCACTGGGTCCGCTGTTCAAATCCATGCTGGGGAGCCAAACAACAACAAGGGTTGCGAAGAATTCATTCTTGCAACCCTTTTTTATTTGATCTATATAGATTTATTTATCTACCATTCTCCCGTGGAGTTGATTATGTCATACTGGGTATACGTTCTTCAAAGCAAGACGACTCAACGCTTTTACTGTGGCCATTCTGATAATCCAGACAGACGCTTAAAACAACATAATGACCCCGATTATCATGGTTCCAGAACAACCAAAGTTTTATCCGGGCCTTGGGAAATCATATGGAAATTCCCATGTGAAAGCCGAGGCTTGGCGATGACCTTGGAAAAGAAGATCAAAAAACGCGGTATAAAAAGATACTTAAACGATATCTATTCGGCAGAGTCCCGCCAACGGCGGGATTAACCACTGGGTCCGCGGTTCAAATCCGTGCTGGGGAGCCAAACAACAACAAGGGTTGCAAAGAATTACTTTTTGCAACCCTTTTTTTATTGTTTTTCCCGCATTCTTATTCTTATCTCTTTTCCGATATGTCTTTCCAATAGGACGCCCCGCCCCAATGGTCTCCTCGTCAACCGTTAAATTTATTTCAGTCGCTGGCCAGGACGCGCCTGGATGCGGCGTGGTGGTGTAGAGACGCAAGATTTTGCGTCTTCGCAACGCTTGCCCGCCCCCGCCCGCGTTTCAATGCAAATAAAACCTTGTAATTACTCACTATTGTAGGTTGGGTTGAGGAACGAAACCCAACAATGGCCCCATCCAAACAATTAAACATCATCCAGACAATTGAATCATCGGCGAGTCGCACAGACACGATGGCGGGCTTGGTCCCCGAGGCCATTTCGGGCATGGCGTGGCGCCGTAGAGACAAGGCATGCCTTGTCTTGATCTTGCCTTGGCCTTGTCTTAATCTATCTTGATATGTCTTGATCTCGTCTCTACGAGCCAAACAACACGGGTTGCGAAAAAATCATTCTTGCCACCCTTGTTTATTTGATCTATATAATTTATTCATCATTCTCTTATGGAATTGATTATGTCATGCCGAATATTTACCAATAAGGCGCGCGATTCTACAATTGTATGCCAATCTGATTCAAGATTGCAAAGCCCTCGGCGGCGCTTGGCATCAAACATAAATTTCGCCATACGACAGGTCCCAAACTGTAATGAGCGATCAAACGGATTTTTCAGACATCTTATCTCAATCCGATATGTTTGTCGGCATTCAAAAGGATAAACCGATCCGATCATTCTCAAATTTGGTCATCGGCGCGTTTGCGAGTCGGGAGCCACGCTCTTTCACGAGGGAGACCCTTCAACAAAATTTTATTTGGCGCTAAAGGGTCTCCTTAAATTGAGCAAACTGCATAAAGACGGCAAAGAGTCCATTATTCGTTACATCACCCCTGGTCAGATGACTGCCGCGATTTCTGTTTTCAACAGGACAAATTACACCGTCACGGCGCAAGCCATCGGCCCCTCCGAAGTGGTTGCAAGGATATGCCAATCACAAAGGGGTTTGCCATGGCCAATCACATACCCGGCAACCTTTTAACGACCGACATGAAGACCACCGACAACCCAAAACAAAATGGAGTGTGCGCTATGAATTCAACCCACCTTCCAAGGTGTTCTCCCGTCGATATCTCGAATGACGATATCATGGAAGCGATGAAATCCATGCAGGGTTACATCGATATTACCCCTGCGGATTTCAAAGAAATTTATCGGATAACGTATGCTCTATCCAGGGATCGTTTGATGAACGCTTTGAAAGCCGCCGACATCATGACCACGCCGGCGCATGGAATCGACATTGACGCCGATTTAATCACAACCGCCACACTGCTGGCCGAAAAAGGCATCTCAGGGGCGCCTGTGACGGATCGGAAAAATGGCGTCGTCGGCGTGATCTCCGAAAAAGATTTCTTGCGAAGAATGGGCGCGGATCAAAGGGGTTCATTTATGCAGGTGATCGCCCATTGTCTGAAAAACAAGGGATGTGTCGCGGCTCCCATGATTAATCGCGCCGTCCGTGACATCATGACTGCGCCAGCCATAACGGCCACACCCGATATTCCCGTTGGCCAAATTTCAGCGTTGATGACCGAAAAAAATATCAACAGACTTCCGATAGTGGACGCCGCGGGCCAACCCGTCGGCATTGTGACACGGTCCGATCTGGTCAACTCTTACTGCATGCTTGGATAAGGAGGGTGTAAATGCGTTATTTCGAAAAAATGAAGGGCCACACCCAGAGTCCGCCCCGTGTGAACAAGGTCGAAATTTTCTGGTCCTGGCTCGGCAGTTTTCTGGGCATCACCGTTGTGGGGCTGATGCATTTCAATTTATTGGACCGGTCCGCGATGATCATGATCATCGGATCATTCGGCGCCTCGGCCGTGCTCGTTTACGGGGCCATCCGGAGTCCTTTGGCCCAGCCTCGAAACCTGATCGGCGGCCATATGCTCTCGGCCGTCATCGGAGTGGCCGCCTTTCAATTTCTGGGCCATATACCCTGGTTGGCGGCGGCGCTGGCCGTCTCGATCGCCATTGCAGTGATGCATTTGACCAAAACGCTTCACCCGCCGGGTGGGGCCACCGCGCTGATCGCGGTCATCGGCGGAGACACCGTTCACAGTCTGGGCTACCTGTACGCGCTGATCCCCGTCGGATTGGGCGCGGTCGTGATGCTGATCATCGCTTTGCTGGTTAATAATCTGGCGCCAAACCGGCGTTATCCTGAATTCTGGATTTAATCGGGAAATCAACCCATTATTATTCGGATGATCAATAACAAAGGCGGCAAAGAATTATTTTTGCCGCCTTTGTTATTTTTTCATGCCCTCCGCCCCGCTGGCCTCCTCGCAACCCCCCTGATTCATTTCAGTCGCTGGCAAAGACGCGCCTGGGTATGGCATATGGGTGTAGAGACGCAAGATTTTGCGTCTTTTTTTTCGCCCCTTTCGCGTCTTTGATTTTTGAAAAAGATCGCCAGTTGGATGACGCCCAAGCGTTAAAAAAAAAAGAGACGTCGAGCATCCGGAATATTTTCAAAGGCCATGAAAGGTCATGAAAATGACATAAAAAGGCACGGCGAATGCCTGAAAGTGTTTGACAAGCCCTCGGTCAAATGTGTATGCATTTATAAAAAAGCAAACACAACCATTCCCAAACGAAACGAATCTCGTTTGAAAACCAAAAATCAATGCACGCGCCGGGGGTATGACAGATGCCAAAAAACAAAGCGCTTTTGGAAAAATTTTATTCCCTGACATGGAAAAACCTTGAGCAATGGGCGGGAACCCGGATCATCAATCGAGGTCGAAAATACCAGAGCCAGGGCCGGGTGACGGATTTGGCGGCGACCGAAGACGGCGCCCTCATCGCCTGGGTCAAGGGGTCGAAAAAATACGCCGCCAAAGTGACCATAAACAGCGGCGGATCGCTGGAATCGACATGCTCCTGTCCTTACCAATTCGACTGCAAGCACGGCGTCGCCACCGTGATCGAATATCTGAAACAGGTGGAGAATCATCAGCCCGTTCCCAACGCGAAGCCAGATGACCGCCGCCTAAATCTATTAAAGTACGAGCTCCCGGATGACGCCCCCAACGACGCTGAACAGGCGACCCTCAACAATACCCTTCCGGATATTGACGATTATTTAAAAGGCCAGACCAAATCCCAACTCATTGAACTCATCCACACCCTTTCCTTTCAGTTCCCGGAAATGGCAAGGGAGCTGTCCGACCAAAAAATACTGGCATCCGGCGACGCTGAAACCCTGGTACTGAGTCTGCGCAAAGAAATCCAGGAGATGGACCGCGAGTCAGACTGGGGGGACCGATGGGAAGACCGATGGGACACCCCGGATTACTCGGGAATTCAAAAAAAGCTAAACGCGCTGCTAAAGGCCGGACTCGCCAAAGAAGCGCTGGCGGCGGGGCGGGACCTGATTGCCATAGCCTCTCGCCAGGTCGAAGAGAGCTACGACGATGTCTCAATCTACATGGATTTCGAAGGCTGGATATCTCTGATCATCAAGGCGCTGGACGACTCAAATCTTGATCCCGCCGAAAAACTGATCTGGGCGCTGGACGCCGTGCTTACGGATGAATTTGAAATTTGCCGGGACTTTGAAAAATATCTTGGCAAATCGCATCCCAAATCCGCCTGGCATGATGTGGCGGATCACCTGCTGGCCCGCCTGAAAACAGATAAAACCAAATCCAAAAACGACTGCAAACGCGACCAGATCAGCGACTGGGCCATCCATGCCTTAAAACAAGCCGGACGAAAGGACGAAATCATTCCGTTGTGCATGGCCGAGACCAAACAGACGCTCAACTATGGTCGCCTGGTCAAAGAGTTGACGGCGGTTGGGCGCTATGACGACGCCAAACACTGGATTTGCGAGGGAATTGAAAAGACCGAAAAAAACTGGCCCGGCATGGCAAGCCGCCTTCGAGACCATCTCATAGACATTCGGACGACACAAAAAGACTGGCCGTCGCTGGCGGCGACGCAGGTCGAGGAATTCATCCGCCATCCCGCAATGAGCTCATTTTTGGACTGCAAAAAAGCCGCCGAAAAAATCCAGGCATGGCCCAAATTGCGCGGCCATCTTTTGCGTTTTATAGAAACAGGCCAACCGCCCTGGAATAAAAAAGGCTGGCCCCTTCCAGAATCTGGACTGAAGCGACCCAAGGTCAATCCACACAACGATTTTCCGTTGATTGATCTTCGGGTTGAGATCGCCATATTTGAAAAAAAACCGGATCAGGCCCTGAAGTGGTATGACCAGCGCCCCAAAGACCGTTTTGGCCCCAAAGACCGTTTTAGATGGGGCCGAATAGACGAAGACGCCCTGGCCACCGCCGTCCAGACCCACGCGCCGGATCGGGCGACGGGCATCTGGAAAGACAAGGCGGAACAACTGATCGCCCAGGTCAAACCCGACGCCTACCAGGAGGCGGCGAAATGCCTGGCCAAAGCCGCCCAGGTGATGACCCAGGAAAAAAAACAGGAGGAATGGGAGTCTTACATGCGGGAGCTGAGACAAAAACATGCCCGCAAGCGTCGTCTTCTGGAGATATTGGATGTTTTGGAGGACACACCCATCATGGCCAAATCGCGCAAACGCATTTAATGCAAACGGAGCCAGAGGATAACGAAACATGAAAATCGCACGCAACGCGCCCTGCCCCTGCGGCAGCGGAAAAAAGTATAAAAAATGCTGCTTAAAAAAAGACGCCGCGCCGCCTTCCCAGGCATTGTATCACCGACGATTGTCAGAAGCCTGTGAACGGCTAAACAAAAATTTACTGACCTGCGCCCGGCAAACATTCGGAGAGGAGTCCATTGGCGTGGCCATGCGCGAGTTTTTGCTATGGCCCGAACCGGAGGATGAAATCGCTGAAGGGGCGATGGAAAGGATAGTCCCTCTGTTTTGGCCCTGGTTTTTATTCAACTGGGAGTACGATTCTTTTGACGCGGATCAAGAGCTTCCCGGCCCGGAAGACGAAACCATCGCCGAAGTGTACGCCGAACAGCGCGGCGACCAACTCAATCCCATGGAACGCCTCCTGATTGAGAGCATCAACCGAAAACCGTACAGTTTCTGGGAGGTTTTAAGCGTTGACAAAGGAGAGGGGATGACCCTGGCAGATGTCTTGACCGGCGCCCGTCTCACGGTTATAGAGCGCTTGGGAACCCAAAATACGAAACCCGGCGACCTTCTTTATGGCCGGGCCGTCTCTGTGGACCGCGTGGGAATGGTCATCGGCATTGCCGCGTTCATCATGCCTCCGAGTTGCAAACCCGCGATCATTGAATTGAGAGCGCGACTGCGCGGTGAAGAGTCCAACATCGACGATGAGACGCTTTATGACTGGGACTATGAAATCCGGGACCTCTATTTCCAGATCGACCAAGCCTTGCATGCCGGGCCAAAACTCTGCAACACCGACGGCGACCCCATAGAATATCACCGCCTGTTTTATGACGTCTCCTGTGTCCGGGACGCCTTTGACAAGCTGTCCGGGCTTTGCGTCACGATGGACTCCAAAGAGATGCTCGCCTATGCGACGCTGGACGACGACGGCCAGATGGTTCGAGCCAAAATCACATGGAACCGCCTGGGCCACAAAGTCATGTCTGTAATGCCCAATACGATATTGGGGCACATCACCATGGATGGCCGCCGATTGACCGCAACAGTCAACTCGGAGCAAAGAGCCCGGACATTACGCCATGAAATCGAAACCCGGCTGGGCCGGGACGCCTCATTCAAAGTGGATGAAATTCAGGACATTGATTCGATGATGGACAAACTCCCGGACGAACCGGGCCAGGGAACCGCGTCAAAAAGTCATGACGAATTGATGCAAACCCCCGAGGTTCAGGAACAGTTGGCCGGAGTGATCGCCGCGCATTGGGAAAGCTGGGTGGACAACGACATCCCGGCCCTGGGGGGGAAATCTCCGCGAGAGGCCATAAAGACCGCCGACGGACGCGAAGGGGTCGAGGCGCTTCTCCTGGATGCCGAGAGTAGTCAGAGGCAAGACCCTTTTATGGTGGAGGCCAACCGAAAGGGAGCCCAACTGGCCCGGGAATGCCTGGGATTGACGCCTCGGGGGGATTTGGATTTGGACTTGGATTCGGATTAATCAAGGGGGGGTGGGATTGATCAAGGGGGTTGGGGGTGAGGTTTGGAGTTGAAGTTGGGGGAATTTTATTAATCCATCCAGCCCGCGCAAACCCGCCTGCCCTCCCCTGAAACATATTTTTTGTGTAACCGGAAAGACTTGTGAAAAAGCCCGAAAGATACATTTGGGATTTTTGCAAACCAATTTTAAGAACTTTGAGGAATTAGATAACCATAATGAACCTTTCTCCCATTGAAAAATGGCGGGCGGATTTTCAAAAAAATCCGTTGACAGCCGTAGACAACCTGTTGCTTGGGCGTGTTTACATGGGGAAACTCCATCGGAATGAGACCGCCGAAATTCTCTTTCGCCTGTTTCATATGGAAAGTCCGGAAGTTCAACATGCCCTGGATATGGCGATGCGGAATTGGTTTGTTAAATACTGGATGGCTCCTCCTCCGTCTATGTCCTGTTCAAAATGGGCGGAAATATTGCGGAACGCATTTTTGGCGAGTCACCGTTTAAATCTTGGCAAAACATACCAATGGCTGTCGCTTTCGTGTCCTCGTGGGCGCACATGGCTCAGAAGCTTTTATTTGGGTCCTTCCAGAGATCCGGAATCAGCGTTGCTAAGAACCTTGGCGCTTCGTCAGAAAGACCAAAATTTATTGCCGCTGTGGATGCGGCTTTGTCGCATGGAAGAAGACCTGCCCCGGCATTATGCGTCCATCGGATTATTGGGACTGCGAAAACTGCCCGAGACAAACGGAGAACCTGCCGGAGATCTTCATCAGGCGGTGTTTAAGGGAATTGTCAGTTTGGCCGGGGCGATTAATGACCAGACCAGGCCCCATGAAAAAAAAGAAGGGGAACAATTCTGGATTCTTGAATGCCGGGCAATAATGGCGCTGTATCCCCGTTCAACGGAATACTGGATAAACAACTTTTTACCGTTGCTTTCTCAAAAAATGGACAGCGTCGAAGCAAAGTGGCTTGGAAAAGTCATCCCGAATTTCTCCGAAAAAATAAAAAATCGGGTTCAAGTTAAACAAAAAATGCGGAATTATGCGCGGCCGCCCTCCATCTCTCTCTGAATTTAGGGGCATGCTGAAACTGTTGGAAAGCGCCCCCATAAAAAAAATCGGCCGGCGCTGGATGCCTTTTTGGATAAATATCGACATTACACCCGCCAAACAGGGGATTCGGGATTTCTGGTAAAAACATTTTTCAATATTGGCAACAAAACTTTGATCTCGTCTCCACGAGACAACCACCGCCCGTCGATGGCCCCCTTCCATGTTCCAATACCATTTCGGGTGATCCCAAAAAAAAATTAAAACGGCCCGCCCACCGTATAGGCATACAAAACCCCCGCGCCATTTCAAATCGCAAAATCTTTGCAAGGCCCTGGGCATTCTCCGCGCTTCGCCTGCTCCGAATGGCCCAGCGCCTCCGCAAAAATTTTTCCCGACCCCTTTACACCCCCTGGCTTTTATGACCTCGGGCCAAGCGGAAGCCGAGGTTGAGCCAGCGGGAGCCCGGCTCGAGCCAGAAGCGGAACGCGGAGCGAACGTAGCGGCCGAGGTTGCTCCAGCCGCCGCCGCGCATCACGCGGGTCTCGCCGTTGTCAGGCCCTGCCGGATCCACCGACTTCCCCTCAGGATATTCCCCCTTCCAATCCGAACACCACTCCCTGACATTGCCATGCATTTCATAAAGCCCCCAGTCATTGCAGGGAAACGTCTTTGTGTCCACCGTCTTTCCCCGGTTTTTACCCTTGGGGGCATTATCATACGGAAAATCTCCATCATAATTCACCTGATCCGTGGTAATGTTGTCGCCAAAACTAAAAGGGGTGGCGCTCCCGGCCCGGCAGGAATACTCCCACTCGGCTTCCGTGGGCAGGCGAAGATCCAGGCCCGGAATCAGGACATTTATTTTTTCAATGAATCCCATGCAGTCGTCCCAACTGACCCGTTCCACCGGCCGTTTCGCCCCTTTGAAGTCGCTCGGATTGGCCCCCATGACCACCTCCCACAACTCTTGGGCGCAAGCGGTCTCCGCCATCCAGAATCCATTTGTGAGAGTGACTTCATGCGACCGTTCGTCATCGTCCCGCTCCGGCTCGTCCTTTGGCGAGCCCATCATAAATCTCCCCGGTCTGATCCACCGAAAGCATTGCCGAACCTCTTTGTATTTGAATGACATCCACAACCCATGCCGATCCTCCCCCCAGTCGCTGGCGCATTCCGGGGGAAACGGTTTCGGCATGGCGGAATGTATCTTTATGTTTGGGGTCGTGTTTGCGCCTGTGTCTGTTTTTATGTCTTTGTCTGTGTTTGTTTCTGTGTCTCTGTTTGGCATTGAATCCATGACGCCATATCCTTGGAATAAACCTGAATAAACCTAAAAAAAATAAAAAAAATAAAAAAATCCTCCGGCAAGCTTTCGGAAAACGGAATCCTCCATTTCCTACTCACATACCGGGGACCCATTGATTTTTGCCGCATAAACATCAAACCATGTCATGTTTATGCGGGCGGGATGAAAGTCTGGTCATAAAAAGCCATCCAGCCTCTTGTGAGCTCGGGCCAAGCGGAAGCCGTTGTTGTGCCAGCGGTTGCCCGGCTCGTTCCAGTTGCGGTACGCGGAGCGAACGTTTCGGCCGTTGTTGTTCCAGCCGCCGCCGCGCATCACGCGGTTCTCGCCATCCCTTCGACTCTCACCCGTCTCCTTCCTGTCAGCAATCGGGCGGCGGACGCCGACGCAATTGCTCTTTCCTCCATGACCGACTGTCCGCCTCTGTGGTGATTCCATACACAGAGGCCCAGGCCGCCTGAAGCGTTTCTCCATCAATCCCACCGGATTCATACGCGGTTTCCCATTTTTTTCTAAGGATTCGATACCGTCTCTGTTTTCGAATGGACAGCTTGATTTTTCCCGGCAATATTCGAAATCCGCAGTACGAGACGCCCCGCGAGCTTTTGTTGATCTGTATGGACGATTTTTTTATGGCCAGCCCAAGCCGGTTCTCCACATGCCATTTTACCCTGTCCAGGGTCGATTTCGCGTCGTTTCGGCTGTCGCTCCACCAGAGAATATCATCCATGTATCGGACATGGGCCCGCGCCCCCACTTCTTCCATGATCAAACGATCCAGACTGTCCAGATAATAATTGGCAAAATACTGAGATGGCAACGCCCCTATGGGAAGCCCTCTTCCCTGGGATACGCTGTAAGAGGAGACCATTTTTTGTATCAGCCCTAAAATGCCGTCTCCTTTGATCCGTTTTTTCAACGCGCCCAACATCAGATCATGATCTATGGAATCAAAGTAGCTTTCAATGTCAATCTTCACATGCCATGGAAACCGGCGGATATTCTTCTGGACCTGCCTTGCGGCGGCGTGAACGCCTTTCCCCTCCCGGCACGCAAAGGTTGAGTCCACCATGGCCCGGTCCAGAACCGGTCCGATAAAATTAATCACGGCGTGATGCGACACCCGGTCTTTGAAACAGGGCGCATGAATCAGACGCTCCTTGGGGTCAAAAATTTTAAACGCCTTCAAAGGCCCGCACGGGATGTGGCCCCGCCATATATTTTCTCTCAATTCATTGATATGACCGTAAAAATCCTCGAAAAACCGGATGACTTCGGCCCGGCCTCTTTTTCCTCGGGCCGCCTTTGCGGCGGCATCCACAAGGTTGGGGAATGACGCGACGTCATCCAGCTCAATTTTTGTCCGTTTCATCCTTGGAATTTAACCCCGGTTTCGTTTGCGCCGCAGATTTTGTCTCTTTTTTCAAAATATCGAGAACCGCATGCCCGTATTTTTCCACGCGCGATTTCCCCACCCCTTTGATGGAACCCAAGGCGGCCAGGTCGTTGATCCCCTCGCGCGCCATGGTCGCCAGCTGCTCGTTGGTAAAAACGGCATACGCCGGAACGCCTTCCTGGTCAGCCAGGCTTTTTCGCAATATCCGAAGTTTTGCAAAGATGGAAAAATCTTTTTCATCCAGAACCTCCCGATAGTCTATTATTTTATCTTTTTGGGACGTCGCCGGTTTCAAGCTGTTTTCAATTTATGTCACGCACACGGCCCAAAAACTGTCGGCGCCATTTTCTGAAAAATTTTTTTCAACAGCGGCGACGCGATGGCCGGCGCAAAAACGGTTCAGATCATTTTGGGCCTGATCCGAAAAATCAATCGGTATTTTAAAAAAATGATATCTCATTTCACCTCTCCCTGTCGTCATGCCAGACGGGCTTGCCCCCCTTTTTTCACCTCGCAAAATCTTTG
>Ga0307987_1000319_pt1 | contig 28701 bp, 26 predicted proteins | sample EllFjometagen181_FD_203157 | JGI IMG/M metagenome (GOLD analysis project Ga0307987, IMG submission 203157) | Marine microbial communities from Ellis Fjord, Antarctic Ocean - #181 | ecosystem: Environmental > Aquatic > Marine > Unclassified | place: Southern Ocean | collected 2014-10-08 | reverse complement strand
TCCAGCCGGGTCAGAACCGGCGCCCCTTTTTAAAAAATGGCAACGTAGTCATTCTCTAATTTTACCCGGAATCCGAACAGACCGATGACCAGGGTAAGCCACAGAAAACCGATGAGCACTTTTTTTTTATGGGCAGCGATAAAATCAACAAAAAAATCAAGCCAGTTCTTTTGGGGTGGTTTTAATGCCTGGCCCAAAACCTTACTCTGGCGGGATTTGTTGCTTCCGAACAACCATAGGTATATGGGGGTGATCATGCAGGTAATCAGCGGATTCACAAAAAGTCCGAAGGATGCGATCATACCAAATTGCTTTAAAATGATTGGCAGTAAAGCATAATTTCATGCTAAATGCCATAAAAATCCCGGAGTTCAATGTGAAGATCCGCCTTGACTTTTCACGGCGTGTCTGTGCAAATACAAGTTTTTTATTGGAAACCACAAGACAGGAAATCTCAAATGACCTATTTAAAACTATTTTTAACCGCGTTTTTATGGGGGGGGACCTTTATTGCCGGGAAAGGGATTGCCGGAAGTGTAGACCCCTATTCTGCCGCTTTTTTACGATTTGCCATCGCCTCGACATTTTTGATTTTTTTGACCAGAAGAACAGAAGGCCGCTTGCCCAGCATTAACAAGGGTCAGGCCGTCAATATCCTTTTCCTCGGGCTTACCGGTATATTTGCCTATAATATTTTCTTTTTTACCGGGCTTTCCCTTATAAATGCCAACCGGGCATCCCTGATCATTGCCACCAATCCTATTTTTATCAGTCTGTTTTCCGTTTTGCTGTTCAAAGATAAATTGTCCCGCTTAAAGATAGCCGGCCTTTGTTTATCTGTCACCGGCGCATTGCTGGTTATTTCCTCGGGTCACATCACAAGTATTTTTAAAACAGGTATGGGAAAAGGTGAATTGGCTATTTTCGGCTGCGTGGTATCATGGGTCTCTTATTCGCTCATGGGCAAGCCCCTCATGCAAAGTCTGTCCCCAATGGCATCGGTTTGTTATTCCGCCATTGCCGGAACCCTGATGCTTTTTTTCCCGGCCCTGAGCCATGGCCTTTTTTCTAATATACCTAGTTATGGCGCCATGGACTGGGTCAGCCTCTTTTATCTAGGGTTTTTTGGAACGGTTTTGGGATTTTTCTGGTATTATGAAGGGATACAAAAAATCGGTCCCATGAAGGCAGGCGTATTTATTAATTTCGTACCGGTCTCTGCCATTGTTCTCTCCTATTTTATTCTAAAGGAACCCATCACACGAGAGATCCTGGCAGGTGCACTACTGGTAACTGCAGGCGTTTATTTAACCAATTTTTCGGGATTCCGGGCAACGGGTCCTGACAGATAGAAAAGGAGCAAGATATGAAGTGGATGCTTCCGAGTTTAGAAAACTGGATGGCGGGTTAAGCTGTCTTTCCCTGAGGTTTTGATTTTCCCCAATGGGGGGAACCTGGTAAAACAAAATGCCGGTATCTGTTGGACAGACCCGGCATTTTTATCAAACAGAAAACGTTGAAATCAATCTTCCTCAATTACAATCGCGTTTTCTTCACAAACTTCTACACAGCTTTCGCAGCCCATGCACTCTTCTGCATTGACCGGAACTGATTTTCCGTCCTGCATCTCAAATACTTCTACGGGACATACGTCTACACATTCTTCACAACCAACGCATTTTGCTTCATCAACAATAGGATTAAATGCCATCTTAATAATCTCCTTAATAAATTAATAGTATTATAAAATCACTTTTTAAATATAAGCTTGAGCTTAAAAACCGCTTTTATAACATGTCATTTGATAAAATCAAGTTCTTTATGATTTTAGTTGTACCAGACAGACGGCAATCGACTGATCCGGTATATTTAAAAACGCCTTCATACCACCTTCCGGAAAAAGGCACAATTTAATTCGGCCCAACAAAAAGCATGCATCATCTGCTTCCGGCTGAACACTCTCGGAAGATTTTTTACCTGCAATTGTTTCTTTTAAACATTGAGAAAAGTTGTGCTGCCAACTGCATTTCTTTTCACAATCATTCTCATGCACTTTTATGGAATCAATGTCAAGGGCATTTATCACCCCTTCACACCGGGACACCATAAAATCCAATACAGCAGGGCTTGTGGTGACCAAAAGAGGAGCGCCCGGCTGTTTAAAAATCTCTCGTTCTCCGGCATATCTAAACCAGGACAAAACTCTTTCTTTGGTCATTATCCCGCCGGGATCAGAGTAGGCTGAATCTTCCAGGGCCCTGGCAGGTGTTTCAAATTTCTTTTCCGAAATTTCCCCTGTTAATTCGGAAAAAAGTGAGATTTTGCTCTTTTCCAATGCTGTCAACTCATCATCAATACCCTCGTTCTGTGCATCCAATAATTGGGCAAATTTCAATAACAATAAAGGATTTTGCACCTCTTTTTTCGGGTCAGATCCGGTCTCTTTTACCCCCCCCTTGATCTGGGATTGAATACTGGAAAGCCCGGTAGCGTCCATAAAATAGGGTTCGTCTTTGAGCAATGATTTCAGGTTTTTTTCATTTCCCTTGTGAAGTTTGGCCCAGTCCAGATAGGATTGCACCTGTTTTTCTACCCCCCTAAGCTCCTGGGCCGAAGAAAAGAGGGGATGCAAAATTCCTTTTTCCGTCAGGGCGGCCCGCATGGGATCAGAGGCAAAATCCGGGACCAAGGGTAAAAGGCCCACGTTCTGAAAAAATGCGGTGACACTGGTCAGTTGATTTTTAGAGATATGGGCAAAAGGGAAAAACATCGTTTTTAGCATATTTTCTGGCACATTTTCAGTCATATTTTTATTCCTATTTTTATTCATAGGGGGAGGGTCACACCTTTTTATCATGGACATAAACACCCATGGTCACAAGCTCATCTCGGAGCTTGTCCGCCAGAGGCCAGTCATTTTTAAGCCTGGCCTCATCACGTTCCTCGATGAGTTCTCGGGCAGTATTGGAATATTCCATTTTTCCGTTAAAATCAAATATTTTTAACATGGCATCCACTTCCTTGAAACAATTGAGCAATTGTTTGGCAAAAAGGGGCGTGATCTGGTCCAGGTTAATCAAACGGTTTATTTTTTTGACCCCCGAAAGAAGGCAGGAAATTACATCAGAAACCTTCAGGTCATCTGCCATTGCCGACAGGACTCCCTGACGAAGGTCATAAATCAATTGATCATTATTTTCAGAATCCCTAGCATTTTCAGAATCACTAGCATTTTCAGATTGATCAGCCCCGCCCCCCCTGTCCGAAAGGATGATGGCCCCCAGAGTTTCAATGCACCTATTCATTTTGGCCAGGGTAACTTTTGCATCCCGCAACGCCTGGGCAGACAGGATCAACTGTTTCCTATAATGACTGAAGATCAGCCAAAATCGAATGGTTTTCATATCCCACCCCTGTTGGGCAAGGGTATCAAGGGTTATTTCTTCCAAGTGCTCTTTTTCCAGGGAGCCGTCATATTGGGTAGGATCACAATGCATCCACACATTGGCCAGGGTGGATCCTACGGCAGCCCTGGCAATGGCAATCTCATTTTCATGGTGAGGAAATAAAAGCTCCCGGCTGCCGGTGTGGATATCAAACTGCTTGCCCAGGTAGCGCATGGCAATGGCCGAACATTGTAAATGAAGAGATGGCCGAACATTCCCCCATTCAGTTTTTATCCCCACCCCCCGTTTCAGCTCTGAAAGGCTCACCCGCTTTAACAGGGTAAAATCCCTGGGGTTGAGTTTTTCATATTCATCCAGGTCAACGGTGGCACCAAGTTTGATCTTATTGAGGTCCACCTTTGAGAAATCACCATACTCGGGCTGGCTGACAATATCAAAATAGACCGAGTGCAATTTCTCATAGGCATGGTTACGGGCAAGCAGGGTCCTTGACAGATCCGTCATCTCCGTAAAATGCTCAGACACCCTGGGGTAGGCCTGGGCCGGTCGTATATCCAAACGGGCCAGATCTGATTTAAAAGAATCTATGTGGGGAAGGACAAAGGCGTCAAGGGACTGGCCTTTGTCTCCCGATCCCTTAATGGTCTTGTCATCATAGTCGGTTATATTAATGACATGGTTGACGGTAAATTTGTGAAACTCAAGATACCGAACCAATAAATCCGTAAAGGCAAAGCGCCGAAGCAACCCGACATGCAAGCGCCGATCAACGGTTGGACCACAGGTATAAATGCCTATTTTGTCCCGTTCAATGGGTGCAAACTGCTCTTTTTGCCGGGTCAGGGTGTTATGCATCCTCAGGTCAATCTTTTTTTCCACCGAAAAAAGAGAGGTGGAAAGGTATCGTTCCCCGCTGTCGGGAAAGATGACCACCACCACCCCCGTTTGGATATTTTGGGCTTCTTCAATGGCGGCAGCCATGGCCGCCCCGCTGCTCATACCCACAAACAAGCCCTCATGCAGGGCCAATTGCCGGGCCATTTCAAAGGCCTTGTCATCCTCCACACGGATGGTGGTATCCAATAGTCGTTTATCAAAAATCCCGGGGGTATAGGATTCCTTCATATTTTTCAAACCCTGAATCTTGTGCCCCAGATAGGGTTCGGCACAAACAATCTTGATGCTTGGATCAACCTCTTTAAAATACCGGGCGAGACCCATGAGGGTCCCCGAAGTGCCGATGGCTGCCACGACACTGGATACCCGGCCCTTTGCCTGATCCCTGGCCTGGGACTTGACCTGGGCAAAAATTTCAGGGCCTGTGGTATAATAATGGGCTTTCCAGTTTGCTTGGTTATTATATTGATCCGCGAGATAATACTGGTCAGGATTTTCCCTGGCAAGGCGGTAGGCCTCTTCAATGGCACCGTCAGATCCCAGGTGCTGGGGGGTTAAAATAATCCGGGCACCCCGGGCCCGCAAGATTCGCTTTCTTTCCTCACTGGCATTTTCCGCCATTGTCAGGGCAAGTTTATAGCCCTTTACCGCACAGATCATGGCAAGCCCGATACCGGTATTGCCGCTGGTGGCTTCAATCACGGTTTTTTCCGAAGAAAGTTGACCGGCCGCCTCTGCTGCCGTGATCATATACAAGGCCGACCTGTCTTTAATGGATCCACCCGGATTCATATATTCCAGTTTGGCAAAAATTTTCACGCCGGAAACCGGATTTAACCTCTTGATTTCAACCAGGGGGGTATTGCCGATAGACGCTATTATGGAAGCGGTCATACATATCCTTTCAACCCTGGCAATCCAGATCCATTACCAGATTCATTACCAGATTCATTACCAGATTCATTACCAGATTCATTACCAGATTCATTACCGGGTCAATTTAATCTGTCCTGCCGGGTCTTTCTAAGCTTATTCTGACTTGACTTTTACACTATAAAATGGCTTTATACAGTAATTTTAATTGATGTGCAATTTATTACTGGATAGCCATGTTTTGTTTATTTTTACAAAGAAGACTACCGCTGATGGCGGCAGTTGCTTTTTTTTGTTGTATGGTTTCGGCCAGGGGTGTCATTGCCGGACCGCTTCCTGAAAATCCCAAGGAAATCTCCTGGCATATTTCTGCTCTCATGGTGACCTATGACGATAAACGCAAACTGTATATTGCCGAAGATGATGTGGTGATCACCGGCGGTGCAACACGGCTGGAGGCAGATTATGTAGAATTTTCAAACATCACAAAGGATGCCTTTGCCCAGGGCAATGTCCTGCTTATTTCCGGCCAGGATTCCATCACCTGCAATGCCATGCAGATCAATCTTTTGACGGAAAAAGGGACCATCAACAAAGGGACCATTTTTATCCAGGAAAACAATTTTTATATCAGTGGCGAGAATATCAAAAAAACAGGACAATTTTCCTATAGCGCAGACAAGGGTTCCATCACCTCCTGTGAAGGAGATACCCCGGACTGGAAAATCACCGGTAAAAACATCAAGGTGACGATTGAAGGGTATGGCAGTGCCAGCCATACTGTCCTGTGGGCAAAAAAAATCCCCACTCTCTATTCTCCCTATCTTTCCTTTCCCGTAAAAGTCAAACGCCAGACAGGACTTTTAATCCCAAGGGTAACCAGTTCAGACAGACGAGGGTATGAATACGAGCAGTCCCTGTTTATTGCCATCTCAAAAAATATGGATGCCAGTATTTATGCCGATTATATGTCAGACCGGGGCACAAAAGTTGCCGGTGAATTCAGATATGTTATGGACAGCGCCTCCAAGGGTGCCGTGTTTATGGACTATCTTAAGGATTCAAAAATAGGTGACGGCACAGAGGCAAACGAAGATTACAGCTATGACACCACGGCCTCGCGGACCAACACTGACCGGTACTGGTTTCGGATGAAACATAACCAGGATTTAACCAACGGATTTACCACAAAACTGGACCTGGATGTTGTCAGCGATGCCGATTACCTGCTTGAATTTCAGGACGGGTTCACCGGGTATGATGAAACCAATGATTATTTTGAAACTGCCTTTGGCAGAAGTCTGGATGAATATGATGACACTACCCGGGAAAACAGTCTGATCATTAATAAAAACTGGTCCACCTATAGTTTTAATGCCCAGGCCCTGTGGTATGATGATGTTGAGGCACGACAGGACGACACAAATGACACCACCCTGCAAACCCTTCCCAGCTTTGAGTTTGATGCGTCCAAACAGCAGATCGGGGCATCCGGCGTCTATTATAATCTGGACTCGGAATTTCGATCCTTTTACCGGCAGGACACTGATACCACAACAGATCCGGAAAACCCCCTTGTGAACGGACAACGACTTGATATATACCCCAAGTTCTCCCTTCCCACCCAGCTGGGCAAATCATTTTTCTTTGAGCCCTATATCGGTACCCGGGGAACTGCCTGGGCAACGGATAACTATACCGATGGCGATGGCAACGACGATAATTTCAGAACACGGGCGACCTATGACATGGGGGCCCAGCTGTCCACCACCATCAACAAGATTTTCACCCTGAACAATGGATTTGCAGACAAGATCAAGCACACACTGGTGCCAAAGCTTGAATATGCCTATCAACCCAATGTGGATCAGGACGATTTGCCCTATTTTGACGCCATTGACAATATTGCAGAAAGCAATCTTGCTACCTGGTCCCTGACCAACAGCTTTATCACCCGAAACTCTGTTGAAAATAAAGATGGAACCCAGTCAAGCCAATATAAGGAAATTGTCTGGATAAAATTATACCAGAGCTATAACCTGACCGAACGCGATGCAAGTCCCTGGTCTGATCTCTCTCTTGAAAGTGAATTCAATCCTGTTCAATATTTTTCCATGACCGCAGACATTGACTGGTCTCCCTACACCAATCATTTCACTGAAACCCAGGTGGGGGCAAATATAAGCGACAATCGGGGGGATTCCCTCCACACCTACTACCGGTATACCGATGAATCTCTGGAAACCTGGTACACCCGGCTCAATGTCCAGCTTACGGAAACTCTTGCAGCCTATTGTTCCTATGAAAGCGATTTAAAACTAAACGAAAACATTGAAAGTATCGTGGGGTTTACGATCAAAAAAGGCTGCTGGGGAATAGATGTGCAATTTAAAGATACCTCTGCAGACACCAGTATCTCCTTCATGATTACGCTTAACGGGATTGGAGGATTTGGTACCCAATGAATAAATGCTTAAACTGGTTTGCCCTTTTGACCCGAAGCAATTTTGAGCAAACCGTCTACAATACGGTTACCGGGAAAAACATAGATGCTTTTTTACCCAGAACAAGAAAAAAAAGCAAAAGAAAAGACCGGAAACTAATGATTGAGGTCCCGTTATTCCCTGGTTATTTGTTTGTCAGATCCACCATAGAGCCCTCGGCCCAGCTCAATATCCTTAAGACACTAGGTGCTGTTCGGCTGTTGGGAAATACCCAGGGACCGCTTCCCATTCCCGATTCCCAGATAAAATCCTTGCAGCTTATGACCGCTGCCAATGTGGATCTCATTACAGGAAGCTTAATGTTACTTCAAAAAGGGGATCCTGTGATGATTTTAGAGGGTCCCATGGCAGGCGTAAAGGGAGAGTTTACCCGGCACAAGGGAAGGGGACGTGTCATCATTAAAATTGATCTTCTCGGTCAATTTGTAGGCGTGGAGATGGATGGAGAAAATGTTGAAAAAATCCCCGACTTCCTATCATAACCCCTTGACTTTTTATTAAATATTCAATAAAAGTCAGACAAAATGAACAGTGTTTTTTAATTGTATATTGAGGATCTATGAATAAACTTGAATTGATTTCCACGTTAAGGGAAAAGGCGAACCTGACCAAGGCCGAAGCCGCAGAAGTGATTAAACTTTTTTTTGATTCCCTGGCAGACGCGTTTGTCAAAGGGGAGAGGGTTGAGATAAGAGGCTTGTGCAGCTTTCATATCAAGGAATACAAAAGCTATACCGGAAGGAATCCCAAAACCGGACAAAAGGTACAAATCCCTCCCAAACGACTGCCCTTTTTCAAATGCGGGAAAGAGTTGAAGGAGCGGGTAGATTACTAACCGATGTTCATTGATCAAGGGATGTCGGCGTTTGATCAAAAAACCGACATCTCCCAAATAGGTTCTGAATTAGCGTATATCATTCAGGCAGAAAAAATTCCCAATGCCCTTCTCTTCTCCGGAAAAAAAAATACTGGAAAGATTAAAAGGGCATTTGAATTTGCAAAAACCTGTAATTGTATAGCTGACACCAAGAGACCCTGTAACAATTGCCTGCCCTGCAAAAAGATAAATGCAGGCATGCATCCGGACATCCTCCAGGTTTCCCTGTCCGAAAAAAAAAAAGCAATCTCAATTTCCCAGATCCGGGAAATCGGGCTGTTATTGACTGCAAAGCCAAATGAAGCACGAAAGCGCATGGTCCTGATCGAGGATGCAGACAAAATGAATGTCCAGGCCCAAAACGCATTGCTTAAAATGTTGGAAGAACCACCGGAAAATACTTTTTTTATCCTGACGGCAATCCATACCCCCCCCCTTTTAGCCACTATTCTTTCAAGATGCCGACAATTTCGATTCTGTCCCCCTTCCTGCCATGAAATCCAGGAGACACTCGTCCACCAGTATGGGATTGACCCGAAAAAAGCCTACATTTTCTCCCAGACAGCAGGGTCAGACCTGAAAAAAACCCTTATGTTTTTGAACCTGGACGCGGATGGAAAGGAAATAACCGGAAGAGACTGGCAAAAACAGCGCACCTGGATTATTGAAGAAATCATTGGCCTTGTTACCTCCCAAAATAAATCCACAATTCACAGGGGACTTATGCTCGCACAAAAATTAAGTATGGATCCCGACAGTGTTTTAGAAGCCATGACCATCATTAATACGGTTCTCAGGGATCTTTGCATCTTTAAATACAGCCCTGAAAGAATAGTTAATCTTGATTTTTTTGACGCATTTAAAGATATTAGTCAAATGCATGTTTACAATACATTTCTTGGATGGGTAAAAGATCTTCATGAAACCGAACGACGACTGGCGTCAAACAGTTCAATCCGGTTGACCCTGGATCGCTTTTTCCTGAAATTATCAATGGTATAGGAACCTATATATATGATTAAAGTAGCCGGTGTAAAATTTAAGACCGCAGGAAAAATATATGATTTCAAAAGTGATGCCTTTGTCCTGAATCAGGGGGACCACGTCATTGTTGAAACAGAACAGGGACTTGGCTTTGGAACCATTGCCAAATCACCGATTGAAATGGAAAAAATTGAAAAAAAACTCAAGCAGATTGTCCGGGTGGCCACCAAAGAAGATTTCATCAAAAGAGAAGAACTCGAACAGCTTGAAATCAGGGCACAAGAATTTTGTGCCCGGTGCATAAATGACCTGGGCCTTTTAATGAACCTGTTCAGTGTTGAAAGTACCTTTGACAGGAACAAGCTGACCTTTTTCTATACAGCCGACGGCCGAATTGATTTCAGAGAACTCATCAAATTGCTGGTCAAAGAATACAGCATTCGTATTGAAATGCGCCAGGTGGGTATCCGGAATCTGTCTAAACATTGCGGAGGACTGGGTAAATGCGGCAGGGAGATCTGCTGTTCATCCTTCATGCATACCTTTGAACCCGTCTCCATAAAAATGGCCAAGGAGCAGGGACTTTCCTTGAATCCCACCAAAATATCCGGGGTGTGTGGCAGACTCATGTGCTGTCTGACCTTTGAAAACAGTACCTACAAGTATTTGAAACGAAAAATGCCCAAATTGGGCAAGATCATTACCGTTGAAGAAGGCCTGGGAAAAGTGGTAAGGCAGAATGTGCTCAAAGAAAGTATTACCATACGCCTGGAAGACAGAACGGAAATTGAAAAAAAAATCAAAGACTTACGAAATATTTAAGACAGGACACGATCCCATGGAAAAAAAGCGTCAGTTTTTTACAACCCCCATCTACTATGTCAATGCAAAACCCCACCTGGGACATGCCTATACCTCCATTGCCGCCGATGTGGCAACACGGTATAAACAAATGGATAACCAGGAAACCTATTTTTTAACCGGCACGGATGAACACGGGGATAAAATTGTCCAGGCCGCAGACGACCAAAACACCTCTCCCAAGGCCTATGCCGATCAAATCAGCCAGCTCTTCCAGGATCTTTTGCCCCTGCTGCAGATTAAAAATGATCAGTTTATCCGGACAACCGATCCGGATCATATAGGGGTGGTAACCGCCATCTTGACCAAAATTCATGATTCCGGTGATATTTATTTTGCAAGTTATGAAGGCCTGTACTGTTTTGGTTGTGAACGGTTTTACCAGGAACGCGAATTGGTGGAAGGAAAATGTCCCGACCATGGCGTGGCCCCGGAAAAGATAAAGGAATCCAACTATTTCTTTAAAATGAGCAAATACCAGGAGTGGCTCATTGATCACATCAACACCCACGAAAATTTCATACAGCCTGCGCAATATAAAAATGAAATTCTTTCCTTTTTAAAAGAGCCCCTGGAAGATTTATGTATTTCCCGGCCCAAGACCCGGCTTACCTGGGGGATCACCCTGCCCTTTGACCCTGACTATGTGACCTATGTCTGGTTTGATGCCCTGGTAAATTATGTCTCGGCCCTGGGCTATCCAGACGGGGATAAGTTCAAACGCTTCTGGCCCACAACACGGCATTTTGTAGCAAAGGATATCATCAAGCCCCATGGGATTTACTGGCCCATCATGCTCAAGGCCGCGGGGCTTGATATCTATGAGGGTCTCAATGTCCACGGATTCTGGAATGTAAAAGGCAGTAAGATGTCCAAGAGCATCGGCAACGTAACCGATCCCATTGAAGTAACAAAAGAATTCGGGGTGGATCCTTTCCGATATTTTCTCATGCGGGAGATGGTCTTTGGACTGGATGCCAATTTCACCGAAGATGCCATTGTATCCCGCATTAACGCCGACCTTGCCAATGACCTGGGCAATTTGTTTTCACGGATTCTTTCCATGAACACTAGATATTTTGAGGGCAAGATAATGGGGCAAGATGCAGCGCTTGCGGCACAATTTAGTCTTGAAGCCAATGCAATAAATGCCATTGACGGGTTTAAAGAGGCCATGGAACGCTGTCAATTCCACAAGGGGTTGGCATCCATCTGGGCATTTATCAGCACCATGAACAAATATATCGACACAAATGAGCCCTGGTCCTTAGCCAAGGACCCCTCAAAAGAATCAGCCCTCGGGACGGTGTTATATAACCTGGTAGAAGGGGTCCGGGTGGTTTCCTGCCTCATCTATCCTGTGATGCCGGCAACCAGTCGTAAAATGCAGCTGGCGCTTGGCTTAGAGATCCCGGCCAAAGGTTTTTTTGACCTGGACCAGATTTTACCCTGGGCCCAGATAAAAAAAGGAGTTTCCCTTGATAAACCGGAAATTTTGTTTCCCCGGATTGACATCAAGGAGAGAGCATCCAACGCATCCCCCCAAAAAGCAGTCGTTAAAAAAAAAAAGTCCTTTAAACCGGCATTAAAAGAAGAAATATCCATTGAGGACTTCTCTAAAATAGATTTAAGGGCGGCAACGATTCTATCGGCTGAGAAGATTGAAACCTCCAGCAAGCTTTTGAAACTTGTGGTCGATATAGGGGCGCAAACCCGTCAAGTGATTGCGGGCATAGGAAAAAGCTACACCCCCCAGGATCTTGTGGGCAAGCAGGTCATTGTGGTGGCCAATTTGAAAGAGGCCCGGATCATGGGAGAACTCTCCCAGGGCATGGTGCTGGCCGCAAGCCATAAAAAAGAGTTGATTTTGTCTGGATTTGAAAAGGACCTTTTACCAGGGAATCCCGTCAAATAGTGCTACACCAAATAAAATTGTGTCAATATTCACAAAAAAAACCTGCCTGGAAGGTTATTCTTCCGGGCTAAAGCCCCTCGGACAATTATTTGTATACCCATAAAAAAAAAAAAACCTGGCAAGTTCATCAATCCAAATTTATTTTAAAACGGCAAAAAAAACGATTGCTCCAAAAATATGTCCGACTCACAATGATGCTTGCCATACCCTGTCTTTTAATCCTTGGCGCCTGGCATTTTTTAGATTTGGAATCCTTGTTCAAACAAGAGCACCCACAAACCGCTTCAGCGTCATACCTGGTAAAAGAACAGGCCCCACCCAAAATAACCCTGTCTAAAACTGATTTAAAAGGGTTGATTCAAAAAACCGTGTTTCTCAATGCCGATAAAGCCGTTTTTTTTGTGGACACCCAGGATAAAAGCTACACCCTTACCACCAGCCTGAACACAAGACTGCAAAAAACACTTATTTCTGCCATGGCCCGGTTAAAAACCCTTAAAAGAGGAAAACCCCAGCGAATAGCCATTGTTGCCATGGACCCTTCCAATGGAAGCCTGAAGGCAATGGCAGGCTTTGACCTGGGCAATTTAGATGCCAATCCCTGTATGGTATCGGATTATCCGGCAGCCAGTATATTCAAAATCATCACCGCATCTGCAGCAATCGATTCCCTGGGATACACGGCCCATACGCCCCTGTATTTTAACGGGAACAAGTACACCCTCTACAAGCGCCAGCTCGCCGAGACTAGAAACAAATATACGTCAAAAGTCTCCTTTTCCAGAGCATTTGCAGAGTCCATAAATCCTATTTTTGGTAAAATCGGAAAAAACTATCTAGGACGAACGAGACTGAACACCTATGCCCATGCCTTTGGATTTAACCAGGAGCCGGACTCGGAGCTCTCCTTTGAATCCGGCAGGTTCAGCGTCACAGCGAGTGATTACCATCTGGCAGAGCTGGGCTGCGGATTTAACAGGGACACCATGATCTCGCCCATGTTCGGTGCCATGCTTATGACCACCATTCTAAACTCGGGGACCTCCCTTGTCCCCCGTATTGTCAACCAGGTTAAAACCAGCAATGGACAAATCATTTACAAAGGGAAAAAAGAATACTATAAAACTGCCATAACACCCAAAACAGCAACCACAATGATCCGGCTCATGCAAGGAACAGTTGCCAAGGGAACTGCCAAAAAATCTTTCCGGGGATTCACCCGGGACAAGGTGTTGTCAAAGCTTGTCATTGGCGGGAAAACCGGTTCCCTGTACAACCGGAAAAGGACAGTTAAATATGACTGGTTCATCGGATTTGGCAAAGAAAAAACCGGGGGAAAAGCGCTGGCGATTGCCGTTGTTGTGGGGCACAAAAAATATATCGGAACCCGGGCCAGTGCCTATGCCAGAAAAATTTTGAAAACCTATTTCAAAAAAATACCCGTAAGGACAGCACAATTGAACAAAGCAGAGAAGGATTAACCCAAAAAAAACGCTTGGTGGAGGAAAATAAATGTCGGCAATAAAAGGTCTTTTCAATCTAATCCGCAGGGCATTGGCCCACATTGAAGTTGGAAAATCGCTTTCCAGGGTAAAAACAAACAGCCTTATTTTATTTCCATACCATCCCTTGGTTTTCTCCTGCGGCATTTCAGCCTTTGTGGCCTTTAAGGGTGGAAAAAAAGAGATAATTTTTGATCTGGTTCAATTTTCAAAAGAGATATCAAAATTGCAGCAAAAGATTCTTTTGCCAACAGGAACAAACCCGCAAACCGGTTCCCCCTCCATTATAAATGAATATCTTGGCGGGGATCGGGTGCTTGAGCGATTATTTAAAACAGCCCAGACTTTAAAATTAGAATCTGTTTTCAGTACCCTGTTTTTCAGGGATGATAAAATTACCCAGCTCACCGATACCGTTGAGCTTATCCGTCAAACCATAGCAGACCAGGAAAAAGAATTTAAAAGAACAGGGCCACGCCTCGCTTCTTCGGATGTGGAGATCATTTCCATGCGCATCGAAAAGCTCAAGGATATTTTCTGGTGCCTGAAAAAAGAAGTTCTGGACAATATAACCGCCGTAAAAAAACTTTCCAGGGGAATAACCCCAGATGCCAACCCGGACGGATTGATCATTTTCAAACGGGTCAATTCGGTTTTAAACAGCATTGACCGGCTTGAAGTACGGGGAAGAGATTCTGCTGGAATCTCTGTGGTCCTTACCCTTACAAAGGATGAATTTGAAAATTTTCGCACAGGACTCCTCCAGGCGGGACTTTCCGATGGTCTGAAAACCAGGACCAATCACCTGGTCCTGTCCAACAACAGCATCAGCATCAACGATACCGTCGAAGAAACGACCGGGGATCATCTGGTCAGCATCTCCTTTGCCTATAAATTTGCAGCAGAAATAGGCGCTTTGGGTGATAACATCTCCTTTATCAGAAGCCAGATAAAAAATGACCATCTGCTCCAGCTGCTGACCAATTGCACGGTAAGAGCCAACTCAGTCTCCGCCCATACAAGGTGGGCTTCGGTGGGGGATATCTCGGTTGCCAATTGCCACCCGGTTGACAACACCCCCACGGACAAAGAGATCGAAAAAACCGGTATCATCCATGTGTGCCTCAACGGAGATATTGACAATTATCTTGAACTGAAAACAGAATATGAGGCCCGGTACGATAAGATCCACAAATCCATCAATACCGATACAAAGCTCATCCCCCTTCAGATTGAACACCACTTAAAGCAAGGAGTTCCCATTGAAGAGGCCTTCAGGCTTGCCGTCAATGATTTCCACGGTTCCCATGCCATCAGCATGCACACGGATCTGGCGCCCGGAAAACTTTTTCTTGCCCAGCGAGGCAGCGGTCAGGCCATTTTTGTGGGGATTGCCCCGGACCATTATATTGCGGCCTCGGAGCTCTATGGGGTTGTTGAAGAAACCCAGGATTATATCAAACTCAATGGAGAGGAAAACGGCCAGATTGTTGTCCTTGATCAGAACTCATCCGGCGGGGTGGAGGGAATTGGTTCCTTTTATTATGACAGCCGGCCCATTATTCTGGATGCTTCTGATGTATTGACAAGCCAGATCACCTCTCGGGACATTGACCGTCAGGACTTTCCCCATTATTTCCTCAAGGAGATCTCAGAGTCCCCCCTGTCCGTTGCAAAAACCCTTGAAAACAAATTTACCTTGATTCCCGAAACCAGCCTCTTTGAAACCAACCTTGGAGAACAGGTGATTCCAGCGGTCCTTGAAACACAATTGAAACAAGGAAAGATTAAAAAAATCTATTTCATCGGTCAGGGAACAGCCGGGATAGCGGCCCAGGGATGTGCCACTCTTTTAACCCATTATCTGGGTGACAAGGAACTTAACATCAGGGCACTCAAATCATCGGAACTATCCGGGTTCAGCATCCTTGACAATGGAAACGACCCAAATGCCATGGCCAATACCCTGGTGGTTGCCATGAGCCAGTCCGGCACCACCACAGATACCAACCGCGCCGTTGACATGGTAAAAGGCTTCGGTGCCAGCACCATTGCCATTGTCAACCGAAGGGATTCCGACCTGACCTTTAAAACCGACGGGGTTCTGTATACCAGCTCCGGCAGGGACATTGAAATGTCCGTGGCCTCCACCAAGGCTTTCTATTCCCAGCTCGCGGCAGGTGCCATCTTAGGCCTCCATCTTTCAAAAATTTTGGGGGCAAGGTCCAGTGAATTTATTACCCAGAGCATACAAGAACTGATCTCTCTCCCTGAAAAGATGCAGACCATCCTTGGGATGCGAGAAGAGATCAAGGCCTCTGCCTCCCGCCTGGCCATAGCGAAAAACTATTGGGCAACCGTGGGGTCCGGCGCCAACAAAACATCGGCCGATGAAATCCGGATCAAATTGTCCGAGCTTTGCTATAAAACGATTTCGTCTGATTTTGTGGAAGACAAAAAACACATTGACCTTTCCTCTGAACCCTTGATCATTGTCTGTGCCGCCGGCACCCGGGAAAGTGTATTGGGTGATATCATCAAAGACTGCGCTATTTTCCATGCTCATAAAGCCTGGCCCGTGGTGATCACAACGGTTGGGGAAGACCGATTTGACCTCTATGCAAAAGATGTCTTTAAAATTCCGGAAATCAGCGAACACCTGGCACCGGTACTCAACACCCTGGTGGGCCATATCTGGGGATATTATGCCGCCCTTACCATTAATGAGGGCTCAAGATTTTTGTACACCTGCAGGGCAGAAATCCAGGATGTTCTAGATGAACATACGGCCATAGGCCACGATGAATACGAGGTGTTGCTGGAAAAAAATTTCCGGGAGAAAATCGCCATTGTTTACAATAAGTTCTCTAAAAAAAGACGGGAGAAATTTTTCCCGACTTCCATGGGCCTTAATACGGTGGCCAATATCACCCTGTTGTTAAAATACCTGTCCGGCAGGTTACCTGTTTCTGATTTTGAAATTGACTTTGAGATAAAGGGGACCCCCTCCAACATGCTCAACACCTTTTTTGATAATATGGGAAAGGCCATTAACACCCTGGCAAGACCGGTGGATGCCATCAAGCACCAGGCAAAGACCGTTACTGTGGGAACCAGCCGAATCTCTGAAGTATTTGAAGGCACCATATTTGATCAACTAACGACCAATGATATCCAGATATCCCAGTTGACCAACAAGAATGTATTGGTCATCAAAAACCTCCAGGAAGTGATCTCAACGGTTAAGGGGGCTCTTTTATACCAGATATCAGGGCTCAGTCTCCTGGGAGAAGTCACCCCGGAAACAAACATCAGGGTCATCAACAAAACCGGTTCCCTCACCCAGGAAACCTCCCGGGTGGAAAGTGATCCCCGGCTGAAGGGAACCAAAAATATCATTGTCAGGGAAGGCAATGTCTATATTGGAAAGGGAAGAAAGGACAACAAAAGCATATTGGTGATTCCGGTCATCTCCAAATCACCCTCAACCCCGAACATCATTGAATATATTCTATCGTTGAATGTGGCCTTTAAAACACCCGGGGAAGTTTCACTTTTGAAAAAGATAAAGGCCCTGGGGGGGAAATATACCCGGTTAAAAGATTGGGTTCTTGAAAGTGAAAATATCCAGTGGGATGATAACTTCTTAAATCTGGTTGCCGTCGAAACCTTATTTGGCGACACGGCTGAACAAGTGGTGGAAGCCATTCTTAAAAAAATCAAATAACCGGTATGGTTGCTGCCCATAGAAAAGAACAGATGTATTCCTATCTCATCGTTCTGACCATCTGCTCCACCGTTGGCCTCCAATGCTGGCGGACGCTGTTTGATAATTTTGGCGTCAACGTGGTGGGGCTTGACGGCCACCACGTCGGAATGTTGCAATCCATCCGGGAAATCCCCGGATTTCTGGCACTGTTGGTGACCTATGTGCTGCTGGTGATTAGAGAGCATCGCCTGGCCGCCCTTTCCATCCTCATCCTGGTCTTTATTGCCTATGCCTTTGTGGAATCAAAGATGCTTGCAGGCTTCCTCTATGTCCTGGACCATATATTTTTCAGCTTTGCCATGGGCATTAAAACCTATTTTCAGAAGATTGCTGATCCCAGGGATATTGCGGCCAGTGCCGCCGTCGGTTTTACCATCAACCATATTGCCGCGGTCATTCTGCCGGTTATTGGCGGCATGTTATGGATGGTGAATTATAAAATTCCCTTTTTGGCAGGGGCTATGTTCAGTTTTATCTCCCTTTGTCTGGTGCAATTTATCCCCTCTCACCCCAAAAAGGAATAAGTGCCTAGGCAACTTCAAGATAAATATTTAGCCAACATTTGCGCCTTCCAATCAGGCCCTGGCAAGGACCAGGACATCCACCTGGTTTGCCCCGGCGTCTAGCAAAAGTCTTGCAGCTTCCCCACAGGTGGTCCCCGTGGTATATACATCATCCACCAACAATATGTTTTTTCCTGAAATGGGTCTATTTTTTACACTCTTTTTTCCAATACGAAATGCGCCCTTAAGATTGGCTTTTCGCTGTTGGATATCAAACCCGGTTTGGGGGCGGGTGAATTTGACTCTCACAAGCACACCTGGGTCAATCTGCCATGGGGGATTTTTTCCGTGAACCGATTTATATTGTTTTTTAAAATTACGAATCAGGATAAAAGACTGGTTAAATCCCCGCTGCTTCATTTTTTTTCGATGCAGGGGAATGGGCAAAATCAGATCAATGGATGAACGATCAAAAAAGAGGTTAAAGGCATCAAACATATAGGCTTCAAACACCCGGGCAAGTGAGAGCTTTGATTGATACTTAAACAAAGGGATGGCCTCTCGTATGATTCCCTTGTATTGAAAGGCGGCTCTGACCTGGTTGACCAAAGGCGGGGTGATCAGACAGGTTTCACAAAGATGATTTTTCCCAATTTCCCGGTCATCGACCAAATCGGAAACCAGTTCAGAAACCAGTTCAGAAATTTGGTCAGAAATTTGGTCAGAAATTTGGTCAAAAACATGACCACACCTGGGACAAAAGGGAGGTCTGAACCTAAGAGGATCAGCGGGGAGGCAGGTATCACAAAAACAGGCCGACAGGCTATCGAGGATCTTACGATTAATATAGGCCCTGCATTTGAGACATTGGCAGGGGAATACCAAGGTCTGAAATGCAAAAGAAAACCTCTTTATTGCCCAAAAAGAATATGCTCTGCTATACTCCTTGAAAATCTGGAACATGTCACCTCTTCTCCCCCGGTAATATGGGACGCCAAATCCGCTGTGACCCTGCCCGAGGCAAGCGCCTTGGTCACACCATCCCGAATAATATCCCCCGCCGGTTTCCACCCCATGTGATCAAACATCATGGCACCGGACAGGATAAGGGAACAAGGATTTGCCATGTCTCGTCCAGCAATGTCCGGGGCCGTCCCATGGGTGGCTTCAAATACGGCACAGGTGTCCCCGATATTGGCCCCGGGTGCAATCCCTAATCCTCCGACCTGGGCAGCCAGGGCATCGGATATATAATCCCCGTTCAGGTTGGGGCAGGCAATAATATCAAAATTTTCAGGCCGCAGCAAAACTTCGGCAAACACCATATCGGCAATCCGGTCCTTGATCACCACAAGTCCGTCGGGCAGAATGCCTTCATGGGTCTCAAACAAGGTTTCCTCGGTGATCACCCGGTCTCCAAAGGTTTCAAATGCAGCTTCATATCCCCACTTTCGAAATCCCCCTTCGGTGAATTTCATGATGTTCCCCTTGTGCATCAGGGTCACACTCTTCCGATTGTTTTCAAAGGCATATTCAAAAGCCCTGATCACAAGCCGCTTGGTTTTTTCAGGAGACATGGGCTTGATACCGATGGAACATGAGGCCGGCAGATCACAATTGAGTTCCGTTTTTAAAAGGCCCAATAATTTTATGGCCTCACAGGACCCGGAATCCCACTCAATACCGGCATAGAGATCTTCGGTGTTTTCTCTGAAGACCACCATATCCACCCGTTCGGGATGGGAAACCGGACTTGGCACCGGCGGATAATACCGCACGGGACGGATGCAGGCATATAAATCCAGCTGCTGCCGAATTTTGACGTTCAGGCTCCGCATTCCCTTTCCAACCGGGGTCGCCAGGGGACCTTTAATGGCAACCCGATGGGTTCGTATGGCATTCAAGGTTTCATCGGGCAAATATTGTCCTGTCCGGGCAAATCCTTTTTCACCGGCAGCCAGCTCCAGCCATTCTACTTTTTTCCTGGATCCGAATGCGGCCTTTACCGCGGCATCCAACACAAGTTTTGCTGCGGGCCAGATATCTTGTCCGATACCATCCCCTTCAATATAGGGAATGATGGGGTTGTCCGGGTTCAGCTGAAGGGTATCGCCCATTCTTATGGATTTTGGTGTTATGGGCGTTGGTGTTTTGGATTTTTGCGTTGTGGATTCCGGGGATATGGGTGCTGGCATTCTTTATTTTCCTTCGGGTGTGGAAATACTGCGCTGGCGCTTGGCCTCATACATGGCGATTCCGCCTGCCACAGAGGCATTTAATGAATTGATTGTTCCTGAAATGGGAATGGACAAAACAAAATCACACTCCTTTTTAACCCCGGGTCGAATGCCCTTGTGCTCCCCCCCGATAACAAGGGCGACATTGCCGGTGAGATCGGATTCATATAACCCGCTGGACCCATCGGCATCCAGTCCGGAAATCCATGCCCCGGCGTCCTTTAAATCCCTCAAAATGGAAGCGGTATTGGTGATCATAAAGATGTCGGCATGTTCCATGGCACCGGCCGAACTTCTGGAAACCGTGGATGAGGGAGGACAGGTTCTGTCCTTGGGTATCAGGATATAGTCCACATCCGCACAAAGGGCGGTTCTGATCAATGCCCCCAGGTTATGGGGATCTTCAATGCTTTCAATCACCAAAATAAAATAAGGGGTGTCTCTTTTCTTAAGGAGGGGCAGTATTTGAGTTGCTTTTTTTGTGGGGAAAAAAGAGGCCTTGGCCACAATTCCCTGGTGGGGGGCAAACTGGGTCAGCTTATCCAATTCCTTTGGGTCTGCATATTGAAGTTTAATGCCCCTTTTTTCAGCAAGCATAATTACCTTTTCTGCCCTGCCAGCAGACCGTTTGCTGGAAATAAAAACAACTTCAAACTGTCGTTTTGCGGCACGCAATGCCTCATACACGGAATGGAAGCCAAATAGTATCTCTGTTTTTTCTATCGCCATTATAAGGACCTCATTTTAGTCTTAAGAATCGAACACAGCTCGACAATGGCCTGGCCAAGATCATCATTGACAATCACATGGTCATAGGCCCCTTGCTGATTTATCTCCGATCGTGCATTTTCCATGCGGTGCGCGATGACAGAAGGGGAATCCGTGCCCCGGCTTTCAAGGCGTTGTTCAAGCACCTCAATGGAGGGGGGCAAAATAAAAATAGAAACAAGCCCCAAATCGGAATTCATTATCTGTTTTGCTCCCTGGACATCAATATCCAAAAAAAGGTTCTCTCCCTTTTCCAGTTTTTCCGATATAAACGCCTTATCGGTTCCATAAAAATTCCCATGGACCTGTGCCCATTCAATCCATTGATCCTGTGCTATCCTATCTTGAAACTCTTGATCATTTATAAAAAAATAATCTCGCCCATGGATTTCCCCTTGCCGGGGTTTGCGTGTGGTATGGGAAATCGAATAGGACAATTGGGGAAATTTTTTTAACACCTGCCCGGTCAACGTGGTTTTCCCGGCCCCCGAAGGAGCGGAAATAACAAATAGGGTTCCTTTTTTTTCCATTTTCTGTCTGCCCATTTCTTGGCTTGTCTGGTGTATCAATTTATTTAATTACCCTGTTTACCCGATTCTTTGGCGGGTTCTTTACCTGGTCCTTTACCTGGTTCTTTGCCCGGCCCTTTGGTCGTTTCTTCCCCCTCTTTCATGAGGGCCTCAAAACGGGAAGCCACGGTTTCCGCCTGGATGGCAGACAATATCACGTGATTGCTGTCCGTGATAATAATTGCCCGGGTTTTTCTACCGTGGGTGACATCGATGAGACTGCGGGCTTCCTTTGCTTCATCCTTGACCCGTTTCATGGGAGATGAATTAGGGGATAAAATCGCCACCACCCGTTCGGCCACCACCGTGTTCCCAAATCCAATATTTAAAAGGAGCTGTTCCATATCATTTCCTTGTGTTGGTTGTTGATGGTTATCAAAATAAAATTTATATGAAACTCCGGCCTCGGTTATTCAATATTTTGAACCTGTTCTCGAATCTTTTCCAGTTCTGACTTCAGGTCCACCACCATGTGGGACAAAACCGCATTCCCCGCCTTTGATCCAATGGTATTAAACTCTCTGTTGAATTCCTGGATCAAAAAGTTGAGTTTTCTTCCCTGGGAATCTTTGGCATCCATGACTTCCCGAAACAGGCTGATATGACTTGCAAGGCGAACAATTTCCTCGGACACGTCACTTTTATCAGAAAGAACCGCCACTTCCTGGGCCAGCCGGACTGGATCAATCCCCTCTGCATCCTGGGTCAGCTTGGCGATCCGTTCCATGAGTCGGTTTTTATAAACACCGGGGATCTTGTCGGCCTCCTTGGTCAGGGTCTCCATGGATCCTTCAATATAATCCATGCGGGAACTCAAATCCTGGAAAAGATTTTCCCCCTCCTGGCGCCGCATGAGATCCAACTCCCCGGCGGCCATTTCAACGACAGCCAATACCACCTCTCCCAGCAGGTCTGCATCAACCTGCTTTTGGGTCGGAATAATAATATTTCTGGCCGCCAGAATATGGTCCAGGGAGATATCAGATCCTATCGCAAGGGAATCCTTTAGCCGGCTTAATGCCGAATAATAGCCCCTGGCATTTACCTCATCCACCTCAAAAAGGTCTGATGACTCAGAATCATCCGTGAAATTCAACCGGACCTCTATCCGTCCCCGGTCATGGGTTTTGGAAATCAATCGTTTGATTTGTTCCTCAAAGGACTGACAGGCTTCTGGCAGATGAATGGCAAAATCCAAATGCCGGGAATTATAGGAACGGATGGTCACATCCGCCGTAATGAATTCCTTGGTATGGGATGCCTTTGCAAAAGCCGTCATGCTTTTTATCATAAAATTTTCCTTTCCTTTAAATCCAGAAGATACTTGTTCCTGACCTTTTCAAGAAACCCGGTGACAGCACTTGACGCATAGTCCGGGTAGGTCCATTCCAGGGTTTTAAATCCCTTTTTGGTATACATCAGGGTCAAGTCTGCATAGATATTGTGACCGATATAAATTCTGTGGGAATATTCTTTTCCCGTTGCAAGGACAAACCGTGAAGACAATAGATATCCAGGATCAATATTCACCTGCCGGTTGCCCTGGTCCAGACACTCTTTTTCCAACAAATTGGTAGCAAGCTTGATGGACGCGAGGGATTCCTGTTCAATGAGGGGTTTAAAGGCAATCAGTCGTCTATAAAGAGGAGATCCCATTTCTTTATAATAATAGTCTGTAAAATCAAAATCAAGCCATTTTGAAATGATATCGCAGGGCCCTGCAATCTGCTCAAGCCGATCAAAAATCTGATCAAAGACCTGTTGTTCCTTCATAAAAACTGAGACCACCAATTTTGCAGGGTCCGGTGCTTTTGGGGTGCTCATCCTTAGACAGGCTTTGCTTCTTCAATGAGCATAATGGGAATATCATCTCGAATTTCATAACACAGACAACAGGCTTCACAAACAAGTCCGTCTTGTTTTTGGGTTAAAACGACCTCTCCCTTGCATTTGGGACAGACTAATATTTCCAATAATTCTTTAGAAACCGCCATGGTGGTTCTCCTTTTAGGGTTCATTTTCTATGGTTTATGATTTCGGTTTTTATTGTTTCGCTGTTTTTGCCACCTGCAGGGACTGTAAATTAAAGTAGGCGCCTTTTAAGGCCATCAGTTCCTGGTGGGTTCCCTGTTCGGCAATGGAACCGTTTTTGAGCAAGATAACCCGGGAGGCATAATCGATGGTGGAAAGCCTGTGGGCAATAACAAACGAAGTCCTGCCCTTCATGAGATTCTCCAAAGCTTTTTGCACCAATTGTTCCGCCTGGGAATCCAGCGCCGAGGTGGCTTCGTCCAGAATCAGCACCGGCGCATCCTTGATCATGGCTCTGGCAATGCAGATTCGCTGTTTTTCCCCACCGGACAACCGGGAACCAAGTTCCCCTATCACCGTGTCATACCCCTTGGGAAATCCAAGGATAAATTCATGGGCAAAGGCGGCCTTTGCCGCTGCAACAATCTGTTCCTCTGTGGCATCCATTCGTCCATACCGGATATTTTCTTTCACCGATTCATTGAATAAAATGGGTTCCTGGGTCACAATGGAAATATTATCCCTCAAGGATTTGATGGACAGGTCCCGGACATCCTTTCCGCTAATTAATATCCGGCCGGAAGACACATCATAAAGCCGGGGAATCAGGTTGACAAGACTGGTTTTACCCCCCCCGCTCATTCCCACCAGGGCCAGCACCTCACCCGGGGCAACCCGAAGATTGATGTTCTTTAAAGCCGGTGTTTCATCCGCCCCATAGGAAAAACTCACATCATCAAATTCCAGTTCAAATGATTTCCCTTCAAGAACCTCGGGGTGATTTTTTTCCTGGATGGTCTCTTTCTCTTCCAGGACATCAAAGATCCGGGAGGCGGCTGCCACTCCTTCCTGGATGGTGTTATTAAGCCCGGCCAATTTTTTAACCGGATCATAGAGCATCATGACGGCGGTTAAAAATGAAAAAAAGATGCCGGGAGTGGAGGTCCCGTTGATCACCCGCATGCCGCCGAACCATATAATAAAGGCAATTCCCAGTCCCCCTAGAAATTCCATAACAGGCGAAGACAGGGTCTTTGCAACAACCTTTTTCATTTCAAGCCGGAACAATTCTTCGGTTTTTAGCCTGAACCTCTTTTTTTCAAGGGGTTCCAGGTTGAAAATTTTAATAATCTTGGCGCCGGAAAAGGTTTCGTGGAGGAAAGAATTTAAATCGGCCATGGTCTCTTGGGAACCGGTTGAAAAACGCCTCACCCGCCGGCCAAAAACAAGAATCGGATAAAAGGCCAGGGGCAGCACGAGAAAAGCCCCGCAGGCCAGTTGCCAATCCCGGTAAAAAATAACCCCCAAAAAAGCTATTACACTGAAAAAATCTCGGAAGACGTTAATCACGGCCGTGGATACCATGCCCTTTACAATATTGACGTCATTGGTGATTCTGGACATGAGGGCCCCGGTTTTTTCCTTGTGGATAAAGGCTATGGGCAGGTCGGTTATTTTTTCATAGAGAGAGTTTCTGAAATACCGGATAATCTTCTCCCCGATATAATTCATCAGATATTCAGACCCATAGGACCCAAGGCCTTTGACCAAAAAAACCAGAATAGCCAGTCCCGGTATGAGCAGGAGCATGTCCTTGTTTTTGCCGATAAAAATATCATCCATGACCGGTTTGACCAACAGGGCCATGGACCCGTTTGCCCCGGCCACCATGACCATGCACGCGGCGGCAAAGGCAAGGCGTTTCCAATATCGGGATACAAGATTAAAAATTACCCGTTGCCGGGATTTGGATAGACTGGCTCGTTTATTTTCCATAAATTAAATTTGGTTCCATAGTATACACCCAATTTCTAAACCCACTTCTAAACCGGGTATTGTCAATCATCAAAAAACATGAGAGCATATGTCCCCATGAAAACGTGTGCCTTTATACCTAATTTTTTTAAATTTTACAATATCCTGTGGCAAGATGCCCTGCCTTTTTTAAAGAAAAACAAACGATTGGGGCCTTCTTTTCAAAAAAGGGTCACAATAGACCACCTTCAAAAGGCGGATATCTGGATCCAGGCGGCTTCGGCCGGAGAATCATTTCTCGCTCTCTCTCTTCTTTCCTGTCTGGAACCGAGGCAACCCATTAAAATATTGATCACATCCACCACCTCCCAAGGCATGGAGATCCTGAAATCAGGTATAACGAATAATAAAATCAGCCCCAATATTGAGTGTTTTCTCGACTGGTTTCCCTTTGACATTCCCCGGACCATCCAAGGAGCTGTCAATCGGGTAAATCCCAGGGTCATGATCCTGCTTGAAACCGAAATCTGGCCGGCCCTTCTCCATTATTTAAAGAAAAACCATACCCAAATTTTCATTGTCAATGGCCGGCTCTCCAAGCGAAGCGGCCAGCATTATAGATGGACAAGATTTTTATGGACAAAGCTGTCACCTGACAAAATTCTTGCCATATCCCCTTTGGATGCCAAAAGATATGGTCAGGTGTTTGATAAGGCCCAGATTACTCAAATGCCCAATATCAAATTTGATCTCATGGAATCAGGCCTTGACACCCCTTCAGAGCCCTTGACTCTTGAAAACATAATTTCAAAAGACCTTCCCCTGTCCATCCTGGCATCCATCCGACGGCAGGAAGAAAAACAGGCCCTGGAAATTCTGGACGAGCTGCTGGCCCGATACCCCTCCCAGGTAGTGGCCATCTTTCCCCGCCACATGCATCGGATGGATGCCTGGAAGAAAAAACTTTGCAAAAAAAAGATTCCATTCCATTTAAGATCGGAAATGACCGCACCGATCACAACCGCCGGCATCATCCTCTGGGATGCCTTCGGGGAATTACGAGAAACCTATGGCATTGCCCGCACTGTGTTTGTGGGCGGCAGCCTGTGCCCCCTGGGGGGCCAAAATTTTATCGAACCGGCCGTTCTTGGCACCCCCACGGTGACCGGCCCCCATCTGGATGATTTTGCCTGGGCCGGGAAAGATCTTTTCAACCAAAAACTTGTCACCATCTGTAATGATAGCCAGGCAGTTGCCCACACCATGGTCACCCACCTTGCGGCACCCATTGAAAGAAGCAGGCAAAAACAAAAGGCCCGAGATTATATTCAAACAAACCAGGGCGGCACAAAGATGGCCTGCCAGATTATCTTAGAAGCGTTGGAACAACAGCATACAGACATGGTAATGGTATCAAAATAGCATGGCATCCGCAGAGTAAATTGACTGCTTTGCCGCTCCCCTGCGGGCAAAGCCATTTAATACCGCATCACCCCTCACCTGCCCCCGCTTTCTCTTGAGAAAAAAACAGCCTGATTATGAAGCAACCCCACTAAGGTTGTTATATTATAAAGAACATTATGAGGTATTATCTCAGATGAAACTTGTCAGAAAATATAGTTGAGTCTTAACGTATTGCTAACCCGCTAAAAAAGCGCAGCTTTTTTAGTCGGTGTTTAGCAAATTGTTATACCTTAGCCAACCATTTGGGCTTTTCTGTTGTTCGACAATTCCATACACGAATGCCATACTTTTCTGCTACTTGTTCTTGCGATCCGTCAGCAGTAATTAACACCGACCCTGAATCTTGGCTCCAATGGCTATACTTGCCTTTCAGATTTCTGGTGGTATTTTTTGTAGAGCAAATGCAACACCCATTAATATTAGTGAAAGTGGAAGGCAAAAAATGATACCACCGATCCCCCCACATAAGGTGCAGGCAACTAATGATCACAAAGCATATTTAATTCTTCCACGATTTTTTGCAACAAAGAAAGGTATAAGGCCGGTAATTGATCCAGAGAGCAATCCCCCACCAATTGCAATTACCAAATTTGTTTCTGGAATCATATTTTAATACTTCAACCTCCTATATTTATTGTCGATTAATGTATAACGCCGCAGTAAGCTGCCGAAAAAGCCGCCGACAATTGTTAAAATTATTTAAAATTTACTTTTGTGATGCACTTACAAAGTACGAGACCCAAACTCAGCTTTTGGGGTCTGCTTTAGTGTAAGGGACTTCATCATAATAAAACTACCCACTCTTGCATGCAGCACTCTGGAGAGTCGGTCTTAAGCTCATTGATGTTGGGTATATTATTTCCCATGAACTCCCTAATTGTTCTGTGGGTATTGAATTTAAGAAAGCCAATTTTCAACCTTTAACGATTTAATTCGTTTAAACTCTTTTTCATTATTTGTTACCAAAACAATATCTTTACTTAGAGCATGGGCCGCAATAAGCATATCAAGAGGACCTATAATATTTCCATCACTCTCGAGTTGAGCGCGTATTTTCCCATAGAATCTTGAAGCATTCTCATCATATGGAAGAATTTCAAATGGAGCGAGAAACTCTTCAAGACGCTTACTGTTTTGTTTTTGATACTTGCTCTTTGAGACCCCGTAATTGAGTTCTGAAACTGTAATACTTGATATTCCAATTTGACCAATTTCTGTAGTTTTAAATTTTTGTATTACCTCATAAGGTCTTTCATTCATGATATAAATACAGATGTTAGTATCAATCAAAAAGTTCATTCAATCCATCTCTTTCCTGTTGGGATTTTGGTTGATTTCTATCAGTCATAAAAGGCTTATCATACTTTTTTAGATTATTTTCCCAAACACTCCATATCGTTTTATCTTTAGGAATTAATAGAATACCTTCAGATATTTTTTTGATATAAACTTCGCTTCCTTCAAAACGATAAGCTTTAGGAAGTCGTAAAGCCTGGCTACGACCGTTAATAAATAATTTTGCAGTATCCATTTTAATCCTCCCACTGATTAGTCTATATCATTAAGTATATACCACTTTATTGTCATGTCAAGACTTTAACGATTCATATTGCATTGGATAAGACACAGAACGCCGCGCATGACCGGCCGGGAAAACCAACTATATATTGGCAAAAGCGAGTTTTACGCAAAGACTTCGCTATAGCAAAAAATGCCCCGGCTTTCCCGGTCGGAGTCAATGCGTTTGTTCTGTTTCAGCCTATGGTTTCTACAAAGTAAGCTTCG
>Ga0307987_1000318_pt1 | contig 28715 bp, 26 predicted proteins | sample EllFjometagen181_FD_203157 | JGI IMG/M metagenome (GOLD analysis project Ga0307987, IMG submission 203157) | Marine microbial communities from Ellis Fjord, Antarctic Ocean - #181 | ecosystem: Environmental > Aquatic > Marine > Unclassified | place: Southern Ocean | collected 2014-10-08 | reverse complement strand
TCCAGGTCACCCTGACCCGGGTATGGCGCAGCATGGGGCTCTGGGAAAAAACAAAGCTGATGTTTCAGCTCATGCTCTCCATGGGCAGCTCCGATGAGATCACCGAGGAGGAGATTGAGCAGATGAAACAAGAAGACCTTCTCCAGACCCTGCTGGCCGACGTGAAAAAATCTCACCCCATCATGGAAAAGGTTCTCATTGCAGAACGGGACCAGTTCCTTGCGGCAAAAATCAGCACTGCCCCGGGGAATCACATCGTTGCCGTGGTGGGAGCCGGACACGCCCCAGGTATAAGAAAACACCTGGCATCGGGCGGGCCCATAGACACAGATACGCTGACTGACATTCCACCGGCAGGAAAACTGGGAAAGGTCCTGAAATGGTTAATTCCTGTCGCCATCATTGCACTCATGGCCCTGGGTTTTTTCATGAAGGGCGCTGAGGCTGGCACTGACATGATCTGGCTCTGGATTGCAGCCAATGGCATTTTTGCTGGCATTGGTGCTATTGCGGCCCTAGCCCACCCCTACACCATTATTTCCGCCATTGTGGCAGCGCCTTTAACCTCCCTGAACCCCATGATTGCAGCAGGCTGGGTATCAGGACTTGTGGAAGCCATGTCCAGGAAGCCAAAGGTAAAGGATCTGGAATCCATACCCAATGATATTCTATCCATAAAAGGGTTCTGGAGAAACAATGTAACACGAATCCTGTTGGTGGTGGTGTTCACCAACCTTGGCAGCACCATCGGCACCATGACAGCCATTCCCTTGATGCTCAAAATGATAAATTAACGCAATTTTGACGCCCTTCATTTCTGATTTACACCTTTAGAGCTTGATCACAACCTCAGCCACTCTGGGGAAGAGTCAGGCTTGAGTTATTGACACTTTTGTTAAAAATTTTATTTACACACAGGTTCTTCTCAAAAGCATAGAGCCTGATAAAAAACTCAGGCCCTGAACGTTTAAGTCTGGAGTGTCTAAAACCTGAAGCCCGAAAGTAGAGGGGGCAATACCTGCCCCTTCTTCTGAGATCTAAATTCTATCTTCAGCAAATTTTTGGATACATTCCGGATAAAGCTCCCACTCCAGGCTCAGCCCTTTTTTCTTGATACTTTCCAGGGTATCCCCATCGGTTATCTGAAAGGCCCGCTGGCCAATGATGGGTCCCGTATCCTCTCCATAATCGATGAAATGAACGGTACAGCCCCCCACCTTGCACCCATAACGGAAGGTATCCCCATATCCGTCAACCCCGGGGAATGAGGGCAGAAGAGCCGGGTGAATATTCATGATTTTCCACTTGCCCGGCACCGTGTTCATGCAATCAATGAAATAGGGGGTCAGGGTGCGCATGAACCCCGCCAGCACCAGCAGATCAATATCATAGGGAAGGATGTAATCCAGAAGGGCCTTTTCAGCAATGGCCCGGGATCGCAAAAAATTACTGACTTTTTCACTGTCCCCCGGGGCAGGAAAAAGCGTCTGACGGCTTCTAACAACTTCCAGGTCAAAATCCCCGGGTAATGCCAGGGAACCAGGGTCTTTTTTCACCTCTCTGATAATTTTTCCATAATCCACCACAAAAGTATCAATGCCCGCACTCCTGGCTCGATCAAGCCCCTTGACTCCCGGGGTGTCAGATCCGGTGAACAACAATGTTGCATCAATGCTGCCCGTTGAACAGGCATCAATGATGGCCTGAAGATTGGTCCCTCCCCCCGATATCAATGCGCCAATCTTTATTTTTTTACCCATTATCGTATCCTTTCCTCTTAGTTATCTGTTACATAATTAAATGGCCAAGCCCCAAACCTGACGCCATGGTCTCCCCATGAAAATTGGGGTTTGATCACAACACTAAGGGTTGAACTTAATCCTTTGTTCAACATCGGCCATCCTGGTATGGGGTCAGGCTCGCGCTATTGGAGCCTGATAAAAGCTTCAGCCCCCAATAACACAAGCCTGGCCCCGTTGGTCCACCCAATTTGATAAGTGGCCAATGCTATGATCAAGCCCGAAAAGTTAGAACCAAGCCTGTTTTTTCATTCATTGACAAAGCAAATCCGAAACCCTATATTTACATACAGTTTTTGGGCTTGGTTCTAAAATCAGCCACTTTTGGGTGGGGTAAGGCTTGCATTATTGGCGATTATGTTGAGATTTACCATTATGCTTCACTGTTGTCAAAAGTATAGAGTATGTTCAAAATTCAGACTCTAATTTCACAGATGGCACCACCCATTGCCAGGATGGCCCGCACAGAACCAGGCCCCAGTTTTTTCTCTAACCCAAATTTAAGGAGACGGTTTCATGGCAGAAAATATAGTTGAGATAGACGATGATTCTTTTGAAAAGGCAGTTCTAAAGGCAGACAACCCCGTAATGGTGGATTTCTGGGCCCCTTGGTGTGGTCCCTGCCGGGCCATTGGCCCCATTGTGGAGGAACTGGAAGGGGTTTATGGTGAAAAAATGAATTTTGTCAAAGTGAATGTAGATGAAAACCCCCTCACCCCAAGTAAGTACGGCATCAAAGCCATACCCACCCTGATTTTTTTTAAAAATGGTGAAGTGGCGGAACAGATCACCGGCATGGTGGCCAAGGGAAAACTTGAAGAGACAATCAAGGGTATTCTCCAGGAGGGATAATGGTCAAGACAGATTATGATGTAATTATCATTGGTGGCGGACCTGCCGGGCTCACTGCTGGAATGTATGCTGCAAGGGCAAGGCTCAATGTCGTACTGTTTGAAAAAGCAGCCCCTGGTGGCCAGGTGATCGTCACAGACTGGGTGGAAAACTATCCGGGGTTTCCCGAGGGCATCACAGGGTATGATCTGGGTGAAAAGATGGTTACCCAGGCCAAGACTCTTGGTCTCCCCATTGAATCCGAAGAAATTACCGCCATGACACTTTCCAAGGACGAAAAAACAATCCACCTTAGCAGTGGCAGAACGGTTACCACCCACACGGTTATCATTGCTTCCGGGGCATCCCCCAGAAAACTGGATGTTGGAGAAGCCAAATTCATGGGAAAGGGAGTCTCTTTTTGTGCCACCTGTGATGCCCCCTTTTTCCGGGACAAGGTCCTTGTGGCTGTGGGGGGCGGAGATACGGCGGTTCAAGAAGCCATCTATTTGACCAAATTTGCCACCAAGGTATATCTGGTACACCGGCGGGACGAGCTCCGGGCCACCAAAGTTCTCCAGGAACGGGCCCTGAAAAACGACAAGATTGAAATGGTATGGGATTCCGTTGTAACGGGGATGGATGGTTTTTTCAGTGTGGAAAAGGTCCATCTGGAAAATCTAAAAACTAAAGCCCAGAGCACCATCAAGGCAGATGGATGCTTTATCTGGGTGGGAACAACCCCCAACACCTCCTATGTAAAAGACAGTGTCAAAACCGATGAGGGAGGATTTGTCTTCACCGACACCCACATGGAAACATCTGTCCCGGGTGTCTATGCTGTGGGAGACGTAAGAACCACTCCCCTGAAACAGATCACAACCGCCGTGGGGGACGGTGCCATTGCAACCATGTCTGCCGAGCACTTTATTGAGAATCTGAAGGATGTAAAATGAGAATTGCCCCTATTCTAATGATCACCATTCTTTTCTTCTCCTTTACGGGGTGTTCGTGGTTTAACGAACCGGACCGGGAAATGGAAAAAAGTGCGGAGACCCTTGTGAATGAGGGAACCTCAGATTACAGAGAAGGCAATTACCGGGATGCCATTCATTCATTTACCACCCTGAGAGATTGGTATCCTTTCAGCAAATACGCCATCCTGGCGGAGCTGAAAATTGCCGATTCCCATTATAAGCTGGACTCCTATGAAGAGGCCATTCCAGCGTATCAGGAATTTGAGAATCTGCACCCGAAAAATGAAGCCATTCCCTTTGTTATCTATCGCATCGGTATGTGCTGGTATAAGGAAATCCCCTCTGCAGACAAAGACCAGACACCGGCTTCCAAAGCCATGGCCGAATTCCAGAGACTCATTGACAGGTTCCCCCAGGATACCCTCAGTGTCAAAGCGACAAAAAAGATCAACCGATGCAAAGAGAGCCTGGCAGGACATGAGGCCTATGTGGCAGATTACTATTTAAAAACAAAGCAATACAAAGCAGCATTGAAACGGTATGAATCTATTTTTGCCGTCTACCCTGGGACACAACCCGGTAAAAAAGCATTGGAAAACATTGCCCTGTGCAAGGGAGAAATAAATCAACGATAGGTTTAAAACTTAGTTTTCCTTTACATTCCGTTATTTTTATTGTATAGAATTTTGTTTTAAAATTTAAGGTGATTTGTTTCAATAACAGGCAGTAGCGGTGAACCTGCCACAACAAAAATGAAAAAGAGTATCAAAATTTAAGTGCCGGTACTCACTCTGAGAGGGTATCCAGTACCAGCTTTTTCATATAATCAAGGAGAAGTAAGCATGTCCAAAGAATGTAAAATATGCGGAAAAAAACCAATGGTTGGGAACAATGTCAGCCATGCCCACAACATCAACAAACGCCGTTTCAATCCCAACCTGCAAAGGGTCAGAGCGCTTTATGAGGGTCAGGTAAAAAAGATTGATGTATGCACCAGCTGCATCAAAGCGGGCCATGTGGTAAAAGCGCCTTAATCGACGATCACGATACGCTTTACGTCTTTAACATGTTTCACACGTCTGAGGTCAGATATAATCTTACCCAATTGTGAGGTACTTTCTACCGCAATGGTAAAATAGCTGTTCACCACCCCATAATCGGTGGTTTCTGTATGCGCGTTGATAATATCTGCCTTGGCCCTTGAGATGGTTAATGCCACATCTGCCAGAAGCCCAGATCTGTCAGTGGAGCGAATTCTTACTCTTACCGGGTAAGATTCAATAGACTCTTCGCTCCACTGAACCTCAATTTTTCTTTCCGGACTCATTTTCAAAGCGTTAATGCAATTTTTTCGATGTACTGCCACCCCTTGCCCCTGGGTAATAAACCCCACAATGGTATCTCCGGGCAACGGATTACAACACTTTGAAAATTTTATCAGAATATCATCCAGCCCTTTAACCACAATGCCGTCCCGGCTTCTTTTTCGGCTTTTACCCCCAAGTCCTTTATCCCTGAAGGCAGGTTTCCCCTCCTCTTTTTCCTTATCCTTTGCTTCATCGGGAAGGGCTTTATGAAGAATCTGGAGCGGCGTGATTTTCCCAAATCCCACCTGGGCTATCAAACCCTCCACCTCTTTAAACCCAAACGCTTCAGCCGCCTGGACAATTTCTCCTGACTTCACCAAGGCATTGAAATTAAAACTTTTCTTGCGGAAAAACTTTTCACACATTTCCCGGCCAAGGGTGATACTGCGCTCCTTTTCCTGGGTTTTAATCCAATGACGAATTTTGTTTTTGGCCTTCACTGTTTTTACAAAATTGAGCCAGTCCGGGCTGGGGTGGTGCCCTTTGGTGGTGATAATACTCACAGTGCTTCCAGTGGAAAGCTCTTGGGCCAGGGGCACCAGTTTGCCATTCACTTTGGCACCGGTGCACTGTGCACCCACCTCCGTATGAACTTGGTAGGCAAAATCCACAGGGGTGGCTCCCTTGGGAAGGGTCCTGATATCCCCCCCGGGGGTGAACACATAAATTTCATTGGGATAGAGATCAATCTTGACATTTTCAAGAAACTCATCGGGATCACTGGCTTCTTCCTGGTTTTCCACCAGATTTCTGAGCCAGGCAAAGGTTTTTCCCGTCTTTTCATCAATGGCAGCCCCCTCTTTATAACTCCAGTGGGCTGCAATCCCGGACTCGGCAATCTGATCCATCTCCCAGGTTCGAAGCTGAATCTCCACCCGTTGCCCCTGGGGGCCAATCACGGTGGTGTGCAAGGACTGGTACCGGTTGGGCTTGGGAACACCGATGTAATCTTTAAACTTATAATGGATGGGTTTCCACATGTCATGGATAACACCCATTGCCTGGTAGCACTGAAATTTCACCTCCACAATCACCCTGAAGGCAATGATATCATACACCTGATCAAAGGGTAAATTCTGGGATATCATCTTCTGATAGATACTGTAATGTTGTTTGTAGCGTCCTTTAATGGATAAATTTTCCATCCCCTCGGCGGTGAGCCTTTCCGTGAGTTTTTCCCTTACCTCTTCAATATAATTTTCCTTTTCTTCCTTGGCTTGATTCACCAGGGCATCAATTCTGGCGTATTCTTCGGGCAAGGTGTAGAAAAATGCGATGTCCTCCAGCTCCTGCTTGAGCCAGAAAATACCCAATCGGGAGGCTATGGGGGCATAAATGTCCAGGGTTTCCCGGGAAATCATCACCCGGGTTTCATGGTTTTCATGATATTTAAGGGTTCGCATACTATGAAGACGATCAGCAAGTTTGATAAGGACCACCCGGATATCATCGGCCATGGCAAGAATCATCTTCCTGAGACTCTCTGCCTGCTGGACCACCTTATCTGCAACAGAAAGTTGGGATAAGGTGGTCACTCCGGAAACCATGTGGGCAATTCCCGGCCCAAACATCTCCTGGATCTCCTCCTGGGTGGCATAAGTGTCTTCAATGACGTCGTGGAGAAGACCTGCGGCAATACTCTCCACATCCAGTTTCATGTGGGCCAGAATGGCCGCCACTTCCAGGGGATGGGAGAGGTAAGGTTCACCAGACAGCCGCACCTGACCATCATGGACCCGGGCCGAATAGATGTAAGCCCGGTCAATGATCCCAAGGTCTGCATCGGGATTATACTCTATAATGATATCCAGGATGTCGGTGATTCTGATCATATGCCGGTGAACCTTTTTACGCTATAATACATTTTCTTATGTTGACATGATTGGGAGGGGTCAGGCTTTAACGCCAAAAAGCCAAGCCTAACCCCGTTTTCCCCAACATCAGTTCAAAAAAAATTTACGGGGTTAATATGCTTTGGAAAATAAAACCCGCTTATTACTGGGCTTGCCACAGCAGATACACGCACCCTTTTCCTGGGGTGAGTCAAAGGGAATACAACGAATGGTGACGGAAAGATCTTCCTTTATTTTGGCCTCACACCCCTCATCTCCACACCAGTGGGACATGGCAAACCCGCCATGGATACCGCTACGGGATTTATAGAAATCATAGAATACCTTCTTATCATCTATGTCAACGGTGTTAGCCGCCATGAAATCCTTGGCCCTCTTGAAATACGTATCTTGAATTTCATCCAGAAGCTCACAAAGGCCCTCAACAAGCGCAGCTTTCTTAACACCCGTTTTTTCCCGGGCCGTTTTATCCCTACGGCCCAGAAAAACAGACTCATTGGCCATGTCCTTGGGTCCAATTTCTGCCCTTAAGGGAATTCCCTTTTTGATCCACTCCCATCCCCGGGCACCCCCAATATCTCTATCATCAATTTCCACAACTATTTTTCTGCCATGGTAACGAATCTGACGAAGTTCAGCAGCCAGGGCCTGGGTATAGGCCATGATATCTGCCCGTTCTTCATCCTTTCGGTAGATGGGCAGCAGCACCACATGGGAAGGCGCCACCCGGGGGGGCATAATTACACCATCGTCATCCCCATGTGTCATGATCATACCACCGATCATCCGGGTGGAGACCCCCCAAGAGGTGGTCCAGGCAAATTGCTCTTTTTCATCGGCGTTCTGGAATTTAATGTCCGACCCCTTGGCAAAATTCTGCCCCAGAAAATGGGAGGTACCGGCCTGGAGTGCCTTTTTATCCTGCATCATGCCTTCAATGCACATGGTGTCCACAGCCCCTGGAAATCGCTCGGAAGGGGTTTTGCATCCCCGGACCACGGGCATGGCAAGACACTCTTCCACAAATCTTGTGTAGATATTAAGCATCATCAGGGTGCGTTCCCGAGCCTCTTCCTCGGTGGCATGGGCCGTATGGCCTTCCTGCCACAAGAATTCACTGGTTCGAAGAAAAATACGGGTACGCATTTCCCATCTCACCACATTGGCCCACTGGTTAAGCAGCACCGGCAGATCCCGGTAACTGGAGACCCACTTTGACATGGACTCTCCGATGATGGTCTCCGAGGTGGGGCGAACAATCAAGGGTTCTGCAAGTTTTCCTGCGGGAACCAGCTTGCCGTCTTCCCCTTTCTCCAGTTTGTGATGGGTGACAACGGCACATTCCTTGGCAAACCCTTCCACATGCTCGGCCTCTTTTTCCAGATAACTCAAAGGAATGAACAGAGGGAAATAGGCATTTTTAACCCCGGTCTCCTTGAATTTTTCATCCAGCTGGGAGGATATATTTTCCCACAGGGTATACCCCCAAGGCCGAATGACCATACAGCCCCTTACAGGGGATTTTTCCGCCATTTCAGAGGCTTTAACCACCTCTTGATACCACATTGGGTAATCGTCTTCTCTCGTTGGCGTAATTGCTGTTGTAACCTTTTTCCCCATTTACAGTCCTCCAGATGATTTTAATTTACATTTTTATTTTGATTCTGATCTAATTCATATTGTTTTATTTCTTGGAACAACACCTCAACGAGACGGTCCTGGTGCACTTTCTTGATGACTTTTCCCTTTTTAAAAAGAATCCCCATACCATCCCCACCGGCAATGCCGATATCTGCTTCCCTTGCTTCCCCGGGGCCATTCACCACGCATCCCATAATGGCCACCTTGATATCGGTGGTGGAGTTGAGCAGTGCATCTTCCACGGTGCGGGCAATCTTAAACAGATTAATTTTACATCTGCCGCAGGTGGGGCAAGAGATAATTTCCGGCCCCCGTTTTCGAATTTTAAGGGAACGTAATATTTCCCAGCCCACCCGGATCTCCTCCACCGGATCACGGGTCAGTGAAACCCGGATGGTATCGCCTATACCCTCGGACAGCAACATGCCAATGCCAATGGCAGACTTGGTGATACCGGCATACAACCCGCCAGCTTCAGTGACCCCCACATGGAGGGGCACATCGGTACTGGTGGAAATAAGGCGATAGGCCTTCACCGTACGTTCCACATCCGAGGCTTTTAAAGATATTTTAATATCATTAAAATCCAGCGATTCCAATATGGCAATATTTCTAAGGGCACTCTCCACCATGGCCTCGGGGGTGGCTCCCATGGTGGCCAGGATATCTTTTTCCAGAGACCCGGCATTAACCCCCACCCGGATGGGGATGCCATGGGACTTTGCACAGTCTGCCACCGCTTTAATCTTGTGGGTCGGCCCAATGTTGCCGGGATTGATTCTCAGTCCGTCGGCCCCGGCATCCGCTGCGGCAATGGCCAGATTATGGTCAAAATGGATATCAGCGATGAGGGGTATTTCAATCTGTTTCTTTATTCTTTTAATTGCCAGGGCCGCATCCATGTCAGGAACCGCCACCCGGACAATTTCGCATCCCGCCCGGGTTAAGGCCGTAATCTGCTCCACAGTGGCTGCCACATCCTGGGTATAGGTGTTGGTCATGGACTGTACAGAAACAGGTGCCGCATTACCCACGAAAACACTGCCAACCTTTATGCTGCGGGTTTTTTGTCTTGTTTTTACAAAGCTCATTTATTCTTTTATCCTCGCACAGCTTACAGGCCTGAACGGCCTGGCATATTTTCTACAACATACATGGCAGTAACCCTCTGCCACACCGAACATTGAAACAGGTACTATGCCCCCCCGGCAGCTACTTTTTCATATAGAACCATCATGCACTGGTTGGCACAAAAACATAAACTTTATGAATATCAAAGGATGGACAAATATTCAAGTTTAATGGAGATGTCAAAGGGTTTTCGCTTGGTAAATATTCATTTTTCTTTCCTGTCCTCCCCAATCAAGGCCAACAAATCGGCCATATTTTTATTCCACACCATGAGAACCCACTCCTGCAGGCCAAACAGTGCTCTGAAGGTGGGATATTAGAACTCCTGGCAAAACATTTTTTTATTGACAAAACAGGAATAAGGAAATACAAATTCGAAGCGATTTTTTTTACACAATCCTCAATATGCACAATTTGCACAATTTTATTCCAATAGAGCGCTCTGTGACGCAATGAACTTATCCTCCATATTTACGTAAGTTCTTGGATTAAATACATTACTGATTCTGCATAGTTTTAAGTATTAGGGATATGGACAAATTAGAAATTACAAAGACCCATGAAACCCAATGGGTAGAGATAGCGACCTGATGCCATTTTCTCCTTAATCCAGAATCCGGGATAGAGAGACAATAGATCGTATCGCACAATGACTTGAGTTCAAATTGTAACTGCAACAGCATCAAGGAGGTGCTATGGAAAAAGAACACGAGAATCATGCATTTTATGAAAATCTGGAGAAAAAAGGAGTTTCCAGAAGAAGCTTCTTAAAATATTGTACAGCCCTCACCGCATCCATGGGGCTGGCAGCATCGTTCACCGCCCAGATAGTAGAGGCAATTGAGACGGCAGCAGTGGCACAGCGTCCACCGGTAATATGGCTCCATTTTGCTGAATGTACGGGGTGTTCAGAAGCCTTCTTAAGAACCCCAAATGTGGGCGCCATCATCCTTGAGATCATCTCCGTAGAATACCATGAAACCATTATGGCCGCATCGGGCCACCAGGCAGAAAAATCCCTGCATGATGCCGTTGAGAAATACAAGGGAAAATTTGTCTGCGTTGTGGAAGGCTCCATTGCCACAAAATATAATGGATCCTATGGCAAGGTCGGAGGCAGAACCTTTCTTGAAATTGCCAAATCCATTATCCCCAAAGCCGCAGTGACCATCGCCCTTGGCACCTGTGCCGCCTATGGTGGTATTCCTGCAGCAGCACCCAATCCAGGCGGATACAAAGGTGTCAAAGATGCCATTGGCATTGACACCATCAACATTTCCGGATGCCCCCCCAATCCATTAAATCTTCTTTCCACCATAGTTAAATATCTTAACAAAGAAAAAATTGAACTGGACGAAGAGGGTCGTCCCCTGTTCGCCTATGCAGATACGGTTCATGATCGCTGCCCCAGACTCCCCCATTTTGAAAATGATGAATTTGTTGAAGAGTTCGGCTCAAAAGAGGCGGAAATGGGCTATTGCCTTTATAAGATGGGTTGCAGAGGTCCTGAAACCTATAATAATTGTCCCACAGCAAAATTTAATGACGGCACCAGTTTTCCCATCCAGGCAGGGCATCCCTGCATTGGATGTAGCGAGCCCGGCTTCTGGGATACCATGACCCCGTTCTATGAAGAAGCGTAAGGTAAAAAAATTTTGTTGTAAAAATGGGCATCCTTCAAAAGCACTTTACACTTTGTTAGGGCATTCCCTGTTTGTAGGGGCTTTTTCCCAAAAGACTGTAAAGTAGTTTTGGGATCATATGAAGGATGCCTAAAAATGAGAAAAAAAATTTCATCATATAGAGGATATTATTATGGGTAAAAGAATTATAATCGATCCCATCACCCGGATCGAGGGGCACCTGAAGATAGAGGTGGAGATTGAAAATGGAAAAGTAAAAGACGCCTGGTGCTCCGGCCAGATGTTCCGGGGCATTGAGATGATGCTCAAAGGCCGGGACCCCCGGGATGCACATCATTTTGTCCAGCGTTCCTGCGGCGTCTGCACCTATGTCCATGCCCTGGCATCGGTAAAAGCCGTTGAGGATGCCTGCAAAATCACCATTCCTGAAAATGCACGATTGATCCGAAATTTAATGCATGGAGCCCAGTTCCAGCATGATCATCTGGTTCATTTTTATCATCTCCATGCACTGGACTGGGTGGACATTGTCAGTGCCCTGAGCGCCGATCCCCTTAAAACTGCCAAGCTTTCAGAAAATGTCAGCGGCCGACCCCAGAAAAGTGAATATTTCAAAGGGGTCCAGGAAAAATTAAAATCCTTTGTTGGCAGTGGCCAATTAGGACCCTTTAATAATGGGTATTGGGGACATTCTGCCTATGTCCTGCCACCGGAGGCCAATCTCATGGCCACCGCCCACTACCTTGAAGCCTTGCAGCTCCAGGCAAAGGCCGCCCGCATGCACGCCATCTTTGGTGGCAAAAATCCCCATCCCCAGTTTCTTGTGGTGGGCGGTGTTACCTCGGTGGCAGATCTCACCGTAGATCGCATTGCAGAGTTTGAAAGCATCTGGAAGGAGACCAGCGCTTTTGTTGATGAGATCTATATCCCAGATCTTCTGGCAGTGGCTTCATTTTATAAAGACTGGGGAGCCATTGGCGGCAACAACGAGGCCTTCCTTGCCTATGGTGATTTTGCCAATGACGTGGCAGAAAAAAACAAACTTATGCCCGCTGGCTTTATCCGTAAAGGGCTTGAAGTAGAAGAGATGAATCCCGACCAAGTGACCGAAGATGTCACCCGGGCCTGGTATGAAGAAGGAACCCCAAAACATCCCTTTAATGGAGAGACAAAACCCATCCAGGGAGAAACCCATTACAGCACAGAAGATAAATACAGCTGGATAAAAGCCCCCCGCTATGACGGACTTGCCGCAGAAGTGGGCCCCCTTGCCAGGGTATTGATCGCCTATGGAAAGGGAGATCCCGCTGCCAAAAAAGCCGTGGACGGTGTCTTGAAAAAATTAGGAGTGGGTGCTGAAGCGCTATTCTCCACCCTGGGAAGGACTGCTGCAAGGGGCGTTGAAACCCAGTTGATCGGAAACGCCATGGGCGGCTGGATTGACAGCCTGAAATCCAACATTGCCAAAGGCGATAAAAAAACCTACCAATCCTGGAAAATGCCGGACAAAGCCAAGGGTTTTGGTCTCAACGATGTGCCAAGGGGTGCCCTGGGGCACTGGATAGAAATTGAGGGTGGCAAAATCAAAAATTACCAATATGTGGTTCCCTCCACATGGAATTTCGGACCCGCAGATGCCAAGGGTAATAAGGGACCCGTGGAGCGCTCCCTCATTGGAACGCCCATTGCCGACGCATCAAAACCCCTGGAAATTTTAAGGACTGTCCATTCCTATGATCCCTGCATCGCCTGTGCTGTACATGTCATTGATCCCCATACCAATGAGACGTATAAGGTCCAGGTAATTTAAAATATTCCCCCTGGGTTAAGCCCCAGGGGGTGTCTTTTTTTTATACCGACCCTGGCAAGAACCCCTTGCCACAATAAAAAGAATTTAGTCAATTCAAAACATACCAGCAATTCAACAAAACCCGGGCCATGGTCCGGGTTTTGTCTTGCTGCACAGAGGGGATTCAATGAAACCACAAATCATGGTGTTGGGCGTGGGGAATATTCTCTATTCCGATGATGGTTTTGGCATTAAAGTAGTGGAACAACTTGAAAATGATTATGTCTTTCCGGACCATGTCACCATTGTGGACGGCGGCGTGCTGGGGGTAAATCTGCTGGGTGTCATCTCCCATGCCCACAAGCTCATTGTGGTGGACACCATCTTAAATAAAAGCAATCCCGGTGATTTTCACCGCCTTGAAGGCGAAGAGATCCCCAACAGGATCCTGGCTAAAAATTCCATGCACCAGGTGGATCTTCTGGAGGCCCTGACTCTGTGCAGACTCATGGATAATATTCCAGAAACCATCATTCTTGGTGTGGAGCCCCAAAACATAGAAATCTTGGATCCTGAATTAACCCCCATCATTGACGGTAAGGTGGATGCCATGGTGGCGTGGGTGCTCCAGGAACTTCTGAGCCTGGGCGTTCCCATACCCGATAAAATCAACTAAGGAATGAGTCCGAAATAACTTTTCCGGAGGTGGGGACAGATTTGAAAATCTGTCCCCTAAGCGCACAAATGGGCAACTTATTTAAAACTCATTCCTAACATTCCTAAGACAATTCCCAGCAAAGGGAACAACATATCACTGTTTCACCAAGGCCTTTTGGATGGTCAACGCCATGTTGGAAAGATTTTCAATGTAATCCTGGGCCAGGGGGTCCAGGGGAACCACCACACCATGAATGGCCGATGCAATTTTCAGGGCCACCCGTTGATCAAACTGGGGCTGCACAAAAATAACCCGCACACTGTTTTTCTTTGCCAGTTGGATAAATGATACCAGATCCCTACCCTTGGGGGTTTTACCGCCCCGCTCCACAGCCAATTGCCTTAAGCCATAGGCATCTGCAAAATAACCAAACACCGGATGAAACACAAAAATAGTGTCCCCTCGAAGGGGCTGGAGCACCGATGCAATTTTCTGGTCCAAAGAATCCAGATCCCTTTGAAAAAGATGAAGATTATTACGAAAAAGTTCTTCATCTTCCGGTGCCAGGGCAATGAGGGCATCACAGATGGTTTGGGCCTGTTTTTTCACCAGTAGGGGACTCATCCAGATGTGTGGATCATTCCCCTTTGCCCCATGATCATGAGGGTCATTCTCCTCAGCTCCTTGTCCAGAATGTCCCAGCTCCCCCCCACCGTCATTTACAACGCTTAACGCCTTTTCCCCATGCCCCTGGGTTTGGTCAAGGATCTCTTTTCCCCCATCCAGCCGCCGTAATGCAATACCTTGACTGGTGTCTACAATAGAAAGCCCCGGAGCCATGGCCCGTATTTTGGGTATTAAGGCCTCTTCAAAGGGAACCCCAATGGTGAACAGCAATAACGCCCGGGAAAGTTTTACCATCTGGGCAGATGCCGGGGCATAGGTGGCAGGACTCTTACCCGGAGGAACCAGAACAGACGCCTCCACCCTGTCTCCGCCAATGCGCTGGACAAAATATGCCTGGGGCGCAATACTGACAAACACCTCAATTTTTCCAGGGGCAGCCCCGGATACCGTTAGAGGTATAATCAAAATACCCACCATAATTAAAAATGCCCATGCCATGATTGGGTTCATGCAGTATTTTAATCTTTTTTCCCCAGTTATCCGGTTCATCTCACACATTAAAAAAGCCTCCTCTTTGTCACCTCACCCATTATCTGCAAGGCAAGCGTAAAAATTAAAAATTCATGATCGGCATGCTTTATTTAACACTTTGCACTTTCCATAGCCGTATTAATGAGTCAGTTGATTTAGGACCGCAGATGAAATAACTTGAGCAAAAATAGCGCAGACCCATCTATAAAATCTGGTGGTTCATCCACAAGGCGCATTAAAGGTTCAATAACTCAGCCCTATTTGGCCTTTGATACAACGCAGTAGATGGGCCAAAAGGCAAGCTATTTCGTTCAAATTACAAAATTTGCGGTCCTTAGCACTACAGCGACACTTGCATGATCCACCCTGTTTGGAGGGAATTCTAAAGTGTGTTTTCCCACCTTTCGACACTCGACTTTTGGTGAAATAAGCAAAGTGTCGCTGTAGTGTTAGTCACTTTTTGAAAAACAAGAACACAGAGCATGCATGGTATTCACTGGTTTAAAATACATTATATTGTATCTATGATCCAGCAATTTGTACTAAATCACCAGGATCATTAATGGTGCCATTTAAACGAGGTGGCCCCGTATGTCAACACTAAAAAAAAAGATTTTCCAAGGGTCCAAGACCCAGGAAAATCTCTTTTAGAATCTACCGCAATGGTGACCACGGATGTTGATTTTTACAGCTTAAAGTCAGGATATGCATTACCGCCATGTTCCACAAAATCCAATCCTTCAATCTCCTCTTCAGCAGATACCCGCAACCCCATGGTGGCAGCAATGATTTTAAACATAATAAAGGCCAGGCCAAAGGCCCAGGCAAAACAGGCACCCATGCCGATGAGCTGTGTGGTTACAATACCCATGGTGCATCCTCCCATGTTAAAAAGGCTTGCGGCAAGGGTTCCCCAGGCACCACACACGCCATGAACAGAAATCGCACCCACGGGATCATCAATTCTAATTTTATCAAAGAACAAAACTGAAAAGACCACCAGCACACCGGCCACAGCACCAATGATGATGGCACTTCCCGGGGTCACATTGGCACATCCGGCAGTGATTCCCACAAGACCTGCCAGGGCACCATTAAGGCTCATGCCCACCTCTGGCTTACCCAGTTTGATCCAGCTAACAATCATGGCCACCACACAACCGGTTGCCGCCGCCAAATTGGTGTTGACAAAAATCATGGCAATGCTTGTATCCGCAGTGGTGGTAGAACCGGGGTTAAATCCAAACCAGCCCACCCATAAGATGAACACTCCCAGGGATGCCAAGGGGATATTGTGACCAAGGATGGGACGAATGCCGCCATCTTTGGTATATTTACCCAAACGAGGACCCAGCACCATGGCACCGGCCAGGGCCACCCAGCCCCCCACAGAATGAACCACAGTGGACCCTGCAAAATCAATGAACCCGAGTTTTTCAAGCCATCCACTGCCATGGAACAGACTTCCCCAGGCCCAGCTTCCAAAAATGGGATAAATCAATGCGCTGACAAAGAAACTGTAAACAAGATAAGCAGAAAATTTCGTCCGTTCGGCCATGGCACCGGATACAATGGTGGCGGCTGTGGCGGCAAATACAACCTGAAACATCCAGAATGCAAGGATCCAGGGATCACCATCCGGGGTAAAATCACTTAAGAAAAAGCCGGAGCTACCAAAAAAACCGGTGGAGGTGGTCCCAAACATGAGCCCGAATCCCACAGCCCAGTAAGCAAGGGTTCCCACGGAAAAATCCATGAGATTTTTCATCATAATATTAATGGCGTTCTTGGCCCGGGTGAATCCTGCTTCCACCATGGCAAAACCTGCCTGCATGAAAAATACAAGACAGGCAGCCACCAGGGTCCACAGATAATTGGCATGAGTCTGCACCAGATCAATGGCAGCCTTGTTGGACAATGCCGTTGGTACATCGTCTGCAGCCCATCCATTTAATGTCATAAAAAGAGTAATACCGGTCGCGATAATAAAGGGTTTCATTATTTTTCTCCATTCCAGTTTGAATCATATTTTATGGACCCATGAAAAGTCCGGATTTGTTTTATTGTCACCCCAGAGGGATGAGATGTGCTTTTTAAATGGCTGACCCACCCTTTTCCCCGGTGCGGATTCTAATGGCTTCTTCCACGGGAAGAACAAAAATTTTACCGTCTCCGATTTTTCCAGTGCCAGCGCTTTTAAGGATTGTTTCCACCACCTTTTCAGTCATATCCGCTTCCACGACGATGACCAATTTTATTTTGGGAACAAAGTCCACCTGGTATTCTGCGCCACGATAGATCTCTTTATGACCTTTCTGGCGACCAAAACCCTTCACCTCAGACAAGGTCATGCCGGTGATTCCCAATTCATTTAATGCTTCCTTCACTTCATCCAACTTAAATGGCTTAATAATGGCTTCAATTTTTTTCATGGTATTAGGTCCTTTCAACTTAAATAATAAAATTTTCAACATACTCACTCATATTCGTTAAAGTATTACTAAGCATTTTCAATGCCATAACATTTCACAAAGACTACAAACAGATACAAACATTTGATTTTATTAAAATTATTTGTTTAAATATTATTTCACATACATTTAACTATCAACCCACAAAGCAATTTAAATATAAAATAATACATTAATGTTGTTAAAATTTAAAATATTACAAAAAAGAAATTTAGTGCACGTAAAAAATCCTCACAAGTCTAATTGCGGATTAAAATCCAACAATACAAAAATACCCCCCTAATTTCTTTTAAAAGACATTGACAGATTCTGTTAAATCACTATTTTTTACGGTGTTTTAATTAGTACGGTCAGCCGCCCGTTTTCAGGGACCGGCTATATATATTTTGGACTTGGCCATCACACCAACGGACCCGAATGGACTACGTTAAGCCAAAGTCCCATATTTAAACAAACTGGCAGGATTTAACTGCCGGAATAAAGGCGTATTTCCCAAATATAAACATTTGGGTTTCACGGCCTGAGGCAACTTCTTATGATAAATATAATTGTGGAACCCATTGGCGTAACGGTGGAAATGAACGAAGGTGAAACCCTGCATGATGGTCTGGAACGAGCAGGTATCTGCATTGAAACCCCCTGCGGTGGCCAGGGGGTATGTGGCGCATGCAAGCTGTGGGTGGATACACCGGCCCATGTGCCCTCCACCCCCCATGAAGATATTTCCCAGGCGGATGACAAAAAAGGTCTGAGGCTGGCCTGCCAGGCCATCCCGAAAAAAGATATCACCATCCACTTGGAAGATAATTTTGTTTACGATAAGGCAACCCGAAACCAGGGCCGTATTCTTCTTCAAAATAGCTCAATTGGGCAAAACGGTTCAGCATCTGCCATAAAACTCATCAAAAATCAGGATAACGTCTCCCTTGTCCATGACCGGGGCACCGATGAAATAATACTGGACACCTGGCAATCGGATTACACCCCCAAAGGGCTTGCCATTGACATTGGTACCACCACCATGGTGATTTCCCTGGTCTCTCTGAGCACCGGTGAAATTCTGGCATCGGGCTCCAGTCTCAACCCCCAGGTGGTCCATGGGCATGACGTCCTCACCCGCATCCAGTATGCAGAAACCCCGGAAGGCCTTGATGAAATGGCATCTCTGGTGCGGAACAAATTAAACGATCTCCTGGCCCATGCCTGTGAGGAAACCCACACCCACCCCGATGAAATCGTGGATGTCACCATTGGTGCCAACACCACCATGCTCCAACTGGCCGCAAAAATAGACCCCACCCCCCTGGGGCGGGTGCCCTTTACCTTTGATATCAAGGGGGGCACCACCCACCCGGCGGAGATGTTCGGTCTTAATGTGAACAAAGCAGCCCGGGTATATCTTCCGCCGGTGATGCACGCCTTTGTGGGCACAGACATCACCGCAGGGCTTATTCTCTGCCCCGATTTTTTTAATGATGACAAATCCATTCTCTACATTGACATGGGCACCAACGGAGAGATGTGTCTCAACGTCAAAGGTCGTCGGTTTACCACCTCCACAGCAGCAGGTCCAGCCTTTGAAGGCATGGGGCTTTCCACGGGCATGCGGGCCACAGATGGTGCCGTTGAAAAAGTAAAAGTCACCAAAGACGGCATTCTTGAATTCCAGACCATTGGCGGCGGCAAGGTAAAAGGGCTGTGTGGCAGCGGTATTGTGGATTTCATTGCCGCGCTTCTGGAAACAGGTATTCTGGACCCTTCGGGAAGACTTTCAAACAAAGATGAAAAAAATGCTGCTGTGATGACACTGGTCGACCAGCCCGCCTTTGAATATGGAGAAGGTATCCATCTGACCCAAAAAGATATCCGGCAAATCCAGCTGGCCAAGGGCGCCGTTCGAACTGGTATTGATTTGATCCTCCAAAGTTGTGATATCACCTGCGATGATCTGGACAGCATCTATGTGGCTGGTGGGTTTGGCAACTATTTAAAACCCGCCAACATGGAAAGAATTGGGCTTTTACCTGAAAATGCGGCGGATAAAGTGATCTTTTGCGGCAATGCCTCCATTGACGGCAGTACCATCTTGTTAACCCAGGGAGCCCAGCGCCTTTTTCTGGAAAACGCCCTGGATAAAATGGAACATCTCCAACTGGCAGAGTCTCCGGACTTCATGGACTGCTTTGTCGCAAGTCTGGGGTTTCCTCCGGCGAAAGAAAGCATGAAATCGGAAACCAATGACTCCTTATAAAAACCCATGTTCTTCCCATGCTGTCATTGCCTGCGGGTCCCTGCGCCATGAATTTGAATCCCTGATGGCGGATGATGCGAGGCCGGATATCCACTATCTGGACACGGATCTTCATCGAACCCCTGCCAGGATACCGGAAGTGCTCCAGGCAAAGATTGATGAAATATCAGGCGCCTATGAGACCATTGTATTAGGATATGGCCTGTGTTCCAATGGCGTGGTGGGCGTAAGTGCCCCCGGGGCCACACTGATCATCCCCAGGGTCCATGACTGTCTGGATCTTTTTCTGGGGTTTGTGGGCAAAGGAAAATCAAGGATTGGATTGGGAACGGCTCACTACTACCTGACACCGGGGACCCTATTAAACCAAAAGGATCCCCTGGCCACCATGGAGCTTGAGTACATTCCCAAAATGGGCCGGAAAACATCTGAATGGGGCATGAAGGAAGAGTTGAAACATTATACCCATTTTGCATTAATCACCTCTCCTGGAACTGACATGGAAGCCGTCAGAGATCAAGCCCAAAAAAATGCCGAATTCTTTGACATGACCCTGACAGAGGTGGAAAGTGATCTGAATTTTTTCAAACAGACGCTTTACGGCCCCCATGATCCTGAATATTTCCTTCACATCTCCCCTGGTGAAGCTATCACCCAGGAGATGTTTATGTAAAAAAAGACTGGCATAGGCATAGGCATTGGATATTTGATTTCAGCATCAAACCAATGGTCTTATTTTTGCAACTATTCAGATAGCATCCCAGAATTGGGAAAACCACTAAACAGATACTTATTTTTTATGTTAACATCGTCGGGAGGGGTCGTTCTGTTTTGTTCAAGACCGTTCAGATCCCTCCCATTAAACAAGCTAAAGGAAGAAAAATTTCCATGACACCTGGCATAAATGCAGCAAAAAAAGCCAAAATTTCATATACTTTGCACAAATACGATCACGACCCGGCAAGTGAATCCTATGGCACCGAAGCCGCTCAAAAAATGGGAATACCCGGGGAACAGGTATTTAAGACTCTGGTGGTGAGCCTGGACAATGGTCAACTTGCTGTCGGGGTGATTCCCGTGACTGCCATGATGAACATGAAACGCATGGCAAAGGCCAGTGGTGCTAAAAAAGCAGCCATGGCCACGCCATCAGATGTGGCGCGCTCCACGGGATATGTGCTGGGCGGGGTCAGCCCCCTGGGGCAGAAAAAACGCCTTACCACCCTCATTGATGCCTCGGCCCAAAATTTTTCCACCATTTATGTCAGTGCAGGCCGCAGGGGCCTTGAAATAGAACTGGATCCCGATGATTTACAAAAGTTGACCAGCGGCACATTTGAATCCATCACCGATGACCATGCTAAACCCTGGCGATGAGTCCTGTGAGACTTTATCATCGAGGCTCAAAATTGCTGCTTAGAATTATCTGCCCCCTTGACTAAGATGATAATTTCTATATAATAAGTGGTATACAGTATTTATCTTCTTCCGTATTAATTTTATTCTCAACATACAATCCACGATGCTCATCCAGTGCCACTAAATTGTTCATACGAGTTGACCTCTTCGACCCCAGCCTCATTACCCATTAATTTCGTCCCAGACACGTGGAGAAAATCGCATATTTATGCTCAATACAACCCACATGCCAGTAAGTATCTGCCACAACGAAAATTAAAACTCTTATTATTCCAGCAGTTTGAACGGAGCTTGATATAAAAGAACATCATATTTTTCGGCAAATCATGACTGAAAAAGGAGGGATATATGTATCTTACACAAGGAGATCTTTTCTGGGGAATGGACGCTGACTTTGTAAAAGAGGTCATGAACCAGACAGAAAAAGTGGATTTTGACGATGGAGGTGTCATATTCAACCAGGATCAGGCAGCAGATTTTTTCTATGTATTGATCAAAGGACGCATAAAGCTGAGCATCGGCACCTAGGGGCCTGTGGTTTTCATAGCAAAGGATGCCGGTATGGTCATTGGATGGTCCTCACTGGTGGGCAGGGAGACTTACTCTGCAACTGCCCTGTGCCTAAGTGAAGTAAAGGCCATTAAAATTGAAAAAGACAGTTTTCTGGAAAAACTGTCTAAAGTTCCTTCAAGTGAAAGTCTTCTTTATAAACGCCTGGCACAAATGCTGGGAGATCGCTTGACAACACTCTATCCAAGTCTTGCCTGATGCGTTGGCAGTAAGTTCAAATTCAGAACAAGATGTGTTTCAAAAACAGAAAAACAATTTTTTCCATCAATATGATTTCAGTGAAATTACACGTCAACGGAATTGCTTAAACGCCATAATTAAAATGGTTAATGCTTTGCATACATACATGAAATTTTACAATTTAATCCACTCAGCCTGATTTGCCGAAAAAAATATTATTTGATTTCAAACCCCACCCGGTATAGCATTCTTCGGGGTGGGTCATAACATCGGCCACTCTGGGGAGGGGTCAGGTTTGCGTTATTGGCACTTTTGTTTAAGTTTTCCTTTAAATACAAACTGTTGCCAAAAGCATGGGGCCTGATAAAAGTCCCATCCTCCAATAACACAAGCCTGACCCATTGGCCCACCAATTATGATGACTGGCCGATGCTATGACCAACGCCAAAGAATATTTACTGGCATCAATCCTGAATCAATATTAATCTGCCTGGGTGGAAAATGAAAATTGCAATCATATCTGATATTCATGGGAATTTGGAAGCACTGACAGCGGTCATTAACCGCCTTAAAACCTACGCTGTGGATGAGATCCTATCCCTGGGAGACAACATCGGATATGGTCCCAATCCCAACGAAGTGATGGATCTGCTGGCCCGGAACAAAATACAATCCATCCTGGGCAACCATGAAATGGTAGTCAAATACCCCCGCTTTATCACTTGGTTCAACCCCGTGGCCCGGAAGTCTGTTATAAGAACCCACGCAACCCTCCTACCACATCATATTAAGACCATTCACACCTTTACAAAACACATGATAAAAGAGAACCTGCGTTTTGTCCATGGGGTGCCTCCCCATTCTCCCTTTTTATATCCGTTCCAATTGTCAGATAAAGCCCTTACCAGAAAAATATCAGAACTTGCACAACCCATATGTTTCTGCGGCCATACCCATGAATTGGAACTCATTGAATGCACCGACCATGCAGAACTCATCCGACATCCCCTGGCCCAGGGACTCCAAACACTGAAAAAAGATTCCAGGTATCTCATCAACGCTGGCAGTGTGGGACAACCCCGAGATGACAACAAAGATGCAAAACTCATGATCTACGATTCCCTTGCACACACCATAGATGTCCTGTTTGTGCCCTACCCCTATCCTGTGACCATGCAAAAAATCAGGGATGCCGGTCTTCCCGAATCCTTTGCCACCAAATTATCCCCAAACTGAGAAAGTTTAAAACCATGAAAAAAATAGGAAAATACAGCGTCACCGGGCTCCTTGGCCAGGGTGGCATGGGAAAAGTTTTTAAGATCCAATATCCGATAACCGAAAAAATAGGTGCCCTCAAATACCTTGACCCCAACCCCCTTTTGATATCGGTGATGGGACAGGAAGCCGTGGAAGCCCTTTTCATTCAGGAAGCCATGACCATGGCAAAGATACGCCACCCCAACATATTGGAACTGTTTGATTTTGATCGATCAGACGGAAAACTTTTTTACACCATGGATTTTTACTGCAACAACCTGGGGCAGTTGATGGGGGAATCCATGGAGACCGAACGGCCCACACGAATTTTAAGTCTTGAAAAAACATTCCACTATACCCGGCAGATCCTGGAGGGTCTTGGGTGTCTCCACTGGTCGGGCATTATCCACCGGGATATCAAGCCTTTTAACATTATGTTAACCGAACTTGACGTGATTAAAATCGGCGATTTTGGCCTCTCCAAACTCCGGGGAGAAACCCTGAAAATCCATGGCAGCGTCAAGGTGGGCTCCCCCTATTATGCGGCACCGGAGCAGGAGAAGAACCCGGAGCAGGCCACGGAGACGAGTGATCTTTACTCCATGGGGGTGATGCTTTTTCGCATGGTTACCGGCGTATTGCCAGAAAACAACCAGGTATCGGCCAGCCAGTACAACACTGATTTGGATGAACATTGGGATATATTTTTTAATAAAGCCCTGCATCCAGACCCATCCCAAAGATTCCAGACGACACAAGAAATGGCCATGGATCTTGAGAAATTAGAACATCAGTGGATGGAAAAAAAAGAACTCATGTGCGCCCTGCCCGATGATTTTCTGGATGAGTCTCCCCTGCAGATATCCTGTGATCCGCCCCGGAAAACGCCCCTTAAAACCTTTGAAGGGGATGCACCGGAACGCTTCCATCTAACTTCTCTCATGGCACCGACGGCTGCCCATGGCAGTTATATCAGGGTTTTATACCAAATATTCATGCTTTCAATTTGACCTGAAATATTGGTATTGTTAATCATTGTACCTGAATAGGTATATCCTGCCTGGGCAAAGGTGATATTCATGCCAAAAGAGAAGGCTCTTGCAATGGTATAAGCAGTTTTTATGCCTCTTCTTTTTATTTCCTTTTCCATTTTTCCAAGAAGAAAAAGGGCAAAGCCCCGGCCTCTATGCCCAGACAGTGTTCCAAAATCGGTCATTTCTGCATTTTTTTCCTTTTTATCCATTTCAGCCGAAGAAAGGGAAATCAGTCTACCCTCCTTCCAGATACTGAAGTAAAGGCTGTTCTCTTCCATGGTTTGTGCCAGATAGTCTGGATCATCAACGGGAAAAGGATAGGTTGGAAAAACTTTTTTATACAAGTCTGCCATGGGGAAAATATCCTTTTTTCCTGCCATCCTAAAGGTATAGCCAGAATTCAATTGAGGTATTTTCTGAAGCTGTCCTTTTTTGCGGGAAAGCGCCAACACAGCATCAATGGGATCTTTTTCAAGATTATTGCTTCGCTGTGTATCCCTGAATTTAGACATAAGCAAAACATCTGTCCCTGAGTTTTCTTTTCCATTACTTTCCCCATTAAAGAACCCAGGGATATAAGCTTCTTCAAAATAACCGTCATCCACAAAGCATTGCCGGAACTTGGATGGAACCTTGGCTATCAATTTAGAGTAACCATTTTTTTGGGCAAGATCATTTAATTGGGAAATAATCCCAGGGCAATCTTCATGGGCAAGTTTTAACAGATAAATTCTGTCATTTAGTTTCCCATGCTGAATAAGAGAATTCATTAGCGTATCAAGTTTATCAATCATAAGTATATTTAACAGGTTAAGCCATTAGCGATCTAATTTTAAGATGAGCTGGAAAAGCGTTGGCATTGATTTTTATAAAAAAATGCAGCATCTGGGTGCCACCAGCAGAGCCTCCAAGGACTGCCCTGACCGGAACATTAGAAACCAGAGGGGGAAAAAATTCCCCCCGACGTTTCCTTTCCGGTCAGGGCAGTACTCGGAGGCGGCATAATACAATTTTCTATTTTTGTTTTGACAGGTGAGCCTGTCATGCGGTTAGGGGCTTACCCGAACATAGACTACCAGTATGTCCAGTTTAATGTGTTGATATTGCATTATAAAAAAATTTAATTTGGTAGTTTATTATCGCCGAAGTCCCTTATATCAAAATATCAAAATATCAAAATATCAAAATATCAAAATATCAAAATATCAAAATATCAAAATATCAAAATATCAAAATATCAAAATATCAAAATATCAAAATATCAAAATATCAGAATATCAGAATATCAGAATATCAGAATATCAGAATATCAGAATATCAGAATATCAGAATATCAGAATATCAGGATGACAGGGTATCAGGACTAAGGTAACCCAGGATTCTATTTTCCATTTTTTTAAAGACATAAATCAATCCGTAAACCAGGGCAAGATAGATAAGGGCAACTGTGATAAAAATTTCATAGAAGGCAAAAGATCTTGCGGCAATCACCCTGGCAACCCCTGTAATATCCATAAGGGTGATAATCGACACAAGGGAAGATGCCTGTAGAAGAAAAACCACCTCATTGGTATAGGCTGGCCAGGCTATTCTAAGGGCCGCAGGCATGATGATTCGTCTATAAAGGAGGAGGCCTGACATGCCGCATGCCCTTGCTGCCTCTATCTGTCCATGGGAGACACCTTCAATGCCTCCTCTGAATATTTCACTACTGTAAGCTGCGGTATTAAGAGTAAGTGAGAGAATCGCACAAAAGTATGCCTCCCTGAAAAAACGCCATAATCCCCACTCGGAAAAAAATTCTTGGAATTGTCCGCTACCGTAGTAAATCAAAAAAAGCTGTACCAGAAGAGGAGTTCCCCTAAAATAAAAATTAAACCCATAAACCGGCAGACGGATGAAAGGATTTGATGACACGCGCATGATGGAGAGAGGAATGGCAAGAATAAGCCCAAGAATCACACTCAAGGCCGTAATTTGAACGGTAACCATGACGCCGCCTAAAAGGCGGGGCAGACTTTCAACTATGATGCCGATATCCATTATAGTGCCCTCTTTATTCCGCGGCTTGCTCTCTTTTCCGCCCACTGCTGAAATAAAAGAGAGACGATGGTTATGGCAAGGTAAATCAAGGAAGCTGCAAAATAACAGGTAAAGGGTTTTCTTGTGCTCCTGACTGCAATATCTGCATTGCGCATCAGCTCTGGGAGCTGTATTACAGAAATTAATGCCGTGGCCTTGATCAAAACCATCCATACGTTGCCAAGACCGGGAATGGCAAAGCGCCACATCTGGGGAAGGAGAATGCGCCTGAAGGTTAAAACGCCTCCCATGCCGCAGGAGCGGGCCGCCTCAATCTGCCCTTTTGGAACTGCCATGAAGGCCCCGCGAAACACCTCTGTCGCAAAGGCCCCGTAAATAAACCCTATGGTCAAGGTTCCTGCTATAAAGGGGTTGATGTCGATATAAATATCAATATCAAAAAGTTTCAGGGCATCCTGCATCAATGTGGGAGCGCCATAATAGACCAAAAGGATGAGCACAAGCTCTGGAATCCCCCGAACCACAGTGGTGTAGAACCCGGCTATGCGCTGAAGCGTCTTTATTTCAGACAGCTTGCACAAAGAGGCACCCAATCCCACCAGTACGGTAATTATCATGGCGCAGACACCAACGGTCAATGTCAGCTTTCCTCCCTTTATAAGAAGAAAACCATATCCTTGAAGATCAAACAATAATCGTTTCCCTTTTTAGTCTCCGTAAACATCAAAGTCGAAGTATTTATCGTTGATTGTTTTATACGCACCACTTGCTCTTATTTTTGCAATGGCTTCATTAAAAAGCGCAACAAGCTCTTTATCCCCTTTTCTTATGGCAATGCCGATGCCTTTTCCATACCATTGCTCATCTGTAAATCCAGGGCCTGTAAATTCGCAGTCTTTTCCCTGATCCGTATTGACAAACCCTTCAAGAAGTACGACAGAATCTGCGATAACAAGGTCAACCCTGCCAGAGACAAGGTCCATGTTTGCCTCATCCTGGGTGGCATAGGATTTTATAGTTACAGATTTACCAAATTTATCCCGTACAAAATTCTCATGGGTGGTGGCCCTCTGTACGCCAACTACCTTTCCCTTGAGTCCTTCGGGAGTAATGTCAATGCCAGCCCCTTTTTTTGCCACAAATTTTGCAGGGGTCATGTAATATTTATTGGTAAAGGCCACTTTTTTCTCACGCTCCTCTGTAATGGCCATGGAAGCGATTATGGCATCATATTTCTTTGCAAGAAGCCCTGGAATCATTCCATCCCAGTCCTGCACAACAAATTTACATTCTACACCGGCTGCTTCACAAAGTGCCTTTGCAATATCAACATCAAAGCCCTGAAGGTCACCGTTTTTATCAATGAGATTGAATGGAGGGTACGCACCTTCTGTACCAATACGCACCTGTTTAATGTCTCCGCCAAAGGCTGTGGTTGCAGCCAGTAAAAAACAGACAATAATGGAAACCAAAATTCCTTTTTTCATTTTGACATTCCTTCTTTCTTAGAGAATTGATGTTGTTGTACTATAGCTCTAGTCACATGACTTGATACTAATATGGGCCTTTAAGTCTATTAAAATCAGAACATTATGACTCAAAAATGATATCTTTTCAATTGACCGGCACTATAATGAGCGAATTGCGATTTATCAGATAAAGTTTGCTATAAACTGTTTTAAACGCTGGGAATCTGGATTTTTAAAGATATCATCCGGAGAGCCCTTTGCCTCAATTACGCCTTGATCAAGAAAGACAACATCCGAAGAGACCTCCTGAGCAAATCCCATTTCATGGGTTGCTACGATCATTGTACGCCCTTCCTTTGCCAAATCCTGCATCACCTTTAATACCTCCCCTACAAGTTCAGGATCAAGGGCGGATGTGGGTTCATCAAAGAGCATAACTTCAGGGTCCATGGCAAGCGCCCTGGCTATGGCTGCCCGCTGCTTTTGTCCGCCTGAAAGCTGGGAGGGGAAATAGCTGCACCGGTCGGCAATACCGACTTTTTCAAGGAGCGACATGGCATAGGCTTTTGACTCTTTTTTTGACCGCTTAAGCACATGAACCGGAGCTTCCATAATATTTTCAAGGACCGTCATATGTGCCCACAGATTGAAATGCTGGAACACCATGCCAAGCTTTGTCCTGATTCTGTCAACCTGCTTTCTATCCTCAGGAACGACCTTGCCGTTCCGGTTTTTTTTCAAACGGATAAGCTCTTCTCCCACGTAAATCTTTCCAGAGGTCGGTTTTTCAAGAAGATTAATGCATCTTAAAAAAGTACTTTTTCCGGAACCGCTGGAGCCGATAAGCGAAATGACATCCCCTTCTTTGGCAGTTAAAGATATCCCCTTTAGTACCTTGAGATCTCCAAAATTTTTATACAGATCTTCAATCTTAACGGCATCTTTTTTGTGGCTTTTCAATGACGCTCCTTAAGTTTTTTATGACGAATTAAGGCTTGTAAACAAATTTAAGCATATGCATTATGCCTCTGCCGTGTCAAGAAAAATGTGAGCTACCCAAGTCTAAAGAACTTGGGCTTCTTGCTTCAACAAAGTTGGCTTGACACCATGAAAGGTGCCAAGGCTTACATCTTCTCCACAAGCTTTGATTCCCGCAGCTCCTGCGGTAGCTTCT
>Ga0307987_1000317_pt1 | contig 28734 bp, 15 predicted proteins | sample EllFjometagen181_FD_203157 | JGI IMG/M metagenome (GOLD analysis project Ga0307987, IMG submission 203157) | Marine microbial communities from Ellis Fjord, Antarctic Ocean - #181 | ecosystem: Environmental > Aquatic > Marine > Unclassified | place: Southern Ocean | collected 2014-10-08 | reverse complement strand
TATTTTTGTTGTTTACTCGTTTGAAAATTATCATACTTGCCCATAATGTTTGAGCACGCTGCGGAATCAGAAGATTCCGCCCAAAACAAACAACCCAAACCCTGAATCGGAACGATTCAGGACAAAAGCACTGACCAGACCTACTGCCGACACGCTTGTTACACGAAATTTTCTTCATAATACTACCGAAAACAAAATAAATAAGAAAACTCAAAAATTAGCTTTTTCAATTTTCTTTAGATTAGACTCAATTTTATTTTTAAATTGATATTCGTAAAGATCTGCGAATCTTCTAACTTCTCCATTTTTATTAATGATGTAATAGACAGTGTAAGATCCACCACCATCTGATCCACGAAGTTTAAGTAATATGCTTTTGTTATTTTCACTTAAAACAACTAGTTGAGTGAAATTTAAATGTAAATCGTCACAATCCTCAAAAAATTCCGTTGGGACATTAACTATTTTATCAGGCCATTTTACATAAAAGGAATCTACAAATACTGTACTCTCACTGATCATGTTTCCATCACTCAATAAGCTCTTGTTTTTGTTATTAATAGATTTTAAATATTCTTCTGGATCAACATATTTCTGACTAATAAAAATCTCAATTTCAATTTCATTATTCTTTAATTTATAGGATAATTCATACAAATCATAAGAATTAAGATTAATATAGATTACAAATAAAACAAAGATTACGGAAATTCTTTTTAACACATAACTTCTCCAGATCTTTTTTAAGATTTTGTGAACTATTTGAGGAAACTTCGTCCTCGTTACTTACACCAAAAGCAGCAAGTAGAATAGCTCAATTTACTGAAAACTCGAAAAATTAAACGTAAGTCTTCACACTACTTTTTGAATCAATTTCGCCTAATGTATGTATGCCACGCCAGTATATTTACTGTACATAACCTACTATAGTTATGGTGAATTACTGTGCAATAACTCCAAATCGAGTAGTTATTGTACAGTTCATCAATCATCCAAGTCCAAATCATCTAATGGGCTCTTGATATTCGAAATGTAATGTGTGTGTGTATCTCTGTAGTCTTCGAATTTTTGTGTCCTAAAACTTTCTGTATATCTCTCAGATCTTCTCCTCCTTCAAATAGATGCGTTGCAAAGCTTAATCATAATGTGTAAATGGATGTTATTTTGTCAATATTTGCTTATCTCTGTGAATGTAAAAACATTTTAATGATTTCTTATTAAAGTACCGATAACCTTCTTGACATTAAACCATTCAAAAAAACTTCAAAACGATAATTGAAAATTACAAATACTTAATAATTTTGTTGCACATTTGTTGCATAATTGATTCAGAATACTTGTAACATACGATAAAATAATATAATTAGGTGATGAAGGAATACTGATTCATATTCAGTTGGAAGTAGTAGAACCACATTTTAACTTTTAGCCAACCAAATTAATTTATCATCTGCATCGGTGGAGCCAAGTAGATTTTATCAGGACTTTATTCATAAATCCCAGTAATGAAATTTTGAATATTTTAATACTTTTAGAAAGTATAGAATTTAAAGATCCGAAAAGCTGGATCAACTAAACTCAAAAGAAAAGTGTTCCAAGCTAGAATGAAACTATGCTTGGAACACTAATATATTGTATGCTTCCTGAATACTCAGAAAGAAGTTAATGCTTATACTTCAATCCATACCCAAACGGAAATAGCGGGTTATAATTTTCATCACCGAGATTCCAATTCTCATCATCGTATCTAGGCCAGGAGAAACTCAATTTTCCTTGAATGTCATAGTCACCAAATATTACATCGGCAACGCCTTGGCCTTCGGAGCCAGGGAACCAGGCAACAACAAATGCTTTTGATGCTTCCAATTCCTGATTGATAACCAGTGTACGACCACAGACCATAATTGCTACAACTGGAATACCCTTATCAGTTAGATTTGTAATAGTTTCTATATCTTCGGGGTGCAATTGGTGCAGATATAAATGAGTTCCATATGGTCCTTTTTTCATTATAGGAATCGCTTCACCTTCCGAAGTAGAGCCTTTGCTAATTTTCAAACCTTTTGCCAATCCTTCCACGCGAATATCACCCAGCATTTCTGCGTAGGGGACTTCACCGATAACAACAACTGCCACATCATGTTTAGCAGGATCAGCATCTGAGCCGTCAACACTCAATTGTGCATTGGGGGCCACAGCTTGAATTCCTTCCCAGATAGAGGTTCCACCGATAATGGATGATCTATGAGCTATTTCTTTACTTGCTTTTGCGTTTCTTGGTATTTCCTTTTCGGAATCAGACATGATATATGCTTTATCTTTTGATTCATCATTGTCATCTACACCCTGCCAAGCAACTGTGAAACCACCACACTGATGACCTCGATTATGAGCGTTCTTGCCGGCAACTAAAATACGGGCATTCTTATCTAAAGGAAGTATATCATCATCATTTTTCAGCATAACCAGAGATTTTCGTACAGCTTCCCGAGCTACTTCACGATGTTCATCACAACCGAAACAAGAGTGGTCTAAAGACAATTTTCTTTTTGCCGGACGCGGTTTGGTAAACATACCAAATTCATACTTAACCCGCAATATACGTCGAACAGCATCATCCAAGCGTTCAATGGTGATACGACCATTCTTCACATTTTTTCTCACATGTTCGATGAATTCCTTCCATCTGCCTGTGATCATAAACATATCAATGCCTGCATTTAAGGATTGAACTGCACATTCTTCGTAACTTTTGTCTATATAATCAATTCCATCCCAGTCGGAAATTACGAATCCATTGAATCCCAATTCCTTTTTAAGAAGATCTGTGAGCAGGAATTTATGCCCATGAAGTTTCTCACCATACCAGCTGCTAAGAGAAACCATCACTGTAAGAACACCAGCTTTTATTGCTTCGATGTAAGGTGGAATATGAAGTCTTATTAATTCATCTTCACTGATACACATATCACCCTGATCAATTCCGTGCAAAGTGGCACCGTCGCCAACAAAGTGTTTTACACAAGCGATCACTTTATCTTCTTCGTAATTTCCCTGAAGTCCTTTCACGAATTTGGGAGCATACTCAGCAACGATTTTTGGATCTTCGGAATAACTTTCATAGGTTCTACCCCAATGACTATTACGGGCAACAGCCAAGGTTGGAGCAAAAGTCCAATCAACTCCGGTTGCAGCAATTTCTTTAGCTGTAGTAGCAGCAATACGTTCTAAAAGATCCGGATCATGAGCAGCACCCAAACCAATATTGTGAGGGAAAACAACAGCACCTAAGACATTGGTATTACCATGAATAGCATCTACGCCATAGATAAGAGGAATTGCCAGATGATCATCATCTTCCTCCATAGAAGCAGCCCAGTATTCATCGTTCATCTTGATCCAATCTTCGGTCTTGTTTTCTCCAGGAACTGATCCGCCACCACTCAAAACAGATCCAATATGGTATTTTTTCACTTCTTCCGGAGTAACAAATTGACGTTCCGGCTGTAACAATTGACCAATTTTTTGATCTAAAGTCATTTTTGCTATTAACTCAGAAATTTTCTTTTCAAAATTTTTCATTTATCATTCTCCATTTTTTTATCAATTATTCAAGTTCAATATCAATTCGCTTGATATCTCTTCTTCGGATTTTTTCAACAATTTCACCTTTTAATGTCTCATCTTTGAAGGTCTCTGATTTTCCGTCTTGATGTAATACAGACCAGACAGCTGGTTTAACATCATCAACACCAAATGTATCCTTTCTTTTATTATTGTGATATGTAATCAGGATTTCACCCAAAAACATGAAGCTGAATGTGTTCGCTGCAAATTCTACATCCTGCCATTTATTATCTAGCAACAACCTGCTTTTTTGAATTTCTTCAGTAAACAACCATCCAGGTAACGCTGGCTTAAAAAGAAGCTGTAATTCACCTTCTTGATTGATGCTAAAAGGATTTTGGCCAACAGACATAAAGTGTAATATATTCACGAATTCAGCTGTTGCACCGCTTAAGCGAGCCACAAAACCGTTGCCGTGAATGGAAGAGTCAGGATTAGCACTACTGACGATAAAGGATGAATTTTCTAAAATACTTCTACCGTAAACCTCAGGCTTCAAGAAGGGGATGAATACATTTTTGAAATCCTGATAAAACTCTGTATAAAGTTCATTTCGAAGAAGCTCCAGCATGTATTTATATTCCATGTGCAGCCAGATGGATTCATTTTCAAACCAGCCAGGTGAGAATGTTCTAGCCCTACCAATCTCCATTGGTTGATCTTCTAAAGATTCATTAACTTTATACATTTTCAGCTTTTTATCGAAAAGACCACTCTTCTTTATGTTTGATGCAAATGTTCTTGCATGCTCTTTATCTGGATTACTGCGCAGGTAATGTACAGGGCCTTCCAGGAAAAGCGGCAGGGGAGTTTGCTTGAATTTCTTAGCTATGAAACAATGCAATCCTCTCGCATTGCATTTTACGTTGTTTCTATTATCAGGGTCAGAATAATTTATTTCTTCATACTCCACAGGTTCGTTCACGAAATATGTGGAGATCACATCATCCTTTTTGTTCCACGCTTTTGCGATACCTTCATCCAATTTCTTCAGGCCAGTTTTCAGGAATTCAGTTATTTCGATTATCGAGATTTCATTTTCTTTTCCACTGATTCCAAGCCTGGTTTCAACACGATAATTTTCCTTAATCGTGGTTGCTTTGTCCCAAAAAACAAACGGAGATAGTTGGAATTTGAAAACCTGATGAAGTGCATCTAGGAATTTCATCATTTCTGCATATATGAGCTGCTTCTGATCTGTAAGTTTAAATTCATCAAGAGCTTCCAACAGGAATAGAATATGACGTTTCACTTCCAATGTTTCGCTGATACTTGAACCCATCAAACCAGGCAGGCCATTCAAGGCATCATACCAGTTTGGTTTGTCTGTCTCCATTTCCACGCCCACACCGTTCGCATCCAGAGAAGCTAGTTTGTTAACAACAAGAGACAGCATTTTATTAAAAAGAGTAGTTGTATAAACGTCACCCTTTCCATATTCGGTACGTACTTTATTCGGATCATGAGGTCTTTGATCAATCTGCAGCTCTTTCTCTTCATCGAATACAACAGAATTCAGCTGCATGGTTTTTCCTTTCCAGATAACGTATTTTTCATCACGAGGTTGTACTCGATGGGGATTGTCATAGAATGAGAAAACTTTCTTCTCGAATAAAATATTTTTTTTCTTTTCAGGATAAACAGCCAGATAGTTTTCCAGCAGATCAAGATTGTATGTCCAGTGATCACTCCAGAAACCTTCTCCATATCTAGTGTCATATTTCTTGTCACAGATAGACAGCAGCTCTCCAATAAAGATATTTATATCATCTTTTACCGTGATTTGCTGTTCTTTTAAGAATACCATCAATTCACCAGGAGTAAATGGATCCTGTAGAAAACAGCTGACAACTCTTGCATGTTCCGACCCAAGGTATTCTGATAACATTTCACCTAACTTTGCTGCATCAGATGCTGTGAAACGGATCTCTTTAATTACCAGCGGATTGAAACCGTCTAGTTGGATCAAGTTGTAGAAATGTTCTACATTTCCTTCCTTCACGTCCGGATTAAAGAAAAGGTCACATCGTCGATTCTGATTCACATCTCTGTAATTTCCATTTCCTTGAGAATATGGAGTAGGATTCAGACGATAATCATTGTAATCCCGTTCAAGGTCTCCGTGTTTACGAGAGTAGAGATGTAATGTCGTTGAATCTTTCTTGCCTTTTATGGTATATGGAAAACCACCACGCAGAGTATTATCCAGGAAATTCTGCCTAGCATAATGATTCAGAACAGTTTCCGAACTGCAGATAAAATTGTTTTGTGTTAAGGCTTTTACAATTTCTTTATTTTCAGCAGATTTGCTGTTTATGTACATCCCGTTTGATATTGTGGGTATTAACTCGTTCAGCTCTTGGGCAGACCCAATATGACCGATAATTGAAGTATATGTGTATGTGCTCTTTGCTGCAATTTCTGTATTGAAAAGACCCATTGCACAAGGTAAGCGATTCTCAAAGATTTGCCCATTGATCAGTTCTCCTGATGAGGTTGTCAGAAATTTCTCAGGATAATTATAATCTCCTCGAATTCCAAATATCTTCACTGGATCAACGATAGGAGTAACTAATTTCGAATCTTCTGCAAAACCAAGATAAAAATTACCTTTTTTGATCCTAACCACATCGGGGCGATCGGCAGGTTTCACCTTGCCTTTAAATAGTGGAGCCTTATTTTCATGATTTGTAACTTCTACAAATGCTTCCATCAAACGACGCATATTCTTCAAGCCTTTGTTATCAAGTCCGAAAGGAATGATAAGAGGAAGACCATCAAGACCTTCAATCTTAACAGGGTCATCGTTCAGGTTTTCGATATGCAATCTTCGAACAAGCCCAGCATAGTTATCTTGAGGTATATTGAAATACTCAATAGTAAACTTAAGCCTCAGAGTATAATTCATTTCTTCCAGTTTTAATTCAGAAGGTGAAATGATCATGTTTTGTGTACGCTTAATTGCATTGTCGCGTAAATTATTCTGAAACGGTTCATAGAATTTAATCGTAGGATGATTTGGTAGTTTGATGAACGTTCTGAATCCCTGACTTGAAACAAGATTGTAAGCCCAGTTAGCGGGTAGAAACTCCATAATTGGCTGATGTTTTCCTTCTACACCCATACTGCAGATACATTGTCCACGATTAACGTAAAAAACCCACATGGGTATGCCATTTTTCCCGGCAACCCCCGGGAAGAAACTTGAGAATAATTTGGCTGAGTTGTAATCAGTAATGATAAACTCACCTTTTTCATTTAATTGATATTGTTTTTTATTGAAAGGAGTCAACACTACCGCCTTTTAATTTAATATTTTTTGTAATTCATAGAAATAGACATCAGCCAATATTTGCTATACTGGCTGATGTCGTGTAAATTATTTCATTAGAATCATTTTCTTTGTTTCGACTACGTTTCCGGCTTTCATTTTGTAGAAGTAAACACCGCTTGCTGTGATTTTGCCACTGTCATCTTTACCATTCCAAAGGATTTCATGGTAGGCGGCTTCAAGTTCACCGTTAACCAATCTACGTACTTTTTCACCTTTGATGTTGTAAACAGTCAATGTCACTTTCGCATCTTCGTGAAGACCGAACTTGATCATTGTTGTCGGGTTGAATGGGTTAGGATAGTTGCCGTTCAGTGAAGTTACCAGTGGAATCAGATTAGGATCTGCTCCAATACCATCATTATGATCCACTTCAACCTCATCAGACAGATCACCTTCATATCCACCTTCAAATACTGCAGCTAAGGTGTACATGTAAATTCCTTCCGGAACATTAGCATGCAGATAGAAGGTTGATGTTGTATTAACTACAAATGTACCATCTTGATACAGGTTGTAACCCAGTACTCCCGGCATAGCTGACCAAGTACAAAGAATATTTGGCCAGTTGGAAGTTCCTGTGAGACCTGTAGGTGCAGGAAGTGTAATTGCTACCGTAACAGGACCTGCAGGATCTGATGTACCTTCATCGTAGTCAGCAACAATAGTGAAATCATAAGTACCCGCATCAAGGCCAACTACTGTGTAAGATAGTTGTGCTGGATCAGGAATAGTAACGATTTCTACACCATCTTGCAAGATAGTGTAACCCAACAGAGAACGTGAATTATCTGTTTGCTGAGTTGCAACTCTTCTGATTGAACGGTTGAATTCAGCTTCGAATTGTACATCTGAACTGAATCTAGGTGTTCTGCTTTGAACTTTGTTCATACCAAGAACTGCACTTTTCTTAGCGCGGTTAGAAGCAACTGCATCATTTTGAGAAACAATACCGGTGATTACCCAGTTGTAATCCAGACCTAAACCAAACAGAGTATCCCAGGCATTGTTGTAATACATCCAGGCACCTTTGTCCGGAACCATAGGTCCGGCATCTACACCGGTTGGATGATCAGCTGTTGCGCTGATGCTGTAACCAATCCAGTATTCGTTTCCGGCTACCAGTGGAACTGGAGTTGTCAGAAGATGATTTGTCCAATCTACAGCAACTGCTACAGATGTTACATCTTCATCATAAACCAATGGTCCTGGAGCGCCAATACTTCCACCTTCATAAACTACAATCGATACAGCACTGAAGTCCATGGAATGCAGGAAGATGTTAACGCCACTGATTTCCCAGCCACCGTAGTAGGCTGCCAGTTCATCAGCTGTGAAACGAGCAACGCAGATAAAGTCTACTGCACCGCCGGTTCCAATACCATTGTTATCATATCCACTGTGATAGAGAATCTCATCGCTGGCTCCGCCTGGAAGTTCCCAGGTAAGATCAACGCTGTTGTAATTCACTACTTCACCTGCGAAGTTGTTTGGTGGTAGTGGAATTACTTGTTGTAAGGTAAATACATATTCAATGATGTCAGATTCGCCTGGATCATCATAAACAGCACTTACACCAGCTGTGTAAGTATTTCCAGGTACAAGATTGAGTAATTGATATTCAAGATCTATTGTATAACCTTGGAATGCAGTATCAAGGTAAACATTATATCCTGTTAATGGATCTGCTTCAGGAGTCAGATCTTTGAATTCTACATTATCTACATAGAACATTGGAACATCAGTAGTACCACTGTTAGCACCGCCGAAGATATTCATTCCACCCAACTGGTTAAGTCCAGGTGTTCCGAAGGTTCCAAGTGTCCATTGATAACCGATGATGAAAGTTCCATTGTAATAGAAGTCACACCAGTCATTATCAAGGTCGATGACCAATCTGAGGTCAAACCACTCATCATGCAAGTAATTGAATGTGGCTGCAGTAGCTGCACCAGCATCAATTATGGTTGTTCCATCTGTGAGGAAGTAAGCCTGGAATCCCCATTCTTCGCCTGGAGTGGATGTTTTCTGCATGTTGTAATATCCGCAATATCCGGTAGGAACATACATGTCGATATCCATGGAATATACACCAGTGGTGTAGTCATTCATGATCATCACAAGGTCATTGTTCAATTCTACCAGGATAGAGTTATCCGGGCTAGCTGCCTGAGCATCACTAACCACCACGTCTTCACCTGTACCAGGTGCATTGCTCCAGGTAGTCCACAGATCTGGAGCTACAACTGCCAGATAATCTCCAGGTGTATAACTGTCGAAGTTATCTGCTGCAATTGTTGCTGCTGGAGGTGTCCAGGTAACAAGACCTGTCTCATCATCAACCATCACATTTTCCGGAGGATCGAAGGTAGGAGCAGTTCCATCATTATAGAAATAAATATTATCCAGATATATAGTAGAAGGTGTAACACCTTCCTGACCATCAAATTTTAATTGGAATATGTCAGCCATTGAAACACCAGTAAAATCAGTAACAGGAATATCATAGTTATTCCATGATCCTGATGTGATAGGTGTTAAGGAGAAAAGGTGTTCTCCAGTTGTTGCGCTGATTGGAGTTACCTTAACCACAGTAGCATCCGCTGTCCACATATCTATGTGCATGAAGTCCATTGCAGAAAGATCTTGTGGTCCCGCCAATTCAGTTCCCTGATAGTTGAAGACATCATACTTCATCATGTTATTACCACCAATGTCTTCGAATGTTACGATAGTTGTTTGGCCCCAGCCAGGATTGAAATTAGTACCAGTCAAGTCTGTATAAGAATCACTGTAGATAGAAACCACATCTGCTGTATTCTGGGTAGGATCGGGAGCAGCCACAGTTGGAGAGGTTGGTGCACTGGAATAGAAATAAATATTATCCAGATAGATCGTAGAAGGTGTAAGACCTTCCTGACCATCAAACTTCAATTGGAAAATATCAGCCATAGATACACCCGTAAAATCTCCTACAGGAATATCATAGCTATTCCAAGAGCCAGATGTAATAGGCGTTATCGATACAAGATGTTCACCAGTTGTAGCACTAATCGGAGTTACCTTAACTACCGTAGCATCTGCTGTCCACATATCTAAGTGCATATAGTCCATTGCAGAAAGATCTTGCGGTGCAGCCAATTCTGTTCCCTGGTAATTGAACACATCATATTTCATCATGCTATTGCCACCAATATCTTCGAATGTTACGATAGTTGTTTGACCCCAACCAGGATTGAAGTTAGTTCCAGTTAGGTCAGTATAGGTATCACTGTAGATAGAAATCACATCTGCTGCATTCTGAGTCGGATCCGGAGCTGCCACAGTAGGAGTGGATGGTGTTGTACCGGAATAGAAATAAATATTATCCAAGTATATTATAGAAGGAGTAACGCCCTCCTGACCATCGAATTTCAATTGAATGATATCAGCCATGGAAACGCCAGCAAAATCTGCCAGAGGAATATCATAACTATTCCAGGATTCTAGTGTAATGGGTGCCAGGTATGCAAGGTTTTCACCGGTTGAAGCACTAATTGGTGTTACTTTTACAACAGTCGCATTTGGCGTCCACATATCTATATGCATATAGTCCATTGAGGAAAGGTCTTGAGCTCCTGCAAACTCTGTTCCCTGGTAATTGAAATTGTCATACTTCAGCATGAAGTTACCACCAATCTCTTCAGTCGTAACAACAGTAGTTTGCCCCCAGCCCGGATTAAAATTAGTTCCAGCAAGGTCTGTGTATGCATCACTGAAAACAGAAATCACATCTGCAGCAGGAACAGCCGGTGTAGGAGCAGCAACTGTGGGTTCCGGAAGCGGACCTGTTACATCACCATCTGGAGCTTGAATATTATCAAAATAGATTATATTTTCCTGAGTTCTTCCTACCAGGTCAAAATCTGGTATGATTACCATAGTACCATAAGTACTTCCAATTTGACTTGAAAAGTCGAAGGTCATTTCTTCCCATTGATCTGTTACAGTATTTGGGATAACAATTTGATGATTACCGCTATGTCCTTCAAATTTTAAACCAACATCACTAATAACGGATTTATAAATCATAATTGTTACAGTAGAGTTGTTTGCATCAAAAGTAAATACGCCATCATCGGAAGTATGACATAAAGCCCAGGGCTGCCCTGTTAATCTTGCCGTAAATTTAGCAACTGTAGCAGTTGTGTTGATACCACCACTTACAGGATTCGCAATGAATTCCAGAGGTGGATTGTCATCATTTTCAGCCATTACCCAATTCCAGTCTGCACCAACACCACCAGTTTCAAAGTCAATAGTGTGAGTAGCTTGTGCAAACACCAAATTGCTTAACGATATTATAAACAATAAAGCTATATAAAATACGATTGTTTTCTTCATTTTTTCTCCTTTAAGAATATCACTATATAATTATTTTCTATGTGATTCATAGAAATAAAACAGCCGGCACTTATAAATTACCGGCTGATGTAATTATTTTTACTTCATCAAGATCATTTTCTTAGTTAAAGTATAATTTTCGGCTTTCATTTTGTAGAAATAAACACCACTGGATACTGGCTTAGCATTATCATCTGTACCATTCCAAATAACTGTGTGAGTATTTGCTTCAAAGTTTTCATCAACAAGTGTGCGAACTTTCTCGCCTTTGATGTTGTAGACTTCTAATGAAACATGACCTGCTTCATTCAAGCCGAAGCTGATGCTGGTTGTCGGATTGAATGGGTTTGGATAATTATTTCCTAATGCAAAATTAGAAGTGATTAAATCTTCATTAACGCTTACTACATCGTTATAGAAATACACATTATCTACATAAACAGTATTAGGATCACCGGAAATGATCAATTGAGCAAGATGGCCAGTTGTTGTTAGAGCTGTGAAATCAGACATTGGAATATCCAGACTTACCCACTCTTCAGTAGCTAATGCCGGAGTTGTAGTCTCATCAAGGGTGATTTCGTGTTCTACATCATCACCGCCACCCCAGGCGCCGTCAGCACCGAAATCTACAAGTTTTATCTTGAAAATTGCAGGAGCTGCTGTTGGATCTGGTGTCCAGATATCCATATTAAAGTTTGTCATTTGTGTAGCATCTATGGTTTGTGATGTGAACTCGATTCCTGCAAATACCAGATTAGTGTAAAGCTTCACATCATCACCGGCCACCTGAACATCAGTAACATCTGCCTGGTCCCAATCTGCAGACCAAGTATCAACGGTTACATTTGTATAAGCATTGCTGAAGAGTGAAATCACATTTTCAGCTAAAGCTGTTGGTGTTGGAGCAGGTTCTTCTGGCCCTACTACTGTGCCTTGTGGATGAAACGTGATGTTGTCAAAATAACAGATATTATCTTGAGTTCTTCCAGCCAGATCAAAATCGGGGAAAATTACTAATTGGTCGTATCCGTCTGTTACTTGGGCAGCAAAGTCGAATGTTAGTTCTTCCCATTCATCTACGACTGTATTTGCTACTTTAATTTCTCCCAGTGACCAACCGTCAGGTTTCACTAATTTGATTCCAACATCACTCATTACAGATTTGTAAACCATCATTTTAATGGTACTGTTTGTCAGATCTAAAGTAAAAGTTCCAATATCTGCACCATGCAATGTTTCACAACCAGCCCAGGGTTGACCTGTTTGTAATGCAGTAAATTGTGCAACCGTTGCCGAAGTGTTGACGCCGGATGCATCGGGATTTGCAATGATCTCGACAGCGGGATTAGTATCATTTTCAAATACAGTCCAGGTCCAGTCAGCTCCATAGCCACCTGTTTCAAAATCAATCGGTGCGTTTTGTGCGAACATTACTGTATTCATCGCAAGGATGAACATCGAAACAATAAAAAACATTATTGTTTTTTTCATTTTTTCCTCCTATAGGAATTTGTTTTAGGATTATTCTTCATTTTAACTCGCTACGTATTATGTAGTTTTGAAACGACTCTTTAGGTGTGCGGTCTTCATTAAAAACACCCCAGTTTTTTTCAATTTCATTGGGTTCTGAATTTTCACCACCACCTTTCCAAGGTTCATCGAATGCCTCGAAAAAGAAAGTGGTAATTTGGTTATCATTAACCCATTTATTTAATTCGATAAGAAATTTTCCCTGAGCATGTATACTAACTTCACCTTTAATGAGTGAGCCCTGCTCTCCATCACCTTTTTTATCTGCATTATATACTGTAGCCCAGCCGATCTCACCAAGAACGAGCTGCTTTTCCGGATGATTATTTTTAACATCCTGATAATTTGCATCCAACCACTCAATTGCATTTTTCAGTGTTTTACCGTTCCAAAGCGGATAGATGTGGGTTACAATAAAATCAATTTCAGCTACTACATTTTTGCTTTCCGGTTTATTCCAGAAGTTGTAATCATCTGCGGATGTAACAGGAATAGTAATATTGTTTCTAACAGCACGGATATAACGGATCAGATTTTCGGTTTCCATTTTATGCCAGGACCAGAACACCTGAGTTTCATTTCCTATATTCACAGCTGCAATGATTTCTGGATATTTATTCGCCAGTTCAATGCAGCGTAATATATTTGTTATATTGGATTTCTTTGTTTCGGGATCCTTTTCTTCGTGTGCCAACCAAACGCCCAGCATCACTTTGACTGGAATATTATTTTCCTGAATCACTTCAAGAAGATTTTCAGAATCGTCATCGGCATTATAAACTCTAATAAGATTCCAATGATTCGTGATAATATTAAGATCCTCAAGAATTTCTTCTTTGCTGGGCCCTATATTACCTGGTGCCTGTCCTTTTCGATAACAGCCGTAGGAAATTGCATTCCCGATCCATTTGTCGTTTAAATATGGATCAAAATTGCGATTAGAAGAAAGATTTTTTTGTTCAAAAGCTTCTCCCGCTTCCAACTTAACACGAATTTCTTCAAGGGTAGATTTTGATACCTCTGAGTTTTTACTGCACGAAATAAAAAGAGCTGAGAAAAGAAGTGCAATAATAAAAATAAGATTAAGTTTTTTCATCTTTTTTTAATCCTTACATTTGAATCCGAACTGTTTGAACCGAATTTGCCGGTATTGTTATTTCGGCATACTTAGCACCGATCTGCATATTATAGGAGATCGGTTTTGTTGTAGTATTCAATAACTGAACACTTAACATTCCATCGTTATTAATTGTAGCACAAGTATGCAGATCATCTTTACCAAGTTCAGCTGTATATTTTTTGGTTTGAACAGCTTTGTCTCCAGGACGAATTGTGCGGCTGAATTGCGAAAGTACATGGAAGATCGGTGTGTAATAAACCTGGTTTGTTTCAGTATCGATCATGATCGGAGCTCCGCAGAAATTTCCTACGTGATTGGGACCGCCATCTGCATCGAGAACAACATTCCAATCTACCCAGCCGGTAACCCAGTGATCAAGGCTCACGATAATGTTGCGAGCATATCTGTGTACTGGAATATAAGCAGGATGATCTTCAGTTTTCACTCCCTGCCAGGTTACGGAATATGCCCAATCAGTAGCATTGTCATTCCACCAGAACTCATCATTCTCAAACCAGTTAATTTCTTTAAATTTATTTGGATCAGTCACGCCATCCGGAGGATCTTTTCCAAGATCGTCAATGCACCCTTCGGTATGAACAATCGCATATTCGGGAAATTTCTTATGAACTTTATCAAAAACATCTTCGAAGACTTTGAATGTGCTTTCATACCAGTGAACAGCAGCACCATAAATGAACGGAGTTGTTTGTGCGTCGGCAAAAATAACATCAGTCCAATGTTTCAGACCATCTCTGTTCTGATCATAAATAAGCAGTTTAATATCAGAAAAACCGCCTTTCTTCAAACTTGGTCCCAGGTGGTTTTTGATAAAATCATTTTGCGATTCAGGAGAAAAATTCATGCTTTCCCATTGACCATTATTGCCGTGAGGTTCGTTAATTGGAGTTAAACCCCAGATATCGACTCCTTCGGCTTTATAGGCATCCAGATATTTTACAATGTAATCTGAATATGTGGAAATATATTCTTCTTTTAGCGATCCACCTGTACCTTGCCAGTTATTTTCGGGTGCTCCGGGAATATACCATTCTTCGATGTCTTTCATCCAGGAAGGCGCAGTCCAGGCTGAAGAAATTATTCTCAGTTCTTTATCTTTTTGTTTGTTTTTGATGGCAATAGCTTCTTTGATCATCGGTAATAGATCATAAGTTTCATCTTTTATCCCAGGATATTCTTTAGGATCAAAACCTTCTTTATCCGGTGCAAGAGTAAAACTTTCCAGTTTCACATCGCCTTTTTTATCGACGTAGGAATATCGTCCTTCAACGCAAAAATCACAAGCTCCGATATGGGTACGGGTTAATGAGAAATTTGCTCCGGATTCGCTGTAAATATGTTCCATTACTTCTTGTCGCTTGTCTTTATCCAAATGAGCCAGTACAAAAGCAGAAGATTCTGTAAACGATGTGCCGATACCATCGATTGTTTGCTTCAAACTGTCAGGAAAAATCTGAATTACATTACCGGTTGCCTTTCCAGACTGAAAATTGACATTTTCCTGCTTTGCCAGTTTATCTCCAGCAGCGGAAGTCAGCAGAATTTCGGATGTGGAATCAAATTTATTCGTTCCACATCCGAAAAGTGATATTAAAAGAATAATGAAAACTAATGTTTTAAATATATTCTTCTGCATTATAAATATCCTATGATTCGTCTAAGGAAAGCGGTGCTACATCAATTTTTTGAGCATGACGTTTATCCAATTCAGATCGAACTTCATTTGCACGTTCTTCAGTTAAATCATAATTACGCATCAGTAAAATAGCGATCAGCGTTCCCAGTATTGGAAATCCAGAATAAAAAATTCTCAATCCTGTTATCGCGCCCTCAGTTTGCGTAGCAGCACTGGCATCAAAACCTACTACTGACATAATAATACCAGTTAATAATCCTGCGATAGCGAAGCCAAACTTAACCATCCACCAATAAATAGCACCAAATACACCCTCGCGACGTTTTCCTGAATTTAACTCATCCAGATCCATCACATCTGCAGTCATTGACATCATTATGGTAAATAAACTCCCAATCCCAAAGGAAAAGAAAGGTAGCGCAAAGATAAACATGTAAGGTTTTCCCGGAACAAAGAGAAACCACAACAAGAGATAGCCGAAGATTGAGATGCTTTGCGAGAGGATAAATGCTCTTTTTTTTCCCAATAACTTAGACATGCGAGCAACAGTAGGAATCACTAAAAAGGTAGTTACCAATGAAGCCAGGCTGCCAAAAAGTGTAGGCCAAACACCAGCAGCCTCTGCATTTCCACTAAATAAATGCCAAACTATAATAAAAAATGAAAACGCCGCAATGGTGTTAAATGCATTAAAAATAAAAAATGTGGAGACACACAATTTTACAAACTGAGGGATCCTAAACGCTTCCTTAAAGTTTGAAAAAATTTCTATTAAACTGCTCCCGATTGCATTTAGATTTAGAGGAGAGTAGTCTTCACCGACTGTCGATTTACTTTTTAGGAATATTGCTGGAACCATGGCTAATAACATACAGATGATCCCCACCCATATCGCAAGTGTCCTTGTAGCTACATCCGCCGATGGAAACCAGCCCTTGTTGTACATGATGACCCAAAACCAGGGAGCAATAACCCAGGCCCACTGCCCGATCCATTGGGCTACGGCCATAATGCTTGTACGTTCGTGAAAATCATTGCTCATTTCATAGCCCATTGCAACGTAAGGCACACTAAAAATGGTCAGACCTAGATAGAAAACAAACGAAAAGAGAAGGAAATAGATAAAGTTGTAGTTGATTCCATTCTCGCGATACAATTGCCACATAACGATAAAGGCAATTCCCATGATGATCGAACCAATGAAGATGTACTGTCTTCGTCTGCCCCATTTCGATTTAGTGTTATCCGAAATGAAACCCATGATGGGATCCGTAATCGAGTCAAATACCCTTGGCAGGAAAAATAAAATTCCCCACATCCAACCCGGGAAGCCCAAATCCTGGACCAAGACAACCATAAATATACCCAGGACCGCAGGAAACATTTGATTGGCTAGCATGCCGATGCCAAAAGCAACTTTCTGTCCGAATGGAACTAAATTATTGCTATTAGCTGATTCAACTTTTTGTTTACTCATAATAATATTCCTCTAAATTTAATTCAACAAATGAATGTCATCGAAGTAAAGTGTGCCAAAGATGAGAGTACTTCCAACATCCATAGGATTCCATAATCCAAGATATTTTAAGTCAGTAAGATCTGCACCCGGGAATGCATTCAAAGGAATTTCATATGTTGCCCAGTTACCTGATATTGTTGGTGTGTATGAGAATAGATCAACTTCCGTGTTACCTGTCGAATTGTCCTCAAATTTAATGCCATAATGTGCTAATCCAGACATATTGGAAGTATCGATACTCAAAACAAGTGTTGAATATGCTGATATATCTGTACTGCCAAAATCAAAAGCCACTCCACCCCAACCAATACCCTGGTCAGTATATTCAACAGAAAGAACGTAAGTTCCGTCTACAGGTGTGACTGCTGTACTTTGCTCATCCGGTGCAGCAGAATTACCACTCCAGTCAGCACTATTGATAATTGCTGTATAAGGAAGCATTGGATCAGTATGAGACTCGGAATAAATTCCAATAGCATTTGATCCAGATCCACCTTCAATGCTGGCACTATCTGTTCTAACTGCACTACCTGCATCAGTGTAAGAAACTGTTATTGAACCACCAGCTGTGATGGCAATTGTATCGGTGTCATCATTGGTAGGACCGAAATTCAAAGTTCCAGTACCTTCACCATCTACATCAAGCGCTATATCAATAGAAATTGTTTCTGTTCCATTATCTGCAAATACAGAAACCGTAGTTCCCGCAGCAGTTTCATCTGTAACGGTAATAATAGCAATGGCATCATCCTCGTCATAGCTATCTGCATCAAAGCTTACACTGCTGACTGCTGTTCCGCCACCATCATAGTAAATATCATCAATGGCAAATTCGCAATTTGCACCGTTTTCTTCCAGGATGGCAAATTCATAGGTTAACATTTGCAGGTTAACGTTTCCCATGAGGTCTGAAACTGGTATGATAGCCTGTCCCCATTCACCATCTCTAACCAAACCATAGGTTGTCTGCTCAGCTGGGAATTGGACATAGTTTTCGTTACCTTGCGCATCAATTATTCCGATCTTGAAAGTTACGTTATCAGGTATCTTCATCATGAAGTTGAGAGTGCCTTCTTCAAATGTAGAGAGATCAATGGGCATAGTTGAGCTGATTCCGGCACCAAACCATCCTACACCGGTAGATGACCAGGAAAGAACATTTGAGCCTTCATAAGGAGGAATTGAACCACTAACGAGAGTGCCTTCCCAAACATAAATTTCTGCATTTACTCCTATTTCCAAAGCTTCATCGACCGGAGTTTCATCGGTAAATATTCCATAAGTCTCAATTGGGATCAGATCTTCTTCGTTCTGATAAATTCGAACCCAATCAACCAGCATTTGCTGCGGCCAAACTGTTGTATCATCGGGAGCTCCACCTAAATTTCCACCTACTGCAACGTTGAAAATCAAGAAGAAATTCTGTAGAAATTCACTCATTGTGATTGGATCTATTACTTTAGTATAATAAGTGATATTATCAATTTTTCCAATAACACGCTGTTCATCCCATTCAACTTCATAAACATGATAATCATCTGAAAGTGATTCGTTTAAATCATAAGTTGTGCCATGCGAACTATAACTGTCATTAGAATCATCCCACCAATGCATAGTACACATTGTGGTGCTATTACCATGCAACAAAGGACTGATTTCCATGATGTCGATTTCACCACAATAAGGCCAACCAGCTGTTTCAAAGCTATTGCCAAGCATCCAGAAAGCCGGCCACATTCCTGTATCGGTCGGAGCTTTAATGCTAGCCTGGATCATTCCATATTTAAAGGAAATTTTATTTTGAGTTTTAACACGAGCTGAAGTTACTGAACCATCTCTTTTATCAGGCACGCCAGATGGACATTGAACTGAAATTATCATGTTTCCATCTTCCACTCGAATATTCTCAGGTGAATCTGTGTAAAGCTGCCATTCATCATTTCCCCAGCCATCACTACCATAACCGAGATCGTAATCCCAATAGGTGTCATCAAGAGTTGCCTGATTAAAGTTATCCTCCCATACTAATTCATAATTAACTGGGATTGTAGGATCCGGAACCGGATCTGGGTCTGTGATATTATCACATCCAAAGAGAAATAAAAAAAACGCAACCAATAAGACAAAATGCGATGCCCTTCGTGTCATTGTGAAACCTCCCCTAATAATAAATTGATTTATTTACACATATAAACAAAACGATCTCCGTCTTGCTATATAGCAATTTCTGTTTTATGGTTTTTCATGTCAAGCATTTTTATTCTTTTTAGTAATTTTGAAAACGGTTTTGTACTAGCTTAAAGCCTTTTATAAAAGTTTTCTTGACTAATTATCCGTATATATATTCTTTGATTTTGTGAGTTATAGCAGTGCCTGTATTATAGTCCATGCAGTTGTAGTAAACTGAACTATTGCTATAGTGTAAATTTAAAGAAAATAATATAATAAGGATTTTAATGTATTCTAATGAATGATAAGACACCTAAATATATCCATATAAAAAATCGCATTAAAGACTATATAAGAAATGGTTCTATTGTTGGTAAACTTCCGGGTGAAAGAGTACTGGCAAAAGAACTCAACGCTTCATACATGACAGTGCGCAAGGCTATTACTGAATTGGAAGAAGAAGGTATCTTACATAAATTTACAACAAAAGGTACTTTCGTAAGTAATAGAAAGATGAGTCCTAAAATAACACGTAATATTGGATTTTTCCTGGATGAAGATATCAAAGAAGGCATTTCCAGTCCTTATTACTCATTAATCTTCAAGGCATTAGATAAGACAGTTAAGAAAAAGGGCTATAGCATGTTACTTTTTTCGGACTTTAACGATCTTAATCCTCTCAAGAATCAGAAGAAAATTGATGGCGTGATCATCTGCTGTTTTCCACGTATTGAAGACAAAATACAGGAAATAAATAAGTATCTGCCTATAGTGCTGTTAGATAATATAGCAGCAGATAAATCTATACCTTCAGTTACTATAGACAACTACAATAGCTGTAGTAAATCTATTGAATACCTTTGGTCTTTAGGTCACAGACGGATTGGTTTTATTTCAGGATTATTAGATTCTGACGTCTGCAGAGACAGACTGCTTGGATATACTAGCGCTTTAACAAGATTGGGCATCAAAGAAGACAAATCTTTGATCTTTAAAGGTAACTATTCTTATGAATCAGGAGAAAAAGCTGGCGAATATTTCGCATCCATGCAAGAATCTCCTACTGCTATAATGTGTGCAAACGACTCCATGGCCATAGGTTCAATGAAAACAATTCGCGAGAGAGGTATTAGTATTCCTGATGAAATCAGTATTGTCGGATTCGACAATATTGAAGTTGCTTCTAGAGTATTTCCTGCCCTTACTACAAATGCTGCTCCAATTGAAGATATGGTAAATAAAGCAGTAGAAATGCTACTTTCCTCAATTGATGGTAAAGATATAGATTATAAGCATATAATACTTCCTGCACGACTTGTAAAAAGAAATTCCTGCATCCCAGCAAACACTCAATTATAGTATCAGAACTACTACATATTCCACCCTGCCCAAAAATAATTTTCATTATATTTTATCCAGAAAAAGAAAAATATCTTGACAATAAAACGCAATCCGAAAATTGCTATATAGCAGAAGAAAGAGTTATTTTATAGGTGTAGAAAGAGCAATTAAAAAATAATGGAGGAAATATGGCTGAATTCAATTTTGCAGCAAAAACAAGACGGATTGTCATCATTGCAGCGACGATCTTATTTTTTGTTTTTACAACCGTTCATGCATTAGTGCCAGACAAAGTAACTACTTATCATGATGAAAATGGCTGGAAGCTAAAAGTAAATGGTGAAGACTATTTCGTAAAAGGTATTGTGTGGGGTTACACTCCGATTGGTGAAAATTATGCTTTCAATTTGTGGGCTAATACAGACGAACAAATTCAGAAAGTATTGGATTATGAATGTAATCTTATGAAAAATGCTGGTATCAATACTATTCGGTCATTTGGAATAATACCACCAAAATGGGTAACTTATATTTTCGAAGAACATGGTATAATGACTGTTGTGAATCATTTAATGGGAAGATACGGATATAACGTCGGTGGAACCTGGATCCCTCAAACTAATTATTCTGATAAACTCACCCGTGAAACTTTGAAGAAAGACATTCTCGATTTGGTTGAACAATACAAAAACACTCCAGGTGTTTTGATGTTTGCTCTTGGCAATGAAAGTAACTATGGATTGGAATGGTCAAGTTTTGAGATCGAAGACCTTCCTGTAGGTGAGCAACATAAGGAAAAAGCAAAATCTCTGTATAGTTTATATAACGAGATTATGAAGGCAGGAAAAGAAATTGATCCAAATCATCTCTTCACGATTGTGAATGGAGATATTCAGTATATTGATCTAATCGTAGAATATTGTAAAGACCTGGATATCCTTGGAGTTAATTCTTATCGCGGGATAAGCTTTACGGATATGTGGAAAAGAGTCGATCAAGAACTGGGTCTTCCAGTGATGCTCACAGAATTCGGCAGTGATGCTTTTAATGCTAAAGATTTCAATGAAGATCAAGCTGGTCAGGCTCATATCATCAAGGGAAACTGGCAGGAAATATACAACAAAAGTTACGATAAAGGTGAAGAAGGAAACGCCATCGGTGGCTGCTTATTCGAATGGCGAGATGAATGGTGGAAATACAAGCAGGTCGAAAACCTTGAAATACAAGATAATAATGCATCCTGGAGTAATGGTGGTTATTCATTCGATTTTGTTCAAGGTCGCAACAATATGAACGAAGAGTGGTTTGGCATCTGTGGTCTGAACGGTCCTAATGATGATAGAGTCTACGAAGCTCAACCGAGAATGGCATACTATACATTATCAGAGATCTGGGACATCGATCTTTATAGTGTAAATAAATCTGAGATGAATTCCAAAATTGATAATATCGATATGAATGCACTGAATCTACTTGGAAATTTAACTTTATTGCAAAAGGAGAAGAAGAAAAGTGATGCCATACGTCTCACAGGTGGTAGTCTGAGAGGAGATATGGTTTTCAATGGGAAATCAGAAGAAGTTGAAAATAACGGCAAAAACGGCCTGGATTTTTCTAATGGTGAAATGCTGTTTCTGGATTTTGAATTCCAGCCTTTCAGCAGATTAGAAGGAAACTTCAGCTTGAATGTTTTAGGAAACGTTGTAGATAAAAAGCTGGAAGAGTATTATGGCAAGCGCGGTGAATCTTATGTAACCGTAGCATCTGAACTCAATGGAAATGGCCTTGAAGTAAATACAACAAAAGAAGTAAAAGATTACGAACGATTAGAAATTTATAATTTTAAAGCTACTTACAGCGCCGAGAAATTTGATTTCACTACTTTCTATCATGTTCCACGCTTTCATTGGGGTTACAAAGGAGATTTTTACGGATTGATGTATGAAGCTACAGATATGGAAGGAATGGATATCTGGAATGCTAAAGCTCCTTTTGGTTTTGAACTTTCTGGTAAAGGAGTTTTTAGTGATGTGAAGGTTGTAGCTGGACCTGAAATTTATTGGGGCGCTAATCCCAAAGTAGTAACTAAATTACCTTTCCACTTTGGAAATTATTTCAGATTAGCATTAATCCATTCCGAAGACTTTGCCAGAGCAGATGCTTCTTCAACTGCCACAGAAGCTACTTCTCGTGCTACACGTCAGACTTCTTTATATCTTCAAACTGATATTATACCAAGAACAAAACTTGAAATAGGCTACCTGTTTGCAGGTAGTGAAAAACTCGATGAAGAGTTTTATTATTATGAAGATGAAAATGTTTATACAGACAAAATTGATCTGCTTGACATGCAAGGTGTGAAAGCTAAAGTAACAGTGAATGTCTGGGGTGGTGCAAAACTTGATGTTGGAATTAATTATGCCGGCTTGGTTGCTGACGGAGGTAATCCACTGCGAGAATTTGACACAACCATGCCTTATTCAGCTTTGGGTAATAAAATTGAATATGAAGCAGGACTCTTATTACCTGTCGGCAATTTCTGGTTCCTACCCAGAGGTTTATACAGAAAGAATCTTATCGATTCTAATCCAAATATTGATGCTTATTCAAATGGCACAACTTTCTTCCCTGGTCTTACCCCCCGTAATAGAGACAAAGATCCATTTGCTGTATTGGACAACAGAGAAACAATGTCTGGCGAGTTCTTTGTAACCTACGACCCGACACCCGCTAGTTATTTTTATACCTGGGACAGTGATAAAAGAGAAGATGCAAAATTTGCCTGCAGCATCGGCGGCAATTTCACCCGTTACGAAACTGTATCTGATGCCAATCTCTTCTTCTATCAGGCAGGCAAAACCAATGCTCCCTTTGGCAGTGGTTTGCCAGCAGAAGATGTGTGGCTTGCAAAAGGTAAATTCGTTATGAATCCAAATACAAATCTGAAGATAATTTCTAATCTTGAAGCCGGAAAGCAGCAGGCTTCTGGTAATCCAAACGGTGATCCTGCCGAATATTATTCTTTGGATGCGAAATTCGTGATCAATAAAATGCATTACATTTCTGGTTATGCGAAGAAAGATGCCTGGGGGCCACTTGACTGGTACCGCCAGTTCAATATAACTTTCCCATATCAATTCATGCTGGATTATTCAGTACTTATCGATAACATTCTGGATGAAACAATTTCCAGCAGATTAGGTGTCAGATCACTTTTCAGATCACTTGATGAAAACTCACCAGGTAATGAAAGTGAATCTGTAAATAATGATTATGAATTCCAAACCGGTCTGTATTACAGATTTGAATTTTAAGGAGTAAATTATGAAAACTAGATCAATTATATTTGTTTTAAGCCTTTTAATAATTTTCCTCTCGGGTTGTGATCCGAAAGACGGTTCTATCCTTACTGAAGTAGAAGTTCCATTAGGTTATGAACTCAATCTATTCAGTGAAAATGAAGGAATCCATCCTGACAAAAGTGTGTTGGATAATCCTGAAAATCCTTATGCAGACGCCAGTATTAACATGGAAAACGTTTGGGACTTTAGTGCAGAATGTCCATCAGCAAAATCAAGATTCTATCTGTGGGCTACAATTCTGGCCAAAATACCAATTGGAGAATATCAGTATTTCACAGCAAAATCATTACATGAAATCTACACAGATGGAGGAGCAAATCCAAGTGAGAATGCTAAAGAACAGGCAAAAAGAGCTTATCGGGCTACATTAGATCACTTCTTTAATTCTGTAACCTGGTGGCGGGCAGAATGGCTTACAGAAGAAACATATTATGCTGTGCTACTCAGAAATCTGGTAGCTCAAAGTCTGTATGATCCATCCAATATGAATCTGATGCCTTTGTATAGCGATCCTGTACAAGCTTTGGCAGATATGAGTGAATGGGGATATGTTTACGATTTTGAGACAGGAATTGTCTCGAAAAGAATTTAATAATTCTTAATAGAAAATGACACATATTTTAAACCCGGTTGATGCTTAGGCATTGTCCGGGTTTGATATATTAAAAGCAAACTAAGGAAAGAGATGAAAAGAATATTATTATTAACAATTTTATTAATATCAGTAAATTTATTACTCGCCCAAATCGGAGATGTGATCTGGGAAGATAATTTCGAAAATCTTGATAACTGGATCATTGAAACTGGAAATGGCTCCTGGGGTTGGGGTAATGGAGAACTTGAATTCTATCATGAGAATAATGTGGAAATTGCAGAAATTCCTGGTGAACCGGGAAATAATGCCCTTCACATAACTGCCCAGGAAGAAAGTGGTCCCGAAATTGTAGATCAATGGGGAAATCCATTAAACCATACTTCTGGTAGGATCAATACAAAATCTAAGCTCTCTGTCAAATACGGTATGATCGAAACTCGAGTCAGCATTCCTGATCTTGATCTGGGTGGCTGGCCTGCTGTCTGGATGCTGGGTACAGCAAATTACGGCTGGCCCCGCAACGGTGAGATCGATATGATGGAGATGGGACACACCCAAGCATTCAGAGACCTGCATGACGAACACAATGGTGGCAATGGAATGAATAATTCTACAGTTAACCAGATGGTTGGATCAAATGCAATATTTTTTTCAGATGATGCAGTTAATCCGAATAATCCTTCCGGAGCAGCTAGCCTTTCCTGGGATCCGGATGATGACTTTTGCCGACCTTATTATAATTATACTGATCCTCTCATCGACCGCTTTCTTATCTACAGAACATATTGGGATGAGGATAGTTTGCGGTTTACTATGATCGATAATGAGATTGAATATGATCTTTATACTGAACCATTTGCCATTGATAGTATTTCTACCGAATTTCATCAGCCATTTTATCTGATAGCAAATCTGGCTATTGGCGGTGCCTTTACAGATGCCTACAATCTTGGTGATCCCGGTAGCGGACTTCCTGTTTCCATGCCTTTTCCTGCTGAAATGTACATCGATTACATCAAAGTGATGGAATGGAACGGACAGGGGGAAGTTCAGGTGGGACCTCCAACTGCTGAAAGCGGAACATTTGGAATTTTTACAGATGAAACTCCGACTAATAATAGTTTGGAAGCTGGCGTAAATGCCGAAATATATGCGTGGGAAGGCACTCTTACGGATGGAACGATTCCACCATTTGAAGGTGAAAATGGGATTTCCTGGCAAACCACTGGTCTTGGTTGGTTTGGAGCTGGGGTCATGTCTATTCAACCGGTAAACCTCTTGAATTTTGGAGAAGGAAATCTAAAATTCATGATCAAGATTCCAGCCAATATCGCATTTCAAATTGGTATTATCGATGCCTGGGGTAATCAGAGTTATGTTGAATTTCCTGCCAATCAAACAGCATATGGACTTGTTAGAAATGGAGAATGGGCACAGGCAACTATACCAGTAGAAGATATCAGAGGGGAACTTATCGATCTGCGAATGTTGAGTTATGAATTCGTAATATTGGAAGTAAACGGAGCTCAATGTGAATTTGCCTTGGATGATATTTATTGGGATGGTGGAATTGCAGACGCTGATGATGATATTGTTAATTTAAGTACATTTGAATTACAGCAGAATTTTCCCAATCCATTTAATCCAACGACTACGATAAATTATTCCATTCTTCAAGAATCTAAGGTTGACCTAACAATTTACAATCTGAAAGGCCAGAAAGTGAAACAGCTTGTCAGTGAACAGCTGACAGTTGGTCAGCATTCTATTGTTTGGGATGGAAAAGATGACAACAGTAAATCAGTATCTTCAGGAATTTATTTTTATAAGATGAGAACTAAAGATTTCTCTGAAATGAGGAAGATGCTGTTGTTAAAATAATCAAACATATCCTCCACAAATCCCCCTGATTAAATAGTCAGGGGATCTTTTATTGATACAGATAATACAAACTGAAATAAATCAATCCAACTTGACAATAATTCACTCAAAAAAAACTTAAAACCAATAGGTGAAAGTCGAGTTTTTGAAATAATTTTGTTGCATATTTGTTGCATAATTATTTGTAAGAGCCTGTAACTTATTAGTGTAAAGATGGTTAAGTGGATGTTAAAAACTGATTCGTAATCAGTAGGTCGGGAGTTCGAGTCTCCCCTCCAGCACCATTTAGTTTACCATCTGAGCAGATAACATTGGAGTGTAATTTATGAAAAAGAAATATAGATGTTTTGCCTTGTTTTCCGGTGGACTTGATAGCATGCTGGCAGTTTTGCACATGCACAAATTGGGGTATGAAGTAATACCGATTTTTTTTGAAACTCCTTTTTTCAATTCAAAGAATGCAAAGAAGGTTGCAGAATCAATCGGGTTTGAATTAATGGTGCATGATTTAACTGAACTTCATTTGGAGATGTTGAAGAATCCCCGCTATGGCTTTGGAAAAAATATGAATCCCTGCATTGATTGTCATGGCTTGATGTTCAAAGAAGCTGGCAGACTTATGAAGGAATATAACGTAGATTTCCTGATCTCTGGTGAAGTGATGGGGCAAAGACCAATGAGTCAGCGCAAGGATGCCATGAATGCTGTGGGCAAACTCAGCGAAGTAAAAGATCTGCTGGTTCGTCCGCTTTCCCAGAAATTGTTAACTGATACATTGCCGATTCGAGAAGAATGGGTAATGTTTTGCGTGTGCCACGTTCTTTCAGATACCTTCTTGCTTAATGTGGACACGCCTGTTAGCTGCATTTTCATCATTTTAACAACAAGCACTTTTTCACAGCTTCAGTTCTTCCGTTTACGTTTAACTGATAGTAATAGATACCAGATGAAACTGGTGTGTCTGATTCATCATTACCATTCCAGATTATTGAGTGATTACCTTTTGCAAATTGATTGTTAGCCAGAATCTTAATTTTTTGACCTTTGATGTTGAAAATTGAGAGTTCAATTTCTGAATCATTTTGGACTAAAAAATTAATTGTTGTTGTTGGATTGAAAGGATTAGGAAAATTTGATAAAAAATTTGGTTTCTTTTGTACTAAATTGTTGCTAGCCGATACTAAATTTTCATCAGTTCTTATTAAATGAATTAAATCTTTCTGATAAAAAATAAATCCGTTATCACTTAGTTGTTTAAAATAAAATTTTGGAAAGTCCAGAACTTCTTGAACATGATTTAAATTGTAATCATATTTATCAAGGTTATAGTCATTTCCCAATCTTGAAGCCGCTAAAAAACAATTTTCGTTTGTTAAATCGATCGCATAAAAAAATGAAGCATCAATCGAATTAATCAGATTACCGTTTAAATCCAGTTTGATAATCTGTTCGTTAGTTGATAGTATTATTGTATTATCAGTCAATTCAACAATTGATGGTTCTATGTATGAACTATTTGGATGATACGTCCATAACAAATTACCATCAGTATCTACTTTTACAAGATCATAGTAAACTCCATTGGGGTCATATACATACATCTTTAATACAAAGCAATTATCACTTGTTTTAACTCCAGAATGGAAACTAAATCCAGTAGTAAAATCATAAGTCCATATTATGTTTGCTTCGAAATCTAATTTGGTCAAGTTCGCATGTTGCGTAACAGTATTTCTTCCACAAATATAAAATCCTGTTTCTTCCTGACCTAACATGCAAGTAACATCATAATCATGAATTGTTTCTTGCCATATTTCACTACCATCAAATTCACGCTTTGTAATATAAGTTGTCTGGGAAGATTTTGAGACCAAAAAATATCCCTGCTCAGATTCCAAAACACCTCTTAAAAGGCCATCTCCTCCTGAAGACCATATGATATTACCTACATCATCAAATTTAATTGTATAAGTATCAACATAAGCACCCATTAAATCATGCCAGATGGATTTATAAAGCATGATATACCCACCATCTGAGCAAACAAGAAATGAAGGTCTCACAAAACATTCATCATCTCCCATTGTTCCGTAATTTACTTCCCAAATAATTTCTGAATATAACTGAGAAAATACAATTAAAAGTAATAATATAAACATAAGATTTAGTTTCATGCAATTACCTCTTCAATTTGCAGCTAATGTTTGGAGTGCGCC
>Ga0307987_1000316_pt1 | contig 28744 bp, 22 predicted proteins | sample EllFjometagen181_FD_203157 | JGI IMG/M metagenome (GOLD analysis project Ga0307987, IMG submission 203157) | Marine microbial communities from Ellis Fjord, Antarctic Ocean - #181 | ecosystem: Environmental > Aquatic > Marine > Unclassified | place: Southern Ocean | collected 2014-10-08 | reverse complement strand
GGGGGCGTCCCCTGAGCGCTCGGTGGCTCCATTCCCCGGGTCCATGCGATACAGGAGCTTCGTTCCCACAGGCCCCGGAGGGTCCATGGCCCGCGCCTCGAGCCTCATCCTGCTGGTGCTGTCTTCCAGCCTGGGCTGTCGCGTGCTCGACCAAGCCGACCTGGCGACCTGGAAGCAGGACCACGGCATCGTGGACAGCGACACACTGGTCGATACCGGCTTGCCCCTGGAGCCGACGGATGAACTCTGTACGGAACCCTGGGGTCGGGTGAGCAGCGCCATGGACGACGAAGAATGGCCGCGCACGGTGCAGGCGGGGAGCGCCGCGGCGCTGTTGTTCTGGTTCGAGGGACCCACGGACCTGTGCGAGCTGGGCTGCAGTGTCGGCTGGATCGATACCCCCTACGTGACCTCGGACGAAAACTACACTCTCGATGAATTCTGGATCGATCTGCCCTACCGCCACACAGGCGAAGAGCGGGTCTACGCCTACTTCCACCTGAACCCCGACAGCGACGAGACCCCCGGCGAGCAGGGTGAGTGCTGGATGGACACCAGCGCTGGCCGGCGCAGCTTCCAGGTCCAGATCATGGAGATCTAGTTGCAGGTCTCCAGCAGCTCCACGCACTTCAGGGTCGTCGTCCCTCCGGCCCGAACGCGGACCCGGGCGGGCTGGCGGATGGTGGCGCCGCTGGAGAAGCTGGCTTCGATGTCGTAGGTGCCAGGTGCCAGGCGCCCGGGCGGGTGGCGTCCTTCGCCCGCATCGATGAGCACCACCGAGGAGGCGTCCCCCTGTACCAACACCAGCCCGGTGGACGGTGGAGGCGCGGGGGCTGGCTCATCGAGGGTGATCTCGTCATCCTTGGCGGGCGGTACGTGCGCGGTGGTGGGCGGGGCCGGCTCGGCTGTGGTGGACGTCTCTGCTGGCGGTTCCACGGCCGGCGCGGTGGGTTCGTCAGCCATCGGGGGCTCCACCGTCGTGAACTCCGACGCACCACTGCGCGACTGGGCCACCCACCAAGCCAACAGGCCGCTGCCGGTGACCGCGAAGATGAGCCCCAGCACCACCACTCCCACCACTCCCAGCAGCAACCACCAGCGGGCCACGTTGCGGGTGGCGGGATCGCCTGCCGCGAAGGGCGCGGCCGGCGGCAGGCTGGGGTCGTCGGTGTCCAGGGGCGCGAAGGTGGGGGACGCCGAGCCTGGGGTGACGAACGACGGTCCGGACACGGGGGGCAGCGGGACGACCGGGGCGATGGTGGGGGCGTCGCTGGGGTTCAGCCCTTCGCCGCCCAGCACCGCCTCCAGGGCCTCGCAGCTGGAGATGCGCAGCTCGCGCTGCTGCTGCAGGCAGCCGTGGATGGCGCGCACCACCGGCTCGGGCAGGTCGGGCACCAGGGTGCGTGGGGGCGCGTAGTTTCCACCCGTCACGGCGCTCCAGACCTCGAGGGTGTTGGCGCCGATGAAAGCCAACTGGCCACAGGTCAGCTCGTAGAGGATGCAGCCCAGTGCGAAGATGTCGGTGCGCATATCGACGCTCTTGGCATCGGTGATCTGCTCCGGAGACATGTACGCGGGTGTGCCCATGGGCAGCCCGGTGCGGGTCTGGGTGGGGCTGGTCTGTTCTGCCAACAGCTTGGCGAGCCCGAAGTCGGTCACCTTGGGTTCCAACACGCCGCTCTGTGGGCTGAGCATCACGTTGCCAGGCTTGAGGTCCCGGTGCACGATCTCCAACCGGTGCGCTTCTTTCAGCGCCTCGAGGATGCCCGCGAAGATCCGCAGCGCCTCATCCAGGGATGGGCGGTTGTGGCGCAGCCATTCCTCGAGGGACGGTCCCTTCACCAGCTGCATGAGCAGCCCGGGGGAGCCCAGCACGTCCAGCACGTCGGTGACCGCGACGATGTGGGGGTGTTGGAGCTGGGCCTGGACCCGACCTTCTTGGATCAAGCGTTCCCGGATGGCGGGGATGTTGAGGCTCAGCACCTTGAGGGCGTGGTCGGTGCCCAGGGTGTTGTGACGCACCCGGTAGACCTCTGCCATGCCTCCGCTGCCGATCTTGTCGACGACCGTGTAGCGGTCGACCTCCTGGCCCGGGCGGAGATCCACTCAGGCCCCCGCGGTGCAACGATGTTCGCTGCGTGATTCACCGGGTCGAGCTTTCACCACTCCCAGACCACCACGGCGCCGATGGCCAGCCCCGCCGTGCCCGTCGCAGCGAGGCCGGATCCGGCGGCAAACACGCGGTTGCGGGTGTAGTAGCGCTGGGCGTCGTCCAAGGAATCGGTCTCGTGGAAGTCGTCCCAGGCGTCGTTGGCCTGGCCGGCGCCTACCAGGGCCACCAGCCCGGTGGCGGCCGCTGCGATGGCCAGCCCCCTGGAACGATGGGAGCCCGAGGGCACGGGGATGGGCGCGCCGACCAAGCGCGTGGCGCGGCGCAGGTCCGGGTCGAAGGTGCCCGGCCAGGCGTAGCGGCTCTCGAAGCTGCCCACCGCGGCCCACTGCACCACGGCGGCGCGGTCCTGAGGAAGGGCCGCGCTGCGCTGGCCGTCCACGTACAGCTCGAGGCCGGGCAGGGGCGCCTTGGGTCCCGGCCCCGCAGCCCGAGCCACCTCGAAGGCGGCCGCCAAGCCGCCGCCATCGGGGGCGATGACCACGCTGGGCTGGTAGTCGGGCTGCAGCTCGAGCAAGCCGCGTAGGGCTTGCTCGACCTGGTCTTCGTCCCGACGGGTCCAGGCCTCGAGGGCGGTGGCCAGGTGGAGCTGCGCTGCGTCATGGGGGCTGATGGCGCTCGCCAGGCAGGGCACGGCCTGGTGGGCCTGCTCGACCAGCTCGCGAAAACGTTCAACCTCGAGCTTCTCGTAGGCGGTCAGCGCTGCGCTTGCGTGGGTGCCCGGATCCGCCGGCCCCGCCGGACAGGCGGCCTGTGCGCTGGCGGTCAGCAGGGCGATGAGCAGGAGACCCACGGTTCAGCTCGGGTAGAGGGCGGGTACACCCTATGCCGTCGCTCGCCCGGGCGGCAGGCGGGACGCTGCTCTGTGGGTTCAGTTCCCGCGCACCCGCCACAGCAGCTCGTCCATGAAGTCCGGCCCGACCATTTCGCCCAGGGCACCGCCGAGCACGCCGGCTTCGGAGTAGCTGGTCACGGCATCCGCCGGCTTGTCGGGGTCGGCGATGATGACGGGCACGGGCGAGCCCACGTGGTCGCCGCGTTCGACCGGGGTGAGGTGGTCGGGCAGTACGGCCCAGACGACCTTCCAGTCCTTGGCCTCGAGCCCGGCCTGCAGCTTGGTGAGCAGACGTTTGTCGATGGACTCGATGCAGTGGATCTTGAGTCCCAGGTCGCGAGCATGGCCGGCTTCGTCGGGTCCTTCGACATGAACATAGACCAGATCGTGGGTCTCGAGGGCCTCGACGGCCGCGTCGGCCTTGCCCTCGTAGTTGGTGTCGTACAGGCCTGTGACACCCTCGACATCCATGGAGGTCATGCCGGCGTAGACGCCCAGACCGTGGATGAGGTCCACGGCGCTGATGATGGCGCCGGTGATGCCGTAGCGATCCTGTAGGGTGTGCATGTCGGGCTTGCGGCCGGCGGCCCAGAACCACATGGTGTTGGCCGGGCGCTTGCCCTGGGCGACGCGCGCCAGGTTGATGGGGTGGTTGGCCAGCACCCCGCGCGAGGCGGTGGTGATGCGGTTGAGCGTGGCCGCGGTGTACTCGGCCTCGGGCACCTTGGCTGTGATGCGGGCTTCGCGCACGGGCTTGCCCACGTGGTCGTGGGGGGGCCAGTCGTCGATGCGGGGATCGAAGCGGGCACCGCGCAGCACCAGCAGGTGGCGGTAGCTGGTGCCCGGGAAGAACTCCACGCCGTTGTTGGCCAGCTCGTCCCGCAGAGCGTCGAGCAGGACGGTGGCGTCGGCGGTGCTGATGTGGCCCGAGCTGTGGTCGGCGATGCGACCGTCGTCGACGTTGATGATGTTGATCCGCATCGCGACATCGTCGGGGCCCAGCTCGACGCCCAGGCTGGCGGCCTCGAGGACGCCGCGGCCCTGGTAGGCGCTGGCGGCGTCGTAGCCGAGCACAGAGAGGTTGGCGACGGCGCTGTCGGGGTCCATGTGGCCGGGCACGGTGGCCAGGGTGCCGCCGCGGCCGGCGGTGGCCAGGGCGTCGATGGCGGGTTTGCGGGCCACACCCAGGGGCGTGAGCCCACCCATGCGAACCATGGGCAGGTCGGCGGCACCGTCGGTCAGGAGGATGATGTACTTGACGGGCTGAGACATGGCTAGACTCCGTGCCAGTCCTGCAGCATGGTGCGGAACAGCTCGTAGTCCACGCCGATGGTGGGGTATTCTTCGGTGAGCTGTTCGATGCGGGCCAGGCTGGGGGGGACGGCGGGATCGATGCCGGTGAGGCTGAGGATCTCGTCGGGGAACTTGGCGGGGTGGGCGGTCTCGAGGCTGACGGCCACGGCGTCTTCCTTGGCCAAGCCGGCCTCGAAGTAGCGCTCGAGGCCTGCCCATCCCACGGCGCCGTGGGGCTCGAGCATCACGTTGTGGTTCTTCCAGGTGCGGGCGATGCAAGCGCGGGTCTGCTCGTCGCTGACGGAGGTGGACCACATGTCGCGGCGGATGGCTTCCATGTCGGGAACCTTGTGCAGCACGCCGACTTCGTCGAGCTGTCCACCGTACAGACCCACCAGTCGGGCCAGGTTGGAGGGGTGGCCCACGTTCATGGCGTTCGAGATGCAGGTGCGGCTTGGTTCGATCTTGTTGTAGGCCGCGGTGTCGAAGAAGATGGGTACTTCGTCGTTGGCGTTGGTGGACACCACGAAGCGTTCCACTGGCAGGCCGCCGCGCTGGGCGAACAGGCCGCCGCAGAGGTTACCGAAGTTGCCGCAGGGCACCGAGATGATCATGCGCTCGCCTTCGGTGACCTTGGCCAGGCGCAGGTAGGCGTGCATGTAGTAGACCGACTGGGGCAGCAGGCGGCCGATGTTGATGGAGTTGGCCGATGACAGGCGGATGCCGCCCACCACCGGGTCGGTGAAGGCGCGCTTGACCATGGCCTGGCAGTCGTCGAACTTGCCCTGCACCCCGATGGTGCGGACGTTGCCGCCGATGGTGGTCATCTGTTTGCGCTGGCGCTCGCTGACCTCGTCCACGGGGAACAGCACCACCACCGAGATGTTGTCCACCCCGGCGAAGGCCTGAGCCACCGCGCTGCCGGTGTCGCCCGAGGTGGCTGTGAGGATCACCAGGGGCGGCTCGCCGGCGTTGACCAGGCGACCCAGCATACGGCCCATCATGCGGGCCGCGAAGTCCTTGAAGCTGGCCGTGGGGCCCTGGTCCAGCCGCATCACGTGGCGCCGGGCCGTGACCCGCTCGAGGGGCACCGGGTAGTCGTAGGCGCTGTGGCACAGCCCCAGCAGCTCGTCGTTCGTGAACTCGTCATCCACGTACCGAGAGAGCACCTCGTAGGCGAGCTCCGGGTACGAACACTGGGACAGCCGGATCAGCTCTTTACGATCGAAGCTGGGGATCGGCTCTGGCATGAACAGGCCCTTGTCGGCCGCCTGCCCATTGAGCAAGGCGTGGGCCAGGCTCTTGTCCATGTCCTGGTGGTTGGTGCTGTGAAAACGAACGACGGGCGACATGGGACCCCCATGGAGTGACGTGCTGGGACTGAAAGGGACTACTGGACCTGATCGAGGGCCTGCTCGAGGTCGGCGATGATGTCGCTGACGTGCTCGATGCCTACGGACAGACGGCACAGGCCGTCGGTGAGGCCGCGGGCGATGCGCTGCTCGCGGGGAACCTCGACGTGGGTCATGGTGGCCGGGTGGGTGATCATGGTCTCGACGGCGCCGAGGGACTCGGCCAAGGCGCAGAGCTTCACGGCGTTGAGCAGGGTGACGCCGGCGGGGATGCCGCCGTTGAGCTCGAAGCTGATCATGCCGGAGTAGGCGGACATCTGCTTCTTGGCCACGTGGTGCATCGGGTGGGACTCGAGGCCCGGGTAGGTGACGCTGGCCACCTTGGGGTGTGCCTCGAGCCACTTCGCGACGGCGAGGCCGTTGCTCGAGTGGCGCTCCATGCGCAGCGAGAGGGTCTTGAGGCCCAGCAGGATCAGCCAGGAGTCGTTGGGGCTGGCCACGGCGCCGATGGACTTCTGCACGTGGCGGAACTTCTCCTGCAGCTCGTCGCTGTCGGTCATCAGCGCACCGCCGATGATCTGGTTGTGGCCGCTCAAGTACTTGGTGGTGCTGTGCATCACGATGTCAGCGCCGTACTCGAGGGGCCGCAGCAGGGCCGGTGTGGCGAAGGTGGAGTCCACGCCCAGCAGCAGGCCATGCTTGTGGGCCAGGTCGGCCAGAGCCTTGACGTCGCTGACCTTCAACAGCGGGTTGGTGGGGGTCTCGATCCAGATCATCTTGGTGTTGGGCCGGATCGCAGCTTCGACCTTCTCGGGGAAGCTGGAGTCGACGTAGGTGAACTCCATGCCGAAGCGGGTCAGGTACTGGTCAAAGAGCCGGGAGACGCCGCCGTAGACGTCGTCGGAGCTGACGATGTGATCGCCGGCCGAGAAGGTCCTCATCACCGCGTCCACCGCGGACATGCCCGAGGCGAAGGTGGCGCAGTGCTTCGCGCCTTCGATGGCCGCGAGGTTGCGCTCGAGGGTGAAGCGGGTGGGATTGGACGAGCGCGTGTAGTCGAAGCCCTTGTCCTTGCCGACTTCTTCGAGCACGAAGGTGGCGCTCTGGTAGATGGGCGGGACGATGGCGCCGGTGGTGGGATCGGGGGTGATACCCGCGCGAACAACCTTGGTGTCGAAATGCATCGTTACTCCTCTTCGGGCATGAAGCCCTGTTCCTTCATCCACTCGGGGGAGAGGAACTTGGTCATGTAGTTACGGATGGAATCGGGCAGAAGGATCAGGCAGTTCTGGCCTTCTTCGAGCTCACCGGCCACCTGTAGCGCCGCCCACATGGCGGCGCCGGAGGAACCGCCGACCAGCAAGCCCTCTTCGCGGATGAGCCTGCGCGCCATCAGGAAGGACTCCTTGTCGGCGGTCTTGATGTACCGGTCGATGAGGCCGTTCTCGAGCACCTCTGGGAAGAAGTCGTAGCCGATGCCTTCGACCTGGTAGCTGTGTACTTCGTCACCGCCGCCCAGGATGCTGCCGAAGGGGTCCACGCCCACGACCTTGATGTGGGGGATGGCTTCCTTGAGCTTGCGGGCCACGCCGGTGATGGTGCCGCCGGTGCCCACACCCATGACCACCATGTGGAGGTCCTGGCCGAAGTCGCGCACGATCTCGGCCCCGGTGCCTTCGTAGTGGGCGTCGGGGTTGTCAGGGTTCGAGTACTGGTCCAGGATGTGGGCCCGTTCGAGCTCGCGCTCGAGCTTCTGGGCGATGGCGATGTGGCTGTCGGGGGCGTCCCATGCGGCTTCCGTGGGGGTGCGGATGATCTCCGCGCCCAGGGCCTCCATGGTCCACTGCTTCTCCATGCTCATCTTTTCCGGCATGGTGATGATCATCTTGTAGCCACGCACGGCGGTGGCCATGGACATGCCGATGCCCGTGTTGCCCGAGGTGGGCTCGATGAGGGTGTCGCCGGGCTTGATGCGGCCGGATTTTTCGGCCTCGAGCACCATGCGCACGCCGATACGGTCCTTGACGGAGCCACCGGGGTTGAGGAACTCGCACTTGCCCCAGAGGTTGCAGGCGAGTTCCTTTCCAACGCTGTTCAAGCGGACGACGGGGGTGTTTCCCACCAGGTCCAAGACCGAGTCGTAGCGGGTCATCTGTCTCTCCGGGAGTGTCGAGGGACGGCGCCCCTATCATGAGACGGTCCGTCTCACTCCCGGTGGAGATCAGGATCTTTGACGGTCATCGCTACGCTACAGAGACTCGCCCTTGTACTCACCGGTCAGGGACTCGAGGAAGGCCACGACCTTGGTGATCTCGTCGTCGGCGAGCTCGTGCTCACGCTGGTATTCGCCCATGGTCCGGACGGCGTCGGCGAGGTCGCGGGTGGCGCCATCGTGGAAGTACGGCCAGCTCACCGCCACGTTGCGCAGGGTGGGGACCTTGAAGCGGTGCATGTCCACCGCGTCCTCGGTGACGCCCATGCGGCCCTTGTCCACGTCGGTGGGGTTGCCCCGTGCTGCGAAGTAATCGCCGGTGACGCCCATCTTCTCGAAGCTAGTCTGGCCCATGGCCTGGCCGGCGTGGCAGGTGTCGCAGCCCTTGGCGTCGAAGATCTCCCAGCCGGCGATGGCGTCGGCGCTCATGGCGTCGGCTTCGCCCTTCAGCCAGCGGTCGAAGGGGCTGTTCGGGGTGACCAGGGTCATCTCGAACACGGCGATGGCGTCGGTCAGGGCGTCGGCGGTCAGCTCGGTGGGGGCCACCAGGGTGCCGTCTTCAGCCGGCTCGGGCAGCTGCTCGGGCAGCCAGCCTTCGGGGCCGTAGACCGCCATGAACTCGGCCACGAACACGGGGTCCTGGGCCAGCTCGACCACCACGTCGTCCCACTTGTCGCCCATCTCGATGGGGTTCTCGACGGGCCCTGCGGCCTGAGCCTGCAGATCGTGGGCGCGGCCGTCCCAGAACTGGGCCACGGCGTAGACGGAGTTGAAGACGGTGGGGGAGTTGATGGGACCCTTCTGATCCTGCACACCCGTGGAGCTGACGGCTTCGTCGGAGCCGCCCATGTCCAGGCCGTGGCAGGAGGCGCAGGACAGGGTGTTGTCCACCGACAGGCGGGTGTCGTTGTACAGCTTGCGGCCCAGCTCGATCTTGGCTGGGTCCAGGGAGCCGGAGTTGTCCACGATGGGCAGCACCGCGCGGGCCAGCAGAGGATCGTTGGGATCGTCGTAGCCGGGGCTGGCTTCGGCGCGCAGGGTGCGGATCATGGCCAGCTGGGCGTCGCGCTCGTCGGGGGAGACCGAGGCGTTCCAGTGCATGGCCGTGTAGCTGGACGGCGGCATGGAGCCGTTGTCCAACACCTGCTGGACCTTGGCCAGGGCCGCCTCGCTGGGCAGCCCGTCCACGAACAGTTCGCGATCGGCATCCCAGTACTGCATGGCCTCTTCGCGGTGCTCGGCGATCATGCTGCTGGCGACGGGCAGGCTGGCGTAGAAGGGGGTGATCCCCGTGGCGCTGTGGCAGTCCACGCAGCTGTTGGCGTAGAAGTCGAGCTGTGCCTTCAGCTCGGGGTGGGTCACCCTGTTGGCCACCGATGCGTCCAGGGTCCGCGCCTTCATGTTGGAGAGGGGGAACGCCAGCGCGATGATGAGGGCGCCTGCGCCGATGCCAGCGATGATCTTCTTGTCCATGGAGTGGTCCGGGGCTCGAGGGATTCTGTGTTTAGCACATAGACCGAAGACGATGTTGTAGTGTGCCTCACCCAGCGTTGGCGGCCCTATACTCTCCCTCCCACGAGCCTGTCCTGGATCATTCCTCGACCATGACGGGCGTCGGGGTGTTCGCCTCGGAGCGCACCAACACCCAGCGAGGATCGTCGTCGGGATCCACGATCACCAAGCCGATGGTCATGACCGCCAGCAGCGCGCTGCCGATGGCCCGCAGGTCGTCCCCGGCGCCCCGTCGGGGTGCGCACAGGGATGGGCCGGGGAGGGCGGCTTCTCCGTGGGGGGCCAGAAGACAGCGGCAGTCGTTGTTGGGGAACATCCCGAAGCTGCAGCCCCGCCACGCCGGTTCGTCCTCGCCGCCACCGCCAGAGGTATCTTCCGAACGATAGAAATCGATATCGCTGGGTTCATCGTCGATCATGGACAGCAGCTTGCCGTCCCAGCGATAGACACGGTGCTCCTTGGGGTCGCCTTCTTCCACGGACCAATCGTGCAGGGTCCAGGTGTTCAGGCCGCCCTGTTGGCTGGAGCCTTCCACCCGCAGGTAGCGGTCGGGGCCTTCGTGGCGGCCGTGCTCCGGGAAGAACCACAGCATCTGGTTGTGCCACTCCCGCACGTGGCGCCAGGTCCAGCGGTGGCCGGCCACCAGGGGGAAGGCATCGGGCCCGCGGTCCTCGCCACCGGTGGCAGAGATGGAGCGCTCCACCCTCAGCAGGCCGCAGTGGGTTCGCAGGTGGAGCTGGACCTCCCCGGGTTCGGTGGGGGTGAACACAAGGGGCTGGGTGTCGCAGCGTCCAGCGTGGCCCGTGCCGCCCACCCGGGGGTCGAGATCCAGGCTGGTGCCGATGTGGACCTTGGCCCCGTCGAGCCCCTCGAGGGTGGGGAGCGGTCCCCAGGCCATCAGCAGCCCAGCGTGGGCTGGGCCTGCCAGGGCCAGCGTCAGGCCCAGCGCCGCGAGCCCGACGGGAGGGATGTTCTCCGGTGTGCGCCAGGGGCCGCCGAGCACGGCGCGCACCACCACCCCCAGACCCACCGCGCCCGTGGCGGCGCACCAAGCCACCAGCTCTCCTCCGACGAGGGGACGGAACACGCGCCAGGGCATGGGCCCCGTGGCTTCGATCTCCAGCCCACTCCCGTAGACCCGGGCGAGCCAGACCGGGCCGAGGCCCAGGGCCAGCAGCAGCAGAGCGAACGCGGGGGTCAGCAGTAGGGCCAGCAGCCAGGGCTTTGGGCCCCGCTGGGCGACCACCGCGGCCCAGACGCCCGCGGTGAGGCAGAGCAGCGCCCCTACGGCCGCGACCCAGAGGGGTAGGGACCAGGTGCTGTAGAGGTGGTCGTAGGCGATGGACTGGAACAAGGGAACGGTCCTGGGTTGCAGGCCTGATATCCTCCAGGGGAACGTCCCCCCAACCCCGCGCCTCGAGGGAGGGTTCCATGGCAGCCTCCAGGACCCGTGCCACATGGCTGATGATCCCCTTGGTGCTCGCCGGGATCGTGGCCCTGGCCTTCCTGCTGATCCTCACGGTCTGGGCGGGGTGGTCCATCGCGCGGGTGTCCACCATCTGGCCGGAGGATGTAGCGGCACTGGTGGCCCCGGAACCGGCGCTGCCTGTGGACCCCGCCGCGCGGGTACGCTTGGACGAGATGATCGCGCGGGTCCCCGACACGCTGGACAACTCCGCCCTGGGTGATGCCCTGCGCACCACCGGCCCACCCTCCGATGATCTGCTGCTGCCCGACGGTCTGGGCCCCGCCATCGCGGCCATGGATACGCTGCTCGAGAGCTCGGGTTTGCAGATGGAGTCCAGGGGTTTCAACGATGAGATCCCACCCTTCCTGGATGTGCTGGCCCTCTCCAGGGCCCGGCTGGTGCGATCCTGGCGCTACACACAGGTGGAACGCTCCGACGAAGCCATGGCGGAGATGTTGCGGGTGGCGCGGCTGGGCCTGATGCTGGAGCACGGAGGTGGCGACCTGCTGGGCGCAATGGTGGGCCAGGCCATCAGCGACGAGGCCATCAGCGAGATCGTGGAGCTGGTCACCTGGGTGCAGCCCCCCAGCGACGCCATGCTTGCGGTGCTCGCCGCCGAGATCGAGGCGGCGGTGCTGCTCCCCTCGGGGCTCGAAGGCGCCATCCTGGGCGAGTGTCAAGGTGCCGAGGGTCTGCTCGAAGATATGCGCCACCAGAGCTACAGCGGGATCTTCGCCACCGTCGAACCCGGTGGAGTCACGCAGCCCGCCGCGCCGTCCGGCATGCCGGGACGGGAGTGCTGCTTCCCTTTCTACGACGCCGACCGCACCATCATGCTGGCTCGCCAACGTTGTCACGCCCTCGCGGCGTCGTCGCTGCAGCCCGGGTCGCAGCGGCAGGTCCCGGACTTCGATCCGCTGCACCGCGCGTCGTGGCTCGAGCCAGGCACCAAGCTGGACAACCCGGTGGGGCGCATCATGCTCGACCTGGCCACGCCGTCCTACGCGGGCTTCTTCGACAAGGTGGACCGGCTGCGCTCCCGCCGTGCTTTGCTGCTGGCGTGGGTCGGGGTGCAGCGACATCTCCGTGCCCACCCCGACGCCGAGCCGCCCGCCAGCCTGGCTGCCCTGGTGCCGTCCTTCCTCACTGGGGTGCCCACCGATCCCTGGGATGGCACGCCGGTGTCCTACGACCCCCAGGAGCGCGTGCTCTGGACCACCCTGGGCGCGGATGCGCACGCCGAGCTTCGCCTGGAGTTCTGATCAGCGGGTCCGGGTCTGGTACCAGGACTCGATCTCGTCGGCGAAGCCGGTGGCTAGGAGGTCCACGCCGGCCTCGAAGGTGGGGTGACAGAAATCCACGAACAGGTCGTCCCGGGGGATACCATCGGGGGACGCTTCCTCGAAGCTCGAGCGCAGATCGACGCAGTGGATCTCTGGATGCTCGTGGCACAGGGTCGCGAGCACCGCCGACATGCCCGACGTGATGCGGTTGCCTTCGTAGTCGCGATCGGCGGCCCGCTGCAGCAGCAGCTTGGCGCGTGACGCATCGCCGGTCTCGAGCAGCAGGCTGCCCAGCAGATAGCAGACCTCGGCGTGGGTGGGGTCGGCGGCGAGGGCCTCTTCGAGCAGGGTGATGGCGCGGGCGTGGTCGCCCCGCTGGGCGCTGTGGCGGGCCAGCCCCAGGCGGTCTTCGATGCGCTTCTGGACGCTCTGGGGGCGGTCCATGGACGCGGTGCCGTGGTGGGGGGCCGCCAGGTAGTTGAGGGGCGGCAGGGCCAGCCAGACCTCCACGCCGTCGTCTGTTGCTCGCTCGATCACTTGTTCGAGCACGCGGTGGTAGTCGTCCAGTACCTGCAGGTAGAAGTTGTCGCTGCGCTGGGGCCAGCGGGGCTGCCAGGGCTCGTCCCCGGCAGTGGAGCAGTCCTCGAGGCTCCCGCCGCAGCTGGCGGCGCGCTGGGCGTCCTTGGCCAGGATGCGGGCCACCTCTTCCCGCGCGCACTGGGTCTGGTGGCGCTGGAGTTGGGCGCCAGCGAGGATCTCGTGGTGGCTCTTGGTGGCCCGGTACAGTGAGCGGCCGAGCCGGAGCAGCTTGATCTCGTTGGCCCAGCGCTCGACGCCGGTGCGGAAGGGATCGCTGCACTGGTGGACCAGGGAGCCCACCAGCTCGTTGTTGCCGGTGTAGATGAGCAGTCCATCGGGGGACAGATCCATGATCTGGTCCACCTGCCGAGGAAGCTCATGGGCGTCGAGCCCCCCGACGCCCATGTTGACCACCCGCCACCGGACCTCCGGGCGCCGCTGCTGAAGCAGCTTGCCGGTGCGCTCGGGGAAGCCTTGCTCGCGCTTGTCGAAGGGCATGCCCTGGGTGGTCGAGCCTCCCAGGGCGAACAGGCGGAGCTCATCGGAGGCCTTGGTCAGGGGGAAGCCGACCTGGTGGAGCCCCTGGGGTTTGTAGGTGGGGCTGGTGCGCACCTGGGGCTGCGGGGCATCGTCCACCAGCAGCCAGGGCCCGAGGTCCCGGTCTCGGCGGCGGGTCCAGGAGTCGTTGAAGCCCGCGGTGGCCTGGATGTCGGCGATGGTGGTGCCCTCGTACCCGGCGATGCGCAGCCCAGCCTCGGCCACCAAGAACAGGGCCAGGGCGGGCAGGCAGCCCAGCAGGAGCTTGGCTGGCAGGCTGCGTTTTTCCGCCGTGGTCATCAGCGCCCGGTGGTGGGCTGCTGTGTGGACAGCCAGCGCTCGAGGGCGGGCTGCAGCGCGTCGGCCAGCAGCTGGTGGCCTGTGGGGCTGGGGTGCACCGGGTCCAGCAGCAGGGGACGTTCTGCCTCGGGCTGCTCGGCCCAGGCCGCCTGGAACACAGCCGGCCCGTCCACCACGGGCAGCCCGCCGCGGTAGCCATCCAGGGCCAGGGCGGAGCGGTAGTCCTGGATGGACGATGCCAGCGCGGGCTGCCCCTCGAGCCACGCCAGTCGCTGCTGCAGGGACTGGGCTGTGGCGTCGTCGCTGGGCAGATAGCTGGGGAGGCGCGGGGGGCCGCCGGGAGGTTCGTAGGGGTTCTGCATGGGCGCCGCGCCGGGGATGTCACTGCTCATGGGAGGCACGACGTAGAACAGCGCCGCGCCCATGTCTCCCACCTCGTGGCGCAGGGTGGCGAGGTTCTCCCGGTAGCGGCGGATGTGCACCCGTAAGGTTGTGGGATCGGCGCCAGCGCTGGTGCGAGGCTTGGCCCGCTGGCGCACCCGCCTGTGTGCCCAGCGGTACATGGCTGCATGGCGCAGCACCAGGTGTACCGGGGCTCCGTAGTGGAACCACAGGTCGTCGTTCCAGCCTTCTGGCTCCTGGGAGTCGCTGATGTTGTAGAGGATCACGCCATCCAGCCCCAGGTGGGCGGACCGACGCAGGCGCTCGAGGACCTGGTAGGTGGAGTAGCCGGGGATGCCACCGTTCAGCAGCTGAATGCGGCGGTCGGCGCTGGGCGTCCCTGGGGGGTTGAGGGCCAGCTCGAGGCGCTGGGTGAAGGTCTGCTCGAGGTCCACGCCGGCGCCGAATACCGACGAGTCACCCAGCACCAGGACTCGGATCTGTGCGTCGGGCTTGGGGTCCGCGAGGGGGTGGTCGCGCATGCCGTCGGCGTTGATGTGCTCGCCCTGACCCATTGTGGCGCCGGGTTTCAGGGTCCACTTGACGTGGTGGTCCACCTGGAACTGGCCCGAGATCCAGCTGTGCTGGGGAAGCTCGGGGATGGAGCCGGCGATGAGCCGCACCCCGATCTCCACCGCTCCGATGACCAGCAGCGTCACCACTGCGGACAGGGCCAGGCGGGCCAGCATCGAGCGGCGCTTGGGGGAGGTGGCCACGCAGGTTCCTGGTTCTAAGGGGCGACCATGTCGGGTTCGACGTTGGACCACAGGCTGCGGTCGGTGTCGGCGCTGAGCACGATGTCCACACCCTTGATGCCGACATCCGTGATCTCGAGGGCTTTGTCGCTGGCGCCGGCCGGATCGTCCAGGCTGGGACCGTCGCCGGTCACGTCCAGGTGCGCCACCATGCGGACCTCGCCGAGCCACTTGGGCAGCTCGGCATCGAAGGCACCCAGGCGGGAGCAGCGGATGTTGTACATGACCTGCGTCTTGTTGCTGGCGGAGTGTACATCCAGCAGCACCGGCGCGGGGTGCTCGCTGGGGGGCCCGAGGTGGCGGATGGTGCCGCTGACCCTCACCCCTTGCCCGGCCTCGAGGCCGACGTTTTGGGTGGCCAGGAGCGTGGGGCTGCAGTTCAGGCCGTCATCGTTGGCCCGTGTGGGTGCCGCGGCGTCTATCTGGGAGGTGATGCCCGGGTAGAGCTGCTCGAGCTGCGCGGCCAGGCTCTCGAAGCTGGGGGGCAGACCCGCCAGCTCCTTGCGGTCGAAGATCATGAAGTACTGTGGCTGGGTGGCCATGGGGTACTCGGCCGCCAGCTCGAATCCGAAGGGAGCCAGCTGACTGGCGATGTCGGCCTGCACCACGTTGCGCCCGTTGCCGGCTTCCTTGGTGGACTCGATGAGCACCAGCTTGCCGCCGGGACGGATAGCCCGGTGCACCGACGCGTAGAAGCCCACGAAGTCTCGCAGTAGGGCTGTGGAGATCTTCTCGCTGGGGTCGTGGAAGAAGTGCACGTCGGCCAAGAAGGCCATGTCCACCGATGAGGGGTCGAGCAGACAGTCGCCGTAGGCGGACAACACCAGCTCCACGTTGTCGGTGTCCGTCGCGACGATGCGCTGCTTGACGTAGTCCACGGCGTTGGGGTCCGAGTCTACGCAGTAGACGGTGCCGGTCTCGCCCACCACCTGGGAGAAGTGGAAGGTGAAGTAGCCGGCGCCACAGCCGATGTCCCCCACCGCGTGACCTTCCCGTAGGCCCATCTTCTCCATGATCATGTCGGGCTGCTGGTGGGCATCCCGGGCCCGCGAGCCTTCGGTGCTGAGCTTCTTGATGCTGTGCTTGCCTTCTTGGTCGGCCGCCGGGTTGGTGAGGACGGGCACGCCATCGTCACCTGTGATCACCTCGTTTTCGTCGAGGTGTACGTCCGCCGGCCGCGGCGCATTGGATAGGGGCGTATCCGTGGGATTCTGACTGGGGGATCCCTGGGATGGTTCGGATGGCCGTGGCTGGGTCGAGCAGGCTGCGGCGAACACCGCGATGAGCAAGCAGCGGGGCAAACAGCGGCCCTGGCTCACGGCATAGCCTCGGCGGGGACGGGGGCCTCGACAGGGTCGGCGCCGTCGATGGGCTCGGCGGCGGGCGGTGCTTCGAGCGGGGCTTCGGCGCCTTCGGCGGGGGGCGCCGCCATCTCGCCTTCGACCGCGGGGGGAGGCGGGTCGTCGGATGAGGGGGTGGGTGGCATGGCGGCCACCAGGAAGCGGGTCATGTCGGTGCCGCGCACGATCTCGATGTCGACGCCCTCGAGGTCCGAGCTGCCGACCTTCACGGGCTCAGACGTTCCGGCTGGGTCCGTCTCGCTGGGACCGTCGCCCGCTTCGTCGAGGTAGGCGGTGAAGACGAGCTCGCCCAGGCCGGGCGGAATCTCGGCCTCGAAGGTGTCCGAGGGGGGGCAGATCAGGTGGTAGACCATCTGGAATGCATCGCCCCCAAGGGGGGAGGCCAGGTCCACCAGCACCTGCGCCTGCATGGTCTCTTCGGAGATGAGGCGGCCGGAGACGGTGATGCCCTTGCTGGCCTCGAAGGGGTGCAGCTGCCGGGCCACTTCCGTGGCGTGGCAGGGGCCACCAGCGAGCACGGGGGCCGTGGCGGGGCCGTTGCCATCGATGGCACCCACCGCGTCGGCCGGCGGCTGGCCGCCTGGGGGCGGAGGGAACTGGGTGGCGGGGTCGCTGCAGGACGCCAGGAGCAGGACGGGGAGTAGGAACCGCATGGTGGCCTCACGGGGTTGGGGCGGGTCGGGGCGCAGGATAGGTTGTCGGGTCTTTTCCGGTCCATAGCACGACGCCGCTGGACAGGAACACCCCAGCACCGCGAGGGTGCCCCCCCCCATGAACACTCGAGCACCGACCCCGCGTTCGAGGCTGCGGGCCTTCGCCGAGCCGGCGCTGGCCGCGGTGGTGTTCTCGGTGGCCAGCCTGGGGATCACCTGGCCCCTGGCCACACAGCTGGGCAGCCGGGTGCTGGGTAGCCACCGGGGCGACCTCTGGTTCCATGTGTGGGGCCTGTGGTGGATGAAGGCCTCCCTGCTGGGGCATGGCCGTTTCCCACTCCACACCGACCAGGTCAACTACCCCGACGGTGGCACCCTGCTGCTGATCGACCCCCTCAACGGGCTGCTGTCCATCCCGCTCCAGGCCGTGCTGCCCTTGGCGGCGGCCTACAACCTCACCGTCCTGCTGGACATGGTGCTGGCCTGCATGGGTGCTTGGTTGCTGGTGCGGTGGCTCATTCGGCAGGGGCGTCCCCAGTCCGCGGCGCTGCTGTGCCCTGGTGCGCTGCTGGCGGGCTTGATCTTCGGCACCTGCCCGCACCTGCTGGGGGCGGTCGAGAACGGCGTGAGCGAGACCTTCCACCTCTGGCTGTCTCCGGTGTTTGTCTATGCCCTGATGCGTGCGCTGTACCAACGCTCGTACCTGGCGGGTGTGGCCAGCGGGCTGCTGTTGGCGCTCTCGCTGTTCGCCAACGCCTACTACGGCGTGTTCTGCGGGCTGTTGGCCCTGCTGGTGGTGGGGTGGATGGCGCTGGCGCAGCGCGGCGTGTTGTTCCGCTGGCGCAACCTGGGGGTGTTGGCGTCGGCGGTCGTGGCCTTCGCGCTGCCGGCGGTCCCCTGGATTCGTCTGCTCACCAGGGTCTACGCTGCTCCTGACGCGCTGATCCGTCGCGCGCCCGATCCGGGGACCCTCGAAAATGTCATCGCCATCCACCGCTTCGTCGTGGACCTCTCGGCGTTCTTCACGGTGCGCAGCCCCGGTCAGCACGCCGGTGCCTACCACACCAATGTGATCTACCTGGGCTACGCCGCCTTGGGCCTGTTCGTGCTGGGTTGCCTCGTGGCTCGGCGGCAGCGCCTGCTGTGGCTGGCGGTGTTCGTGGTGTTCTTCGTGTTGTCCTGGGGGCCTGCCCTGAAGGTGGGCGGGGACTTTGTGATGCGGGACGGCGGCTATGTCCAGCTTCCGTTCTACTACCTGTTCACCCGCACCCCCTACCTGAGCCTGGTGTCCCACCCCCACCGCCTCACCGCGGTGACCATGTTGCCCTTGGCGGTCATGGCCGGGATGGGCGTGGGGGCCCTCGCAGAGCGCCTGCGCCATGCCTGGATCGCGGGAGTGGTGGCCCTCATCGCCAGCGGCGCGGTGTTGGCCGAGACCCTCATGTTGGCGCCCAACCGCATCCCCATCTCCAGCAGCCCGGCCGCGTCCCCGGACTTCTACCATCAGCTCGCCCAGGACACTGACAGTTACGGTATCGTGGTTTTGCCCATCTCGTTCGCTGGCATGGACCAGCGTCGGGTGTACTTCTACGACCAGGCGGTGCACCACAAGAAGCTCCCCAACATGGTGGATCGGGTGGCGACGGACTTCACCCTCCGCAATGCCTTTCTGGCGCACCTATATTTCCTCGAGTGGCGGGCCGACACCCGGCTGAACCAGCCCTACCAAGGCCCCCGCAGCGCGGATCACGCCAGCCCAGAGCAGCTGCAGGCCGGCCTCGACGCCCTGGCTGCGGCGGACTTCCGCTACCTGGTGCTGGACGAGGCCCACTTCGTCCCGTCCCAAGCCAGCGCGGTCGCCGAGACCCGGTCGTTCCTCGAGGCTTGGCTGGGAGAGCCCGAGCAGCACCAGCCCGGCTTCTCGGTGTGGAGCCTCCCGGCTGCGCCTTAGGGCTCCTGCGGCTCTCCTTGTTGGAGCAGTAGGTCGGCGAGGCCGACGCCCAGCAGCCGGTGGCCGTCGACGGTGGGGTGCACGTTGTCCGAGAAGAAGCCGATGGTGGCCCCCGAGCTGCGGAACAGGGCCGGGCCATCCAGCAGGGGTGCATCCTGTTCTTGGGCCACTGCCCGCATGGCTTCCCTGAAGCGCGCCACAGTGGGGGGGACCGGGGCCCGATCCAGGTCCAGGGGGGCCGGCAGGATGAGGAATACGACCTCGCCCCCATATTGGCGGGTGAGGCCGGCCATGGCCCGGAGGTTCTCCACGTAGTTGGACAGGGGCACCCGGGTGGGCTGGCCACTGTCGAGGCCGCCCAGGTCGTTGTGGGTCACCATCCAACCCACCCGGCGGCTGTCCAGCCAGGGCAGCAGGAGCCGTCGGGCCACGCGGTAGCTGGCCAGCATCCGCAGCCGCCCGCGCAGGGCTGGCAGGTAGGCCTGGCTCTCGAGCAAGAACTCGTGCTCCTTGCCGTAGACGTCGCTCCACAGGTTGGCCACCACGGCCCAGGTGGGCTGGGCCTGCGGTATCAGCTCTGTGGCCAGCCCGAGGGACTGCACCGATGAGTGGCCCGGCACGCCTCCGTTCAAGGCCGCCACCGGGCGGTCCCAGGCCCGCGCCAGCACGCTGCCGGTCACGGAGAGGAAGACGTCGGGGGATTCGACACCCGCACCGAAGACCGACGAGTCGCCCAGGGAGAGCAGGCGGATCTCGTCGTCTTGGAAGCTGGGGAGATCGGAGGCCCTTAGGCCCCGCTCGTCGCTGCGGATGGTCACCCCGCCGCTGCGGAAGTCGGCGTTGGGCGCCAGCGCCCAGCCCAGATCGGGGTCTTCGGCCAGGGGGATGCGCTCCCCCCAGTCGGGGTGCTCGCTCCGCAGCAGCTCCACGGCGGCTCGGATCTTCGGGAAGTCACCGCTGGTCACCGGCGCGGGCACCGGAACCTGGCGCTCGTAGGGCAACACCGTGCGCTCCAACAGCTGCGCCACGCCTTCGCACAGCCCCACCGCCAGCGCCACGGCGAACGCTGCGAAGAGCAGGCGGCGGTGGAGGGGTGGGGTCGAGGGCATTCGGTGGGTCCTTCGCTGTACTTCGTTCGCTATCTCACAACGCATCGGGGCGCTTTGCGATACTCATCGAGGGCGCCACTGCGGAGGAACATGGTCGCTCACGAGCCCGAGCTGGCACCCGGACTACGCCCCTGGATGGGGGCGTTGGCCCTGTGCGCTGTGCTCTACGCGCTGGTGGTGGTCGTCGTCGAGTGGGACTTCCTGCCCTGGATTCGCAGCTATCCACTGGACACCCGCTGGGTCGTCTGCTCGAGCGTGGACAAGCTCGATGAGTTGCAGTCCGCGCTGGACTTCCCTGCGTCGTTCCGGAACACCTTGGCGTTGCTCGGGGCCGACCTCACCAGCGTCCAGGCTCGGCCCGACTTCAACCTGCTGCCCAAGCTGCTGATCTGGCTGGCCGCGTCGGTCCTTCCGTCCATTCTGGCCTACAACTTGTTGGTCCTGGCCACATGGGTAGGCAACGGGGTGGCGGTGGCTGCGCTGGTGCTGCAGATCACCCGGATGCGGGCGCCCGCGCTGCTGGCAGGCTTCCTGTTCGCCTTCTCACCCTTCTGGTTCGCGGTCCTGCACTGTCGGAGCCTGGACTATGGGCTGTTCCTGCTGGTGCCCCTGACCCTCAGCGCCCTGTTCGCCCTGCGGCGTCGGTGGTCGTGGGTGCGCGTACTGTGGCTGGCGGTTCTGGGGGCGTCGCTGCTGCTAAGCCAGCAGTACTACGCCTTCGGGCTGGTGCTGGTGGCGCTGCCGTGGCTCATCGGCGCGCTGCTGGGTGGTCCTCTGGGTGACCGGACGACCGGGCGCGGCCGGCTGATTCTAGGGGTGCTGGTCGCTGCTGTCGGGGCCGCGCTGCTGCTGTCACCCTGGCTGATCATCGAGTGGCGCATGCTCGCTGTGCAGCACGTCGCCGTGACCGTCGCCGACGACAACGCGGGGAGGTCCTTTTTCCAGCCGATGTTGGTCTCGGGGGTGGGGGGCGATCCCATCCTCGGCTTGGTGTGGACAGGGATCGTCGCCACCTTGGCGCTGGTGGGCGCCCTGGCGGGGCCGAAGCGCTGGCGGCTGGAGCGCGGGGTGCTGGGGCTGGGCATCGTGGCGTTGGTGCTGGCCCAACACGGAATCTCCTCCCATGTTCAGGCTGTCTCACAGTTCCTGTGGGATCTGCCCGTGCTGTGGCGGGTGCGCTCCTGCCGCCTGTTCGCCACGCTGGTGGTGTTCCTGGGCGCCACCATGGCCGGCGTGGGCTTGGCGTCCGTGCTGAGCCGGGTGAGGGTGGCCTGGGGCCGATGGTGTGTGATCGTGTTGGTCACCGCGCTCTGTGGGCTGTCCTTGGCCCGTGCCGATGCCTGGTGGAAGCAGGGCTGCGTCGCCCATGTACGCACGCTGTGGTTCCCCGAGGACGTGCTGGATCGCATCACCTCCATGGGTTCGCCTCCACACATGGTCGTGTTGCCACGCTTCGAGCACAAACCGGCGCTCGCACAGTCGGTGGAGAGCTTCCTCGAGCTGCGAACGGGGGTGCCGCTCTCTCCGCCGTCGGAGCATGACGCGCTGCGGGCGAGGCTCCGGGATGGAGGCTCGTTGGACTTCAGGAACTGCACGCTGCTGGTGATAGAGACCGGGATGTTGGAAGCGGGTGGAGATGACGACGCCATGGCGACCCTCGAGCGGCTCGGCTTCAGTGACCTGCTGTTCCAGGATCTCTCCTGGACCATCGCCTACACCAAGACCTGCTCGTCCTACTACCCGTTAGACTGAGCCGACCATGCCCCGCTCATCTACGCGCGCACTTCTGCTGCTGGCCTTCTTCCTCTCGGGCCTCTCCACGCTGATCTACGAGATCGTCTGGGTCAAGGACCTGGTCTACCTCTTCGGCGTGACCTACCACGCCATCACCACCGTGGTGACCGTGTTCATGGCGGGGCTGGCCTTCGGCGCCCTGGGGGCCGGCCGCTGGGTCGATGGGTCCCGCAAGCCCCTGCGCATCTACGCCATCCTCGAGCTCGTCATCGCCGGCTGCGGCTTGCTGTTCCCGGTGGTCCTCGTCGGCGTCACCGCCGCCTACCACAGCGTGCATGACAGCCTGCAGATCGGGTTCTTCGGGCACGTGCTGGTGCGCTTCGTGTTGGCCTGCGTGCTGCTGCTGGTGCCCACCATCGCCATGGGCGCCACCCTGCCTTCGCTGGCTCGCTACTTCGTGCAGTCGCGGGAACGAGTGGGCTTCGACATGGGGCGCCTGTACGGCATCAACACCATCGGCGCTGCCCTGGGTTGCGGGCTGACCGGGTTCGTCCTGCTGTACACCCTGGGGCTCACCTGGACCAACCGGGTGGCAGTGGGGCTCAACCTGCTCGCCGCGCTGGTGGCCTGGGCCATGCTCTGGCGCGAAGGGGGCGAGGCGCCTCCCGCCGCCCGGGAGCCCTCCGAACCGGCGGCCCCGTCGTCGCCCTGGTTGCTGGTGGCCTTCGGCATCTCCGGGTTCACGGCCATCGCCTACGAACTTCTGTGGACCCGCATCGTGGCCCTGTTGCACCCCAACGCCCACACCCTGGTCTTCGCCCTGGTGCTGGGGCTGTATCTGGTGGGCACGGGCCTGGGCAGCGCCATGTACGGGAGGCGCCTGGGGCGTCGGGATCCCCTGACCCTCTACGCCATCGTGCAGCTGTCGGTGGGGGTGCTGGCGGCCCTGTCGCCGGTGGCCTTCGTGGTGGCCCGCGGTCGGATGGGCTGGACCTGGTACGAAGCCTGGGAGCCCGCGCGCACCATCCTGGACCTCTACCTGTCATGGCCCGAGTTCGTGCTCATCGCGGTGGTGGTGGGCTTGCCTGCGCTGCTGTTCGGGCTCACCTTCCCCCTGGGGAACCGGCTGTTCGTGCGCCGCTTCGCCATGCTGGGATCCGGCGTGGGTGCGGTCTACTTCTTCAGCACCGTGGGCGGCATCTTCGGGTCGTTCACCACAGGCTTCCTGCTCATGCCTTGGCTGGGCGCCAAGGGCTGCATCTTCCTGTTTGCGCTGCTCAACGTCGGCCTCGGGGTGGTCATCCTGGCGGTGCGAACGGGTGTGCCCCGGGGGCGTCGCCTGGTGGCGGTGGTGGCTGGCCTGGTGGTGGTGGCGGGCGCCGCCGTGGCGGGTCACCTGTCCCTGCCTGCCTGGGTGTTTCTGAACATCCCCACCGAGCACGAGGTGGTCTTCTACAAAGACGGACGCAGCACCAGCGACGGCGTGGTGTGGGTGCAGCAAGGCGGCCAGCGCACCAAGATGCTCTTCGCCAACGGCGAGTTCGTCTCGGCCGGCGCGGTGGGCGTGTGGCTGCCCATGTTCCTGCACCCCGACCCCGAGCGGGTTCTCATCCTGGCCTTCGACACCGGAGCCTCGTCGGGCATGGCCGTGCAGGACCCGGCGGTCGAGATGGTAGAGGCCGCAGACATCTCCGACGTCCAGGAGACCATCGCCTCCCACTTCGAGAGCCTCAACCGCGGCGTGATCCGCAACCCCCGGTTCCGCCTGGTGGCCAACGACGGACGCAACCACTTGCTCACCAGCCGTCAGGACTACGACGTCATCTTCAACGGCGTGGCCGCGTACTCCGGCTACCTCGAGCTCTCCACTCGGGAGTTCTTCGAGACCTGCCGCGGTCGGCTGCAGCCCGGGGGCGTGTTCGCCCACAAGATCCATCCCCACATGCTCACCCCCGAAGGCCTCGAGCGGGTGCTGGCCACCTTCCTCGAGGTCTTCCCCGACGCCACCCTGTGGCGGGCCAGGGTCAGCTCTGTGCTGCTGTTGGTGGGCACCAACGATGCCCCACCTGTCCAGTATGGCGACCTGGACCCGTCTCGCCTGCAGCCCTACGGCACCGACCTACCCCACACCGCGTCGCTGTTTCTCACCGACGCCGAAGGCCTGGCCGCGGTGGCGGCCGGCGGTGAGGTGCTGGTGGACGACCGTCCCCCTCGCTTGAGCGACCTGCTCACCCTCATCGACACCGGGTCGGACTTCCTGGCCCGGGGCCCCGCGCAGCAGGAGTACCGCAACTACGAGAGGGAGATCAACGGCTTGCTCGTGCAGCACGAAAAGTCCCCCGAGGTCTTCTTCCAGGGCATCCCCACCCAGGATTTGGTGCACATCCTCACCTATCGCTTGGTGGACGCGCCTCCTGGCTACACCCTCGAGCCCGAACGTCCGGCTCGTGGCGGCCCACCCCGCGGCGGACCCTGATCTCTTCGGGTCTCAGATCTCTGGCTGAAACTCGTCTGGGAGTCTGAGTTCGGGTTCTCCCGGGGGCTCGCCCAGGAAGTCTTTCCAGGGGATGCCGGTCTCGGCCAGGACCGGGTCGGCCATCCAGATGGGCAAGCCGTTGCCCAGGGCCAGGGCGACGGCGTCGCTCGCCCGCAGATCGATGCGCTTGTGCACCTTGCCCTGGGTGAGCGTGGCCGTGGCGGTGAACACCTGGGCGCGCAGGGCGTCGATGCGGATCTCGGTCAGCTCGCCGCCGAGCTCCTGGATCACCGTGTCCACCAGATCGTGGGTGAGGGGCCGCTCGAAGCGTCGACGCTCGGCGCGCAGGGCGATGGACAGGGCTTCGGTGCCACCGACGCCCATGGGCACCACCAGCTCCCTGTCGGTGTCGGCCAGCAGCACCGTGGCGCCGCCATCGGCGGGCATCACGGTGACCACCTCGACCTGGGTGTAGCCTTCGGGCTGACCCGAGGGGGCGGTCTCGGCGGCTTCGGCGTTGCGGTCCCGCCTGCCCGCCCAGGTCGGCGGGGCCAGCAGCAGGGCACTGGCGATGAACAGGATGCTCGCGGGGTGGGCCATGGGGGATCTCCTGGGTCCAGCGTAGTAGGTGTCGCAGTCCACCGTCCAGGAGGCACGATGCGCGCGCTGGTGCTCACCACCACAGGACCCGTAGTCCAGGACCACCCAGACCCGCGCCCGGTTCCAGGCGAGGCGCTGCTTCGACCCTTGTTGGCGGGCGTCTGCGCCACCGACCTCGAGCTGTGCCGTGGCTACATGGGTTTCACCGGCGTGCTGGGCCACGAGCTGGTGGCCGTGGTGGAGCAGGCCGAAGACGCCTCGTGGCTGGGAGCCAGGGTGGTGGTGGAGATCAACTGCCCCTGCGGCGCCTGCGGGACCTGCTTGGCGGGTCGACCCACCCACTGTCGTCGACGCCCGGTGCTAGGGATCGATGGGCGGGATGGCGTCTTCGCCCAGCGGGTGCAGGTCCCGGTGGCCAACCTGCACCGGGTGCCCGAGGCGGTGAGCGACGAGGCGGCGGTGTTCACGGAGCCCCTGGCGGCGGCGTGCCGGGTGCTCGAGCAGGTCCACCTGCACCCCTCGGAACGGGTGGTGGTGTTGGGTGCGGGTCGCTTGGGACAGCTCGTGGCGCGGGTGCTGGCGCTCACTGGCGCCCAGGTCCAGGCTGTGGACCTCTCATCTTCCCGCCTCGCGCTGTTGCCTGGGGGCATCGAGCCCGTGCTTGCGTCTGACGCGGCTTGCCTGGCTGGCGCCGATGTGGTGGTGGAGTGCTCGGGCCACCGGGATGGCCTGGCCCTGGCCAGCACCTTGGTGCGGCCCTGCGGCACCTTGGTGCTCAAGACCACGGTGGCCGACCCGGCCGCGCCGCCGGTGGTCCCCTGGGTGCTCGACGAGGTCACCGTGCTGGGCTCGCGCTGTGGTCCCTTCGCCCCGGCCCTGCGGCTGCTCGCGGCGAATTTGGTGGACCCTCGGCCGCTGATCACGGTCACCCTGCCCCTCGAACAAGGGGTGGAAGCCCTCGCGCTCGCGGGGAAGCCCGACGTGCTCAAGGTCCTGCTACGGCCCTGAGCCGGGTGCGCTGTGGATCAGATCCTGCGGCTCACCGGGACCCAGACCAGAGACAGCTCCACCAGCCGGATGTCGGTCTTCTCGAGCCGGACCTCGCGCTGCTCGATGGCATCGAGCTTGTCTTCCTCATCGGCGCGCTGGTCTTCGAGCTTTTCCCTCAGCTCGAGCTCGAGGTCCTGCACCTGCAGCGCCAGGTCCTCGAGCTCCTGCTCGAGGGTGGCCACGCGGTTGGCGGAGGTGGAGGCCTGCCGCCGCTTGGTGACCGCGCTTCCCAGGCTGCGGCGCCGGCCGCCGAAGAAGGACAGCAGGGTCTCGCCGACGTTCACCGCTTCGGCCACGCGGCGGGACTGCAGCACGCCCTTCTGATCCACCAGCTTGGCTTCCTTGGAGCTCATGCGGGTCTGCAGGCGGTTCACCTTGGCTTCGTAGCGGTCCCGTAGCTTGGCGCCGGCGGCGTCGATGCGTTCCTCCACGGCCTCGACGCAGCGGGCCCGGAAGTCTTCTTCGGACTCGTCGGCCTTGCCGTAGAGCTTCAGGGTGGGGTTGACGAACATACCGCGGGTCTCGGTGCGGTAGATGTCGTCGGTGGCCGAGCGCGCGAAGCGCTTCCACTCGTCGGCTTCGTCCAGCCAGGCCGGCAGCGCGGCGAAGCGGGCCTTGGGTTCGGGAGCGCCGAGCAGGTCTCGGTCCTCGATGCGGATGGTCTCAGGTGCACCGGGACGGTCGGTGTCCAGGGGGAACCAGCTGCGGGTGAGGGCTTCGTCGATCACGAAGCCGTGGCGATCCTCGTCGAAGCGGAGCTGGAAGCGGGCCACCACCGCCGGGCGGTAGACGCAGGCGCCATCGGTGCGGGTGGGCTCGGCCGCTGCGGCGAAACGTTCCTCGAGGCGGGCCGAGAATGCCACCCGGGGGTCCAGGAAGTGGCTGGGGACGTCCACCGGGGGGGGCGCCGCCAACAGGCCGTCGTCGGGTTCCGGTGTAGGGGCGCTGCCGAAGGCCGCGGGGGCCGCGGGGATGTCTCGGGGCCGATCCCCCACCAGCCGGGAGACGTCCTGGCGGGTGAAGGGGCCTCGCAGGTAGCACAGCGCGTGGCGGCTCTGGAGCACCACGGGCTCGCCGCGGCCGGGCTGCACCACCAGGAAGTGCCGCTTCTGCAGCCCGGAGACCTGGGCGTCGAGCTCTCGGTTGCCCAAGCCTTTGAGCAGGCGGTCCCGATCCTGAGGGGTGGAGAGCCTGCCGATGCACCACATTCCGGCGTTGGACAGCGCCTTGTAGTCGAGGTCCACCGGGTTCTGGGTGCTGAGGACCACGCCCAGACCTACGGCCCGCGCCTGCTTCATCATGCTGAGCAGGGGCCCCTTGGACGGCGGCTTGTGGGGGTGAGGCGGCAGGTAGCCCGCCACCTCGTCGAAGAAGACCAGGGCCCTAAGGCGCTCGCTGCCGGGCTGGGAGCGGCTCCAGGCCTGAACGCGGCCCAGCAACAACGCCACGAAGAACTGTCGCTCCGACTCGTCGAGGTGGGCCAGGTTGAACACGTGGACCGGGGTGCGGCCCTGTCCCGGCTGCAGGAGGCGCTCGATGTCCAGCTCCACGCCGCGGCCCCAGGCCTCGAAGCCCGGAGAGGCCAGCACCGTGTTCAGGGCCACCGCCAGCTTCATGCGCTTGTCTGGGTCGAAGTAGCGGTCCAGGGGGAACACGCCGACCTTCTCGAAGGGGGGGTCCACCAGGCGCAGCACCAGGCTCTCGAGGTTGAGGTCTTCCCCGGCACTCCAGGCACCATCCACGATGCGGGAGAGCACCACATGGGCCGGGTCCCGCAGGGGATCGCTGCTCTGGCCCACCAGGCCCAGCAGGCCACCCACCAGGTCGGCCACCAGCTCGCGGCGGGCGTCGGCGTCGGCCAGGACGCTGGCGGGGGGACGGCGTAGGGAGCCGATGGCGTCTACGGGGATCCCGGCATCGGAGGCTGGGGTGTACACCCGGAGGTCCATCTTCGCCGCGAGCCCAGCGGTGTCATCGGTGCCCAAGCCCCAGCGGGCCAAGCCCGCCTTCCAGCGCAGGCTGAGGGCCATGGGATCCTCTTCGGCAGCCCAGGGTGCGAACTCTTCGGGGGAGAGGGACGGGAAGACCAGGCCCAGGTTCCCCAGGTCACCCTTGGGGTCGATGGCGATGATGGGCACCCCCGCCTGCACCAGCTCTTCGAGCAGCACCAGGGAGAGCCCGGTCTTGCCGCTGCCGGTCATGCCTACCACCACGCCGTGGGTTCGCAGCCGTGCGGGATCGAGGTGGAAGGGGGTGTCCGCTGTGACGTTGCCGCCGAGGTGGAGTTGTGCGGTCATGGGCGTTCCGTGCATGGGGTTTCATCGCAATGGCTCACGTTTAGCCACCTGACCAAGGGTGGCAATGTCACCCATCTGACACTCATGGGCCCTACGCTACAAATCCCCGGTAGGGACTGGGCGCCGCGCCGATGGCGCGTAGTCTCTTGTTCCCAATCGGTGCATCGGCACCTCAACCGCTCCATCTGGAGCCTCGCGGAGACACACCATGGACCTCATCGCCACCCTCTCGGAGAAACTCGGCGTCCCCACTGATAGCGCACAGGCCCTGGCCGGCTCGGTGCTCGGCGGCGTCCAGGACGCGGTCGGTGGCGACGACGAGGACGCGGCCGCACAGTTCGGTGACGCTATCCCCGAATTGGACGGCTGGAAAGGCAAGGCCGCCGGCCTATTGGGTGGCGGCGACAGCCAGCCCAGCGGTGGTCTCGGTGGTCTGCTCGGCGCGGCGGGCTCGGCCCTCGGTGGTGGTGGTGGCGGCCTGGGTGGTCTGCTCGGCGCGGCGGGTGAGAGCGCTGCGGGGATCGCCGGTGTGGTGGCCATTCTCGGAAAGCTCGGCATCGACGAAGGCAAGGCCACCATGGTGGCACCCCTGGTTCTCGGCTTCCTGAAGGACCGTCTGCCAGCAGGGCTACTGAACAAGGCGCTGGCCGTCGCTCCGCTGCTCGCAGGCGCGGGTGGGGACGACGACGCCAAGGGCGGGCTGGGCGGCGCGCTCGGTGGACTCGGCGGCCTGCTGGGGCGCTGAACCCAGCCAGACTCGGGTCAAGGTTGGATTA
>Ga0307987_1000315_pt1 | contig 28868 bp, 28 predicted proteins | sample EllFjometagen181_FD_203157 | JGI IMG/M metagenome (GOLD analysis project Ga0307987, IMG submission 203157) | Marine microbial communities from Ellis Fjord, Antarctic Ocean - #181 | ecosystem: Environmental > Aquatic > Marine > Unclassified | place: Southern Ocean | collected 2014-10-08 | reverse complement strand
TGGACAGCCAATGGTATTGGATTGGACATAAGATGTCAATGTGGAATGAAACCGTGGTTATACATTTGAAATTAATGAAGTTCTTTACCTAAGAAAGGCTCAAAGTGATACCATTGAAAAGGGTGTTTCCTGATATTATCGGCCAGATGATCGGCATATTTCTGCGCTGTTTCATTGATGACCTTGCGCCTGTTGGCCCGGGAAACACTTTTAATTTCAATGGGCCCACTGATTGAAACATGATAGTGCCCCTTGCCCATGCGCCAGGCGAAAAAGACATACAGGGGGACGTTTGAAAGAAGTGCAAGGAGGTAAGGGGTCTCGGGAAGAACCGCTTCGTATCCCAGAAAAGCCACCCGAACACTTCGCTGATCCCGGTGCCAGAGAACATCCCCCGTCATGGACACCATGCCGCCGCCTCTGAGCTGCTTGACCCCTTCCACGATGTCAAAGGGTGAACCACCGCCCTTGTCAACGGCAATCACCCTGATGCCGGCATCCAGCAGGTCGTCTTTTTGGAAACTTTCAATCTCCTCTTTTTGGTTTTTCCCCATGTAGAGTAATAAGTTGAGTCCCGGCAGTTCCCGCTTCAAATGATGGGCAGCCGCATCCCAGTTTCCCGCATGGGACATGATCATCACGCCCCCTGTGCGATTTTTTATGGCGCGCTCGAGATGTTCCAGGCCCGTTGAGGTGAAAGTAGCGTTTCCTGAAGTGTCTGCAATCATGGCCCTTTCAAGGAAAACATCCGTAAAATCATGGAATTGTTTCCAGGTACACCAAATATGGTATGGTATGCGCCGGTTCGGAAAAAGTGCTTTATAAAAGTTGATCCCTGTTTTGACGCGATGGGGGCAGAAAACAAAGTAACCCGTGGAAATAAACCAGGCAAAAAGCTTGAAAAACCATTCACCGTATTTTCCGGATCCAGTGATAAGCGTTTTGTAGAACCATCCCTTCATGATTTGTTAAAATCCCAGAGGTTTTCGAATGTCTTCAGGGATTTCAAACATCATTTCCATTTGTGGGTACAATACCGCAACCTGCTCGCTCCTTCCCCTGGCACAAATCTGGGTGTGCCCTTTACGCCTGATTTCAAAATCCATGACGATCTTGATCCTGGCTTCCATAACCGTGACTTTGCACAGGAGTTCATCCCGATTTCGAAGGGCGACAATGTGTTTGGTCGAGGTTTTAATGATGGGGAACAGGACATTTGTTTTTTCAAAATAATCTTGAAGATCAATGCCGCATTGATCGAGGAGGGCGAACCTGGCCACATCAAAATATTTCATGAGATTTCCATGCCAGACAATATTCATGGGATCCAGATCGTGGAAGGGGACCCTTATTCCCACTTGGCAGCTTTTTAGGTTTTCCATAAGTGTTGGGAGGGTGGTTGATTGAATTTCTGTTCCTATGCCCACTCGGTATTGTGCTTCAACCTATTTTGCACCGCCATCCCATGTCAAGAATTTATTGACGGCGTTTGGGTGTATTGTTACAATAGCCAGCAGATTAATCCAGTATAAACGGACTTTTGCACAAACTATCGCTTTGACTGTATGATAATGATAATTCAAATTAGGCTCGGTTTAGGGGCAGGGTGAAACCATGAAAGTCAGCAATGTCAATGAAATGAGAGAACTGGACAGGACCGCCATTGAAACATACGGCATTAGAGAAGAACTGCTCATGGAGAATGCCGGCGATGCGGTTTATTTTGTTATTTTGAACAAATTCTCAATAAAAAACAAATGCTTTATTGTCTTTTGCGGAATGGGCAATAATGGCGGAGACGGTTTTGTCATCGCAAGAAAGCTCCATTCCAATGGTGCCCTTGTCAAGGTATTCATCCTGGGTGATCAGGCAAAATTCAGAGGGGCTGCAAAACTGAACCTGGATATCCTAAAACGTCTGCCCGTTGAGATTCGTGAAGTTCAGGACGAACCTTCCGTTCATATGGATCTCATGCACGCCGATGTTGTCGTCGATGCAATCCTGGGAACCGGGCTTATGCGGGAAGTCAAAGGCCTTTACCGCGACGTTATCGACAGTATTAACAGGAGTGGAAAAATCGTATTCAGCGCCGATATCCCTTCCGGTGTCGCAGGCAATACGGGAAAAGTGATGGGGATTGCTGTAAAGGCGGATTACACAGTCACGTTCGGCCTTCCCAAACTGGGCAATCTCATGTTTCCAGGCTATGATTTATGTGGCGAATTGTATGTAACCCATATCTCTTTTCCGCCCGAATTGTACGATTCAGACCACCTGAAGGTGGATGTTACCCCGCGCATAAGTCTTCCCCCCAGGGATGCCAGTGCTCACAAGGGGAGTATGGGTCAGGTTCTTTTCATTTCCGGCGCTTCAGGTTATTTGGGCGCGCCTTACTTTTCGGCCCACTCTTTTCTGAAAGCCGGCGGTGGATATTCCCGTCTGGCCACGCCTGAATCCATCACCCCGTTTATGGCAAATAAAGGGAGCGAAATTGTTTTATTGCCCCAGAAAGAGACGCCATCCGGGAGTATATCCATTGAAAACAAAGATTTCCTGCTGGATTTGGGCAATAAAATGGACATGGTTGTTATGGGCCCCGGCTTATCCCTGGAAGCGGAAACCAAAGCTCTGGTGAGAGATCTGGTTAAGGAACTGGAAGTTCCTCTTTTGCTGGATGGTGACGGGATTACCGCCATCTGCAGCGATCTTCAAATCTTAAAAGAGCGGAGGGCGGAAACCGTCCTGACACCCCATTTGGGTGAAATGGCCAGGATGACGGGGCTCGACGTTCGGAAGATTGACCAAGATAGCATCCATATCCTGCAACGAACTTCCCAGCAGTTACAGTCGATTGTTGTATTGAAAGGTGCACACAGTCTCGTTGGTTTGCCCGATGCCCGGGTTTTTATAAACATGTCAGGAAATTCAGGCATGGCCACGGCCGGTTCAGGGGACGTTTTAACCGGCGTTATTGCCGCCATGTTCGGGCTTGGCCTGGATATGAAGGATGCAGTTTTGAAAGGCGTTTTTCTACATGGCTTTGCCGGGGATCTTGCAGCGGAAGAAAAAGGCATGGACGGTATGACGGCACAGGATATCCTTGATCTGCTACCCATGGCGCTTAAAAAGGATAGGGAAGGACTCAGTGTGGATTTTGTGGATCGTTACAATGGTGTCAGGATTATATGAAGACGTCTTTCATGGTTTACAGATGCCGATTGAATAATCTGGAAACCGGAAACCGATAACCGTCAACCGCTTTTCCGCGTGGTGTTTTTACCGCCATGTCTGTGGTTTTTTCGATACAACTGATATCTCTTATTTGAATGTACATGCACAAATGTATGCCAAATCAAGTAGTTTCTAGATTTTGTTTTTATGGCAAGGATTTTGCAGCGTTTCCTGAATCAGAATCAGTATTCTGAATCAACGTTGTGTCTTTGAGTGTCATCCAGCTCCAAAATCAGGGAAGCAGATGATGATGCTTAAACTTTGGCTTCTCGGGTGTGCGTGCATCTGTTCTTCCAAGATCTTAATACCCTTAGGAGGGAAGATTAATCTGGAGGAAAATAACGGCATCCCGGGTAGCCTTTTTTTTGATAAAATGTCAAAACCCTATCAGGAACGCACCTATAGGCATAGCGTTCATGCCAAAGATCTAAAATCCTTTCAAGTGGTTGTGGGCGAGACCGACCTGTGGGTTTGTGCGGAATCAGACCTTACAAAACAGGTCCGTGACCTGGTTTTCATGTTTCGTTATCAACTTGAAAGCCATATTAAGCACCATCCTGGATTTCTGACATCGCTTCAGCCTCTGGATGATGACCCCTATGCACCGCCCATTGTCAGGGATATGATCCGGTCTACGAAACAAGCAAGCGTTGGCCCTATGGCTGCGGTGGCGGGGGCAATAGCGCAATGGGTGGGAGAATCGCTGCTTGAACTGAGCGACCAGGTGATTGTTGAAAATGGCGGGGACATTTATCTGACGGCCAAACGTCCCGTCACGGTCTCGATTTTTGCCGGCGCCTCTCCTTTGAGCGGAAAATTCGGACTGCGTATTCCGGAACGGCAGATGCCCCTTGGCATATGTTCTTCTTCGGCAAGTGTGGGTCATTCCCTGAGCCGTGGGATCACGGATGTTGTTTGCCTTCTTTCCAAATCAACCGCCCTGGCCGATGCCGGCGCCACAGCCTTGGGAAACCGGGTCATGAGGAGTGCCGATCTCGAACATGTGGCCCACTGGGCGGATAAGATTGGTGGTATTATGGGCGGTACCGTGATTGTAGGAAATACCATGGCCAATTGGGGTGATATTGAACTGGTGGAGGTCTGAAAGAGAGTTGTCAGGGGGCAGTTGTCAGGGTGCAGGATGGGATTTGACTCTGATTTTTCTGCTCCCTGACAACTGCACCCTGCACCCTGCACCCTGCTTTTACAAATCATAAAGCGTTTCATCAACCCTCGGCGGGCGCTTTTTGCGAGCTTTCATCGCTTTTTTTCCAAAGGAAAAAGGGTCTTCCCCTTCCAGAAGGTCCCCCATTTCAGACTCGATGGCCTCCGGGTCCTCGCCCCTTTCCATACGGCTCAGGGCCTCTTCCATACCATCCCCCAGATTGAGCCCGGTCATATCCGTCAACTTGCGCATGAGTTTGGCAGCCTGTCTGGGATCATTTTCATCCAGGTGCTCCGCTTCCGTTGCCAACACATTCATGGCCTGTTCCATCTTGCTCTCGTCCAGATCCGGAAGGGGTGAATCCTCTTCTTCTCCACGATTGCGTGGTGTGGCAAAAACTGACATGTGCCGTTCCAGTGTTACTTTGCCGCACTCCGGACATACGGGCCTTTTTTCCGTGTTTACCGTTTTGGACAGGAAGTTAAATAACATATGGCATTTGGAACAATAGAATTCATATACCGGCATCGTTTTCACCTTTCATTCTGATTATGAATTGATCGTTGGTAGTTATTACAAGAATATTTTTTCCCCGTCAATGACTCACACCCATGTTCAGATAAATCTTGTCTTTTTTTCATGGGTTGGTATACTCTCAAACAGTTTTATGTTCAAAGGCCGTTGTTCAAAGGTTTTTCGGAGTGAAGGCATGAAAATTGGTGTACTTTCGGATACGCATCTCACTCAAATCACCCGGGAATTTGTTGATATCTATAATGCCCATCTCTCTGATGCGGATATGATTATTCATGCCGGAGATATTGTTTCTCCCTCTATTATTGATTTCCTGGAAAAGAATGTTTTTCATGGTGTTCAGGGGAATATGGATCCTTTCGAAATAAAGGCGCTCCTCCCCGAAAAAATGATTGTGGAAGTGGGGCGCCACCGTTTGGGGGTTATCCATGGCTGGGGGGCCGCCAGGGATCTGGAAGACCGAATTCTCCCCCTTTTTTCGAATGTGGATGTCATTATTTATGGTCACTCACACATCATCGCCAATCATGTGAAGAACGACGTCTTGTTTTTTAATCCCGGTACGGCCACGGGCTACAGTGCTACAGGTGTCAACAGCATCGGCATACTGGAGGTGTCGGAAACGATCCAGGGCCGGATTATTCCAATTTAGCGGATATTTTTCCCTTTCCACTAATTGGGTTCCCTAAACTCTAGAGATTGATGATTGAATCGGGAGGGCAGTTATGAAACAACTCAAGGCGCTTATTATTATTCTTTTTTTGCTTCTTATTGTGGTTCTGTCAGTTCAAAATTATGCGGCCTTAACAACCAAAATCACTTTCAAGGCAAACCTTCTCTTTCTAAACTACGAAACAGCAGGGTTGTCCATATTTCTGATCGCTGTGGTGACATTTCTCTTTGGCGTGTTGGTGACCTGGCTTTTCGGGCTCTCGGAACGGATGGCGTTCAAACGGCAGATCAAAGCCCTTATGAAGGATGTGAAAAACAATGAGATGGAACTGAACTCCCTTCGGAACCTGCCGGTTACAACAGAAGACATGAGTTCAGATGATGAAGTGAACCCAACACCCTCCCCCATTAACCCATGATCATGCGCCCCCGCTTAAATTCAAAGCCATCAGATTGGATGTTTTGATCCGAAGGAGCGATCCCCATGCTGGAATCAACCTGGCAGTGGTTCCTTGGCGGTGGAAGCCAGCAGATCCTCCTGACCGCCATTGTATTTCTTCTGGTCGGGATATTCTTGGGTGCGCGCATGCGCTCCCCAAAGGAAGACAAGCAAACGGTGGCTAAAAATAGAGGGGATAGCTCCTTTTTTAAAGGGGTGCAATACCTTCTTTCCAATGACCACGACCAGGCCATCGAGGAATTCACAAAATCTGTTCAAGTGAATTCAGATACGATCGAAACCTATGTAACGCTTGGGAATCTTTATCGGTCGAGGGGTGATATCGATCGCGCCATCAGAATTCGACAAAACATTATTTTACGACCCAATATTGATGAGCAGATCAAAATCGGCGCGCTTTTCGATCTTGGCAAGGATTACCGCAAAGGTGGCTTCCTGAATCGTGCGCTCAAGACATTCCTTCAGGTTTCTCAAAAAAATCCAAGTGATGTGCTGACCCTTAAAGAAATTGAACGGATTTATGAAGGGTTGAAAGATTGGGAAAATGCGTACGCCACCCGGCAAAAAATTGCCAGACTTGAAAAAGGTCCTCATGATCATATTTTAGCGCATCATCTGGTGGAGGCGGGAAAAGTCTGTCAGGAAAATGATGATGTTGCCAAGGCAAAGATACTTTTTAACAAAGCCATTTCCATACAAAAAGAGTGTGTTGATGCCTACCTGCATCTGGGGGATCTCCACTTCAAGCGGCAGGACTACAAAAAAGCCATTGCCGCCTGGAAAAAGGTGGCCGAAGTAGCGCCTCAATTCACATTTTTGGCTTATGGCCGTTTGGAAGGGGCCTATACCCGGATGAAAAACCTGGAACCGGTTGAGGATTTCTTGAAAGAATGCGCCCGTTTAAATCCGGATGCCTTCACCCATATGGCATTGGCCCGCTACCTTTATAACAAGAATGATATGGCGGGTGCCCTTAAGGAAATCAACAATGCCCTTGCATTGAACCCCGGGTTTTGGGAGGCGCGAAGATTCAGGGGGCAGATGTTCTTAACCGGGGGCGCCAAAGAAGATATCCTGGCGGATTACGGTGAGATTATTGAAGGGTTAAACGTTCCCTATCTCAGGTTCAGATGTGTCCAATGCGGTTTTGAGCCGAATGAACTCCTGTGGAAATGTCCCCAGTGTAACCGATGGGATACCATTGGGTTGATTAACGGCAATGAGACCTCCATCGATTCGATTCATTAATAACATATGACTCAACTGACCCCCATGTTGAAACAATTTATGGGCATCAAGGATGCGTTTCCGGATGCCATTTTGTTTTTCCGCATGGGCGATTTTTACGAAATGTTTTTTGATGATGCCAAGGTTGCCTCGAAAATCCTGGGCATTACCCTGACCTCCCGGGGCTCTTTCAACGGCAAAAAAGTCCCCATGTGCGGTATCCCCCATCACGCATATCAATCCTACATCGGTAAACTTATTGACAGTGGCTGGAAGGTGGCGGTCTGCGAACAGGTGGAAGACCCGAAAACCGCAAAGGGAATCGTAAAAAGGGAAGTGGTCCGGGTGGTCACCCCCGGGTCTTTGGTGGATGAAAAAGAATTCGACCGGAAGACCAATCTTTTCATGGCGGCCATCTGGGATGAAAACGGCGTTTACGGCCTGGCTCATGCGGATCTTTCCACGGGTGAATTTCGGCTGACGGAAATCAATTCCTTTGAGGATCTGTTGGGCGAACTGGGAAGAATTGATCCGGCTGAATTATTGCTTTCAGAGCTTGATTTGAAGACCCGACAGAAAGATCTTTCAAGGTACCGCCTGGAAATACTGGACGGGGAAACCTTTGATCCCCGGAAAGCGGAAGAGTTGCTGAAAGAGCAGCTTGAGGTCAGATCTCTGGAAGGCTTTGGATGTGAAAACATGCCAGGGGGCGTCATTGCCGCAGGGGCCCTCGTCGCCTATCTCAGAGAAACCCAGAAAGGGTTTCCACCCCATATCAAGGAGATTATTACCTATCATATGGGGGCGTTTATGGCCTTGGATGCAGCCACCTGTACCCATCTGGAACTACTGAAAACCATTCGTGGACAAACCGCCAAAGGATCACTGTGTCAAATTCTTGATCGATCGGTGACCCCCATGGGTAGCCGTCTGATGAAAAACTGGATTGCTTATCCCCTGATTCACGTGGGTCCAATTCAGGAGCGTCTGGCTGCGGTGGCCTGCCTGAAGGATGATCCCGCTTTAAGACAGGATATTCGAAGTGAATTGGGCGATATATATGATATGGCGCGGTTGAATGGCAGGATTGCCATGAAAAGGGCCAATGCCAGAGATCTGCTGGCACTCAAAGCCTCCATTTTGAGGCTCCCCGCCGTGAAAGACGCGCTTTCGGGATCTTCGAGCATCCTTCTTTCCAGACTGGCTTCCAAATTGGATCTACTCGATGATGTGGCAAGGCTGATCCAGAAAGCCATCCATGAGGAACCGCCGGTTTCCATTAAGGACGGTGGCATTATCCGTGAAGGGTACAGCGAAGAACTGGACAAGCTGATCACTTTGAGCCGGGATGGAAAGAGCTGGATAGCCGGTTTTGCAACTTCTGAAAAGGAGCGAACCGGCATCAACAGTTTGAAGGTGGGATTCAACAAGGTATTCGGGTATTATATTGAAATTTCAAAAGCCAATCTCAACCTGGTACCCACAGACTATATTCGAAAGCAAACCCTGGTGAACGGGGAGCGCTATATTACGGAAGATCTTAAACAAAAAGAAGGTGAAGTCCTGGGAGCAGAGGAAAAACGGGTCGCTTTTGAGCAACAAATTTTTGAAGAGATTCGATCAAGAATCAGCCTTGAAAACCAACGCATCCGGGAAACAACGGAGATTATTGCCCGGATCGATGTTCTGGCCGGTCTTGCCGAAACAGCGGAACGAATGAATTACACGCACCCTGAAATCAATGAAGGCACGGATCTGAAGATTGTCCAGGGGCGGCATCCGGTGATTGAACAGACCGTCAAGGGTGAGGAGTTTGTCCCCAACGACATTCACCTGGATTCACAAAAGCAACAGGTCATTATCCTTACGGGACCCAACATGGCCGGGAAATCCACTATTTTGCGGCAAACGGCCCTGACGGTGCTCATGGCACAGATGGGGAGTTTTGTTCCCGCGGAAAAGGCCGAAATCGGCATCGTGGACCGCATATTCACCCGGGTGGGGGCATCGGACGATCTGGCGGGGGGCAGAAGTACGTTTATGGTGGAAATGAACGAAACCGCCAATATACTGCGCCATTCATCACCCAGGAGCCTGGTGGTTTTAGATGAAATCGGTCGGGGTACCAGCACTTACGATGGGTTGAGCATTGCCTGGGCAGTGGCGGAGGCCCTTCACGACAGAGCCTCAAAAGGCGTGCGAACCCTTTTCGCCACCCATTATCATGAACTGACGGAGCTTGTGACCACCAAACACCGAGTGAAAAATTTTAATATTGCGGTTCGAGAGTGGAACGACAATATCTTTTTTTTGAGAAAGCTCGTGCCGGGTGGCACCAGTCGAAGCTATGGTATCCAGGTTGCGCGGATTGCCGGTCTTCCGGAGGGCGTCATCGCGCGGGCCATGGAAATACTGAAAAATTTGGAAGGGGGTGAAATGGATGAAACGGGCAGGCCGCGCCTGGCCCACACCACTTCCAAAATTGAAAAAGCGCCTCAGGAACGAGGCATGGTGCAGCTGGATCTGTTCGGGTCTCAGGACCGGGAGCTGAGAAAGTGGATTAAAGATCTGAACATCGATACCATGACACCGGTGGAGGCGTTAGTGGCATTAAACGATTTGAAAAAGCGTGTATCCTCGAATCCATGAAACGAAGAACCCTCTATTTGATCGTAGCATGTCTTGTGGTGGCTTTTCTGGCTGCCCCACCCAAAATCGAGGGAAAAACCCCCCAGAAAGCGGCGGAACTGCTTAAGAAGGCGGATCGCAACAAAAAATCCCTTTACGACTCAACAAAAAAGAAGCGCTACCGCCACAACTGGCTGAAATGTGCAGCGCAATACAAGGGGGTTTACGACCGCTATCCAAAAAGTCCTTCAGCACCCCGGGCCCTTTATCAAGCCGCGGATCTCTACACCAGGCTCTACAAATACTCCCACAAAAGCGAGGACCTGGATACCGCCATCGCGCTTTATGGAAAGCTGGTGGCCGGGTACGGTGATCATTTTCTGGCCGATGATGCCCAATACCGAATCGGGGAGATTTATTACAACATAAAAAAAGACCCGTCCCAGGCCTATGTGGAATTCCTGAAGGTGGATGTCAGGTTCCCCAAAGGAGATATGCGGCCCAGAGCCAAAAAGAAACTGGATCAGCTGGCTGTAACCCTCAACAGGAAAATGAATGGGAAGAATGGTGAACCCAGGTCCGCTTCAGAAAATCAGCGGGCCATGGTCAAGGATATCCGTTACTGGTCAACTCCCAACTATACCCGCGTGGTGATTGATGTGAAAAGTCCCGTGAAATACGAACATCATCTCTTGAAGGCCGATCCCAGCCATAAAAAGCCGCGCAGATTGTACCTGGACCTTCATAATGCCCGTGTTCGCAGGCGTATTGACAGCGTCGTCCCCATTAAGGATGATCTGCTGCAGAAAGCCAGGGCCGGGCAATACACGGAGGACACGGTGCGTGTGGTTCTGGATACGGAAAAACTGGTGGGGTACAATGTATTTCACCTGTATGATCCCTTTCGTATCGTGGTCGATGTGCGCGGATTTGAAAAGCGGAAAACCGGAACCCAACCCGGAGGTAGGGGCGAAAAATCTTTCGCCCCCGCAGCAAAAAAACGAAAGATAAGAAAAGGTATTAGAAGAACCAAAGAACCGGATCAAACCATTTCTCTGGCCCGGCAACTCGGTCTGAACGTCAATCGGATTGTCATTGACCCCGGCCATGGCGGAAAGGATCCGGGCTGCAAATCACACGGGAAATCCAAGGAAAAAAATATTACCTTGAGTCTTGCAAAACGTCTGGCAAGCCGATTGAAAAAGGAAATTGGCTGCGAAGTGTTGCTCACACGAAACACAGATGCTTTTCTGACACTGGAGCAGAGAACTGCCATTGCCAACATGGAAAAGGCGGATCTTTTTATTTCGCTGCATGTCAATGCCCATAAAGACACACGAATTCACGGGTTGGAAACCTATTTTTTGAATATGGCGACGGATCAACAGGCTGTTATAGTTGCAGCCAGGGAGAATGCCACATCGGAAAAAAGCATCAGCGACTTGCAGACCATCCTGAACGATCTGATGATGAACACGAAAATCCGTGAATCGAGCCGGCTGGCTCACCAGGTACAACAAGGTATGGTGGGAGGTGCCAATCATTGTTACAAGGGGATCAGGAGCCTGGGCGTCAAGCAGGCCCCTTTTTACGTCCTCATCGGTGCTCAAATGCCAGCCGTTCTGGTGGAAGTAGGATTTTTAAGCAACGGCACCGAAAGAAAAAGGCTGATGAGCAAGGCTTACCAGGAGCGTTTGGCGGCCGGCATTTGTGAGGGTATAAAGCGTTACATCGAAAGTATCGACAGCAGTTATCAGGGAGGATGAGGGTTCGCTAAAAGTCTATTTCATCCGTAAATAGGCATCAATGAAACCATCAATATTCCCATCCATTACTTTTTCTACATTTCCGTTGTCAATATTGGTGCGGTGGTCTTTTACCATCCTGTATGGATTAAAAACGTAGGAGCGGATCTGGCTCCCCCATGCAATATCTTTCTGGGTTTGATGCATTTCCTGCTTTTTCTGATCCAGCTTATTTTTTTCCAGATCATAGAGTTTGGATTTCAGCACCTTCATGGCCATTTCTTTGTTGCGATGCTGGGATTTTTCATTCTGACACTGGACCGCGATCTTGGTGGGCAGGTGGGTGATTCTGATGGCCGAACTGGTTTTGTTGACATGTTGGCCCCCGGGCCCACTTGCCCGGTAGGTGTCAATCCTGAGATCACTGTCTTCTACCTCGATGTTAATGTCCAGGTCCACCTCCGGAAGTACTGAGACAGAGGCGAAAGAGGTATGTCTTCTACCGGTTGCGTCAAAGGGCGAAATCCGGACCATACGATGAATGCCGTGTTCTGATTTCAAATAGCCATAAGCATATTTCCCAGTGACGGTAAAATCCACATTTTTGATGCCTGCTTCATCGCCTGACAGAAAATCGATGACCTTGACTTTCATTCCCTTGTTCTCAGCCCACCGCACAACCATTCTGAAAAGCATTTCCACCCAGTCCTGGGCTTCGGTGCCGCCGGCCCCCGCGTTGATGGCAACAATGGCATTCCGCCGGTCGTCTGGTTTGCCCAGAAGGGATCTGAGTTCCAGATCTTTAATTTTTTCCTCCAGGCTTTCCACATCCCGAATGACCTCTTCCAGGGTGGACGTATCCTTCTCTTCAATGGCCATTTCCGCCATTAGCGCGGCATCTTCGGTTTTACTGAAAAGGGACTGCCATGTATCGATCTGTTCCTGGAGGGCAGAGCGTTCCTGGTTTAAACGGGCTATCTCATCTTGATTCCTTTGCCAGAAATCGGCCTTGCCCATGAGATTTTCCAGCTCCTCCAGCTTCAGTTTCTGGTTGTCTAAGTCAAAGATGACCTCTTAGCCCGTCAAGCTGATCCATCACCGTTTCAATTTTTTCCGTAATTTCATCAAACATGGTATTCCTCCCATAACTGTCTGTTGCCTTCAAAATTATCTAAGTTTATTCCTGAATAACCCGACCACGAGAAATAAACGAAATGCCCTGTTGGGTTTTGGTTCCGATCATAATGCTTTCAATAATGGGCGCATTGATTTTCACATCGGATTTCCATTTAACAAGGAAATTGGCGCCCGATCCACCGCTTTTATCCGATTCTTTAATGATGTAGCGAGTGGTGGCAAGCGGTTTGAGAATGACCGGATTTTCAATGTACGGTTTCAGCAGTTTGCCTTTTGAATCATAGTAGTCCACAGAGAGAACAGTGATGGCATGTTTCGGGTCCGTGTTTCTAATACTGAGCGTGGCGGCCAGGTAAAAGGGGTGCTCCCGGTCACCGCTGTAGATATGGGAATATACGGGTACATAAACCGTTTGCCCTTTGCTCAGAACCATTTCAGAAGCAGCGTCTGCCGAGTTAATGCTGGAAGCAAAACAGCAGAAAAAAAACAGTACCAAGGAAAAAAACCTTAAAGCCTGATGTGTGTTGTCTTTCATCTTCCCTACCTCCCCTATTTCCTTAGCGCATTCCAAAAATGGTTCAATTTCCCAGTAATGTGTATCACAAAATCGAAAAAATTGCCTGATTTTTTCTCCGGTTGTGTCAAGGGGAAATCTCCCTGTGAATTTCTTGACATGTCTTAAAGAGGACAGTATGCTTTTCATTGTCGCTAGGGGTGGTATTGCTGAGAGCTGGATCGGATTTGAACATCCTGCAACCCTTAGAACCTGAACTGGATAATGCCAGCGAAGGGAAGCGGCACGATCGTTTGTGGCCCTGCGATTCGTGTTGGGTGCTCCTTATTGAGCCGCTTTTCTTCTTTAGAAGGAAACGGCTTTTTTTTGTGGTAACCCTAACATTCGGAATAGACCCTGAAAAGAGAGGATCCCCATGACCGGAAACGATGGAATAGAACCGATTAAACAACAGGACCGAAATCTGGGAGGGATGGATTTCCTCCTCCTCTGGGCCGGGGCTGCCGTTTCCCTGGCGGAGATCTGGGCCGGGGGTCTTCTTGTTCCGCTGGGTTTTGCCACGGGTTTCCTGGTTATTCTACTGGGTCATTTCATCGGGAATATTCCGATGGCATTCGGCGGGGTCATCGGGAGCAAAACCGGTCTTCCCACCATGGTTGTGGTGAGGCCCTCTTTCGGGGTTCGGGGGTCCTACTTTGCCACGGTCCTCAATCTGGTTCAGCTAGTGGGGTGGACGGGGGTCATGCTGTGGATCGGGGGGCAGGCAGCACATGCTGTATGGCCCATGCCTTCCCTTGGGTTCCGAGGCTGGGTCTTGGTGGCAGGAATCGCCACCACCCTCTGGGCCCTTCTGGGGCACCGTTACTGGAAATGGCTTCAGCGGATCGCCGTCACGGCTCTCATGGCTCTCTGCTGCATCATGACATACGTGGTGCTCCATGAATATGGCTTTGTTCGTCTCATGGAAATCCCTTCCAAGGGGGGAATGTCCTTCATGGTGGGTCTGGACTTGGTCATTGCCATGCCCATTTCCTGGCTTCCCCTGGTGTGCGACTACTCCCGGTACGGGAAAGGCACGAAACCCGCTTTCTGGGGAACCTGGGTGGGCTATTTCATTTTCAGTTCCTGGATGTACGCAATCGGTCTAGCGGCGGCTCTGGCTACCCAATCCCCCACACCGGAGAGCATGGTGCTGGAATTGATGGTGGGTTTTGGCCTTGCCGTGCCCGCTATGATCATCGTCCTTTTTTCCACTTTTACCACCACATTTCTGGATATCTATTCCACGGCGGTCTCGGCCCTCAACATATGGCCACGATTGGGCGAAAGGCGAGGGAGTCTGGCGTGCGGAGTCCTGGGCACGTTGCTTGCGCTCGTGTTCCCGGCCACAGCCTATGAGGGCTTTTTGCTGTTTATCGGTTCGGTGTTCTGCCCCCTTTTCGGGGTGGTTCTGGCAGACTATTTTTTTCTGAGACGCGGAAAGTACTTCGAGACCGGAATGGACTCTGTAAAGACTTACTGGTATTCTGGAGGATTCAATCCATTGGCTTTCGTGGCCTGGGCCGCAGGATTCGGATTCTATCATTTCCTCCAGCGCCAAACGGCCTGGGGTTCCTCAATCCCGAGCCTCCTGGCCACCGGTGTTCTTTATCTGATCCTTATGGGCATTTTCCATGGGTGGTTCCAAGTTTCCGGCAGTGAAAAAAGAGATATCTCATGAAAACGAAAAAGGTGGCCCTTTCTGTGGTCCTGGCGGAGCAGCTGGCCATGGCCATGGAATCCAGGGGATTTGCGCGAACGGAACGGACCTTTCGCAAGAAGTATCGAATTTCTTTGCTGGAATATGGGGGAATGGGGGTTGCTTTGGGGTTCCTTGTGGTATATGGGGTATGGGTAAAAGACTTATGGGGAGAATGATTTATGTCATTACATGAAAAAGACGCAGTCAGAGAAAATATCCTGGACGGTGTGTTTGCATCGACAGATCTTTCGGTGGAAATGCCGAAATACAAGTTCCCCGAAGACGAGCATGACCCTCGCCACGTCTATCAGTTGGTGCATGATGAGTTGATGTTAGACGGCAATTCGCGTCAGAATCTGGCAACCTTCTGTTCTACCTGGATAGAGCCGGAGGTCTATCAGCTCATGGATGAGTGTATCGACAAGAACATGATCGACAAAGATGAATACCCCCAGACGGCTGAGATCGAAGCGCGCTGTGTGCATATGTTGGCGGATTTATGGAATTCGCCCGATGCAGCCAATACCATGGGGTGTTCCACCACCGGTTCCAGCGAGGCGGCCATGTTGGGTGGGATGGCCATGAAGTGGCGGTGGCGAAAAAAGATGGTTGCCCAGGGCAAGGCAACAGATAAACCCAATATGATATGCGGTCCGGTACAGATCTGCTGGCACAAGTTCGCCCGGTACTGGGATGTGGAACTGCGGGAGATCCCGATGGAAAATGATCGTTTAATCATGACGCCGGAAGAAGTGATTAAGCGTTGTGACGAAAATACCATTGGTGTGGTTCCCACCCTGGGCGTTACTTTCACCTGCCAGTATGAACCGGTCAAAGCGGTTGCCGATGCGCTGGACCAGCTTCAAAGAGATACGGGCCTTGATATCCCCATCCATGTGGACGGCGCCAGCGGCGGGTTCCTGGCGCCCTTTGTGGATCCCGATCTGGAGTGGGATTTTCGTGTGCCCCGTGTAAAATCCATCAACGCCTCCGGCCATAAGTTTGGCCTGGCGTCCCTCGGTGTTGGCTGGGCTGTCTGGCGTGATAAGGAAGATTTACCCGATGAATTGATTTTCAGGGTCAATTACCTGGGCGGCAATATGCCCACATTCGCTTTGAATTTTTCACGACCCGGGGGGCAGATCGTTGCACAATATTACAACTTTCTGCGGTTGGGCAAAGAGGGGTACCGCAAAATTCACCGGGCCTGTTATCATACCGCTGCTTATCTGGCGGATGAGATCCGCAAAATGGGATTGTTTGAGGTGATTTATGACGGTCGGGGGGGGATTCCGGCCCTCTGCTGGTCCCTTAAGGACGGGGTCAATCCGGGATTTACCCTTTACGATCTTGCGGACCGGTTGAGAAGCAGAGGTTGGCAGGTGCCGGCCTATTCCATGCCCCCAAACAGAGAGGACCTGGTGATTCAGCGTATTCTGGTGCGCCGCGGCGTCAGTCGGGATCTTGGCGATCTGCTTATCGGTGACATGCGGCGCTGCATCGGCTATTTTGATAAAAACCCGGTGAACACGCCTCTGACCGAGGAATTTGCTGGTGGTTATAGCCATTAACGTCCATCCGAAAATGGTGTTTGATTAAGGCTAACCAACCCTAAATTTAATACGAGGAGACTGGCCATGATTGTTCAAAATTTCAAGGACTGTGAGACCATAAAAATTGACACATTTCCCTATCGGGGTGTGATCCATGAGGTCAAGGGAATCAGTGTACGGTGGTTGAGCAAATGTGGGGAGGATGATATGGGCACACCCGAATACGGTCTGCGCCATTTTACGGCTGAACCGGGAGGTGAAATCCCCATTCACAATCATTTTTACCACCAGACCATGTATATTCTCTCCGGACGTTTTGAATGCTGGCAGTATGACCTGGAAACCAATGAGTTGGTTTCCAGCAAAATGGTCGGGCCGGGGGATGCCATCTATATCCCAAGCATGGAGCCCCACGGCATGAAAAATCTGTCCGATACGGAACCAGCTACATTTCTCTGCTGCATTGCCAATGTTTATGAGGACGAATAGCTCCTCATCGGACTTTAGAAATTATGAGATTGGTCAAAACCTGTAAATTTGGAGATGTGAAAGGGATTGAACTTGGCTGGTCCCCTTTCGGTTATCCCATGATGACGGTTTATCTTTATGTGGTGGATGATCTCATGATTGATACGGGTCTGCGGCACATGCAGCGGGAAGTGATTGAAATTGCGAAGGCCGGTAATATTCGGAATGCCGTTTTGACCCATCACCATGAAGATCACAGCGGGAATGCATCCGCCCTGAAGGATTATCTGGATGTTTCCGTTTATGGACATCTTTTGGCTGTTCGGAAAATGAAAACGGATTTCAGTATCCTTCCCTACCAGCACTACATGTGGGGAAAAGCCGTTCCCCTTGAAATGGAGGTCGTTCCGGAGGTTATGGAAACGACAAATTTCAAGCTTAAGGCCATCCATACACCCGGGCATTCCAGGGATCATTTGGTTTACCTTGAGCCGAACAGGGGTATTCTTTTTTCAGGGGATTTGTATCTATCGGACAGAATCAAATATTTTAGGGCGGATGAGATGATCTCGGAGCAGATTGAATCCCTGAAGAAAATCCTACGCTTTGATTTTGACATTGTTTTATGCAATCATTATCCAAAATCCATAAATGGAAAACAGCGGATCGCATCAAAATTGCAGTTTTTGGAAGATCTTTATGGAAGCATCAAGAGAATCTGGGAAGAAGGGTGCGAAGAAAAGCGGATATTTCGCGAACTGGGGCTGAAAGAGCAGCACTTTATTAAATGGTTCTGCTTTGGAAACGTGAGTATGCGAAATGCGGTGCGTTCAGCTGTTCGATCATTTGAAGCGATCCCGTAAGATCAAAAGGAGTTCGGATTATGCCACTGAATGAATTGCTCCCCAAAGCGGTTCGTCTGTATCCTGAAAAAGAGGCCGTTGTCTGCGGTGAATTGCGGATGACTTACCGGGAGTTTGCCACAAGAGTCTGGCGTCTGGCGCACGGGTTGCGGGATCTGGGCCTTGAGCAACACGACCGGGTTGCGGTGCTCCATGAAAACACCCACGAATTTCTCGAAGTCTATTTTGCGGCAGCCCATCTGGGAATTGTTCTGGTGCCGCTCAACTACCGGCTTTCAACCCGGGAGATTGCGGAAATCCTAAACGACAGCGAATCACGTATGTTGATTGTGCAGGGAGCCTTTTTTGAAAAAGCGAAAGACCTCCCCCACAGTGTGCCAACCCTGGAAAAAACCATTTGGACGCGAACAGATGCTCATATGCTAAATGAGGTTTATGTAGAATATGAAGCGCTACTGGAAAACCATCCCGATCAGCCACCTCCGGCCCCGGCCATATCCGATGACGACCTGGCCCACCTCTATTACACCAGTGGTACTACCGGCCGTCCCAAAGGGGTTATGTTGACCCATAAGAATGTGAAAAGCCATGCATTGGGGACCATTGCGGAACTGCATTTGACGGATCGAGACCGGTGGTTTCACGTGGCGCCGCTGTTCCATCTGGCGGATGCCTGGGCCACCTTTGCGCTGACCTGGGTGGGAGGGAAACATGTGCTTCTGCCTTCCTTTGATGCACGCTCCGTATGTGGTCTGATCCAGGAAGAAAAAATTACTCTCAGCAATCTGATTCCCACCATGCTCAACATGATGGTGAACCATTCCGACGTAGGAAAATTTGATTATTCCAGCCTGCGGGTGATATTAAGCGGCGGCGCGCCCATTGCGCCGGAAACCGTGCGTAAAATTGTGAAAGCTTTCGGGTGCGACTATATCCAGACCTACGGTATGACGGAAACCAGTCCCTATCTGACCCTTTCCATCTTGAAGGATCATCTGAAAACCCTGTCAGATGAAGAACAGCTGAATTTTAAAGCCAAAACCGGCCGTGAATTCATCGGCGTGAGTCTCCGTGTGGTGGACGAAGCGGGAAATGATGTGGCCATGGACGAAAAGCAGGTGGGTGAGATCATTGTGAAAGGGGATACGGTGACGCCGGGGTACTGGCGCCTGCCCGATGAAACCCAGAAAGCCATTCGGGATGGATGGCTTTACACAGGGGATTTGGCGGTCATGGATGCGGAGCGGTATGTGAATATCGTGGACCGGAAAAAAGACATGATCCTTACCGGTGGCGAAAACGTCTATTCATCCGAGGTGGAAAATGTGCTTTATACACATCCCCATGTGTTGGAAGCGGCAGTCATCGGCGTGCCGGATGCCCATTGGGGAGAAGCGGTCAAGGCCTGCGTGGTATTGAAAGAAGGGTGTTCGGTCACCGAAGAAGAGATCATTGTCTACTGCAGAAAGGATCTGGCGGGTTACAAAACGCCTAAACGTGTTGATTTCCTGGAAGCCCTCCCCAAGACCGGTTCCGGCAAGATTTACAAGAAAGGTCTCAGGGAACCATATCTTTCACCCTGAACAGGTTCATGTCAAAATCCGGTTTCCCTTCATATTTTTTCATGAAAAACGCCGGTAGCTGTTCCCTGGCTTCGAAAATATCCGGCCTGATGGGAATGCCCGCCGTTTGAAAGACGTCCACAATCTGTGTCATGGAAGGGGGGCAACCCTTAACGGCAAACATTTCCTTGATATTCGGGTTGTTTTTATTGGCCTGATACATGCATTTTCCGATGAGGATGGTTTTCTTTTTACCGGGTGTGGGCGCCATGATTTTTCCGGTCAGTACTTCAACATCATCCCACGGTTTTCCCTCCCATGACTGTGAAATGGCGGTCAGAATCATACCGTTTAAAAGGGAACAATAGGTGCACATGGAATGATCATATTTGCGGAAGCTCAACCCCTTTATCCCCATTCGTTTCATGGGTATGGGAAGCGCCTGGGATTCATCCGGCGTATAGGGAAAGCTGTATTGATGTTTTGACGAAACATCTTCAATTTTTTCTCCCACCACATCTGTGTCCGAGAGATCAATGGGCCTGCCGGCCCCATGGGCGGTCTGAGCCAGGTAGGGGATTTCCGAAGGGTCATAACCGAGCACCATGGCGCCCACCTTGTCGGCGGAGATCACATCCCGGCTTCCGATGAGCAGGTTTTCACGCCTGATTTTTCCGTCAAAGCCGGGTCCCCTTTCGTTGGTATAGATCCCGTCAATGAGTGTAAATCCGTTGGGCAGGATCTCTTGAAACCGGGCGATCATGTAATGGAGGTCTTTTTCGGTGTCCGCACTGTGGCATTTTTTTCGAGAATTAACGTCAATGGTTCCTTTCAGGTTTTTGATCCCCAGGGAGACAACGGTTTGAGCGTGGGTTTTAAGCACGGGTATATTGATCACGAAGTCCGCATCGAGAAAGTCCCTGTTGAAATTGAGGACCGTACCGTCACGGAATGCAATCTTATCATAGGGCCGCTCGAAAAGGTTGAGCACTTCGACGCCGTATTTTTGTTTCATGGTGTTGTAGCCGAGAGTCTCAAATGCGTGGGCGGGTGTTTCATGATCCCGGGGATCAAAGAGCACAATGCCTTCCCCGATTACGATCTTCCGGATGCCTCTTTCTTTGAGCAGGATGACCATGTCTTCCACAACCCGGCTTGTTGTAATGACGCCATAGGCGGGAAAGGGGCCGAAACGGCTCCAGAAAACGATGTTGGGTTTGATGAACACTCTGGCATCGGCAGGAAGGTGATCCAGTCCTTTACATAAATCAACGGTTTTCCGTACAGAGTCCCTTGGCTTTTCATAACGTACAATGGCAACGGTCTGCTTCTGTGAATCGGTATGCATGGGGTTTAGGTCCTCTGTTCGGGTTTTGCTCGAGGCGCGGATTGCGTTATTTGAAATGTTTAAACATGTTTATCATTTCCTGCTTCATGCCCTTGGAAACGGAAGAAAGCTGATTTTCAGCCAGCATCACAAATTCGCCTCGGCTTCTGACCAGAAGCTTTTTCTGATCATCCACGATTTCGCCCCTGATGATAATTTTGGGAGCGCCCGCTTCATCCAGGATTTTTCCCCGCGCGGTCAATGGTACGCCAAGGGGTACCGGTTTGATATATTTCATATCCATTTTCCGGGTGACCAGAAAGGTCCGTTTGAAATACAGCACGGTCCAGGACATGACTTCATCCAGCAGCGTGCTGATGATGCCGCCGTGGGCCATGTTTTCCCAGCCCTCATGGTTTTTTTTCAGTGTAATGTCTGAACAGACCATATCATCCATGTGGTAAAACTGCATGTTCAACCCGATGGGATTTTCGGTACCGCATGCGAAACAGTGGTGCCCTTGGAGCTTTGGGATGGAAACTCTATCCATCTTCCCATTCATAATCATAGAATAGCCTTTTGAGGTTTTGCGCTTATGGCACGCGCCATAATCACTTTGAATTTTTCGATATTGTCGTTCTTTTTAATGTCTCATGCTTCGAAAAGTCAAGAATGAATCATGGTTTCCATGGTGGAAAAGGGAAAAGAACAGGGTTGGGATGCGATGATTTTTTGTTGTCATTAAAAGGGTTTTGTTGTAAATTAAACACGATTTTTCTGGTTGTCCCTTATTTTTGGAGCGTGAATATGACGGCAAATGGCGAATTGAAGGACCTTTTTTCCCAGGATGATCTTGAGATGCTTTTTCCCGCCGGGAGAGCTGATATGTTTTTTGAATCTATGTTCGGGGATTCGGAAGAGGGCGCTTTTGACATTGGGCTGGCGTTTAAAGCGCATCGTGGAAACGAACTCCATTTTGAATTCCAATTGCACCAGCGCCCGGGAAAATGCCTGGCCTGCAACCTGACCTACGGGTTGCCCCAGGTGTTCAAACGTCATCCGGTGATTAATGTGGGGGGGCTGGCGGAAGAAATTGAGAATCGCCTGGATGGAAAATTTCGGTGTGACCGGTGGGAACTGGGGGCCACCCGGGAACTATCAAGAGAGCTTCATGTGATTCCCCTGGTCCTTTCACTGGAAAATAAAGCCGCGTAGGTGTTCGTTCTCAATTCAGGCTTTTTCCGCCAGGATGGTGAACCAGGTCATGTCATGGTCCCATTCTTTCAAGGCGTGATACCCAAGGTGTTTCAACTGCATTTCGAGATCTCTGGATTGACTCCGCATCTGCCCTGAAATGATCAGGGTTTGAGGGTTAGCGGGGGTATGTTTTTTTAGAAAATCCCGAATTACTTCATGTTGAATGTTGTCGACCACCAGATCAGCCCTTTCTTTTGCGAAATCTTCTGCTTTTCCCTGAACGGCCTTTACCCGGTCTCCCAGTCCATTGAGTTCAATGTTTTTGGCGGTGGTTTTGACGCAAAGGGGGTTGAAGTCCACAGCCAGCACTTTCTCAGCGCCCAACAGGACCGCGGCGATGGCCAGAATACCGGTTCCCGTTCCCAAATCAAGCACATGACTCACATTGGATTTTCCCGCTAGCATGGAAAGCGCTGCCAGGCAGGTTCTGGTTGTGGGATGCAGGCAGTTGCCGAAGACCACCCCGGGATCCAGCAGGATTTTGATGGACTCTTCAGACTCAGGGATTTCCACCCAGGGTGGAACGATCAGGAACGGCCCGATTTTCAAGGTCTCGAATCCGCCTCCCTGCCAGTCCTCATAGGTGAAATGAAAGTTGTCTTCAAGACGCAGTTCCCGCCTGTTTTTCAGTAACCCTGCGACCTGTTCTTTCGCGGGGGCTGAGAAGAACAGAAATGCGCTGTTTTCTTCCACCCAGTTTCCGATGAAGGCCCCGCCGAGAGCCGTTTCATCCGATTCCGTCAGGATTCCGCTGACCAGATAGATATACAGATCTTCAGGTTTTGAAACCATAAGGTTATTGCTTTTTTTGCGTGTTGGCCTGGTCCTTTTCCAATAACGGCTTGCAGATTTCTTCCAATCCTTTTTTCTCCCGTTTTCTTGCCATGGATTGAGAGGTATGAAGCCCTACCAGGCGTGCCACCAGAAGGGCAATGTAAAGTTGGCCCACGATGGCTTCAAGGGTTGATGCGGATTTGGCCGGGGGCGAAAGGGGTAAGACGTCTCCGTAACCCAGGGTCGTAAGTGTGACAAAACTGAAATAGGACAGATTATCGTTTAAGAATCCATATTGGCTGAGATAGTCTATACGGGTGAGAACATGCCCGCCAACACTGAAGGAACCCGGTATGAGCAATTCGATAAGCCCATAGCCGATGGCCCACATAAAACCAAGCAGAAAATAGACGCATGCGGACCCGTAAATGAGGTCCATGGTGACACTTTCCTCGGCCACGATATGGATGATGATGGAAACGGCCACAAAGCCGAAAAAGGCCATGGCAAACGTATACATCACCAGGCCCAGATAAAATTCATTTTTTGCAAAACCGGTCCAACCCAGGAAGAAGATGGGCGCCACCAGCAGGATGCCGGAAAGCAGGATTTTACGGTTGCCGCTGATGGAGTAGAGGGCTGTCAAGAGGGATATGGTGAACAGTACGTCCAAGAAATTGAGCCCAACCTGGCCGAATTGCTTCAAAACGGGGTCAATAACTACAAGCAGGAACAGGAAAATCAGAAGGGTTCTGAACTTGAATCGAGTGCTCAAAAGGCGAATCATGAAGACCTCCTCTTACAGTGTTATTCAGTGGGTGGCGAATATTGTGCCCGTGCTGACTAAACTGGTTTCAAAAGATCATTTTGCCACTGTCCCTGTCAAGGATTTGTTGGGTGTAGGGGGAAGATAGAGATTTTGTTCATGGTTCCATCATGACAATGGCATCATCGGCCGAATTCCGATTGACATATCTGAGGTCTTGTTTTAATGAATACCCGTACTTAAGCATCTAATTAACCTTATGGAATTTTTTGGAGGAGTGTGAGATGAGGCACACAGGCTGGTTTGTGATGGCTTGCGTTGGTTGTTTGCTGTCCATCCTTTGCTTTTCAAGTGGGGCTCTGGCTGAAGAGAAAAAGGTCTTTACACTTGAAATGTGTGTTAAAGAGGCCCTGACCAACAACTGGAAACTGAAAGCAAAAAAGGAACAGATCAATCAGGCGGAGTATGTGAAGAATCAGGCCCGGGCCGATTTTTTGCCTAAGTTAAGTACATCTTATGGTTACAAGCGATATGGCATGCAGCAGGAAGTCTTTTTTACAGGGTTGGGGGGGCCGCTTGAAATAGGAAGCCAGAACAACTATCGATGGAGAGGAACGGTCACTCAGCCCATTTTTACCGGATTTGCTATTTTGAGCGCATATCGGCTATCAGAATTGGGTATTGATCAATCCCAACTGGAAGTACAGACCCAGGAACTGGACCTGGCTCTTGAGGCCAAGGCGGCCTATTTCAATATTCTCACGGCGGATATGGCCGTGGAGACGGCCGAAAAGGCTGCGGAAGCCCTTGAGAGCCATGCGGAAGTGGCCCGAAATTTTTATAAGGTCGGGATGATTCCCATCAATGATTTGCTCGAGTCGAAAGTGAATGCCAGTAATTCTAAACATGATTTGACATCCACCAGGAATCAGGCCAGGCTGGCACGGTCCAATTTTAACGCGGTCCTGTCCAGGCCTATAAACGCAGAGGTGGAAGTTGAAGAAATCAGTGTGCATAACCCCGAAAAGGGCAAATTTCAAGAATATGTGGAAATCGCTTTTAAAAAAAGGCCGGAAATGATGTTGATAGATGTCAATCTCCTTCAGACGGATCAGCAGATCAGGTTGAGCAGAAGCAAATTTTATCCTGAAGTGGTGTTTACGTGGGATTATATAAAGGAGGGGGATACGGCGACGGTATCAGGCGGGGAATTTCATCAAGCCAGCAACTGGGAGGCGGCTGTAGGGTTGGAATGGACCTTTTGGGAGTGGGGAAAGACTTATTATAACGTAAAGCAGCAGCAAAGCGTGAAAAATGAAGTTCGAAAGACCAAAATGCAGCTGGAAGAGCAGATACAACTTCAAATTAAAGATGCTGTTTTGGATCTCAAAACCGCCGAGGAGAACATTCCCATCACAAAAAAGGCTGTGGAGCAGGGAGAGGAGAACCTGAGGGTGAGTCAGGAGCGGTACAAAGCCCAGGTCAGCACCTCCACCGAAGTTTTGGATGCGCAGCGGTACCTGACCCGAGCAAGGGTCAACCATTTTAATGCGCTTTTTGACTACCATTTGGCGCGGGCAAGGCTTTTTAGAGCAATGGGCACATATTAAATGATACAGCTCTTTCACCTGTTCAAGAAGTATGGTCCCCATATTGCCCTGGACGATGTCAATCTCAGGATTACGAAAGGGGAATTTGTTTTTGTTACAGGCCCCAGCGGTGCGGGAAAAACAACCCTTTTGAGATTGATTTTTGGCGCGGAGAAACCGGAGCGGGGCTATATCCTGATTAATTCAATCAATTTGACCCGTATCAGCCGGTCAAAAATGGATCTGCTGCATCGAAAAATCGGGTTTGTTTTTCAGGATTTTAAGCTCCTGCCCCGAAGGACTGTATTTGAAAACGTGGCCATTGCGCTCGAGGTGACCGGCGAGCCCACCCGCTGGATCAGAGAAAGGACCCGTCGAACCCTTGAACTGGTTGGGCTTGAAGACAAGGAAAAGGTTTATCCCCTTTCACTGTCCGGCGGCGAACAGCAGCGGGTCGCCATTGCCCGGGCCATTGTGAAAGGTCCGATGATCCTGCTGGCGGATGAACCCACCGGGAATCTAGATCCCGATCTTACCAGGGAGATCATGGCACTTTTCAGAAGCATCCATCAAAAGGGTACCACGGTGGTGATTGCCACCCACAGTCGTGATCTGCTTGAGGATATTCCCTATCGGACGATTCTTTTGCAACGAGGTAAACTTTCCGGGGATACATGCGCATAAGATTCAGAACCTATTTTTTAAAACAGGCCCTGCGAAATATCAGGGAAAATTTGACGGTACATGCTCTGGGTTTGGGGACAATGACGTCGTCCCTGTTGATCTTCGGGATATTCATGCTTCTTTTTATAAATGTGGCGGGCTGGATCCACGGTTGGGGAAACAGTGTCTCTTTTTCAGTCTATTTGAAAGACGATATCAGTCCTTATAGAAGGGATAAGGTTGATTCTTTCCTGCGGCAGTTGCGGGGCGAGAAGACACTGCGGTATATATCCAAAGAAGATGCTATGGCTGATCTAAAAAAGACTCTTGGAAGACACGATGCGGGACTTTTGGATCGCTTATCGAGCAATCCCCTGCCGGCGTCTTATGAAGTTTTTTTTGATCGAGCCCAAAAGCAGGATTTAGATCCTGAGGCCCTAACCTCAGCCTTGGCGAAACTGGCAGGTGTCGCTGATATTCAAAGCAGTGAAGAATGGTTGAATGATATTAAAGTGATAATAGACACGGTGAAGTTGGTTAGTTTTTTCGTGGGGGGACTTTTGTGTCTTTGTGTTATTTTTATTATGACGAATACCATTAAGCTGACTATTTTTTACCGAAAGGCTGAAATTGAAATCCTCAAATTGGTGGGGGCAACGGATTGGTTTATCAAAGTCCCTTTCTTGCTGGAAGGGATTATACAAGGGTTTCTTTCAGGTGTGTTGACATTGTTGATGCTGGGGGGGGGGTATTTATTTTTCGCCACGAAAGAGATTCAATTTTTCGGAATGAATTCTCTAAATCTTGTTTTCCTCCCTTTGGGTCATATGGCCCTGCTTTTTTCCATCAGCGTGGCCCTCGGGATGATCGGAAGTCTTATGGCCTTGGGCCGCTTTTTCAAGGTTTGATGAAAGCAACGTTTACAACCGGATGGATGATTTTTCTCTGCTTCGCTCTGACCCATTTTCCTGCCGAATTTTGTTTGGCTGGTGCGCCTGTTAAAGAAGCTTCGAAAAAGAAACAGATTCAGCGCATTGAATCCAGGTTGACCGAAGAAGGGAGAAAACTCAACACATTTCAATCCAAAGAAAAGCGTCTGTTGACGCTGGTGGCCGAACTTAAAACGCAGGTTTCCAACATAAAGAAAGAAATGGAAACGCTGGCGTTGAATATTCGCGATATACGCGGGCGAGTGGACGTACAGAAGGAGAAACTAAAAGAACTTAAATCCATTTTGAAGCGCACAGAGCTCAAGATCAGCGAGTATTTGATCGCCCTTTACAAATATTCGCGGCGGGGGAATCCCGGCATACTGGCAAATGCCGATGCGTTGAGCGGTTTGCGGAGAAGCATTAAATACATCGGCATCGTTACGGAAAAAGATCGTTTGGAACTGCGTCGGCTAACGGAACAGGCTTCAGAATATCATGATGAAATCATCAAGACCGAAGCCTCAATCGGTGTGATGGAAAGAGAGGTGGAAGGGAAGGGGCCACGTCTGGCTTTCCTTAAGACATCAGTTGAAAAGAAAGTCCTTCTGTTGATGAAAATCCATGAGGAGAAAGAGTTTTACGAGACCTCTGTTGAAGAGCTTGAAACTGCGGTGGCAGATCTCAAACAGGCCCTAAACCCGGCTGGTAACGAAAATCCATATGAAATTGACCCTTCGCTTCATTTCGAAGATTGCAAGGGACGGCTCCCCCTCCCCATACGGGGGAAGATCGTAAAGAACCGAGCGAAAATCAGACCTGCTTTGTCCGGCGCCAAAGGGGTTGTTATCCAGTCGGATAATGATTCGGCGGTACGGGCCGTTTTTAAAGGGGAAGTCGCTTATTCGGGACGTCTGAAGGGCTATGGGGAAGTTGTCATTCTGAGTCACGGCGACCGTTTTTTTACGGTTTCTGCGCATCTAAAAAAGCGTGGAAAGGCAAAGGGCGATCAGGTTCGGGGGGGTGAGATTCTGGGTTGGGTTGAGGAGAACGGTTCTTTGACGGGGGCAAGTGTATATTTCGAGGTTCGAAAAGCCGATCGGAAATTGGATCCACAGGTCTGGTTGAAGATCGATTAGTACCTCTGCCCCGATTTTTTTGTTGGCTTCATGATTCAATTCACTTAATATCATGGTGAGCCTCGCACGGATGTCGTGTTGAATTGCCGGGAGAATATCTGATTTCAAATCAGTCGCGTAATTGAAATGAAGGGCTGATAGGTTGGGTAAAATTACCATAAGGAGCTTGAGATGCTTAATTCAAAAAGGAAAATTTTTACAAATATCGTTCTAATATCCCTCCTTGTTGCTGGACTTTTTTTCCTTTATGGAAATCGCGACAAAGTGGAAGCTGATAACAAAGACGTCTATCAGAATATAGAGATATTAACCGAAGTCCTCAGACAGGTGGAAAAGAATTATGTGGAGCCTCAGAAGGCAAAAGACCTTATATATGGGGCCATTAAAGGAATGGTGCGGAGTCTTGATCCCCATTCTTCTTTTATGACCAAAGAGGAATTTCGGGATTTGATGGCGGAAACCAAGGGAAGCTTTTCAGGGATTGGTATTGAAATTACGGTCAAAGATAAGGTGTTAACCGTCGTATCCCCCATTGAAGGAACCCCCGCCTATCTTGCCGGCATGAAGGCAGGGGATAAGATCATAAAGGTGGAAGGAGAATCCACCCTGGATATGAGCTTGATGGAAGCGGTTAAAAAAATACGAGGGCAGGAGGGAACCCCGGTCAATTTGACGGTGTTCCGTGAGGGAGAGAAAAAGCCGCTGGAATTTGCAATTACAAGGGGCGTAATACCCCTTAAAAGTGTGCGATACTTTTTTCTGACCCCTGACATCGGTTATGTGCGGATTTCCACCTTTCAGGGGAATACCTCTGAAGCGCTGTCAGAAGCCCTCAACGAGCTCGAAAAGGGTGGCAAAATGAAAGGGCTGGTCCTGGACATGCGAAACAATCCGGGCGGTTTACTTTCCCAGGCTATCGATGTT
>Ga0307987_1000314_pt1 | contig 28894 bp, 32 predicted proteins | sample EllFjometagen181_FD_203157 | JGI IMG/M metagenome (GOLD analysis project Ga0307987, IMG submission 203157) | Marine microbial communities from Ellis Fjord, Antarctic Ocean - #181 | ecosystem: Environmental > Aquatic > Marine > Unclassified | place: Southern Ocean | collected 2014-10-08 | reverse complement strand
GATGTCCGCCATCACTTGGCCTGGAGTCCGGGTCCGTCCTGGGCGAGCCACGAACGCAGCGCCTGATCCATCCCTTCGAAGGCGGTCTCGAGGCGGGCGTCCACCAGGCTGTTGCGGCACACGGCGATACAGCCGTCGCCCATGTCCGTGTCCACTTCCACCGACCAACCCATGCGCCCGAAGATGGCTGCCTCGGCCGTGCGCTTGTGGGCGGGGGAGACCCGCAGCACCACGTCATTTTCGAGCACCAGTTGCTCGGAGACGGTGTCGAGCTGGGCGTGGAGCACGGCTTCGCTGTCCGCCAGGCTGCCCAGCAGGCGACGGCAGCCGGCGAGGACCACGGTGGCGTAGCTGTCTCGCATCTGCGTCTGAGCGGAGTCCAGCGCTTGTTCCAGGCTGTCGGCGAGGGCGCGGCTGCTGCGTTGCTCGGCCTCGAGCTGGGCACGCAGGTTCGCGAGCTCGGCCTGGGTGGCCACCAGGGCCTGCTCGGCTTGCTGCTGGCCGGTCTGGGCTGCGCTGAGCTCTTCGCAGGTGGGCTGGGGCGGGCCTTGGGGCTCGTCTTCCTCGTTTTCGCCAGCGTCGGCGCCGCCGATGGCGCGCACCCGTCCGGTGAGCCTCCTGGTGCTCAGGCTCGTGGCAACGGCCAGTGGCTGCAGTCCGGCGGCGTGCTCACCACGGGCGAGGCCCAGGGACTGGAAGCCGGTCGAGCGAGCTGTGGAGGCGAAGGAGGCCATGTTCTTCGTCCGGGGCTAGGCGCTGTGCATCCAGCGGCGCAACACCTGGGTTGAGGCTTCGGTCTGGGCCTCCACCAAGCGGTTGAGCTCGCGGGCGTCCACAGCTTCGAAGTTGTCCACCATGTGGCGTAGGCGGTCGGCCAGAGAGATCTCGTCTTCCTCGGGCTCGCCATCGGCCACAGCGATGAGGTTGCCGTCGGGACCCATGGCCATGGCCTGCTGGGGCTCGGCGCCGCGAATGGCGATGGCCATCAGGGGCCGCACGACGAAGGCGAAGACCAGGGCCAGGGCCAGGACAGCCAACAGGTAGGGCAGGTAGCGCAGCAGGTCCAGCGGAGCCTCGGCCAACTCGGCGTTGGCCTGCACCAGCTCGGCGTTGAACGGCATGAAGGTCAGCGTGATAGAGTCGCCGCGGGTCTTCTGGTAGCCGATAGCGTCCTGGACGCTGGCTTCGAGGGACTTCTGGAGGGACTCTTCGGTGTGCAGGCCTTCGGAGGCGGCGACGATCTCGGCGATGGCCGTTGAGTCCACTGTGATGCTGGCGCTGACGCGCTCCACCGAGCCCGCCAGGCGGGTCGTGTGGGTGGTCGTCTTGGTGTAATCGTAGTTGGCCTGGGTCTGGGTGGAGCTGCGCTCGGTGCCCTTGGAGGTGACGTCGGCCTTCTCGGGCAGGTTGCTCTCGGAGCCTGGCACGCCGCCAGCGGTGCTGCCCGAGGACTCTTCCTCGATGAGCTGCTCGGAGATGGTGACCTGGCTGTTGGGGTCCAGCTCTTGGACGGTCTCTTCTTGGGTGGTGTCGTCCAGAGCCACCGCCACCGACACGTCGAAGCGCTCGGGGCTGCCCAACAGCTTGGTGAGGCTGCGCTGCAGGCGCTCGGCGAGGCTCTGCTCCACTGCGCGCTGCTTCTCCACCAGGGTGGCGGCTTGCTGCATGAAGGGGTCGGACTCGTCGGCTTCCGTCAGGATGTTGCCCGCGGCGTCGGTGAGCACGACCTCATTAGCCTCGAGGCCCTGCACCGCGCCGGCGACCAGCGAGGTGATGCCCGCGATCTGCCGGCCACTCAGGCTCGCGCTCGGCTGCAGACGGAGGCTCACAGCGGCGGAGCCTTTGCGGCGATCGCGCAGAAAGGAGCTCTCATCGGGCATCACGATGTGAACCCGGCAGGCCTCGACCTCGTCCAGGGACAGCAGGGTGCGGGTGAGCTCACCTTGCAGGGCGCGCTGATAGTACCAGTCCTCGCGGCGCGGTGTGGTGCCGGCGGAGATGGTCTCGATGATCTCGAGCCCGACGACGTTTCCGGTGGACGCGATGTCCACGCGGGCCTCGCCGGCCATGTGCTTGGGCACGCTGATGCTCATGCCGTCGGAGCTGACATGGAAGGGAACGCTGCGCTCTTCGAGGGCGGCCTTGGCGCTGGCCATGGCTTCGGGGTCGTCGTTTGTGTAGACGACCTGATAGGAATCGCCGGAGGCCCAGATGCCAACGCCGATCAGAGTGACGACGGTGATGGCCAGGGCGGCCCACAGCACCTTCTGGCGACGGGGGTCCAGGCCCTCGTAGAACTTCCTGAGCTGCTCGACGATCTGGTTCACGTTCTACCCCCGTTTTACCTGCCGTCGCCGGCAGCGAAGCGGAGCATGGCGAGGCGGCGACTGATGCCTTGGCTCACACCGCTGAAGAGCATGGAGTTTTCGGCCAGCCGTGCCGCTTCGCGTTCCGCGACCACCGAGTTGCCGTCCAGGGCCCAGGGCGGTGCCTCGAGCTCGTCCACTTCGGGGTTGGCCGCGTCGCCGCCGATACCCGCCATGTGGCGCTCATTGGTACGCCGCAGTCCCTCGCTCTGGTTCACCGCCTGGCCCAGGATCTGGTCGAAGGGAATGACCTTCGCCTTGTACCCGGGTGTGTCGGCGTTCGCGAGGTTGGCCGCGGTGAGACCGTGTTGGGCCTGACGCAGGTCGAGCACGCGCTGCAGGCCTTGATGCAAGCCATCGAATAGCAGCTGGCTCATGGTTTCCTCGGGGCCTTTGGTTCGCCCCCTCTTCGGACGGCTGGCCGATCACTTTAGGGCCTACAGCGATTTAGTTGTTTTTGAAGGCAGCCTGGTCTGGCATGAACCGTGACACACGCCTGTGGGGGGCGTGTGTCAGCGTGTCGACTTAGCGCGAGCTATTCGCTTCGCCGTGCGTTGACCTTGGCTTCGAAGGCGGCGGCCTCGAGGTCCTCTTGGCCCAGCAGCGCCCAGATGTCCCTCTGTGACAGCAGAGCCCTGCGGCTGAGGTCCGACGTGGCCGCATCGTCGTCGGTGGCCGTAGCGCCGATGTACCCGGCATGCCGCGCATCGCCTGGGCTCTCGATTCGCCCAGCGGCTTCCCTTGCCACCTTGGCTGCATCCGCCTCGCGCCCCTCCATCATCAAGCACCTCGCCAGAGCCAGCAATGGCAGTGGGTCGGTGACTCGCTCCAGCTTGCGTGCCGGCATGAGCAGGCGCTCGAGGGAGGGGATGGCGTCGCCACAGCGCCCGGCCTCCGCGTCTCGCAAGGCCAGCCGAATCTGTGCTTCGTCCCTGGTGTTGGAGATGACGGCGGCCGTTCTGTAGGCCGCCAGCGCCGCCTGGTCCTCCCCGGTGGCTTCGAGAATCCTTCCTCGCAGCAGCGCGCGCTGCCCGGCGTACGCCGCAGGCAGTTTGTGTCTCTCGAGGTAGTCCAGGGTTTCGAGAGCCTCGGGGAAACGGCCTGCATCGGCATACAGTCGCGCCAAGCGGAACACGAGCGCGGGATCTTCTCCGTTTCGAGTGCTCAAGACATAGAACGCGTCACCGAGGACGTGGCGGGCCTCTTCCGGTAGCCCCATGGCCTCGAAGGCGTCGGCGACATTGAGCAACGGCTTGTATTCGCTGGTGCGATCCAGGAGCTTGCGCGACCAGGTCCGACGATGCATTGTGGCGATGTCCAACCAGCGTAGCTGCTCGTGCAAGGACTCGAGCGACTCGAAGTACAGCTCGAGCTGAAGCTCGCCTGCGTCGGAGCGCCCGAAGCTGTCAGGGAAGCGCTCTTCGAGCTCCTTGAGATCCTCCATGGCGCTTGTGGTTTCCCCGAAGAGGATGTTCACCTGTGCCAACAGGTAGAGGGCCTCCGCAGCTCTTGGGCCGGCGCCCGAGGCGAACCCGCGCATGGCGGGAATGACACTGGGCCATGTGTTGCTCGGCTTGGTCAGGAGCTGGGTGTGGAGGCGGCGGAGCTCTGCGAGCTCCTCGGGTGCGTGGCCGTAGGCCCTCGAGGCACCATCGTAGTCCTCGGTAGCCAACAGAGCGTCCCCCAGGCGCAGTGAGACCCATGGGCGCATCTCTGGCGGTACCCTGGACTCCAGCCCTTGCAGGACGCCGATACTCTGGGCAAAGTGATGGTCCTGCTGGAGAAGCTCTGCGGCGAGCAGCCAGGCCTCGGGTCGCCCGCTGCTGCCCAAGAGCGCATGTGCAGTGGCCGTGGCGGGTGGATCGCCGGTGGCCAGGCTGATCAACGCCAGGGATTCCAGCACCTGTTCCGGCGAGGCATCGGCTTCGAAGCCGGCCACGAGTTGCTCGCGTGCTTGCTGCCAGTCGCCCAGGATGATCGCGACCCTCGCCCGCGTCATGGCGGTCACCTGAGGATCGAGCACCTGGTCGTAGAGGGGCAGTTGTTCGAAGTAGTACTGCGCTTCTCGGTTGAACCCCAGCTCGAGGTAGTTCCAGCCCAGGGCATAGAGTGCTCTCGCCCTCTCCGTCGGTGAGCTGGATTCCAGATAGGTCTCTCTGGCTTCGTCGATCGCCCACCACGAGCCAGGTCCGATGCCCGGGGCATAGACCGGCAGGAGGGGCTCGTAGCTGTGTGGGTCCACAGCTGGGAGCAACGCTCGGCCACGCAAGAAGGAGAGGGGGATGGGGGGAGGCTCCGCGGCAGAGGGGAGGTTCTCACCCGCGAACAATTCCTCGATGCTCACATCCGTGAGCCCGAGATATAGATCCCTGGCAGTCTTTGGGCGCGTGGACAGGGTCAGGGAGCCGTCTTCAACGACCGCTACCAGTTCGCGGTCGACGTCGGCCAGCTGTACCTGGACATACCAGCTGCGCCTTCCAACGCCAATCACGTCCAGCTCGAGTATCCCCCTTGTCGTACGGTCATCCAGAAGCTTCGCCAGGTCAGCTTCGCAGCCCTGGATCATCAGCTGACTGCGTCCGGGTTTCACGACCCGATACTGTTGGACTTCGGTGTCTGGGCCCACTTCTACTACCAGCGCTCCGTCCACGCCAGCCGCTAGGGCTGACGCAAAGGTCACAATGAGGGTAGCGAAGGCAAGCATCTACATCCTCGCGATCAGCCCGACGCCCACGCGCCAGGCGCTGAGGTCGAAGCCATCGCCGATGCCGAAGGGCTGATGCTGGCGTCGCCCGATCATCAGCTCCAGATCGAGGCTACGCAGCGTGTTCTTCGCGTCGCGGCGGATGCTGGGTTGTACCAGGCCGGTGTCCAGCCGCGCGCCGAGTTGGAAGCTCGGCCCGATCTTGGTGCCACTGACGGTCTGCTTGCTGTCACCGTGGTTGAACACCGTGACGGCGGCCCCCACGGCGCCAAAGACCTCCACATTGCCGATACGATGTGCGGCCGAGACGGACAGGGCGAGAGGTACCAGCTCGAAGGTTGTACCCTCGGTGCCTGGCTTGCCGGTGTGTATGGTTTGCTCCGTGCCGGTGAGGCGGTGGTAGCCGACCTCGAGATCCGCCGAGAGGAAGCGCCAGGCCCGGTAGGAGATGAAGCCCCCTCCACCAAAGCGGGACGAACGTCCCAGCTCTCGGATGAGCGTCGGCTCCTGCCAGAACTCTCCGACGCCGCGCACACCCACCAGCAGGCCAACGCCTGGATCTTCAATTTCGTCCGCCGCCTGTGCCCAGCCGAGCGCTGGGCACAGCGCGAGCAGTGCCAGGAGCAGGCCTATCAGGCCTGGCTTGGGGCTGGGTTGGCGTGGGGATGCCATGGACGCTCCCTGGGCTCGATTCGTTTCCGCTATCGGTCGGAATGGCGAGGGCTTTAGGCTGCCGCAGAACTTTCTGGAGCCAAAGCATCGCGCGCCGTCGGCGTAGGTGTCGCCGACGGCGCAATGCCGTGAGAAAGGGCCGGACAGACGGTGAATACTAACCCAGCAGGTTGAGCACACCCTGGTTCATGTTCTTGGCTTGAGCCAGGACCGACACACCTGCCTGTTGCAGGATTTGGTTTCGAGCGAGCTCTGCGGTCTCGTAGGCGAAGTCGGCATCCCGGATCTGGCTCTCCGCGCCCTCGAGGTTCTCGACGTAGGTCTCCATGTTCCCCAACGCGGAGTCCAGGCGATTCTGGACAGCGCCGAGGTCCGAACGGATAGAGCTGACCGAGTCCAGGGCGGTGTCGAACACGTCGATGGCCGCCTGGGCGCCGGTGGCCGTGCTCAGGTCCACCGAGCCGGTGTCCACGCCCAAGGTGGAGGTGGTCAGATCGCCCAGGGTGATGGCGATGCGGTCGTCGGCCGAGTTGTTGATGCCCACCTGCACATCCAGCGTCGAGTTGGTGCCATCGGACAGGGCCAAGCCGTTGAAGGTGGTGGATGAGGCGATGCGGTCGATCTCGTCAGAGAGCTGCTCGAACTCGGTCTGGATGTAGGCTCGCTCGTCGTCCGCGAGGGTCTCCGAGGCACTCTGAACCGCCAGTTCGCGCATACGAGAGAGGATATCACCGACCTCGTCGGTCGCGCCTTCAGCGGTTTGCAGAACGGAAATGCCGTCGTTGGTGTTGCGCATGGCCTGGCGACCGGAGACGCTCTGGGACTCCAAGCTCTCGGCTACTCCGAGCCCGGCAGCATCGTCAGCGGCGCGTGCGATCCGCAGACCGCTCGAGATCCGTCCGTAGCTTCCTGTGAGCTCACGTTGTGTGCTGTTCAGGTTGTTGATTGCGTTGAGGGACGCAGTATTGGTATTGACGACGAGTGCCATGCGTGCTCCTTGATTGTGAGGGCGGGTAGGGCCCTCGCGTCGGTGGTTAAGGCGTCTTGTGTGATGGGGGGTGACGCCTATGAAATGCCCGTAATGGGCGAGACTACATCATTGAGAATAGGCTCATGGATTGGGACGATGCTGTGATCTGTAGCACGGCCTGATAGTTGCTCTGCAACTCGGACAGCGACGTGTAGACCGAGACCATGTCGGCGCCAGCGGTAGCTTCGAGGGACTCGGACAGCAGAATCTGCATGTTGCCCGCGAGCTGGTTGGCGTCTTCGGCGTGGTTGAACTCGGCCGCGACCGTGGTGCGCGCCGAGGTGATCTGCTCGCCCGCGGCTTCGAGGGTGTCGATGGAGGCGGCGATGGCGTCGGTGTCGTCGGCGGTCAAGGCGGCCACCAGATCCGAGACGGCGGAGAAGATGTCGGTGTCGCTCTGCAGCAGGTCGGTGCCGACGAAGCCGGTGGCCACGTCCTGGTCGCTACCCGTCAGGGTGCTCGGTGCGTCGGTGTCGCCCAGGTAGGCACCCGTGGAATCGTAGGCCGCACTGTCGTAGGCGTTACCGGAGAACAGGTGGCGCCCGCCGATATCGGTGTTGGCCAGGGCCACGATCTGGTCGAGGATGGACTGCGCTTCCTCGGCGCCGGAGGCTCGGTCGTCGGTGCTGTAGGTCTCGGAGGCGTACTGGGTGGCGAGCTCTCGCGCGGAGCTGAGTAGGTCGGCCATCCCGCCCAGCGCGTCATCCGTAGCGTCCAGATAGCTCATGGCGCGCTCGGAGTTGGTGCTCCAGGTGCCCTGGTCGGTGATCTGGGAGGACAGGCTGTGGAGGTGTTCGACCTGCTCCGGTGCGTCAGAAGGCCGGGTGATCTCCAAGCCGGTGGTGGCCTGCTCTTGCAGCGTGGAGATCTCTCTCGAGATGGAGCCCGCGGCCTGGGTCAGGCTGGTGAGGCGGGAGCTGTAGGTGGTGCCGATCATCGGGCCATTTCCATCAGCTCGCCGAGCATCTGGTCGCTGGCGCTGATGACGCGCGCGGCGGCCTGGTAGGCGGCCTGCCACTGCATGAGGTCCACCGCCTGGCCGTCGAGATCGACGCCGGTCAGGGAGCTGTGCAGGGTCTCGAGGTCGCTGGTGGTGGCGTTGGCGGAGTCGAGGGCCGCCGATGCCGAGGCCACCTGCTGGCCCACGGTGGTGTAGATGGACGAGACGAAGTTTTCGGCCGTCTGGGTGCCGCCGGCGAAGATCTCGGCATCCTGGATGCCGATTATGGCCTCGAGGTTACCGCCGTCACCCGCCGAGGCGGTGGGGTCGGCGGCCAGCGCCAGCAGATCGACATTGCCGGAGAGGGTGGCGTCCAGCGACAAGCTGGAGGCTGCCGAACCCGCGGTGTAGGAGAACACCGCACCACCGGCGGCGCCGGTGGCGTCGTAGCCGACCGCATGCTGGGCGTTGATGGCGTCGGCGAAGGTCGCGGCGAAGTCGGCCAGGTCGTCCCGGACATCGGAGATGGTGTCGTGGGCAGCGATGAGTCCGCCCACTGCGCCGCCCACCGAGTTGGTGACCGCGTAGCTGCCGCCGTCGGCGGAGATGGAGATCGCCGGGTTGCCGCTGGCGTCGGTCTCGAAGGACAGGGTGCGGGCGGCGGTGTCGTTCACCAGAGCGTGGGAGCCCAGGTAGAGGGTGATCTCGTTGCCCTCGCCGTAGTCTACCGTGGCGCCGATGCTGCTGGCCAATTCGGAGACCAGGGCATCCCGCTGGTCGAGCAGGTCGCCTTGGCCCACGCTGGCGGCGTCGGTCTGGATGGCTTCCTGCAGCGTGGCGATCTGTTGGATGGCATCATTGATGGAATCGAGGCTCTGCTCGATCTCACCGCTGATGCTCACGGCGTTGGCGTCCAGGAAGCTGTCCGTGCGGGACACGGAGCTCGCCAGGTCGGTGGCGGCGGTGAGCACGCCGGTGCGCAGGGAGCTGTCCGAGGGGTCCACTGTGGCCGCCTCGAGGCTGTCGAAGAAGTCGGACAGGGCGGTGGCCACGCCGGACCCATCGGTCTCGGAGAACATGGCCTCGACCACCGACAGGGTCTCGTACAGGGAAGACTGGTAGCCGGATTCGCCCTGGGACTCCACCAAGCGGCTGGAGACCAGCTCGTCGCCGGCCCGAGAGACCTCGGAGATGGCGGTGCCCTGGCCGAACCACATGCCACCCTGGGCGACCTGGGAGCTGGCGCCTGTGCCCAGGGTACGGGCGTGGTAGCCGTCGGTGTTGGCGTTGGCGACGTTGTGCCCTGTCACCTCGATACCCGCAGACGCGGCGTTGAGGCCGGTCTGTCCGATTCGAATGGTGTTGAGCACGGACATGGTCGCTACCGCTTCATCCGGCCATTGAGGCCGTAGGTGGTGTTCTGGCCGCGGTTCAGCACCGTGCCCAGGGTGGTGGTGACGCTATCGAGCACGATCTGCAGTCGCTTGTCGAGAGCCGCGATGCGCCGCAGCTCAAGCTGGGCCTCGGGATCGAGGGCCAAGCGCTGGCCCCGATTGGCCGCGCGGGCCTCCTGGGTGGCCAGACGCAGGTGGAAGAGCAGGTCCTGACGCAGCGCGGTCGCTTCGGAGAGCGTGCGTGCGTCGAGGCACTTGGCCGCCTCTAGCTGACGCTCCACCACACCGGACAGCTCGCCGATGATGGCAGAGGGTGAGAGCTCGAGGTGGGACTCTTCCACCATCTCGGGCATGGCGGTCATTACAGCTCCATCATGAGCGCGTTGATGACCGCGTCCATGTCGATGTTGCCTTCGAGGGTGCCCGCTGCGATCTCCTGCTGTGCACGGGAGATCTCGTCGGTGCGCATCTCGGGGGCCTCGGATGCGGCGCTGCGCACCTCGGAGACCCAGCTGGCCTGGTTCGAGAGCTGTACCTGCACACCTGCACCCTTGGTGGCTTCAGCCTGCTGAGCAGGCTGACCCAAGGTGGGGACGGTGGGCTGGATGGCGTTGAGGCTATTGATTCCGGAGATGTTCATAGGAATCCTCCAGTGAGCGATTCGGACTGTCGGGGCAGGACTTGAGGGCAATTTACAAAAAACAATGCGCCGGGCGAGGGGCCCGGCGCAAGTCTGAGCTTCGCGGGGACTAGAATGGCCAGACGCGGTCGATCAGCCGTTGTCCAATACCGGGGCCCTGCTTGTCCGAAACCACCCCCGAGCCTGTGTTCTCGATTCGGGCATCCGCAAGCAGGTAGGAGTCGACGGTGTTGTCGGCGCGAATGTCCCTGGCGCGCACGACCCCCTCGAGCACCAAGTGCTGGGTCTCACGGTTCGAGCGGACTTCCTTGGAGCCGTAGATGCGAAGGTTCCCGGTGTCCAGAACCTCCACCACTTCGCAGGTGAGTTGGCCCTTCAGGCTGGTCTGACGAGAGGTCGTGCCGCTGCCGTTGAACGAGCTGTCGCTCTCGGTGGAGATGGAGATGTCGGGACCTATGTTGGGATTGGCCTTGACGATGCTGGACTTGATGCCCAGCAGCGCGGCGACCTTCGCTCCGATGGTGCTCTTTCGACTCGTGGCGGTGTCGGCGGCCAAAGACGAGGTGACGGACTCGAAGATGTTCACTGTGATGAGATCGCCCACCTCTCGGGTGTTGCCGTCCTGCCCCAGCAGGGTGCGGGCAGCGCGCTCCGACCAGATGGCGCCCGGTGTGGGGCCCTCGAGCAGGGCGGTGGCGTCGGGGAGCGTCGCGGTGGGACGTGGGGCCACCTCGGTGGTGGTTTCGGTGCCCGGAACCACCGCGGCGGCGTCGTCCTGCGCGATGGCGGGGGTGGACAGCAGCAGGGCTGCCAGGGCGAACCACCCGAGGGGACTGAGGCTACTGGGTGAGGACATGAGGACAAGCCTCCTTCATGCGTAGGGTCACGGCTCCAGTGGAGACGCAGCCGGGCGCGAACAGGGTTCCCTCGTGGACGCCGCGGGTGGCCAGGTTGGCCACCCGGACCTTCTCGCCCAGAAAGGCATCGGCCATCAGGCGTCCAGGGGTCTCGATGAGGAGTCCACCGGCGCCTGCGAGCACCTGGACTTGGTCACCCGAGGCCCCGTCGGGGCGGGCGCGCAGCACGAGCTCGGTGAGGGGCTCGCCCTGGGCGATGGTGGTGCGGCTCAACCAGCGCGTGTGGTTGAGCTGCTCGGGCTGGATGGGGGTTCCGGCGATGCGATCCAGGGTCACGCGGCGCAGCTCCCAGCTGACCTCTTGGCCAGGCATCAGGTCGGCGGCGGCGACGGGCAGCTCGGACCAGGTCCGCACCCGGGGACGGAGGCTCATGCTCGCGCAGGTCGCGTCCTGTGCGTACAGGTCCACTGAGACATTGGCATGCCCGTGGAAGCGCTCGGAGGGATGGCTGTCCAGCACCATCCGCGCGCTGTCGGCGCAGGGGGGCAAGGACGCCACGCCAAGGTGGAGGATCTCCACGTCGTCGGGGTCCAGCTCGAGCCGCTGGGCCACGTGTCGTCGCACTGCCAGCTCGAGCCGTTCGATGCCCGCCTGATCCGCGTGGGCGGACAGGCAGAGCAGCAGCGCGAGCGGGGGAGGGAACATCAGCGCTTGAGGTTGGTGACGGTCTGCATGGTCTCGTCGGCGGTTTCCATGACCTTGCTGGTGAGCTCGAAGGCGCGCTGCGCCACGATCATGGCCACCAGCTCTTCGGCCACGTCTACATTGGAAGCTTCCAGGAAGCCCTGCTGCAAGCTGATGGTGCCGTCGTTGGGATCCATGGGGATAGGCTCACCGCTTTCGGGTGTGGCCAGGTACATGTTGCTGCCCACGGCTTGGAGCCCACCGGGGTTGGCGAAGTCCATCATCTCGATGGTGCCGACCACGACCGGCTCGGTGGGGTCTTCGGTGTAGGTGACACTGACGGTACCGTCTTCGGCTATGGCGATGGTGGTGCCGTCGGGAATCTGGATGCCGGGCGAGACCATGTGACCCGAAGAGGTGACCAGTTCGCCATCGGCGTTCATGGAGAAGTGCCCGTCGCGGGTGAAGCGCTGGGTGCCGTCCTGGGCCTCGACCGTGAAGAATCCGTCACCGCTGATTGCGACGTTGAGCTCATCGCCGGTGTACTGGATGCTCCCCGCGCTGAAGTCCCGCGCCATGGAGACCACCCGGGTGCCGGTTCCCACTTGGACCTGGTTGGGGCGTCGGACCTGATCGGAGGGGTCGCCTACGGTCATCTCCTGGTACACAAGATCCTCGAAGACCTCGCGGGACTTCTTGAAGCCGGTGGTGGAGACGTTGGCCAGGTTGTTGGCGATGTTGTCGATGCGGGTCTGCTGGGCCGATAGGCCGGTGGCTGCTGCGTACAGGGCTCGCATGGGTCCTCCAGGGAGGCTCAGATTGCCTCGCGCCAGTCGAGATCCTGTGAGGCGATCTGCTCTTGCAGCACCTTGCGCAAGGCCTTGCGGGCCTCGCTGAGGATCTGGCTGATACGGGACACGCTGACGCCGTAGACCGCTGCGATCTCGGCGAGGGAAAAGTCACGACCGTAGTACATCATCACGCACTGGCGCTTTCGCTCGGGGAGCGCCCGGATGGCATCTTCGAGCATCCTGCGGGCGTCTCTCGACGCGAGGGTCACCAGGACCTCTTCGCCGCTGGAGGCGAACTGGCCTTCGAGCATGTCCGAGCCTTTGTCGCCATCCTTGGTGCTGTCGGAGTCTTCGAGGCTCATGTGGGAGACTGGAGCCGCTTGTTCGACGGCCTTCCAGTAGGCTTCCATGCTCATGCCCAGCTTTTCGGCCACCTTCTCGGGGGCGGCGGGCTTGCCATGATCCAGCTGGAGCTTGCGCTGGGCGTCCTCGATCTGGCGGGCCAAGTTGCGCTGGCGCCGGCTGAGGCTGTCCATGGACCGCAGGGCGTCCAACATGGCGCCTCGGATGCGGTACTCCGCATAGGTCCCGAAGCGGATGTTCAGGGACTCGTCGAAGTGATCGAAGGCTTCGAGGAGCCCGATGGCGCCGTAGGAGGCCAGGTCGTCGACGGTGACCCCGGCATCCGAGGGCAGCCGCTCGGCCAAGCGCCGGGCAAGGTACATCACCTTGCCCTGGTAGCGCTTGCAGATGCCGGCTCGATCGAGCCCATCCACGGTGCGGCGGCCAAAGGTCTGGGGATTGTTTTGGTACAAGGCTCTACTCCCGCGCGTCCTCCATAAGGGCGCGCTAGGCCAGGTTTCCCTGGCCTTGGGTCGGGATCTCGGTGATCTGGAGGGACAAGGTGTCGTTGTGCATGACCAGCTCGCCTCGTGCCACCACCTGCTCACCGATGACAAGGGAGAGGGGGCGGTAGGCGGGCTGGTCGAGCTCGAGGATGTCATCTGGACCGAGGGCCGCGAGCTCTCTGAGAGTCAGGCGGACCCTGCCGAGCTCCACGACCACATCCACGGGGATCAGATTCAGGAAGGCTTCCTGAGGGCCGGCGTGGGTGGGGGTCTCTGCCTGCATGGGAGCCTCGATGCGTGAGGGGCATGGCCAGCCGATGCAACGGACTGTGCCTGGTCCGCTATCGGACGATCCGTTGGTGACTTGAGCCCTATCTCGATCCTCGTGGATTCTACCCTCGTGGGGTGCCAAAACGAAGCGCGCACATCACCCGTGGCAGGGACGTGCGCGCGGTTCGCAGCCTAGTTCGTCAGCCGACCTTCTCCAGGATCCGCACCGAACGGTAACCATCGCTCTGACCGGGCTCGGCGCGAAGGATGGCCTTTTCTTGAACCCGCAGCGTGGCGCCGTTGCTGGGCCCCAGGGGGAGGATGTCGCCCACGTCCAGGTTTCGGACTTCGCCTAGGGACAGTCTGATGCGCGCCAGCTCGGCCGTCAGCTGCACCCGCACGTCCAGTGCGCACTCTCGTTGCCGTGCTGCGTCCAGCTGGGCGTCGTCGGAGCTGGCCATCTTCTGCATGGGGGAGAGGTTGGCGGGCAGGGGCACCGTGATGAGCAGACTGCCGAAGTCCACGTCTCCCGATGTGATCTCGATCCGGCAGCCGATGCACTCGTCCTCGCGCAGATCCGGGGTGATGAAGCGCGCGTGGGTGGAGGCCTGGACGAGGCGGAAGCGGGTGCCCGTGGGGTCCGGCCAGTGGGAGTTCAGCCCCCCGAGGATGTCCGTGACCACGCGGCGGCCCACGCGCATCTCGAGATCCGTGATGGGGTGCTTGGCTCGGTAGTACATGCCCGACTCTTCACCGTCGCCGAGCATGCAGCCCATGATGCGGCTGAGTAGCTTGCCCGAAAAAAGGATGAGCCCGGGCTGGGCGGTGGCCCCGTTGTTGAAGGTGCTGAAGACCGAGGGCTCTTTGGGGCGGTTTTCCTCCATGAACACGTGCATCGGCTTGACGCGGATGCCTCGCGTGCGCACGCGGAAGTCACCACCCGCCCGGCTACCCAGGCTGCGTTGGAGGGTGCGCGCTGCGACCCTGAGGGACTCTTCCAGGTCGGGGACCGCCTTGGGGGTGTCCTTCTCGGAGGTGGCGAGCAGCGTCAGGACGGAGTTCATGGGGAGCCTCTCACTGCACGACGAACTGGGTGAAGTAGACACGCTCCACGCGCTCGGGGCGCAGGATGCCGTTGATGCGGACCAGGAACTCGTCGTGGAGCCGCATCTTGCCAGCGGAGCCCTCGAGCTCAGCCCAACTGTAGTCGCTAGCCACCGTGAGGATGGCGTCTCGAAGCTGAGACTGACGGGCCTCGCACTTGACCACCGCATCGGATGAGCCTTCCACCTGCACCTCGATGCGCAGCAGCCGCCCGCCGCCGCCGCCCCGGAGGTTGATGCTCATCTCACCCAGAGACAGGATGGTGCCGTCCCTGACCGCAGCCTCGTCCTCGAGGGGCTGGCCGTCCTCGTCGACGGCGGGCTGTTCGGTGGCCTCTTCGATGTCGGGGCTGGTCAGCAACAGGGAGGCGGCGTAGCCGGCGCCAGCGCCTGCGAGGAACAACGCCACCGCGAGCATGGCCAACCTGCCACGACGGGGCGCGGGGGGCTCGGTCTCTTCGACTTCGATCTCGGTGGGCTCATTCCTGGGAGCCATGCGTGCCTCCTTGCAGACTGTCCACCGCGTCGATGGCCGAGTATGCGCTTCGCTTGTTCGAGTAGAGCACGATCTCCACGCGGCGATTCCAGTCCGAAGACTCGCCGAGGCTGGTGTCGGCGGGGCGGTAGTGGCTGAAGCCACGTGCTTCGAGGCGGCTACCGGGGATCGGCCCGGTGTCCTGCAGCGCCATCACCACGGACACCGCTCGATCGGTGCTCAGCTGCCAGTTGTCCAGCTGACTCCCGGTGGCGTCGGTGTGACCTTCGGCGATGATGTTCACTTCTTCGTTGGCGATGGCCGCGGAGAGGTCGCCGATGAGAGCGTAGGCGGTGGGATGGATGCGCGTCTCGTTGGGACCGAACAGCACCCGCTCGTCGAGCTGGATGCGGATCTCGGTCTGGGTCTGGGTCATCTTCACCAGATGGTCGCTGAGGTGTTCCGACAGCGCCTCGCGTAGCTTGGCCATCACCGGCTGCACGTCGCTGTTGGACTCAGGCATCTCGGACATGGGGGTGCTCATGTCCTCGTCATTGGCGACCTTCACGTTGAAGTTGCCCATGGACAGCGCGTCGCGGATGGACTCCATCACGGCGTTGAGGCGCACCAGATCGTCGAAGTTGGCCATGGCCAGGAGCATGACGAAGAAGGTCAGCAGCAGGGTCACCATGTCGGAATAGGTGACCATCCACGCGGGCGCGCCTGCTGCGGGTGCTCGAGCCTTCTTCTTCTGGCGGCGGGCCACGGGGCCTCCTGGGTGGGAACGAGACCTCTATCGGTCGGGCTGGGGGTGGCTTTAGAAGAAAAGAAGTCCAGGCTCCACGGTCAGCCGGCACGCAGTGGAAAGCAGGTACACCCCGGAGAATCGCCGGGGTGTACGTTGGGGTTGGTGGGGTGGGGATCAGACCAGGTTCACCAACTCCTGCAGGGTCTCGTCAGCGGTGGAGATCACGCGAGCGGCGGCCTGGTAGCCACGCTGGGCGGTGATCATGGCAACGAACTCGTCCTCGAGCTCCACGTTGGAGGACTCCAGCGCGTAGGAGAACAGGTCACCCCGGCCGCCGGTACCGGGGGCCCCCACGGCGGGGTCTCCGGAGTTGGTGGTGGCGCGGAAGGTGTTGCCGCCCAGGCGCTCGAGGCCAGCTTCGCTGGTGAAGGTGGCGAGCACCACCTGGCCCAGGATGATCTCCTCACCGTTGGTGTACGAGCCGGTGATGGTGCCATCTGTAGCCACGGCGATGTTGCTGAGATCGCCCAGGGGATAGCCGTCCTGGGACATGGCCGACACCGCGGATGTAGCGCCGCTCATGGAGATGGAGCCATCGATGTCGGCGCCGGAGGAGTCCATGCCGAACTGGAAGTCGAAGGCGCCGAGATCTGCACCGTTCCCCCAGCTGAACAGACCGGTGGTCGACATGCTGGTGCCCGAGTAGGCGGTCAGCTCACCGGCACTGTCGAAGGTCATCGTGCCCGAGGCGATCTCGAAGGGGTAGTCCTCTGTGCCGCCGTCCATCTCAGCACCGTCCACCAGGGCGTACCAGGACCAGTCGCTGGTGCCGTCGCGCTCGAAGGCGACGGTGACCTCGTGGGATTCACCCATCTCATCGTAGATGGTGATGGAGGTGGTGAAGGTGTCCTCGGTGATGGCGTCCCAGGTGTCGGTGGCACCGTCGAAGGTGGCGCCAGACATGTCGGTAGCCACGGTGGTCTCGGAGTTGAGCACCGCGTCCATGGTCAGCTCGTCGGTGGCCGAGGCGGTGGCCGGGTCCAGCCCGATGATCAGGTCGCCCACAGTGGTGCCGAGGGTGCCATCGCTGGCCGAGTAGCCCTGGACATTGTAGCCTTGGGCGTTGACCAGGGCGCCCTCGTCGTCGAGGTAGAACTCGCCGGAGCGAGTGTAGAAGGTCTCGTTTCCGTCTTCCACCATGAAGAAGCCTGCGCCGCTCACCGCCATGTCCGTAGCGCTGGTGGTCGAGGTCAGGGAGCCCTGGCCGAACAGGGTGGCCACCGTGTTCAGGCCCGAGCCCATTCCGATGGTGCCCGAGCCCGCCAGGGTGGAGGTGTGCTGGGGCATGTAGTCTGCGAAGCTGGCCCTCGAGCCCTTGTACCCGACGGTCCCCAGGTTCGCGATGTTGTCGCCGATGACCGACATGGCGGAGCTCTGAACACCCAGGCCGCTGGCGCCGGTGTTGAGGGTGGAGAACAGAGACATCGTTCCTCCTTACGGTGCGCTCGCACCGGTACTGAGATGTTGAAAAGTGTGTACTCGGGGCCGGAGTGGCGAGGAGCGTGTGTGTGGGGAGCGGCGTCGGTCAGACGGTCTCGGTCCCCTCCTGCTCCTCTTCTTCGCTGTCGCTGCTGTCCGCGCTGGTGTCGGGTTCGATGACCCGGATGATCTCGCCGAGCTCGATCTCGACGCCGTCGATCTCCGGGACCGGGGTGCCGGAGTCGTAGTTCATGGTATCGATCACACCCGTCACCATGGAGTAGATGGTGACCTCGTCACCGTCGGTGTCGGATGCCTCGATCTCGAACGTGTAAAGACCCTCGTCGGCGAGGTCACCAGAGGTGGTCTCACCGTTCCAGGTGTAGCTGCCCTCGCCCTCGGCCAGGCTGCCCAGCGTGATGCTGGCCACCACGGTGCCGTCCTCGTCCATGATGTTGAGTGTGGCCTCGCTGGCTTCACCCTCGGCATCGTACATCAGGTCGACGCTGCCTTCGCCGTCGTAGCCGAAGCTGTCGCCGTAGGCCACGACCTCCTTGCCAATGAGCTGGGTCATGGATGCGTTGGTCATGGAGCTGGTGGCCAAGTACAGGGTGTCCATGCCCTCGTTCAGGGTCATGAGCTGCTCGAGGGAGCTGAACTGCGCCAGCTGCGCCACGAACTCCTGTGACTCCTGTGGATTCAGCGGGTCCTGGTTCTGAAGCTGAGTGATCAGAAGGTTGAGGAAGGTCTCCTGGTCCAGCTCGGCGCCGCCATACGTGGTGGTGGTGGCGGATGATACATCCGAGTAGCTCGCGGCGTCGCTGATGGTGACACTCATAGTTGACCTCGTGTCCCTGTTTCGGCAGGCCAGGCAAAAACTTGAGACGGATTGGCGACGTGGTATCCGGGTGTGTGTCGATGACTCAAACCAGGTCCTCCTTGTCGCCGCCGACGGGCAGGTAGATCTCGCCCTTCTCGGACAGCTCCAGTGCGAGTGAGGCGATCTGTGTCTGGGCGTCGTCCACCACGGAGCGGCGGATGGGGCCGATGATCTCGAGGGCTTCCTTGATGTCGTCCGCGGCGCGAGAGCTGAGGTTCTTGAAGAAGCGCTCCCGGGTGCGGGCCTTGGCGCCCTTGAGCGCGCGAACCAGCTCCTCGCGGTCCACCTGCTTGAGCAGGGCCTGGATGCCGCGGTCGTCCAGGTCGGCGAGGTCGTCGAAGACCACCATGCGTCGGCGCAGCGCCTGGGCGAGCTCGTCATCCTCGTCGGCGATGGCACCGAGCACGCGCTCGTTCTTGTCCTTCTTCATGTTGCCCAGGACGCGCGCTGTACTCTCCACGCCGCCCACGGGCAGGTGGTCTACGCTGCCGCCCAGGACCGAGCGAATGGAGCCGCAGATGTCGTCGGCGATCTCTCCGGGGATGAAGCGAAGCTTGGCCATGCGTCGCGTGACGTCGGGGATGAGTTCTTCGTCGAGGTGCTGCATTACCCCAGCGGCGTTGGCAGGCCCCATCAGGGCCAAGGCGGCAGCTTGGGTCTGCAGGTGTTCGTCTCGCAGCAGCGCGGCCACGGACTTGGCGGGCAGCTTGGCTACGAAGGCCTCGAACTCCACGTCCGTCCGGCGATATACGTTCTGCAGCACTTCGTCCCGTCGCGTCTCGTCCAGCAGGTCGGGCAGCACATTGCGGATATACTGTGGGCCGCTCGAGGGCATGAGGCTGACATCGTGCAGGGTGCGGATGAAGTTCTGCACCACGTCTTCGATTACGTCGTGGTCGACACTGTCGATGGACGCCATCGCCAGGCCGACGGCCTGGAGCTCGGCGGTCTCCAGCTTGCGTAGGATCTTCTTCGCCACGTCCTTGTCCAAGTACATGACCAGGATAGCGGCGCGCTGGACGCCGGTCAGTTCTTGGGATTCGGCTGGGGCGGTGGCCATAGAAGCCTCGACGGAGTGTGAGGTAAGGAAGCTCTATCTGTGATCAGATCTGCATGTTCATGACTTGCTGGTAGGCATCGACGACTTTGTCTCGCACGCTCACCATGGTGCGCAGGGTGATGTCCGCTTCCTGAAGCGCGATCATGGTGCCGTGGATGTCTGGGGTCTGACCCGTAGCGAGCTCGGCCAGCTTGTCGTCGGCCTTCATATGGCTCTCATTGACCGAGTCCATGGCCCCCTGGAGGGTGTCGGCGAAGGACTTGCCGCCGCTGGCGGCGGTGGGCTTGGCCGCGGTGGGGATCTGCGCTTGCCAGGCGGAGGCTCCTACGGACGGGATGGCGGCGATGGACATGGCTATCTCCCAATGTTCAGGGCTTCGTTGACCATCTGCCGCGTGGTCTCGACCACCTTGGTGTTGGCCTCGAAGGTGCGGGATGTGCCCATCAGGTCCACCATCTCCTCCATCAGGTTGATGTCGGGGTAGGCGACGTAGCCGTCGGCGTCCGCGTCGGGGTGGCTCGGGTCGAAGACCATCACCGGCTGTGCGTTGTCCTCGATGATCTCTGTGACCACCGGCTGGGACATTGCCCGGTCCAGCACATCCCCGAACGGGTTCACCTGCTGGGCCTCGAAGACGGGGAGCTTGCGTTGGTAGGGACCGCCGTCTTCGGTGCGCGTGGTGCGGGCGTTCGCCATGTTGGAGGCGATGGTCTGCAGCCTCACGCGCTGGGACGAAAGTCCGGATGCGCTGATCTGGAATGTATCGAGCAGGTTCATCGGTCCTCCTGGACAGGCCCCTACTCGGTCGGCGTCACCAGAACTTTAGCGTCTGGAGCAACTTTTTTTCCAGATCGGCAGAGGCCCCGGTTGGGGCCTCATCAGTGTGTCGGTGCGAGGCTCATACACGGCGTCTGAGCCTCTGGCCCAGGTGGTTGGAGCGCAGCTGACCGTAGCCACGAATGCCCACGCGACGCTCTGTGAAGCTTGTGATCTCGTGATCCAGTTGCACCATGCCTTCCCGCACGATGTCGCTCAGCTTGGCGATGCACTGCTTGATGTGTTGAAGTTGGGGGTCGCTAAGATCGGGGCCCAGCGCCCGGGCGCTCTCGGCAAGCCGCGTCACCGCATCCAGCTCCAGGGGCGCACCCTGGCGGCCGGCGTCGATGAGCGCCTCGAGGGACGTGCACCAGTCGTCGAAGCCGGTCATCGCGCGGCCTCCACTGCGGCGGTCCAGGTCTCGAGCATGGAGGCGGTGATGCGCTGAACGCCGCGCACCTTGACGAGGTCCTGGGTGCTGCCGGCTTTGGCCAGTTCGCGAATGCACCACAGGTACAGGCGGTTGAGCTGGCTGGAGAGCTCGGGAGCCAGGGTGTGATCGAGGCTGAGACTCAGCTCGCTATAGGCGCTGCGTGCGAAGGCCAGGTGATCCCGTGCACCCTTCTTGTCGCCTTCTTCCATGCACTCGACGGCCAGCTCCAGGCGCTCCATGGCGGTCTCCAGCAGCAGCAGCAAGAGCGTCTCGTTGGGTGCGGTCTCGAGAGCGGTGGTCTTGTATTGCTGGAGGCCTCTCATCGTAGGATCCTGTGGAGTGCGGGTGCTGAGACTGGAAGAGTTAGTCGTCGGAGTCGCTGCTGAACAGGGCATCGAGGTAGCTGGTGGTGGACTGCAGCATGCCCAGTGTGACCTCCATGGCCTCGTACTGGGAGCGGAGTCGGTCTTCGTAGCGCTCGATGCGGTCTTCGTAGCGTTCGATCTGGACCCCGAGGTCGTCGATGCGGCTGTCGAGGGAGTCGTAGCGGGTCTGCAGGGTGCCGCTGTCGCTGTCCACGTAGACGTCGATCAGGCCGGTGGTGTCGGTGGTTCCCAGCAGCGCGGCGGCGAAGCCCTCGTCGCTGGTGAACATGCTCTCCACCTCGTCGTAGTTGGCGCTCAGGGCGTCTGCGAAGGTGTCTTCGTCCAGCTCGATGTTGCCCGAGCTGCCGGAGGTGATGCCCAGGAACGACAGCGCGCTGATGGCGTCGCCGCTGTCGTACTGGGCGGTCACGGCCGACGCTAGCCCGGAAGCCACCCGCTGCACGCCGCTCTCCCCCACGAAGGGGGCGCGGATGCCCTCATCGGCGTTGTACACGCTGTTGGTGTCGATGTAGTCGATCACCTCGTTGTAGGCGTCGACGAAGGTCTGCAGGTTCTCCACCATGGTGGCCCGGTCCTCGGTGATGGTCACCGTGGTGGGGATGGTGGTTTCCTGGGTCAGGGTGAGCTCCATGCCGGGGACAGCGTCGGAGACGATGTTCGAGTCCGAGGTGATGTCGATGCCGTTGATGGACAGCGATGCATTCTGTGCGGCTTGGGTCTCGGTGAAGCCGAGGACGGTGCCGGTGCCTAGGGTGGTGGTGGCTGCGAAGTCGATGGTGTTGTCCGCCCCGGTGTCCTCTCCCATCAGCACCATTTGGTAGGGGTTGGTGTCGCTGCCGTTGTCAACGATGTAGGCCGTGACCCCTTCGACCCCATCGTTCACTGCATCCACGAGGTCTTGCAGTGAGGTCTGGCTGGAGTCCAGGGTGACGATCACCGGATCGTTGTCGCCGTAGCTGATGGTGTAGTCGCCGTAGGCGATGGTGTCGGCGTCGGTGTAGGAGTCGAAGCCCGTGTCGCTCACCTCGAACTCCGAGGTGGCCAGCTGGTCCACATCCACCGAGTAGGCGCCGGCGATGGCGTCGCCGCTGGCCTCGGCCAGAACAGAGGTCTCGTCAGCGGAGCTGGCGGTGTAGGCGCGGAACTCGGTGGTCTCGTTCAGGGTCTCGAGGGCGGATGAGAGATCGTCCAAGCGGCTCATCAGGCCCGACAGGGCTTCCTGCTTGTCTTCGTAGCCGGAGACCTGATCCTCGAGGCCTTCCTTGGGAACGGAGTAGACCGCCACCAGCGAGTCGATGATCGAACTGGTGTCCAGTCCAGAGACGATTCCGTCCACTGCGATGGTCATGGCTGCACTCCGGGCCTAGAGGCTGTGCTACCTGCAGACTTCGGTCCCGGAGACCGGGACCTTGAGAAAGAATAGGGCCGGGCTCGTAATGAGCCCGGCCTCCGGTCGGAGGGGCTAACCGAGCAGGCTGAGCACCCCTTGGTTCATGGACTTGGCTTGGGCAAGGACCGAGACGCCCGCCTGTTGCAGAATCTGGTTCTTGGCCAGCTCCGCGGTCTCGAAGGCGAAGTCCGCATCTCGAATCTGGCTCTCGGCGCCTTCGAGGTTCTCGACGTAGGTCTCCATGTTCCCCAGCGCGGAGTCCAGGCGGTTCTGGGCGGCACCGAGGTCGGAGCGGTAGCCGCTGACCGAGTCCAGGGCGGTGTCGAAGCTGTCGATGGCTGCCTGGGCGCCGGTGGCCGAGCTCAGGTCCACCGCGGCGGTATCCACACCCAGGGTGCTGGCGGTCAGATCGCTCAGGGTGATGGTGATGCGGTCGTTGGCCGTGTTGTTGATGCCCACCTGCACGTCCAGGGCCGTGGTGGTGCCGTCGGCCAGGGCCGTGCCGTTGAAGGTGGTGGCGCTGGCGATGCGGTCGATCTCCGAAGACAGCTGCTCGAACTCGTCCTGAATGTAGGCGCGCTCATCATCGTGCAGGGTCTCCGAGGAGCTCTGGACCGCCAGTTCACGCATGCGGCTGACGATATCGCCTACCGAGTCCATCGCGCCTTCAGCGGTCTGGATGACGCTGATGCCGTCGTTGGTGTTGCGCATAGCCACTCGGCCGGAGGCGCTCTGCGCATCCAGGCTCTCGGCCACCGCCAGACCCGCAGCGTCGTCAGCGGCCTTGGCGATGCGCAGACCGCTGGAGATGCGCTCGTAGCTGCCACCCAGAGCGCGCTGCGTCTGATTCAGGTTGTTGATTGCGTTCAGGGACGCGGTGTTCGTATTGACGGTGAGGGCCATTATGTCACTCCTGCGGGTTGGCTCTGTGATTCCGAGGGGACGTTTCGTTTTACTCTCTCGTCTCGTCTCGTCTCGTCTCGTCTCGCCTCGCCGGTGTCTTCGGACCATGTCTCCGGGAACGTTAATCTTGGGATGGAAATAGCTGAAAATAGTGGAAGAAGGCAGGAAAAGGAGTGGGTACAGTACGCCTGAAGCAGCCCTCCCCCTCCGCCTACTGTGGGCGGGGGGGGGGCTGGCGGGGGCTGTGTCGAGGGCGCCGGAGCGCCGGAGCGCTAGAGCTCCATGATCAGCCCATCGAGAACGTCGGACCAGTCCATGCGTTGCTCGAGCTGCCCATCGGCGATGTCCCGCTCGGCTCGCTCCACCTCGTCGGCCAAGACCTCGCTGACGTCGCCCGCGGCATCGCGGATGTCGCTGACGAAGCGCGCGCTGTCGGAGACGCTGACGCTGATCTCGCCGGAAGGGGCTTCCTTGTCGGCAGCCCGCTTGGTGCGGGAGTTGACCTGTTCGACTTGGGGGGCTGTGAGAATGGCCGCGATCTTCATGGCTGGCCTCGCTGGTAGTCTTTGCAATGGTGTCTTCGGATCATGGCCGGAGATGTTGTAGCGATGAGAGAAAGTTTTTTTGGATTACGAAAAGAGGCTACCAACCCAGCACTTCGGCGGGGTTGACCCGCTGGCCCTGGTGGCGGATCTCCAGGTGGAGGTGGGGGCCGGTGGATCGGCCCGTTGAGCCGACGGATCCGAGCTGTTCGCCGGCTTCGACCCGCTGTCCCGGCTCGACGTTCATGCTGTCGCAGTGGGCATACAGGCTGCGCCAGCCATCACCGTGATCCACCATGACCACGTTGCCATAGCCACCATTGGCTCTGGCCATGGTCACCGTGCCCGCGGCCAGATTCTGGATGGGGGCGCCCATGGGCGCGCCGATGTCGATGGCTTTGTGGAAGGAGTTCTTGCCAGTGAAGGGATCGTGGCGCCGGCCGTAGCCCGAGGAGACCACACCACCGTCCACGGGGTTCGAGGCCTGGGAGAAGGGGCCCATCGTCGTGGCGCTGCCCACCGCTCGGCCTGGCTCGATGGCCATGGACAGAGGGGCGGGGCTCCCGCCGTCCATCTTCTGTGCCATGGACTCGGCCAGACCGAAGCCGCCGCCTGCGGAGATCTCCTTGGCCACCGCCTGATCGAACATGCCCGAGAACATCTCGACGCCGGTGGACTGGAAGATGCCCTCGGGGATGGTCTTGCGCATCTGTTGGATCATCAGCTCAACCATGTACGACTCGAAGGCCTGGGCAGCGTCCTGGTTCTTTCCGTTCAGCTTTTCCTCGGGCCGCCCGGCCTGGTGGGCCAGCGTGGTGGCGATGCCCGTGGGGTCGATGGCCATCAGAGGGTCTCGATGGCCGCGTGGATGGCTCCGGCCTGGCGGATGGCCATCAGGATGGAGATGAGATCCCGCGGGCTGACCCCCAGGGAGTTCAGGGCGGTGACCAGGTCACCGATGGTGGCGCCCTCCACCATGGAGATGCGGCCCTCCTCTTCCTCGACCTGGATGCGGGTGTTGTCCAGCAGCACCGTCTGGCCCCCAGACAGAGCGCCGGGCTGGCTGACGTTGGTGGTTCGCTCCACCTCGATGCTAAGGCCGCCGTGAGCCACGGCCACCGGGGCGATGCGCACGTCGGAGCCCATGACGACGGTACCGGTTCGCTCGTTGACCACCACCTTGGCCGAGGTGTCCACCGTGAACTCCAGGCCCTCGAGCTGGGAGACGAAGGCGATAACGTTGTCGCGCATGGCCTCAGGCACGTGCACCACTACCGAGGATGAGTCCAGGGCCTTGGCGTAGTCGGCGGCCAGGTAGTCGTTGATGGTGGTGGCCATGTTGGCGGCGGTGGTGAAGTCGGGCTTGTCGAGGTTCCACACTACCTGGGTCTGGCGGTTGAGGTCGTAGTAGTTGGCGGGGACCTGCACCACCTCGCCACCGCTGGGCACGCGGCCCGTGGTGGGGTGGTTCTTGCGCACCTGGTTGCCCGCGGCTTCGGCGCTGTAGCCGCCGATGACCATGGGGCCCTTGGCCAGCACGTAGTCCTCGCCGTCCACGGCAGTGAGCATGGTGAAGAGCAGCACGCCGCCTTCGAGGCTGCGGGCGTCGCCCATGCTGGCTACCTCGACGTCGATATGGCTGCCGGGCTTGGCGTCGGCGGGCATGGTGGCGGTGACGATGACCGAGGCCACGTTGCGGGCCATGATGTCGTCGGGGTTTACGGTGACACCCTGGCCCTGCAGCCGGTTGACGATCTGCTGGATGGTGGCCTGGTTCCGTGTGGAGTCGCCGGTGCGGTTCAGGCCCGCCACCAGGCCGGTGCCCATCAGGTAGATGCTGGGCTTGCCGTAGATATTGGCCACATCCTTGATGCGAGCCGCTTCGGCGGCGGGCACCGACAGGAAGGTGAAGACGGCGATGAGGGCATAGATCATGCGCATGGGTCGATCCTCGTGGCCCCGCTATCGGTCGTGGAGTCCGCTACTTTAGGGGTGTCTCGAACTTTCCTGTTCCTGCAGCGCCGAGGCTGCCTGTGGGCTTTGCTGGCGGGTAGTGGTGTTTGAATGTCTCGCGCAGAGGCGCAAAGACGCAGAGCCTGAACGCCCTCGGCAGGCTGAGGGTTGGTGGCGGTCCGGTTCTTTGGAGGGTTGCCACTCCGTCCGTGCTGTGAGCCCGCTCGCATGTGACCTGTCGGTCGGTGCGAGTCGGCGCTGATGTTCGGGGGCCTCCGACATCACGCGGACGGAGCGGAAGCCCCTCTCGTGTGGGTGACCCTCAGCGCGCCACAGCGGATCCCGCCAGCCTCCGCCGCCGCAACCACAGCTCTGCGTCTCTGCGTCTCTGCGCGAGTTCAGGTTCCTGGCAAGCCAGTGTCAGCCCCGCCCATCAGTCACCCGAGCCAGCGTTACCCGCCGATCATCTGGAACAGCTGTCCGTCCAGCTGGTCCGAGGTCTGCATGGCCTTCTGGTAGGCTTCGAAGTAGCGACTGGCTTCCATCAGCTCGGTCATGGAGCGCATGGCGTCGGTGTTGGAGCTCTCGAGGGCTCCTTGTACGATCTCCACACCTTCGACCTCGTAGGTTGGCGAGTCGGCGCGCCAGGAGGTGCCGCCCAGGGGAACCAGGTTGGTGGCGTTGACGATGCGCAGCTTGTCCATCTCCTGGCCGTCGACGTCCAGGATTGTGCCGTCGCTGGCCACAGTGAGCTTCTCGCCGGGTAGCATCTGGATGGGGCCGCCCTGGCCCTGGACCTTCATGCCGCTGGAGGTGACCAGGTACCCCTCGGCGTCGAAGCCGAAGTTGCCGGAGCGCACCAGCAGCTGACTGTTGTCGTCGCCTGCCACGAAGAAGCCCTTGCCCCGCAGGGCCAGGTGGGTGTCCACGTCGTCGTGAACCAGCGAGCCATCGGAGAAGCTGGCGCTTGCCAGCTCGGTGCCCACGTAGACGTTCGCCAGGGGATCGTCCATGGCGCCCTCGAGGTTGAAACTCACCCGCTGCTCTTTGAAGCCGGCGGTGGAGCTATTGGCCAGGTTGTTGGCCACCACCTCGAGCTGGGTCCAGGCGGCGGAAGCTGCGGACATGGAGGCGTAGATATCGCGGCTCATCAGGACTCCAGGTCGGCGGCAGCTTGTTCGAGCTGGCTGCGCAGACGGCGCCGGGCGTCGGAGAGGATCTGGCTGATGCGGGAGGGCGTGAGGTCGAAGACCTTGGCGATCTCGGTCAGGGTCAGGTTACGGCCGTAGTAGAGCAGCACGCACTGGCGGCTGCGATCGGGCAGTTGCATGATGGCTGCCTTGAGCTCATCCCGGGCGCCTTGGTCGAGCATCAGCTGCAGCACGTCCCGGCCGGTGTCCACCACCTGGGTCTCTCCCAGGCTCAGGCCCTCATCGCCGTCGTCGCTGCTCTCGTCCATGGACAGCAGGGTGACCTGGGCGGTCTTGCTCACCGCTGCCCAGTAGGTCTCGAGGTCCATCTCCATGGCCTCGGCCACTTCCTCGGCGGTGGGCTCACGGCTGAGCTTGTGGGCCAGTCCGTTCGAGCAGTCCTGGATGCGCCGGGCCAGGGTGCGCCGGCGACGGCTCATGGTGTCGTTGGCGCGTAGGGCGTCCAGCATGGAGCCGCGGATGCGGTACTCGGCGAAGGTGGAGAACTTGATGTTCTGGCTCTCGTCGAAGTGGTCGAAGGCCTCGAGCAGACCGATGGCGCCGAAGGAGGCCAGGTCTTCTCGGGTGATGCCCACGCTGTCGGGGAGTCGGGACGCCAGGCGCCGCGCTAGCATGATGATCTTCTTCTGGTACTTGTTGCACAGCTCATGCCGCGGCAGCCCGTCCACCAACCTGGCGTCGTCGTGAATCACCGGCTGTCTGGACGTCTGTGGGTACACCGTAAACTCCTTGCGCTAGGCGGGGGAGGGCCTGGGAGAGGCCGCTCGGGTTCGGCGGGCGGGGCCGGGCCGGGTGGGCTTGGGCGGCGCTTCGAGGGTCAGCAGGCCCACGCGCTCCAGGCGAATGGTGGGGAGCAGCTCGCCAGGGGACAAGATGGGGATGCGCGGGAACAGCTTCTCGCTCAGGCGGCGGAAGGGACCGCGCACCAGGGGTGGAGCGAGCAGCACGATGTCGTCGGCGCCACGCTGGCGTCCGCTGATCTCGCCGAGCCGCGTGAGCAGCAGCTGGGCGATGTTGGGGTCCATGATGAGGCGGGTGGTGCCGTCATCGCTGGCCTGCAGGCTGCGGGTGACCACCTCTTCGGCGTCGGGCGCCATGGAGATGTAGCGCAGGGTGCCGGAGCCGCCGGTGAAACGATGGCTGATGTGACGGGCCAGCCGCTGGCGCACCAGCTCGGTGAGCACCATGGGATCGCGGCTGCGGGTGGCGTGCTCGGCCATGGCCTCGAGGACGCTCTGGCTGTCGCGGACAGAGACGCCTTCCCGCAGCAGGTTGCGGAACACGCGCAGCACGGTGCCGCGGGTGAGCACGTCGGGGATGAGCTCTTCCACCAGGCGCGGGCTGTGCTTGCTGGTGCGCTCGAGCACGTCCGCCAGCTCCTGCCGGCCGAACAGCTCGTGGCCGTGTTGGCGCAGCAGCTCGGTGAGGTGGGTGGTGACGATGGTGGGCACGTCCACCACGGTGTAGCCCTTGGCCTGGGCGCGCAGGCGGGCGGTCTCTGGAATCCACAGGGCGTCCAGGCCGAAGACCGGGTCCTTGGCGGGGATGCCGCGGATGGGGCCCTTGGTGGTGCCGGGGTCGATGGCCAGGCACTGGCGCGGAACCACTTTGCCCTCGCCGATGACTTCGCCCCGCAGCAGCACGCGGTACTCGCCGCCGTCCAGGCGCAGGTTGTCCCGCAGGTGCACGGCGGGGACGATGAGCCCGTCGTCGGTGGCGAACTGTTGGCGGATGCGCTGGATGCGCTCCACCAGGGTGCCGCCCTTGCGCTCTTCCACCAAGGCCACCAGATCTACGCCCAGCTCGATGGTCAGCGGCTCGACGTGGAGCATCTCGCGTAGGTCGGGCTCGGCGGGGGCATCGGTGGTGGGCGGCGGCTCGGCGTCGCCGTCCAGGGCCGAGCTCTTCTGGCCCCGCATCCTCCATGCGATCGTCCCGGAGATGCCTGAGATGAGCAGGAAGGGGACGCGCAGCCCGGGGATGGCGATGAAGCCCATGGTCGCGACGGCCAGCAGGCCCAAGGCCCGAGGGGAGCCGAACAGCTGGGCGCCCAGCTGGGTGTGCAGCTTCTCGCCTTTCTCGTCAGGCACCCGTGTGACCAGCATACCGGCGGCGGTGCTGACGATCAGCGCGGGGACCTGACCCACCAAGCCATCGCCGATGGTGAGCACGGTGTAGATGCTGATGGCGGTGCCGAAGTCCAGGTCGTTCTGGATCACACCGATGAAGATGCCGCCCAGGATGTTGACCAGGGTGATCAGGATGCCAGCGATGGCGTCGCCGCGGATGAACTTGCTGGCGCCGTCCATGGAGCCGTAG
>Ga0307987_1000313_pt1 | contig 28957 bp, 21 predicted proteins | sample EllFjometagen181_FD_203157 | JGI IMG/M metagenome (GOLD analysis project Ga0307987, IMG submission 203157) | Marine microbial communities from Ellis Fjord, Antarctic Ocean - #181 | ecosystem: Environmental > Aquatic > Marine > Unclassified | place: Southern Ocean | collected 2014-10-08 | reverse complement strand
CAGGTCCTTCTGCCTCCACCAGATCATATTGCAGCTTTGCAGATCTCGTTGCAAATGCAGGTTACGCTCTTTACTTGTCTTCAGGAAAACATTGATCATATTAACAAGGAAATTGCTCAATATTTAGCTCAAACTCTTGGAGCATTCTTAACCAGTATTCGGGGCATTGGTATCACTTTAGCTGCTGGAGTAACAGCTGAGATTGGATATCCCTACAAACAAAAATCTTTAAGTAATTTGGTTTCATACTCCGGCATCAATCCAAGGGTTAAGCAAACCGGCGGAGCCCAGGGGAAAACCCGGGTCAAAAAAGTTGCAAAACGCTTTAACTGTTAAGGGAGTAACAAAATCACATCATCTGTTACTAAAACTACTGAAAGTTCCATCCAGCGTGTATAAAAATCTGCAAGATGGTTGGTGGAAATTTGAATTTCCATAATAATGAGCATGGTGAATTGATAGGCTCATAAAAAAATGCCACAGAATTAAATTAGAAAAATTGCTACCAAAGAGTGCGGAATTTCATTTATTAGACCCTCCATATTTTATTTTTTTGACGGACAGCCCTTCCCGGCATTGCATTTTCATCAAGTTCACTATTTTTTACCACTGGACAGCCATTTACAAATACCCACTCAATTCCTTCGGGACTTGCATCCGGAATCCCCATGCCTGCATAGTCTGAAGTATCTGTAATTGAGTTAGGGTCAAACACCACAATATCTGCATCTGCTCCGGTTCCTATCCAACCTTTGTTTTCAAGCTTAAAAAATTTTGCTGGGATTATAGTGCATTTGGCAACGGCTTCCATCATGGTAAGCGCGTTCATTTGACGTACAAATTTTCTAAAAACTTTCGGATAGGTCCCTGCATCCTGGGGGTGACCTGTTCCCGGTTGATGGCTTCCCACAGCGCCATCGCTGGAGACCATTACATATGGCTGCTGAAGCGCCTCAACAACTTCATGGGGGCATCCCACAAAAGCCGTGCATAAGGTTTTGGGGTCATTTTCAACCAGTTCATGGAAAAGGGCTTCATTTAAGCGTTTCCCCATATGCTGTCCCGAGGACACCATGACATCTTCATACTGACATTGATATTTTTCACGCCACCCTTTGCAAAAGACCTCGGAACCGATAAATGTGGCGAATGCGTGATACGCTCCGCTGTCAGCATATATTTCAAATCCCTGTTCATAGGCTTTTTCAATAATCGACAAAGATTCCTTCATCATTCCCATACCATTCTGGTAAGTCAAATGTGAAATCAATACCCGTACGCCTGTTTCCTGTTGTATACTCACTATCTCCTGCAAGGCTGCAAGGGACCCCCATCCGTCACTCCTTGAGTGTACAGGCATTACCTTATCATATTTTGCAGCCAGCCTTGCTAATGCATATATCTCTTTTTGGGTTGAACCAGGCGCATATTCCAGGCCCAAAGAGATGCCGAGAGCACCTTCTTCCAATGATTCTTGCGCTATCTCCACCATTTTGGCAATTTCATTTTCAGTTGGAGCCATAGTGGAATTCCCCAATCCGACCATTTTTCTCAAATCAAAGGAATGCCCGATTAATGTACCATGGTTTATTGGAAATCCTCGGGAATCGATTTTGTCAAGAAAGGCTTTAATCGGATAGGGGCCAAACCCGCAATTGCCAGTTATGGCGGTTGTAACCCCCATTTTTACATAACATTGAGCATTGTACAAATATCCGTCAATGTGGCAATGAGGGTCTATAAATCCAGGACAAACTATTTTGTTTTTTGCATCAATCTTGATATCACTCAACAGGTTTTCCCGTGTTACAATACCTATTTTATCCCCTTTGATACCTATATTGGCAATGGTTCTCAAATGGCTTTTAGGATCAATAACATTTCCGTTTTCAATGACATAGTCAAATTTTTGATGAACGATGTCATCCACATCCTGTTTTTCTTTCATTGTTTCCTCCTGGGTTTTACAGAAATAAAAGCAGATCTACCAAACGCCTGCTAAAGGCCCAAACACTTTTACTTCTGATTTTTCTGACACTTTATCAATTTTAAGAGAACAATGCGATCATGGTTCCATAAAAATCCGTTTGATTTTTTTGAACATATGATTCCCAGTCCATTCCGTTGTTATAAAACGCTAGTGAGGCCAGCTTTTTGCCAATAATGGCATTCCGATACGGGGTCAGTTTCTCGGCATTCATGATACCTAAAATTGCAGACCGGCCAAGGGTTTCCACAATCACTTTTGGAATATAGGATACCATCACATGCCACAGCAGATTTTCATCGTTCAGGACAGCATCTATATTTTTCTCAATAATTTTTTGAAATGCAAAAATTTGTTCGCTTGTTGTTTCAGACAAAACAAACATTGGCACCTGTGGATCTGCCTCATGAATATTGATCAGCATCTGTGTTTCAACACAGGCAGTTTTATTCACCAGGGAGATGATATCCCCAATCAGAGCCCAGCGGGTTGAAACATCTTCCAACAGTCGCTTTTCATAATCATCTTCAAACAGAAAGGCCGTCAGCACCTCGGCCACAGCCGAAGAAAATACACCGCCTTTATTGGCTGAGGTGTCCTTGATCTGCTTGATGTCCGTTGCAGAGGAGATATACCGTCTTGAGCTATCATCAAAAAACACATTGGCCCCTTCCACGATAAACTCAAGTTCTTTAAAAAGCGCTGTAAATTCCTGAACATTACCGTGATTAATGGTGTCCTTAAATCCACCACAGGGAATAAAACTCCTTATATTTGCTTTTTCAATATACTTGCGGTTGGCTGGGTCCGTGATAAAATTTTTATGAAATACAGCACCGTCTTCAACCAGGGTGCCATCGGGAAGGGATATATTTTTGCCCCTTAAGGGCACCTGAAACCCTTCCGATCCTATCTTGTCCACAGGATAGGACAGGGAGTTGGCTCTGGGGGAAGAATGACGCATGAAGGCAATTTTCATCAACTCTTTTTTATCCAGCCCGTCGGGATCAAACAAAATAGAGCCGCCGTCAATGATCAGGCAGATCTTCCCCTTGTAGCATTGGATTTCATTACTACCCAGATCTCCGTCCGGGCCTCCGGTCATCATCAGATTTAACAGTTCCTCTTTTTCATTGTAATGATGGATAAGGGTCCTGAAAGATCCCATGACACTGGTTGTGGTCATACCGGAAATTTCAATTCGACCGCCGATCCGGGCATAGATTTCTTCCATATCTGATGTAAGAATCTGGGGTTCGCCGTTTATTTGAAGCTCGGTTCCCTTTTCTCCGGAGGCAATTAAACCAAACAAATCACCATTTTCCAGGGTGCCGTATGTATCGTGTGGAATACCGAAACTTTTGCCAGTTGTAATGGTTCGCCAGTATTGATATCCCCGCTCCCTTGCTCTGTAAGCCACGGCATCCATAAAGGGTGCTGTCCCTTCATCAGGACCAAAAAAGACCATTTCCGGTTTTCCGTAATGATCCACAATCTCCGGGTCCGGCATCATCAGGTCCATGATCCCTTCGGTATAATCGTACAAGGCATCCATACTGCAGGACCCGTAGACAGCATGGGGGACAACCACGCCCTTGGAACCACTTTCACAAATATCCTTGTGTTTCAGGCGCTGGGCCCTGGGCCCCAAGGCATAATTCAAAAGCACAGCATTATCCAATTCCCGCGAATGATTGGAGGGCGTGACCCGGATCATCCGCAGGCCTCCCCTTGCAATATCGTCCGCTCTCATGTGGGTGCCGCAGGCATAGTGACCGTTAACAAAGAAAATACCGTAAATAAACTGCTTAAATACCATGGGATCCAGAATACTATTGTCCATCCTGAAGGAGAAAGAACGTTTTTCAGATTTATAGAAATTGGTCTTGGATACGGCCGGGATAATTTTGAACATGAACTTAAAAATATCGTGTCCAATGGGGTCTTCCATGAACCGCACTGCCAGGATTCGATCAAAGCCGGCAGCTTTTTCTTGGAAATATTCATCGGTTAGATCAAAAGGTGTTGCTGGATTGAATTTTCGATCAAACAATTCATATAAGAATTTAATCAGATCCGGGTTGGCCATTGCTATATCCATGATCATCCGGGACACGTAGGTAAATTTATTTGATTCATGAATTCTTTCCGAGAATGCTTCCCTATCATCCACATTGACCAGGCTGTCCATGATATTCCGGTCAGTTTGTTTCCCCCGTTCTTTGTAAATAAACAGGTGAACAAAGTCAACAGCATTACCGGCAAAGAGCATTTCCTTGAAACTCAAATAATTATCCACATAAAGCTGAGTGACATCGGAAACATAAAAGTTTAAAAATGCTCTTAAGTCGTCAGTGATCCGTACTTCCTTCTCCATTGACATCTCTTCCTTGACATAAACGGAACAGATGGAGGACACCACGTTGGTTTCGGTGTAATAGGGTTCCCAATAGGCCCGGGTAATGGTCAGACCATGATCGGAGAACAGCTTTCGCAACACATTGATCTGAGGGCGTTCAAAATCAGAGTTGAACATGATCCGGGTTTCACCGATATCGGACAAATTAAACACTTCAACCTGAGGAATCACCGATGTGGATACCTTGTCAAGAAATTTTTCATACCGTTTCCGGGTCAGCAAAGGTGTTGATGTAAAATCATCGTCTATGTTGAAAAGAAATCGGGAGCCTTCAAATTGCTCTTTCCTGAAATCATTTACGGTTTCAGGCCAGAAAATATGAGTATAATAGCCGCTGTCCGGGTTATAATAATAATCCCTTCTCCGCCCGATCAGATCATCTCCCAGGAGTTTTTCCATGCTCTCACTGGTCTCTTTTGTGGCGATTCTTACTCGCTGGAACAGGCTTTCTGGGGTCAGGTTGTCAAAATCCATACCGGCCACCCAGGAGTGGAGTTCAGCCTTGTTCCCTGTAATTTTGATCCCCTTGGCAATGGAAGATAAAATATTTTTCAAGGAGGCCTTGGTAATGGTCTCAAAAAAATAGTCTGGCAATCCCAAGTCGTTGAGAAGAATCCCGGCGGCCAGGTTGATGGTGTTGGCCGTGAACAGCCCTTCCGAGGCCAGGTCAATCACAGATTCATAGAGCAGACTGATGTTGAGTTTAACATCACTGGCTTTTTGAATAATTTCCAATCCGGCTGAAACAGGACGGTTGGTTTCTAACGGGGTATTCATTTGTTCCTCCTCAATTTAAACTTCGGAGACAGGGCAGGCCTTGCTCCTAATCTAAAATTATCTGTCTATTTTCCAGAAATATTCTGTTTGCTCCAACCACGAAGAAGATAATACTCAGAAAGCATCTGTTCCATTTCTTCAGAGGTAAGGCTGTGCCCTGAAGGCAAGGCTTCTTCATGAAATCTGGCTGGTAGACGGTCATCTTTTAAATTAAAGCCTTCGCGCACATTAAATTTTTTTGTCATTCCGGCTATGTTTCCGGCGATTGTTAGAAGATCCTTCTTTTTTATGGACAGCCCCGTCACCAAGGACATCAATTTTTCCAATTCCTCCCAGGGATAAAGGTCCCTGTAAAACCGACAGAGAATGGATGTATCAAAAATATTGAGTCTATCTTCATATTCAATTAACAATTTTGCTTTACCTTCTATGGTATCGGGAGGGATCACACCTGACAGTTCGGGTTTATAAAAAGTAGTTCTTAAGTGGCATGCCCCTCTTGGAGACGTTCCATAGGTCAAGCCCATTCCTTTAAGTACCCTGGGATCGTATCCCGATGGTTCCATACCCTTGACATGAATGGCCAACTTCTCAAGTCCCCATACCCTGGATGCGTACTTAATACCCTTGGACAAAATTCTTCCAACACCTTCCTGGCTGACCATTTTTTCAATCAGGCGGGCGATTTTTTGGGGTTCACCATATTGGATATCTTCGTCAATAATTCCCCTTGATGCTGCCTCTATTGCCAGCCCGCACAGATTTCCTGCCGTAATAGTGTCCAGACCCAGCCTGTCACACAGATCATTTAAAAAAGCGATATCTGCAATATCTTCCACCATGCAAAGGCCGCCAAAGGCGTAAATGGTCTCATATTCAGGGCCTTCAATTTTCAATCCTTTGTGAGGGCCTTTACTGATAACTGCCATGCGGCCGCATGCCATAAAACATTTTGCACAGGCGTGGGGTTTAACATCATGCTCCCTGTGAAATGTTTCTCCGCTGATGTTTTCCCAGTGGTCACAGGTTCCTTTTGACCAGTATTGTGTAGGGAACGCTCCTACACTGTTCATAAGAGAGACCATCATTGTTGTTCCCAATGCTTTATAGGCCTTCACACCTGGATGATCTTTGTTGATTTTGGAAAAACGTTTACAATATTCAGCCAATAATTCGGGTTCGGCGATTGCTCGTTTCCGGTTTCCCTGGAACACAACGGCTTTCAGGTATTTTGAACCCATGACAGCGCCTGCTCCGGCCCTGCCGGCACACCGCCATTTATCATTGGAAATCATGGCAAAGCGCACCTGTTTTTCACCTGCAGGCCCGATAACCACAGCACCGGCTTTGCCAAATTCCGATTTCGGCAAAGCCAGCTTCTTTAGTACATCCGTTTCTGCTTTAAATGTAGACGCACCCCACAAGTCATCTGCCATCTGAAATTTGGCACCTTTTGGATGGATATAAACACTAACCGGTGATGAAGCCCTCCCTTTGAATAGAATAGCATCAAATCCGCACGCATCGATAGATTCAGGAACCCGTCCACCGGAATAGGATTCTGCATAGCCATTTGTCAACGGTGATTTTGTATAAACCCCGTAACGGCTTGACCCCCAGATCCGGCTCTGGCAAAACTGGCCGGTTGCAAATATCAAATAATTATCCGGTGACAACGGATCCACATTGGCGGGGTTTTTTTCAAGAAGCAAGTGCGTTGCCAACCCTTTTCCACCCAGCGTTTTTTTCAGAATCTCATCTGAAACAGGGTCTATCTCAAATGTTTTATCTGTCAAATTAATTGTTAAAATACGATTATAAAATCCAAACATTTTTTCCACCTTTCATCTGCTGATTATGAAAAATTTCGACCTGTGCGGTTGCCTTTTTGCCAGCGCCTTTATTTTCAGGATAGTGCGCAATTTCAACGATATAGAAAAGCTTGTTTTCAAAACATTGAAAATTGCCAACTCTGTCATTTCAGGTAGTTGTATAGGCAACGTTCCTAACCGCACAGGTCGATCACTTTTGGGTGTGAGTGGCCCACATTCATCACGGCAATGCCTCCGGCAAAATCTATAAACTCATTACCTTCAACATCTGTAATCAGTGATCCTTCGGCTTTTGCAACATAACAATTTGTGCCGCTGACTTTTCCTTTTGCTACAACTTTTTGTCTTATGGCCTGCAAAGCAGCATTGGTTTTATATTGTTTCATTTTACTACCCTTGTTAATATTTCTTTTATTATATTGTTCTCATTCGAGACTTACCCGCCTGCCAATGGTTGAAATAACTCATTCGTAAGACCTAATATTCACCACCGTCAAGGGTCATCATCGGTCCATATTTTTCCGGGCGTCTGTCCCTGAAAAGCCCCCAAGCATCCCTTTCTTTTTGATACGCCTCAAGATCGACTTCTTCAACTATAACCCCTTCACTTGTACGGTCCATTTCGGCAATTTTCCGGCCTTTGTTATCTGTGATAAAGGATGATCCGTAAAAGGTAATGTCAGATTTTTCAAAGGTTTCCGTTCCAATTCGGTTAGAAGCCACAACAGGCATAATATTCATTGCCGAATGTCCCTGCATACATATCTCCCAGTGATCTTTACTGTCATATGTGGGGTCCGGTGGTTCCGTGCCGATGGCTGTGGGAAAAAAGAGCACCTCTGCACCCATCAGGGCCAGACATCTTGCTGTTTCAGGGAACCATTGATCCCAGCAAATACCAATACCGATTTTCGCATATTTGGTATTCCACACTTTAAAACCGGTATCCCCGGGATTGAAGTAAAATTTTTCCTCATATCCCGGGCCGTCCGGGATATGTGTTTTCCTGTATATCCCAAGATTTGTTCCATCGGCATCAATAACTGCAATTGAATTGAACCTGGCCTGGTTCTTTCTCTCAAAAAAGCTGATGGGAATTACCACATTCAGCTCTTTGGCAACTTTGGTAAAGTGTCTGACAGCCCAACTGTTTTCCAGCTCTACAGCTTTTTCGATATGTTCTGGTTTTTCCTCCTGGCAAAAATAGAGGTCTTCAAAAAGCTCCTGGAGCAAAATGATTTGTGCGCCTTGAGAAGCAGCTTCCCTTACCAACTTTTCTGCTTTATCAATATTTTCACTTTTGTCATCACTACAGGCCATCTGAGTTGCAGCAATTTTTACATTCTTCATTGGACTCTCCCGATCACTTGTTTGCAATAATTAGTCTATATTTAATAATTGTTTAAACTTTCAAGTTTGGAGAAGATTTAGTGCAAAACACCAAAACTTCTCCAAAGCTATATTCTTTTTTATCCCATAAAAATTCCCATTAATGCAAAAATAACTGCTGAAATAGCAGCAGTTAACAAAGCGTACGGGACCTGTGTCAATGCATGGTCAATTGGTTTGCATCCGCAGCCGGTTGCAGAAAGGACTGTGGAATCACCATAAAAGCAGGAATGACTGCCAAAAGCACCTGAAGAAATCACGGCACCGATAGCTAAGGGCAGATTGGCACCCATTGCAAGGGCCAACGGTATGACGATAGGAAAGGAGACTGCATAGACACCCCAGAAAGAACCTGTAGCAAAAGTAATCACTGAAAGAGATAAAAATGTCACCAAAGGAAGCATTTTCCCGCTCATAAGGGGCTTAACGGTTTCAATGACATAGTTTGTCAAACCAAGCCCGTCGTTAACCTCCTTTAACATAAATGAGACAACTACAATACCCAAAGGGAAAATCATGGTTTTAAACCCTTCAAAAATGGTGTCAAAAATATCATTTAAAGTCATAACCTTCTGAACTGAGAACATTATAATGGCAGCAAAAATTGCAACGACAACCCCTTTGAGTGCATCAACATCAAAATACCAGGTAGCGAAAATAAGGATTATAATCGGAAGAAGAAAATTAATAAGCTTGGGGTTCTCCTTTGCATTTTCAGCAATATCATCTTCAAGCGCAGCTAGTTTACCTGTTCCTGGAGGAACCACTTCTCCGGTTTTTTCTACTCTTTCTTCAGCCTTTTTCATGGGACCGAATACCGGAATGACAGCCATGGCTACCAGAGGAACGATGACAACAGCAACCCAACCGTATACCATATAGGGTATGGCTGAAATATAGACTGAAAGACCTTTTCCGGCTGCTGCCGCACCTGATTCTTCCAATAGCCCGGCAGAAAAGATTGCCCATGTGGAAAAGGGCACCAGTACACAAACAGGGGCGGCTGTTGAATCAACCACATAGGCCAGCATTTCTCTTGAGATTTTAAACTTGTCCGTGACCTTTTTCATAGCGGCACTGACGGTTAATGCATTCAGATAATCATCAATAAAAATGACAAGTCCAAGTGCCCATGTTGTCATAAGGGCTGCTTTTCTTGTTTTTACAAACCGGATAAGAAAATTTCCAAATGCAATGGCGCCGCCGGATTTCACCAGAAGAGCAATTAAGCTGCCAAAAAGACCGCAGACTAAAATAATCCAGCCGATGGTACCATCAGCCATTACATTTAAAGAGGAGGTAACAAATGCGCCAAAAAATGCTTCTTTTTTTAAAATCAAAAATCCGATGAGTGTCCCGCCGACAAGAGCTTCAAACGTCCGCTTTGTGATTAATGCCAGTACAAGTACGGAAAAGGCCGGGATCAAACTGATAATACCGTAGTGTTCCATGCTTTTGTCTCCTTTAGGTGAAAAATAGTTTATTGGTTATCTTTACTTTAAAATTACTTTAAAAAAGCAAATGTTGAATCCATTTTTTTATCATCTATCAGAACCACTTTGTTATGGGGTGGGAGACCGAGCCCACCAAGAAGTTTGTATTCATCAGGTGTGCTTTCAGAATAAATGAATTGATTGATTGGCATGTTGATCCTTAACATCTCCATGGTATCTCCTTTCATTTGTCCTAAAGACTTTTAAATGTATCTTCCAACCTTCTTAACATTTCATCAATGAGGTCGTATGGGATATTGAGAGCGGGTTCAATCCGGATAGTCTTTGAATTTGTCAGTGTTCCAGCCGTCAGCACTTTTCTTGTGAAAAGGCCTGATGCAACATGGTAACCGATATCATTGGTTTGAAACTCCATCCCGATGAGAAGACCTTTTCCTCTTACCTCTTTAAGAAGACCTGGATACTTTTTTTGCAGGCCTTGAACTTTGCCCATGATATACTCACCCTTTTCAGCTGCCTGCCCCGCAAGGTTTTCTTCAAGAAGAACATTGATTTGAGCTAAGGCGGCAGCACAGGCAAGCGGGTTTCCCCCTGTTGTCGTTGTATGCATGAACGGATTGGGTTCCATACATTTCCAGACTTTTGCATTGGAGAAAAACCCTGACATGGGAACGACACCACCACCCAGTGCTTTACCAAAACACATGATATCAGGCGTAACATCCCAGTGGTCCACACCAAATATGGTGCCGGTTCTGCCAAAGCCGGTTTGTACTTCGTCGGCGATTAACAGTACATCATAAGCATCACAGATTTCTCTCAATCTTGGCCAGTATTCATCTGGAGGAACAATAGCACCTGCTTCACCCTGGATTGGTTCAGCAATAACTGCTGCAATGCCGTCACCAACTGTTTTTGCCAGTGCAAGTTCTCTTTCCACGGCATCAGCGTCTCCAAAAGGAACATGGCGAATGCCTTCCAGCAAGGGAAGAATTGGCTCCCGGTAGACTGCTTTGCCAAGAAGAGAAAGAGCGCCCAGGGATTTGCCGTGAAATCCTTGCGTTGTTGCAATAAAACCTTTACGTCCGGTATGCAGCTTCGCAAGTTTCATAGCACCATCAACGGCTTCTGTCCCACTGTTGGCAAAAAAACCGTACTGAATATCCCCTGGAGTTAAAAGCGAAATTACTTTTGCAAGGTGCGCACGTAAAGGGTCAAGCATCTCCTGGCTGTACTGAGGGCTCCGATCCAGTTGTGCTTTTGCAGCAGCAACAATTTTAGGATGACGAATCCCAGGGGAGTAAAGGCCGAATCCACCGAGCATATCGATATACTCTCTTCCCATTACATCCTTCATGATAGACCCCTGACCGCACCAGTCTGTAACTACCGCATCGTCTGTTTCGGTGACAGATTTGCGATATTGTAAAAACCCTTTATTTACGTGATTTCCAAAGTTAGGACCCACCTCCCCGGCAATCCATTCCCTCTTATCCTGTCCCAGTTCTGATTCTGGTGTCATTATTACGTCCACCATTTTTTTTGCTTCTAAAAAAGCTGTTTTCTGATCTCTTTTTGCAACGTATTCTTTTTCTTGTACCGGCGGTTCTGTGTTTTCCATTTAAACTACCTCCAAAATATGATTTTAGTTAATTTAATTTGTATCTAATTATTTGAATATTCATTTAATATATAGTACCGGCTTTGCTTTATTTCCTGTTCGCCTCCACTGATGTCACGATTGGTGAATATTTGCTGGCACTATATTCCATTAGTTTTCAATAAGTTAATAATATTATTTTTTGAAATTTGAGAAAATGTATCAAAAGGTTGGTTATCCGATAAAAAATGGGAATGAAATTCCAGCCCTTCCATCAACGTAACAATAAAATCAGCTGCCTTTTTTTCATCGATAATATTAATAATATTTTTGCTGTTGAAATAAACCAATTGGTCCTGAATATAGTCTCTCAACCATACAAACATTCTCTTGAAACTTTTTCTGATCTCTTCATTCCGGAAGCTCAAATAATAAAAACCGAAATGGATACCTGGATCCACGGTTCTTGACCAGTCATAGGAAAAAAGGATATCGATCAAGGCATGAAATCGATTTTCATCATCTTTTATGTGGTCAAGAACGATCATATCTGGTGATTTATATTTCTCGATTAAAAGATTAATCAATTCGAGTTTCATATTTTCTTTATTTTTAAAATAATGAATTATCAGGCTGGGATGAATATCCAGATGCTTTGCTATTTTACCAATGGAAGCACCTTCAATACCTTCTTGAATCAATACTTGATAGTAGCTTTCAAGTATTTCTGGTTTTCTAAGAGTAGCGTTTTTATTTTTTCTCATTTTAAGTAAACTCAACTATTAACCGTATGTTCAATTTATATACAAGGAATAATTTACTTTTCTTGTCAAGTGTTTTTATTGAACTCATGGTTGTTATTTCTTTGGACTCAGGCTATGCCAATGTGCTTTTTTAGCTTGGACTCTTTCACGACTGGCAACATCCTCCAGTCTTGCCAGTCCCTCATCGACGTTGCGACCAACTGTCTGCAATTCCTGGACGAGAAATTGTCGATCGGAGGTATCTTTCTGTTCACTAAAAGATGATGGTATCGTTCTTGCCGAAAAAGGCGAAAAAAGCAGATGCAATAATAATAGATGGGTATACTCCATAATCTTCATTAGATTTCTTGCAGATCAAACTCAACAACTTTGCTGTCCATTATTTCAAGCCGCATTAGTAAAGTTGAAATATAAAAAAACATTATGGCATAAAATCAGATCATTTTTTGATATGTATAATTGTGAATCCATGGAAATAATTTTTAAAGCATTGCTTTTGGAATTTGAGGTCAAAAAACCAATCATTCTTGATAATTCTGCATAAAAGCACATAGTCTTTTTAATTTATAGTAAACAATTTAAAACATATTCAATTGGTCCCGAACACACCAGCACATGTGTAAAAGTAACAATCTCCTTTTCTCCAAGATCATATCCTCCTCAGAAGCTGGATTCCTTCCCTTACGTGGTGCCTTTTTTGTTTGGTACAGGTCACTTTGGGTGGTGCTCCTATTAGTAATATTATTTTCCGTCCGGGTCTGAAACCAAAAGGCTCCTCTACAATATAAGACGATCCGGATCACATTTTTCCCTGAGCAATGTCAGCTCTGCCGGGGTGGGAGGGAGGACCTCGCCAGCCCGGGAAATGTCAATTTCAAACTCCATTCTTTCAAGAATATCTTCCGGGGTCACCCCGGGATAATATCCTTCCAGAAACATGCGTTTGGTCTTGTCATCAAAGCCCATAACCCCCATGTCTGTAATGACCCGATGGGGCCCCCCCTTTGGAAGACCGGCATTTTCACGACCGTCCGGGCCGTCCAGGTATCCCGGGCTTGTCAGGTAATCCAGCTTGATTTTAAATTTTCGTTTTTCCTGTTTCATAAAGACAATGCTTCTCGAGACAAAGGAAGCCACATCACAGGCCCCCCCGCTCCCGGCAAAACGCACACTTGGTTCATGGTAATCGCCGAGAACCGTTGAATTCAGGTTGCCGTAGATATCAATCTGGGCCGCCCCCAGGATTCCCAAAATACGCTCCCCTGTAAAACGGTTCTGCATGGTGGCAAATGCATCCAGCAGCCCCCCGTTGGAGGAGGCCCGGTACATGATCCGTGAATCGCCCACGGCAAGGGGAAGATCTTCCAATTTGGAATCAACGGCACCGGTTTCAAAGAAAATCACACTTTCCGGGGCATTTATATTTTTGGCTGCCATGGCTGCCAGCATGGAGATACCGGTGCCGCAAAACACGATATCCCCGTTCCGGATTTCCCTTGCAGCAACAAGGGTCATCATTTCTTTCAGCGTATAGTTCATCTTATCTCTTTGCCCTATTATCTTCTGTCCAGGTTCTTTGCATACCCGCGGTTTTTATCGGCGGATATCATCTCAAGCCGTCTTCTGCCAATGGCGTCCAGCAGATCACTGTGGGTCTGGTGTTTCAAAATACGTTCTTCTATGTAAGAACGATACTGGGTGTCATCCTTTGCTCGTTTGACATACTCCTTTAAATAGACCGGATCATAGTCATAGTATTGGTAACAGGCCGTAGGATACGCCCCATAGGGCAAATGCACAACCGCACCGGCATGGATAAAGGGGATCTGATTCCGGTCCGGTTCATTTTTCAAATAATCGTCATCCAGCAGTTCTTCACAGGTGATGATAAGCGTTTTGGCAGCCTTTGCCTGTTCCACATCGGCAAAGGTCAATCCCTCTATCCGGCAATTCCCCAGATAGTCTGCCTTTTGCACATGGATGATGGTGACATCCGGGTTGATGGCAGGCACCAAAACCACTCGTTTCGTGTCACACCAGGTGCCAAAAGGGTTTTCAAGCACCACCAGTTTTTTGTCGGGCAACCGGCTGTTTTCCTCTCTGAATTCAATGGGAAATCCCCATTTTTCAATAATGTCCGTCCCAAGGGAAGACCGTGTGGGAAGAAAAGCAATCCCCATGGACCCTGCGAGAAACCGCAGGGTCATCTGGTAGTTGGAATAATCTTCCACCTTTATTTTTTTTTCTTCAATTGCTTTTCTGAACCGAATGCAGGTAGAGGCAAATTTACCCATGCCGCCATAGGCAATTTCAAGACAGGAGACACAACCGGCCCCCACCAGTTCGTCCACGCCCTGGCCATTGGAATGGGCGTAAAGGTGAATATTTTTCGTCTGCTGCCGGATAATTTCATAGACAGCAGCCATGGGATTCCGGTTAATGGTAAAGCCACCGATGGACAAATGGCACCCGTCTTTTACATATTTTTCCATGGCCTCTTTTAAGCCCATGACTTTATGGGTATTGGTTTTCATTTACAACCCGCCCTATAAAAATTGATTAAGCTTCCAATTCCTTCAAACTTTCCTCCAGAATGGAGAGTCCCTTATCCAGCTCCTCTGGCGTAATCACCAGGGGCATAAGCGTTCTGATAACATTGCCATAGGTCCCGCAGGACAAGATGATCAAGCCCTTATCATAGCACAGCTGAACCAGTTTCTTTGCCGCTTGTGTGGCAGGTTTCTTGGTGACCCGGTCTTGAACCAGTTCCAGGCCCAGCATGGGACCTTTTCCCCTGACATCACCGATAATTTCATATTGCTTCTGAAACTCGGTAAATTTTTCCAGCAATGTTTCTCCCAGAGATCGTGCTGTTTCCAACAATCCGTCTTCAAAGAAAATGTCAAGAACGGCAAGGGCTGCCGCACAGGAAACTGGATTGCCGCTGTAAGTACCGCCGAGCCCACCCACATGGGGCGCTTCCATCAACTCTTTTTTACCAATCACCGCACTCAGGGGCATGCCGCCGGCAAAACTTTTTGCCAAGGTGATAATATCCGGTTCAATCCCCCAATGTTCTATGGCAAAAAACTTGCCGGTCCTGCCCGCACCGGCCTGGACCTCATCAATGATCAGGGGAATCTCATATTTAGCACAAATTTTTTGCAATCGGGGAAAATATTCAGGCGGCGGAGTGACGAAACCGCCTTCTCCCTGAATGGGTTCGGCAATCACGGCTGCTGTATTTTCAGGGGCCACATGTCCGATGAAAAAATCTTCCAGATAATCGGCACAGGCCACATCACAGGAAGGATAATCCAGGTTAAAGGGGCAGCGATAACAATAGGCATAGGGCATTCTATAAATTTCCGGCACAAAGGGGCCAAAATTTAATTTATAGGGTTTTATTTTACTGGTAAGACTCATGGTCAGCTGGGTTCTGCCATGGAAAGCATTGTCAAAACAAATAATTCCGCTTCTTTTGGTAGCATACCTTGCTACCTTTACGGCATTCTCCACTGCCTCGGCCCCTGAATTGGCAAACAGGGTCATTTTTTCAAAGGCACCCGGGGCCAAATCATTTAATTTTTCCGCAAGGCTTACATAGGATTCATACATGGCCACATGGAAACAGGTGTGAATAAATGCATCTGCCTGGTCTTTGATGGCCTTTACAACCTTTGGGTGACTGTGCCCGACATTGTTAACCCCTATGCCGCCGGCAAAATCAATATATTCTTTTCCTTCCACATCCACCATGGTTGCACCTTTAGCGCTCTTAATAAAGGCCGGGGTCGTATTAAAAGGCCCCTGGGGAATACTTTTCAACCTACGTTCCAAAAGATCCTTGTTTGATTTTGCCATCATTCATCTCCTGATAATATCCATATCCATTGGGTTTAGACACTTGTGCACTCGGTGCACAAGTGTTGTTAATATTATTCTATTCTATTCTATTCTATATTTAAACAGCAATGACCGTGCCATTGCCATTTTATACGGATCTTGCCCTTGATTAATGGAAAAAACTGGTATAAACTATGCGAAATTGCATAGATAATGCATATCTGCATGGATTGATTTTTAACTCCCTATTTCAGGACAGCCATGAACACAAGACCCCCTCAATTGAGCTGGAAACAACTGAGCAGCACTTTTTTAAATACCACACAAAATGGTATTCTGGTAAGCGATTATTGTCTTAAAACTCTGATTTCCAATAAAAAGGCCCAGGACCAACTGGGAATCTTTAAGGGCGAATGGGTCAAAAATGCCCTGCCGGAACTTGCAGAGCATTCCGAATCTGTCATAAAAAATACCACGAGTATCGGGAATATCCGCCTCATCCGGAATTCTAAAAATTTCATGGCAGATATCAGTCCTATTCTTCATAACCAAACGATTGTGGGGCTTTTTTTCCTCGTCCGGGATGTCACCCTGCTAGAAACCGCTACCCGGGAAATGAAAGCCTGCCAGAAATCATCCCTGGAACTGGACACCATCATTAATTCCAGCCATGACGGATTCTGGATCAGTGACGGCCAAGGAAAGGTCATAAAAATCAATCCCGCCTCGGAAAAGCTGACCGGCATAAAGGCTGAAAACTTTATCGGAAAATCCATACAGGAACTACTTGACAGCGACGTTATCGACCGCTCCGTAACCTTAAAGGTCATGGAAACCCGAAAAAAAGAGACCATTATCCAGCGCACCAAAACCGGAAAAAATCTCTTACTCACCGGCACCCCGGTATTTGACAAACAAGGTCAATTGATCCGGGTGGTGGTCAATGAAAGGGATATCACGGAAATCCAGGCCCTGAAAAAAGAAATTGATGAGAAACAGACCCTCAAGACCCGGCTGGAAGAAGACCTTCTGGACATGCAGCTGGAAGCCCTGCAGTCAAAAAAAATTATTGCCAAAAGCCAAAATTTTAAAACCATCCTTGAGAAAACCGCCAAAATTGCCCGGGTGGATTCTTCTGTTCTTATTCTAGGGGAATCCGGAACCGGCAAAGGGGTGATCGCAGAGTTGATTCATTCTCACTCAAAACGCCGAGATAAACCCATGATCAAACTCAACTGCGGCAACATTCCGGAGTCTTTGGTGGAAAGCGAGCTCTTTGGGTATAAAAAAGGGGCCTTTACCGGGGCAGACAAAAACAAGGCCGGCCGGTTTGAAATTGCGGACAAAGGAATCCTCTTTCTGGATGAAATTGCAGAGGTTCCCCTGGCTTCCCAGGTAAAGCTGTTGCGATTTCTTGAAGACGGCTGCTTGAGCAGGGTGGGTGAAACCACCAGCAAACGCGTAAATGTTCGCATTATTGCGGCCACCAACCAGAACCTTGAAGCCATGGTGGCGGATAAAACCTTTCGCCAGGACCTTTATTACCGACTCAAGGTAATTCCCATCCTCCTGCCACCCCTTCGAAACCGGAAAGCCTGTATCCTGCCCTTGATATCCCATTATCTGAATTATTTTTGTGAAAAACATGGAATAGAAGGACCCATAACCTTGTCCCCAAATGCGGCCAACACCTTGGAAGCCTATGCATATCCGGGGAATATCCGGGAACTTATCAATCTATGCGAACGCCTGGTGGTAATGAAGGAAGGCAATAAAATCCATTCCAAAGATCTTCCCCAAAGCCTTATGGATTCAGCAGAATATGAAACCCTGTTCAAGGATGTACAGACCCAGGAACTCTCGTTTCGTGAAATGATGGAAACCTTTGAACGGCAGATCCTGAAAAATGTCATGGAAACCCATCTGACACAATCCAAAGCCGCCAGGGCACTTGGCCTGAATCAGTCCACCATTGCACGCAAACTGCAAAAATATAAACTGGTATAAACTGATATAAAAAAAGGGCACCCCATCTCCGCAAGGGCCAGGATGGGGTGCCTGTTCATTGGTGCCCAATCAATTCATAGGTCAAATTTTAAACAAAGACAGGGGAGCCGGGCAGATGGAATCCATAACGACCAGGTCCTTTTTGGCACAATACCCCTTGGAGACCCATCCCGCATCGTACCCCTTTTGGGTGATAACCTGGAGGTGGGTATGATAGAACCAATTCCCGTTTTCATGGACATCCCCAATCAGGGCAAAACGGTCACCTGCTTTAAATTTTTCTCCTATCGCCGGCAATTTCTCTCGGTTTAGATGACCATAGAGGCTGTAAAACGTCTCAAAATAGGGACTCGCGTGCATCAGCAAAACATTACCCCCGTAATTGCCATCACCCGCCTCATAACTGCTTTCCTTGACCTGGGCATCCAGGGGGGCGTGCAGGGGCGTACCAAGGGCCACGATAATATCAAGACCCAGGTGGTAATACCGCTGTTCCTCCCGCATCTGGGGGTATTGGGATAAAATAGTCTCCCTGTCTTCCAGGTAGGAGGCAAGGCCCCAGGAATGTTGATCTTTCATGGTTTTGTCCAGCCATGCCTGAAACGCGCGTTGGTCAAGAACATCCACCTCATCAAACACCTTGGATCCCACGGACATGTCCACCACCATAGGGCTGCCGGTCAATCCTTTGAATATGGGCTGAACCTTTATTTTTTCGCTGTAGTCAATGTAGGGGTATTTCATTTACCTTTCCTTTGGATCTTGATTTTTGATTTTTGATTTTTGATTTTAAGAAATGGGAAAATCATTGGTTTTTATCAGACCCGGAACGGTGACCACAGGGTTCCCGCCCGTTCCTGTTTCAACCCCTTTCGGAAATACAAAATTTTCATCCATGGTTTTATAGTAGGATTGGTCATAACAGCCAAGCTTTATTTTCACCTCACTGCCGGTTTTCACAAATTCAGCGGTGAGCCCGTAATCCACTTCCCCCAGGGGGGTTAAAATAATATACCGGGGAATCTCCCGGCCTGACCCTTCCCGCCGGACCATTGTGGCAATATCAATGACATCATAGGAATCAATGGGAAAATTTTTGTTCCAGCGGTTCTGAACGGGCAACCCCGCCACATAGAGATGGTGAAACTCCATGCCCTTTTCTCTAAGGGCATAGGCCAGATCATGGATGGCCCTGTCCGTGTCATTAACCCCGCCCAGAAGGGGCACATTGGCATACACCGTGATCCCTTTATTGTTCAAACGCCGGACCAATTTTGCATGGATTTCACCCACATCCTGAGCCCGGATAAACCAGGTCTCGATTTCAAGACGAAGAGGATTGACCACAGCCAAGTGGTTCAAATCGCCTAATGTATTGATCACAGCCCGGGTATAGGACTCCGGGGCGTTTGCAAATTTCATGGAGCGTAACCTGACCGCATTGACATGGGGGATATCGCGCAGCTGTCGAATAACCCTGGTGATACCATAGAGGGCATCCACTGAATCCACGGGGCCATCGACATCCATATCAGGTGCCACCACCACGTCGGTTATCCTGTGATCCGCCATGATATAGGCCATTTGCGGTTCGCCCGCACGGGCATTAATCTGTACCCGGGTTTCATGGAGCCGGGACACTCCCTCAATACCGGTGTTTACAATGGAAGCAGCCTGGCAATGTGTTGTCAATTCTTCTTTAAGGAGATCCACGTCTGCCCCGGTGGCTGCGGGGTTCTTGGGAGCTGTTTTACTAGGCCTATTACCGATCAAACAGGCCTTGTCCCCTATTTTTGCCATATACTGAATATCGATGGTGCCTTCGGCATTGGCCCGGATATTGGTCAGCTCATTGGCAATGGGGGCAAAATTCTTAAAATATTCCGGGGTATAGGGGGTTCTGATCCAGATAAAATTCTCATTGTCCGCCACCTGTTCAACGGCCCAGCCGCTGGTGTACCAATCCATTTTTCCGATGGGAGTGGCCGTACAGATCCGGGGGATGACCCGGTCGGATAAGTGGGCCCGAAGGGGAAATGCCATATGAATACCGTCGGACAAGGGTTTCCAATAAATGGAATTGCCATGGATGGGGCTGCAGGGGATATAAAGATAATGCAGTTCAGCGCCGGCTCCTCGCAAAAGCCCGAACAAGCGTACTAATTCTGGTCCCATATCGTTGCAGCCATTCAGGAAGGGGGTCTGGATGTAGACGGCAATACCGTTTTTTACCAGGTCTGTGATAATATCCAGGCTTTCAGGGCTCACCTCGTCGGGATGGATGAAATGGGTGGCCAATTCCATGCGCTTGCCGTGCTGCTGGAGTTCCAGATTTTTTTGTTTCAAGTATTTGAGATAGGCAGATTCATTTTTCAGAAACAGATCCGGATAATAGGAAACAGACCGGGTGGCAAGGCGCAGGGTCTGGACATGGGGAACGTCCATGAGTCCGTCAATGGTGGCGGCCATATTGGCTCTGTTCATGAACGGATCACCGCCGGTGACCACAATTTCCTTGATCAACACAGAATTTTTAACATGGGAAACTGCCGCTGCAACGCCTTCAAGTGTGGGGTTCTTTTCGTTCCTGGTATCTTTATGCTTTCTGAAACAAAACCGACAATAAACAGGACAGCTCATGTTGAGCAAAAAGATCACCCGGTTCTGGTACATCTGTTCCAAAAGTCCGTCATGGAACTGGCCGATCCAGGTGTTGGTGTGGCCAGTGGACTCCAGTTCTTCCACAAAGGGCATGTACTGATAGGCCACATCCCTGGAGACCATCATCTGGCGAATGGTATGCCGGGAGAGACGTACCGGATATCGTTCAATGACGGCTTGGAGATCGGACCGCTGGGCCTCGGGAATGTCCAGGTTGGTCACTTTTTCCAGCTGGGCCGTATCTTTTATGGACACATACCCATGGCCCGGGATCACCTGTTCAATCAGGGCCACCAGGAACCTGGAAGGCAGTGCTATCTGGTTTAAGGTCAGATTACGGCCTTGGGACTTGCCAATGGCGTCCAGCAACACCTCGAAAAACCCTTTGGGATCAGCCTCATACCCCGTGGCAGCCAAAAGAGCGGCAAACTTTGTCTGCCCGTCTCCACCATTGATGACCTCAACAAAGGATCCACCACAAAATTGTTCATTCCCATAGGTTTCCAGGAACGCTGTCATACTATCCGTTAATTTGGACAAGGGAACATCAATCTGCTGTTTGGAATGCTCAAATCGAACTTCCAAGATGGTATCTGTCTTTAATTTCACTTTCGCACCTCTTTAGCCTTGTATATATAATTTATGGTATTTTCGGGAAACCCATACCCCATGATCCGACCGAGTACCTTTTCTTCATTACCGGGCATCATACGGATCACCAGGTATTCCCGGGACAAATCCATGTCAATAATCTGCTGCCAGACAAATTTCTCCCGTTCAAGATAGGTATAGGCAATGTGGGCCGGATCAAAGATTGAGCCCCCCTGCTGTTTTAAGTCATTTTCAAAAACGATATAGCTTGCCGATGGATCCAGAGTCCTCTTGATCCATGAAAAATTCTCCTTTGCGGGCTCGGTATAAGAAAAATCTGTCACCGTTAGTTTGCTCTCTTGAGTTTTTAAACGCACCCCTCCCCAGGAAGAGGTCTCCACAACGCCGACCGGCTGTCCGCTCCATGGTACTAATTCATTTCTAATGATACTTCTTTCATGATTTGAGCAATCTGCAATGAAACGGATCCGCCTGTATATACACCTCATCCCCCCGGCGATAAACATCACGTTTCACAAAATTAATCACGTGTAAAATCTGTCCTTCGGGAAGTTCCACAAAATAACTGACCTCTCCCCCCATATAGCTACGATCCACAATTTTACCAAAGAAATAGTTCATCTCCTGTTCCTGGGCAAGGTCCGTTGTGTAGCCCAGGGTCATCTTCTGGGCACGGATCACGACTTCCGCCGCATCCCCCACCGCAAAATCGCCTGCTGGACTTACCAGGCACGGCTGATTGTCCCCAAGCCGGACACGAAAAAAACCTTTTTGTTTTTCTTCAACCACGGCCTTCATAAAATTAGAATGGCCCAAAAAATCCGCCACAAAATGGTTGACCGAATTATTGTACACCTCTTCCGGGGTCCCCTGCTGCTGGATAAACCCGTCTTTCATGACCACCACCTTGTCTGACATGGAAAGGGCTTCCCGCTGGTCATGGGTCACAAAAATAGTGGTGACCCCCAAATCCTGCTGAAGGTTGTCAATTTCCCGCCGCATATCCTCCCTTAGATTCTCGTCCAGGGCAGACAGGGGTTCGTCCATGAGCAGCACATCCGGCTCAAACACAATGGCCCGGGCCAGGGCAATCCGCTGCTGTTGCCCGCCGGAAAGCTGGGAGGGCATCCGTTCCCCGACCCCCGGGAGCCTGACCATTTCCAGGGCCTTCCCAACCTTGTCCACAATGTCGCCCTTTGATGACCCTCTATATTTCAGGCCAAAGGCCACATTTTCAAAAATGGTTTTATGGGGGAAAAGAGCATAATTCTGAAAAATCATCCCCAGGTTCCGCTTATGGATGGGGGTATCATTTATCCGTTTGCCCCGAACATAGATGTCCCCATTGGTGGGGGTTTCCAGACCTGCCAGCATTCTCAAAAGGGTGGTTTTCCCGCACCCGGAAGGCCCCAGCAACGTCACCAAAGACCCTTCGGGTATTTCCAGGTCCATTTTTTTTACGGCAACCACCTTTCCATACCGCTTTTCAATTCCCTTGAACCTTACAAAGGCCGGATCTTTTTCTTGTACCAAACCGTTATGTCTCCCCATGGTTATGAGAGGATTCACGGGTGTCATTGTCCGCAAAGACACCTGTGAATCCCATGTTTATGAAAAGATCAGCCCGCCATGACCCGGTCCCATTTTTCAGTCCAATCCAGCTGATGGCTGTTCCAATAGGCAGGGTCTGCAAACAGATACCCATCCAGCTTGCCCGTGGGATCAAAGGCGGGCAGTTTTTTCACTTCTTCCGGCATGGGAACCTTTGTGGGGTCCAGGCTGGTGGGATACTTTTGGCCTTTGGCTACGGCAATGGCTGCGTCAGGCTCCAGCATAAAATTCAATAATTTCTGGGCAACAGCGAGATCCGTTCCCTTGAGCACGTACATGTATTCCATCCAGGAATAGGTGCCTTCCGGTGCCAGATATCCGATGGGATGACCCTGGGCCTGGAGACCTGCTACCCGGCCCGACCATGCCACGGTGGCATAGATTTCACCATTGCCCAGGAGACTCATGAGTTCAGATCCCGAAGACCAGTATTTTTTTATCAGACCCCTTTGCTCCTTCAGGGCATTCCAGACCGCTTTTTCATCGGTGATTTTATTGGGATTCTGGCCGGTATGCAATGCTGCATACCACATGTTGGTCCGGAAATCACCGCCCCAGGAACCCAATTTGCCCTTGAGGCTTTTTTCGTACAGGAGGGAGGCACCCAGTTTTTCCGCGTCTGCCTTGGAAATCTTATCCGTGTTATAGGCAATACCGGTCTGGCCCAGATCATAGGGAACAGCGGACAGGGTTCCCTTGGAAATGCCCCTGAGGGTATCGGTCATTTTACTCATGACATTTTTCAGGTTGGGGATCTTGGTTTCATCCAGAACAACCCCAAAGCCAAGGTCTGTATACCGGGCATAGTCATACACCGCGCTCAGATGGGCAAGGTTAAATTCTCCGCCGGGCGGATAGGAGGCCTTGACCTGGGTGAGAAAAGCATCCATGCCGGTAAAGGCGGCATCAATGACTTTAACGCCCTCGGCCTTGGTAAAAGGATCAAAGGCAAATTTTCTCAATGCTTCGGAGGTGGACCCCCCCCAGGAATGACAGGTAATGGATTTACTGCCGGCAAAAGCCTGTTTTACCAGTCCAAAGGGTCCGCCCATGATGCCTAGGGTTGCGCCGGTGATGCCGACAAATTTGACAAAATCCCGCCGGGAGATATCTCCCTGGCTGTAACTTTCCTGTACGTCATTTAAGCGTTTTTCCAAATCGGTTCCCATTCTTCTCTCCTTTTTTGGTCTAGGTGTAAATGATTATGACAAAGGTGTTAGGGTCTGAGCCCCTGCCAACAAATATTATTTACCGCTCCCCCTGGCAAATCGCCGGGTCAGATACCCTGCCAACAATGGGGTTGACACGGTAAGGGCAATCATAACAGTCCCCAGGGCATTGATCTCCGGGCTGATGGAATTTCTCAACATCCCGAATATTTTAACGGGCACGGTCTGATTCTGGGCCGTTGCCCAAAAAAGAGTGGCCGTGACATCATCAAAAGAAATAGTAAAAGAAAAAAGCATGCCGGCAAAAATAGCCGGGGCCAGCAGGGGAAAGGTAATTTCCCGAAAAGTCTGGAAGGGGCTTGCCCCCAGGGAAAGGGCTGCCTCTTCATATTCCCGTTTAATTCCCACAAGGCGTGCCTGGACGATCAAGAGCACATAGGGAAGGGTCAGCACCACGTGCCCTACCACCAGCATGGCAAAGCTTTTGGGTTGCTGCAGCCACCGGATGAACAAGAGAAGGGCCACGCCCAGAACCACTTCGGGAATCATGATGGGGGCGATGAGAAGGGTATTGATCAATTCTTTCCCCCGAAACTCATACCGAATAAATGCCATTGCCGCCGGGACCCCCACTGCCGTGGAAAAAATGGCCGTCAAGGTTCCCAGAACCATTGAATTTTTGAATGCATCCAGGATGGTGGAATTATGGGAAAGTTTGACAAACCATTTAAAGGAAAACCCCTCCATGGGAAAGGACCCAAATTGCTGGGGATTAAAGGCCAGAATCACAACAGCCACAATAGGGGTGAACATCCAGATATACACCAGCAAGGTATATAGTTTGATCAATGTCCATCCGGAAATCAGTTTTCTCATAACGGCTCCTTGACTATCCGTTGCTCAGGGATTTAAATATTTGGTTGATGCCCATGTAGCGATTGTAGGTATAAACAATGACACCCAAAAGCAGCATCAGGATAACGCTGATGGCAGAACCAAAGGGCCAGTCAAGGGTGCCGATCACCCGTTTAAAAATCAGGTTTGCGATCATTTCATTGCCCGGCCCCCCCAGGATCATGGGGGGCAGATAAGTGCCGCAGGTCAGCACAAAGACCAACAGACATCCGGCAGAGACACCGGGCATGCTCAGGGGCAAGGTGACTTCTTTGAATGCCTGCCATTCGGTGCACCCCAGGCTTTTGGCTGCTTCCGCCAGGCTCTTGTCTATCCCGTCCAGGCTGACATAAATGTTTAAAATCATAAAGGGCAGTAAGTACTGTAATAAGCCCATGATCACCGCCCCTTCATTGTACAGCAGGGCAAGCGGGCTTGAAATCAACCCGGCCTTGATCAGCAAATGGTTTATCAGCCCGGAATCCCCGAGGATATTAATCCAGCTCAAGGTTCGGATAATAAAGCTGATCCAGAAGGGCAGCATAACCAGTAGCATCAAATAGGGTTTGAGCCGGGACTCGGTTTTATAAAAAAAATAGGCCGGGATATACCCCAGCACCAGACAGAGAATCACGGTTTCAAGGGCCACCCGCAGGGTATTGAACAAAATGGTGGGATAAAAAAAGTCCACAAAAAACTTAGCGTAATTTCCAAATTGAAAGGCCGGGATGTCCGCACCGTTGGGCGCTCTGAGCCAGAAACTGTAAACAATGACAAAACAAACAGGAACAACAAGGAGTAAAAAAACGGCCGTCAGCGAAGGTGATAAGAGCAGCCATGGTTTCCACTTTTTTTCTTTCATATATCAGACGTTCCCTTTATTTGCCTGGTTAATGCTCTCTTATTTGCTCCATTATTTATGGGGCATTTTGTTTATTTAATTAATATATACAAAATATATGCCTGTTGGAAAAATATTTCCTAAAGCATTGAAAATAAACATTAAAATATTTTTACACTCCGAACCGACCCACGAAATATGGCAACTTGATTCACTTTTAAATCGGATCGGCAGGGATAACACACTGAAATAATGAGGTTTTCTCTTTGATTCAATATTGAATCAAAGAGAAAACCTCCAACAAGCCTATGGAGAATGGCGATAACGATTTTTTGATTTAGAAATGAATCATGCCTTTTTCCCCATGGTCATGCCATGCTTTTTCAATTTCCGCACCACCGTGGGCTGGCTTATTCCGAGGAAAAGGGCTGCCTCCCGGGTTGTACCGCATCGAAGAACCGCCTGCATGAACATCTCGTATTCCGCAGCCCGAAGTTTTTCCGGAAGGCTGGACACTTCATCAACCGCTTTTTTGGGTTGGATTGCTGGCCCCACAGGCTCCGTGGCCCGGAGAATATAGTCATCTAAAAATCTGCGGTCACACATGACCACGGCCTGTTTGATAATATTGATCAGCTCCCTGACATTTCCGGGAAAGGAGTAGGACTTCAGGGCTTCATAGGCTTTATACCCGATATAGGCACGGCGATTGTAACGGCGGTTGTAACGTTTCAGGCAGATGGTCGTAAGTTCCAAAATATCTTCAGGCCGGTCCCGCAAGGGCGGAATGGACAGGGTAAAGGTGTTGAGTCTGTGTAAAAGATCCAGCCGAAATTGTTGTTTCAACGTTCTTTGGTCCAGATTCCGGTTGGTGGCGGCAATGATGGAACAATCAATTTTTTTGGCCTTGGTACCGCCAACGGGCATAATCTCATGGTCATCCAGATATTTTAGCAATTTAGCCTGGACCCCCAATGACAACTCACCGATTTCGTCCAGAAAAAGGGTCCCCCCTGCCGCCAGTTCAAAAAGGCCGGCTTTTCCCGATTCCCTTGCCCCGGTGAAGGCCCCCCGTTCATACCCGAACAATTCCGCCTCCAGAAGATTTTCCGGCAAGGCCGCACAATTAATCTGGATAAAGGCTTTTTTGCTCCACATACTGTTCGCGTGAATAAATTTGGCCAGCAAACCTTTGCCCGTTCCGGACTCCCCCTGGATCAAAATATTGGAGGCATCAATTCTGGCCAATTTCATGGCCAGCCGCAGGGTCTGCTTCATGGAACCACTCTGGGCCACAATATGATTGTTCTTGAGCTCCAGCAGGGTGAGCTCGGTGAGTTCATCCCGCATCTTTTCTGACTCCTGCCGGGCCTGGGCAAGATCTCGCTTCATATCCTCGATCAGGGAAATATCCCGTTCATTGACCACCACATAGGATATCTCATTGCCAGCATTAAAGACCGGAGTACCGGTCACCAAAAGGGTAACCCCTGATCCGGGGGTGGTCTGGATCAGACTGACCCGACGAAGAGTTTCCAGAACCTCCTGGGTGGCAGACCGATTGATCTTCCCCTCCAGAACAAGGGTTCGCACATCGGAGCCCACCATCTCGGACGCCTTTATCCCATTGAGTCTTTCAGAGGCTGGATTCATCTTAAGGATTCTGCCCTGGGCGTCACAGATCAACAACCCGTCTTCTGACCTATCAAAAATCGTATTCAGATAGTTAAACTCCCTATCGTTCATAGACAATTTTCCCATCAAACAGCGTCAGACAAATTTTGGTCTCGGCAATGGTGTCCGGCGAAATTTCAAAAATATTCTGGTCCGCCACCACCAGATCGGCCAATTTTCCCGGGGTGATGGATCCCAAACGATGATCACAGCCACTCGCCTCGGCCGGGGTAAGGGTATAGGCCCGCACCGCCTCGGCCACACCCAGGGCCTGCTCCGGGTACCATCCTCGTTCAGGGGTTTTGTTCATGCGTTTCCGGGTAACAGCCGAATAGATACCGGCAAAGGGATTGGGATCTGCCACCGGGGCATCGGAACTTAAGCACATGGGAACACCCGTATTCAATATACTTTTAAGATTGTAGGCATACTTGCCCCGGGGGCCAACACACTGGTCAATCATGGAGATATCCAAACTCAGGTTATTGGGCTGGCAGGAAACTGCCAAATTTTCAAGCTGGCTTAACCGCTGTAAATCTTCGGGCAGAATCATCTGGAGATGCTCCAACCGGTGGGGAATCTTGCAACGGCTCTGCCCTTGCTGCTCAACCCTGGCAAACATGGCAATAATTTCCTGGCAGGCCCGGTCCCCAATGGCATGAACCATACAGGCCAGCCCCGCCCTGTCCGCCTTCATCACAGCCGCTTCTATCTCTTTGACCGGGGTCAAGGGCATGCCATAATCGGCATCCAGGTATTTTTCGGTCAGCCAGCCGGTCCTTGCCCCCATGCCGCCGTCGGAAAAAAATTTTAAATGGCCTAGTCTCAACCGGTCATTTCCAAACCCGGATTGAATCCCCAATGAAATAGCCTCATCCGTCATTTCTCCGGAAAGAGCCACATGACAGCGCAGTTTTAATTTCTGGGTCCCCTCAAGTGTTTGCCAAAGCCTAAGGGCACGGGCCCCCTCGTCTCCTCCCATGAGCCGGATATCATGGACGCCGGTCAGCCCCAGGCTGTGGGCATGGGCCATGGCCTTTTCCATATTTGCCACCAGGGTTGATTCCGGTAATAACGGAAGCACCTCCCGGATCAGGTTGGGCGCCAACTCCTTGAGAACTCCCGTGGGAACGCCGCTTGCATCCCGGACGATGACCCCTTCATGGGGATCTTTTGTCTTTTTATCAATGCTGGCAAGCCCCAGGGCCAAAGAATTGGCCACGGCCAGGTGAAGATCACACCGCCAAATACACACAGGATTGTCCGGTGCCGCCCGATCAAGATCCCCCCGGTCCGGCATTTTATTTTCAGGCCATTCCGACTCGTTAAATCCCTGGCCCAGCACCCACTGACCCGGCCCCACTTGTGTCGCCTTTTCCCTGATAGCCCTTTCCATACCTGAAAAACAGGTTGTCGTTGA